>ENA-OQIG01000450-OQIG01000450.1-human-gut-metagenome-genome-assembly--contig:-NODE-450-length-23969-cov-2.546347_pt1 | contig 23969 bp, 25 predicted proteins | sample MGYA00242576_ERZ504741 | MGnify/ENA primary metagenome ERZ504741 (study PRJEB26092, sample SAMD00036436) | human gut metagenome | host: Homo sapiens | study: EMG produced TPA metagenomics assembly of... | reverse complement strand
CGTACAGGTAGCAGGTGTTAAAGGAGAACCGGTATGCCGGTCATGCACCTTGTACATGTGCAGCTCAATATCATTCTTTATTGGCGGCAGACTTTTCCACTTTTCTGTGTATGGCTTTTCTAGACCTCGCCGATATGAGGAGAGGTATAGCCGATTATTCCGAATGGAATGCAAACTGATATTTTTCCATAACACTTTATTCGTATTAAAATTCTGATATAAGTTCATCTTCATATACCTCCAGTTCAAGACCGCTCTCGACAATCCTGACCAGCCAGCGGCATTCCAGTCTTTCCATCAGTTCGACGGCACGGTATCCCTTATAGGGACGTCTCAGAAATACAATGTCTCCGGTTTTCATATTTGTTCCTCCTTTTTATTGTGCGTAGATTGTTTCTATCAGTTCTGCATCCGTAAGATAGCGCAGTTCCTGTGTGGAGCAGAACAGGCAGATGCCATCCAGCAGTTCATTTGCCGCAGCATCCAGGTCCGTACTCCTTCGATCAGAGATTCTTCCAGTTCCTTGCTTGAAACAAGATATATTCCGTGAATGTCTTGAACAGTTCTCAAAGGGAAATGTCTTTCCTGATAGATGATGTCCTTTATCATGTCATCCTGTGGTGGCAGTTTGGCGCTGATTGTCTTGAATTGTTCGGGTGAGAGTTCCTTCAACCTGTCAGGATTGAAGCGGAACATTCTGAATCCCTGATATTCAAATCCGGCAGGTTCTGCTATTCTGTTACTGGTCAGAAAATCATGCACATGTCTGTTGCAGTCCCGGTTGTCCACATAGGCATGGAACGGTGGAAGGGAATTGAGGTTGACGGTGATGTCCGTGTAGGATTCCCAGCATTCCGGATTCTCCTTAGACCGGGATTCAAGTCCTACATACAGATTATCATTGTCGATATAACTGTTCAGAACGAGTCTGACCTCAATGCGCTCAGCCGGATCTGTGGCTGTTTTCCAGTATAGAGTATTTGATTTGTTCATACTTGTATTGTTTTTATGAGGGAATACGGCAGTCATTCTACCGCATTCCCCCGAATGTTATAATTTGATATTTGTTATATCCTGTGCGGACTCCTTTTTCACGGTCCTCAGTCTTTTAAGGAGATACAGGAAATATTCACGGTCATAGATCCGGAAAAGAAATTCCTCTGATGTCTCCTTGATGTGTCCGATGAAAGTTGCGGATTCTGCCGGGAGGATATTGAAAGAAATGTCCGTCGGAAACAAGGGTGAGCTTCTTTCCTGATACATGGTCTATCAGTCGTCCGGAGTTTCGTAATGTCCTTTTCCTTTATAGAACTGATAATGGTTCCGGCGAAGACTTTTCAGGGTATTCGCCATGTCCGTCCTTGCTTGTCTGGATCTGATTGGATGACAAGGTTGCAGATGAATACGGACTGTTTTCCGTCCAGTGAAAAATAATAGGGAATGAGTCTGGTTCCGCTGATTGTTTTGCTTGTTTCCTCTTTTGAGATTACGGCTTTCCGGTTGATGATTTCCATGTGACGGTCTATCTGACTGTCCAGTTCGGATTGCGGAGTAAGTACGGAGCGCAGGCCTTTGAAATATCTTCCTTGACGGGTAAAGCAGAAAGAGTACATATTTCCGTAATACGGTTCTCCCACAAAGAACGAGTTTTGTCTCATGCGCAAGGGTGGCAGTACATCCAGCAGGTCATAGTAGTCTTCTTCGGTGATTTCCTTGAACGGTTCGGACAGGGACTGATTGTATAGCCGCAGCTTCTTGTCTATATCAGAAGGTGTTACTGCTTTCAGATAGGGATTGTTTTCCCGTATGCGCAGTTCTTCTATTGTTTCCCCACCATAGTCATTGTGGAATCCGTCACTCATACTTGTCAGGCATGTTCCGTCGAAGTAGCGGGAATCGATTACATATTTCAATCGGTCTTTCATGTCTTATAGGTTTTGAAGGTTCAACACTCTTTTGACTGCATATACGGCATTCTGTGTAAGTTGCCGTTGCCATGCCTGGTATCTCGGCGACCATTTGAAACCGTATGATTTCAGTTCCTTGCGCCTCTGGTCATCCGGAATACTGTCAAACAGGATTTGCAGGCGGTCTGCCTCATAATTCCATACCAGCGTTCCGCCTTCAAATTTCAGTTCACGGTTTTCCCGTTCTCTGATTTCCTGAAGTTTCAGTCTGGCCTGGCGTGCCATTTCCGGCAGTTGGAAGAAACGGTTCCGCGGAGTGATAACCGGTTTTTTGCATTGCGCATTGAAGTCTGTAATGAAGTCCACCGCTTTCTGTACGATTTCCACTTCTCCTTTTCCTGCATAGGTGCTTACCTTATTAAGGATACTGCTGACAAACAAGGCACGGCTGTATCCTCTTGCTTTACCGGTATCAATATCATGAATGGTCTGTGCGCTGCTTGCAATGTCACGCTTCAGGCGGTTCCATGCCTCTTCCTGCTTCTGTTCTTCCGGTTTGGCAGCCTCTTTCATCCTTTCCATGGCAGCTTGAAGCGGTTACGCCAGTCATGAAATTCATCAAATCTGTTCTGGTATGCATCCAAGGCCTTGTTGTTGCGCTGGCAGTTGAATTTGGCAGGCCCTGTCACCATCGGCTGGCACATCGTGAGAGACTGCCCAGCAAGGCAGAGAACTTGCTATGGTATGCACTGACATACTCGTTCTGCTTTTCTTCCGGAATCTGTTTAAGATCCTCTACAAGTTGTTTTTCATAATGCATAATGTCTGTTTCTGCCCTTGCTTCAGGTTCGAAGGAACTCCATCTGTACGCGTTGTATGCAGCATCGAGCAGGTCTTCCAGATAGCCGGGATACAGGAATTCCACAGCTTCCCATTTTTCAAATTCAGACGGATGAAGTTCTGTTTCCCCGTCTGCCGCTTCGATTGTGTGTACATAGGAGCCCATTCCCGTACAGCGTTTACGAAAATGAAAAAGGACGGCTTCGTCATCCGTCCCTTGTTCTCTGATTTTCTTCACTCGGTAAGCATTCTTTCTTGTCAACGTGACAACCGTCTGTTTTCCGGTCTTGTCCTTCATGAGGTCTGCTACTGTACCTTCACATACCTTCTTTCCAACTTCTTCAGTCATATTCTTTTATTTAAATTAGACATGACCGGCTCCGTGGAGCCAGTATTTCAATTTCTTACTGGCCCGGCTGTTCTTTGCCAATGACCGGTGCAAGGCTTGGCGGAAAAAAATACCGGAGCGAAGCGAGGATGATTTTTTTCCAGCCAACCAGCCGACAGGGCCGCCTTGCACAGTCAGTGGCAAAGGGCGATATTTGCTGTAAGAAATGAAATAATGGTTGAAAATTATATTGCGAACTTGTTTTGCAGTACTTTCATTTCATTAGCAATGGTAGAATTCATTATTTTGGCATAAATACGAGTTGTACGAATGTCCGTGTGTCCTAACATTTTGGCAATGGATTCCAAGGAAACCTTATTTGCAATAGCCAGTGATGCAAATGTATGTCTTGCAATATGTGTGGAAAGATTCTTCTGAATACCACATACATCAGCTATTTCTTTCAAATAACTGTTCATTCGTTGGTTGCTGGGAACAGGAAGTAATAATCCTTTTTCATTGCAGATTGGATTTGATTGATATTTCTCTAAAATAAGTCTTGGTATATCCAACAATGGAATGTCGCACATATTATCGGTCTTTTCCCTTGCTTTTCTTATCCACCATTCACCATTATCAGCCTGTACAAGGTGTTCCTTTTTCAGATTCTTTACGTCTGTGAAAGCCAAACCGGTGAAGCAACAGAAGATGAATATGTCCCTTACGGTTTGTAATCGTTGAATATCAAAATCTTTATTGATGATTTTGCGAAGTTCCATTTCGTTTAAGAATTCACGGTTACACTTGGTCTGTTTGAAGTGTATTTCTGCAAACGGATCATCAGTTATCCACTTCTTTATCAATGCAGTTTTGATGATTTTCTTTAAATTCTTCAGATATTTCACTGTCGCATTTTGCGCACAGTTTTTCTGTATTTTAATGAAATGTTCGAATTTGGTTATAAATTCATAGTTGATTGATTTTAATGGAATATCAGCCAGTTTATACTGTTCACTGATAAACTCCTTCAAATATCTTGCTGTACGTTCGTATCGAAGTACAGTACCTTCGGCATATTCCTTGTTCATTAGTTCCCTATATTCCGAATTGTGTTCCTGGAATACTTCAAGCAGCATTTTGGGAGTAGAGTGTTCTCCATAATAGATATTTTTTATAATATCTGCTGTAATAGGTTTACCGTCCTGCTCAAGTTCACGGTGAATTTGAAGGATTTTAGTTCTTATCGTATCAAGATAGTGGTTTATTTCTTGATACTTCTTTTCCCTGCCAATCGCGCATTCTTTTTGCGTATTCCATTTTGTAACATCTATACTTCGCTTGATTTGTACCTCTGCACGTTTTCCGTTTATTGTGATACGCATACAGATTGGTGCTTCTCCATTTTTTAGCAGCTTTGATTTCTTCAGGAAAAACAATACCGTAAAATAGTTTCTTTGCATTGCCATAATCTTCTTTTTTTGATGGTGTAAAAATACATGTTTTGAAAAGAGTTTGTTTTATGCAAAACACAGAGAATCAGTGAAATATAATCCAATCAGGTGGACTTGTTTTTATGTGGAAATTAAGTCCACCTATTTCACCTCCAGTAAGATGCGGTATTCTGCTTCAATTTGCAGTATGGATAAAAAGAAAAACCGCTGATAATGATTGATTATCAGCGGTTTTCATTGTTTTGCTTTTTGTTCGAGTGATCCGCCTGGGGCTCGAACCCAGGACCCCAACATTAAAAGTGTTGTGCTCTACCTGCTGAGCTAGCGAATCAGTCCTTCAGTGCTTTCTTTCGAATGCGGGTGCAAAGGTAGAACATTTTTTTATAACTCCAAAAGAATTCAAACATTTTTCTTATCTTTGTGCCATTATCAACAATATATAATCATACATTATGGCTGCTGACGATAAAAAAAATTATCTTCTCAATGGTAGGAGTGAGCAAAGCTTTCACTCCTAATAAGAATGTGCTGAAAGACATTTACCTGTCGTTTTTCTATGGAGCGAAAATCGGTATTATCGGTTTGAACGGTTCTGGTAAATCAACGTTATTGAAGATCATCGCCGGTTTGGAGAAATCCTTTCAGGGAGAAGTCGTGTTTTCTCCGGGATATTCCGTGGGGTATTTGGCACAGGAACCTTATTTAGACAACACAAAGACAGTAAAAGAAGTAGTGATGGAAGGTGTGCAACCCATTGTTGACGCACTGACAGAATACGAAGAGATCAATCAGAAATTTGGTTTACCGGAGTATTATGAGGATCAGGATAAGATGGATGCTCTTTTTGCTCGCCAGGGTGAATTGCAAGATATCATTGATGCAACTGATGCATGGAATCTGGATAGCAAGTTGGAGCGTGCGATGGATGCTCTCCGTTGTCCGCCTGAAGATCAGCCGGTAGAAAATCTCTCCGGAGGTGAACGTCGCCGGGTAGCTCTTTGCCGTTTGTTGCTGCAGAAACCGGATGTGCTTTTGCTGGACGAACCTACCAACCACTTGGATGCAGAGTCTATTGACTGGTTGGAACAACATCTACAACAATATGAAGGTACGGTTATTGCTGTGACGCACGACCGTTACTTCCTCGATCACGTTGCCGGATGGATTCTTGAACTGGATCGTGGTGAAGGTATCCCCTGGAAAGGTAACTACTCTTCCTGGTTGGAACAGAAGACCAAACGTATGGAAATGGAAGAAAAGACCGCCAGCAAACGTCGTAAAACACTGGAACGTGAGTTGGAATGGGTACGCATGGCTCCGAAAGCCCGTCAGGCGAAAGGTAAGGCACGTCTTAACTCTTATGACAAATTGCTGAATGAGGACGTGAAGGAGAAAGAAGAGAAACTTGAAATCTTTATTCCGAATGGTCCCCGTCTGGGTAATAAGGTCATTGAAGCCAAACATGTGGCTAAAGCATACGGTGATAAATTGCTGTTTGACGATTTGAACTTTATGCTTCCTCCTAATGGTATTGTCGGTGTGATTGGCCCTAATGGTGCGGGAAAGACGACATTGTTCCGCCTGATTATGGGATTGGAAACAGTGGATAAAGGAGAATTTGAAGTAGGAGAGACTGTAAAGGTGGCGTATGTAGACCAGCAGCACAGAGATATTGATCCGAATAAGAGTGTATATCAGGTAATTTCCGGTGGTAATGAGTTGATCCGTATGGGGGGACGTGATGTGAATGCGCGTGCATACCTTTCCCGTTTCAATTTCTCTGGAGGCGATCAGGAAAAACTCTGCGGCGTACTGTCCGGTGGTGAAAGAAACCGTTTACACTTGGCGATGGCTTTGAAAGAAGAAGGTAATGTACTGTTGCTCGATGAGCCTACCAATGATATCGACGTAAACACACTACGTGCTTTGGAAGAAGGTTTGGAAGATTTCGCCGGCTGTGCAGTAGTTATCTCGCACGACCGTTGGTTCCTCGACCGTATCTGTACACATATCCTTGCTTTTGAAGGAGACTCCAATGTATTCTACTTCGAAGGTTCTTATTCAGAATATGAAGAAAATAAAATGAAACGTTTGGGAAATGAAGAACCAAAACGTGTTCGTTATAGAAAGTTAATGACTGACTAGTATAAAGTAATAGATTGAAGCATTTCTAATGCTTTCTGTTTCAAAATAAAAGGCTCTGCAAATATTGTGGAGCCTTTATCATTTTATAACAGGGGAAAACGTTTATCTCTCTTAAAAAATTGTAGTATAATCGTAATGTAGTTCTAAATATTATTAATTATATTTGTGCACAGTTTTTAAAAGCAAACAATTTATATTAACTAATCAACTACATTTATGTTAAAGAGAATGCGATCTTTTTTAGTGCTAGTAATGTTATTGCTTATTGCTAGTGTAAATGCACAAGTTACGACCTCTAGTATAGCAGGTAAAGTAACAGCGCAAAACGAGCCAATAATAGGAGCAACCGTAATGGCGGTACATGAAGCTTCTGGTACCCGTTATGGTGCCATAACAAATATTGATGGTCGGTTTACAATGCAGGGAATGCGTGCCGGTGGTCCTTATAAAGTAGAAGTCTCCTATGTCGGTTATAAGACTGCAATATTCAATAAAATATCTCTTCAATTAGGAGAAACCTATCAACTGGATGTTGAGTTGAAAGAATCGTCAGAACTTTTAGATGAAGTTGTTGTTACAGGACAGAAAGGTGTTACTGCTAGCCGTACGGGAGCTGCTACAAGTTTTTCTTTGAAGAATATAGAATCAGTTCCAACGATGAGTCGTAGTTTGAATGATATCACTCGCCTGACTCCTCAAGCCACAGTAAACTCTAATGGTGCGATTTCATTTGCTGGTGCTAATAATCGTTATAATAGTTTTCAAATTGATGGAGCAATGAATAATGACGTGTTTGGACTTACTTCAAATGGAACTAACGGTGGTCAAGCAAGTGTTGAACCTGTTTCATTAGAAACTATTGAACAGATTCAAATAAATATTGCACCATTTGACGTTCGTCAGTCAGGATTTACAGGGGGTGGAATTAATGCAATCACTAAATCTGGTACAAATAAGTTTCATGGTTCGGCATATTTCTTTGGAAATACACAAGCATTAATTGGAACTACTGCAGGAAAATGGAAGAGGGCAGAAGCGCACTAAATTGGATAAACAACATGATTATCAATGGGGTGTTACGATTGGTGGACCTATTATTAAAGATAAACTGTTCTTTTTTGCTAATTATGAAAAAACGGATAAATCTTATCCTACTGCATATAATGTTGGAGACGGCTCTAATTTTACAGTTGAAGAAACCAAACGTGTGCTAGACATTCTGAAGAGTAAGACAGATGGTAAGTATAATGCTAATTTCGATCCAAAAGATATTTATACTCGTTCGGACAAAGTAGGAGCAAAAGTAGACTGGAACATAAATGATCGTAATAAGTTTACGGCTCGCTATAGTTTTGTAGGTGCACAACGTTACAATTTCTCTCGTTCAGCTTCCAAGCTTAATGCTTCCGACGTTGCTTTTGTCTTTTCTAACAAGACTCATTCACTTACTGCAGAATTAAATTCTCGTATTGGTGATAATATGAATAATGAAGCTCGTATTTCATATGTACGTGTACGAGATAATCGCGAACCTCAAGGTGATATATTCCCAGCTATCACAGTAAGAAAAGGGGCTTCTTCTATGCTTTTGGGAACAGAATATTCTTCATGCGCGAATCGTTTGGATCAGGACATATTTACATTATCGGATAACTTTTCTGTGTTATTGGGTAACCACTCATTAATATTTGGTACTCATAATGAGTTGTATCAATTTGAAAATCTATTCATTCAGAATCTCTATGGTGCATATACTTTTAATAGTATTGATGACCTTGAAAATGGAGTCGTTAACAACTATTATTATGGACGTTCAAAGGTAGATGTGACAGGAAGAGATGACTGGGCTCCAAGCTTTGGTGCTATGCAGTTAGGACTTTATGCACAGGATACATGGAATGCTACTGATCGTTTTACATTGACCTATGGTATTCGTATGGATATTCCCATATTCTTAGATACCCCTACAAAGAATGATGACTTTAATAATACAGACATGGCAAAGAAATATGGTGTTTATACTAATCGTAAATTGAGTAGTACACCTTTGTGGTCTCCGCGTTTGGGCTTCCGCTGGAAGTTGACAGATGATGGCAAAGCTTTGTTACGAGGAGGTCTTGGGGTTTTCACAGGACGTATTCCATTTGTATGGTTGAGTAATAGTTTTTCGAATACAGGTATTGAATTTGAGAAATATTCTTTGAATAGTAAAGCTATTGGGGATTTAGGTGATGCTTTCTATTTTAATGTAGATCCTAAAGGGCAAGCAGCTATGTTACAAAATGCTACAGCATCAACTACTGAAGTCGATGTTTTCTCTAAAGATTTTAAATTTGCCCAAAATCTTCGTGCAAATTTAGCTTTTGAATATACTCTCCCTGGAGATGTAAGAATGACATTGGAAGGTCTTTATTCAAAAACACTGAATGATATATACTATCGTAATTTAAATTATGAAATGGATGGTGATGCAACTGTGGGTTCTACTTACTCATCGCTTTCCTTCGATAACAGACCCATGTTTAAGAAACAAAACAGTGGATATACCGATATAATGTTATTGGATAATACGAGCAAGGGGTATACATATAATGTATCTTTAAAGCTTGAGAAATCATTCAATTTTGGTTTGGACGTAATGGCGGCTTATACTTACGGAGAGAGTAAATCAATAAACTCTGCATCTTCTTCTGTAGCTTATTCAAATTGGAGATATAATGAAATAAAGGGTAATCCTAATGCTCCAGAATTATCTGTATCTGATTATAGTATTCCTCATCGTATTGTGGCTTCTCTTTCTTATGGCAAAGAATATGCAAAACATTTTAAGTCAACGGTTAGTTTGGTGTACACGGGACAATCAGGTGCTCCGTATAATGTTACTTATTATGGTGATTTGAATGGTGATGGTAGTAATGGAAACGACCTGTATTTTTATTCCTACAGACGAGCAGATTGATGCGATGCAATTTACAGCATCGGGAGGTTTGGAGCCTGAGCAACAGAAGGCTGATCTGAAAGCTTTCTTAGGTAATGCAAAGTATCTGAAAGATCATCGTGGTGAATATTATGAAAGAAACTCTGACCGTATGTCTTTTGAGCATCATTTTGATTTTCGTTTCTTACAAGACTTTAGGTTTAAAGTGGGTAAGGATATGCATACATTACAATTCTCTGTTGATATAATGAATGTTGGTAACTTATTGAATAGAAAGTGGGGGTTAGAAAGTTATATGTCTAATAATTCATATACTCCTATTACAGCTGCAAGAAATGGAGCGTTTCAATATACACAAGGTGCCGATTATGATCCATTTAAAGAAATCTCAAACATCAGTTCTCGTTGGAGATGTCAGCTTGGCTTGAGATATATATTCTAAAAAGAGGCAATAAAAAGGAACAATAAAAGAAAAGCCGGATAGAGAGATACTCTGTTCGGCTTTTCTTTTACAACTTTACCCTCATCACCACCGGATTATGATCGCTATAATTAAGATCCGGCGAGAAGTAATCCGTGCTATTCAGTTCCGGTGAATGGAGAATATAGTCGATTCTCAACAAATGCTTGAAGTACTTGAAAGTATACATATACCATGTCCGCTCGTCTGAAAGCCATCCTGCAACTTATCACCTTTTACAGTGTGATAAACATACGAAGACGGCAGAGAGTTAAAGTCACCGCAGACTAGAGTAGGATAGGGGGAGGCGGCTATCAGTTGCTTGAGAAGATCAGCTTGTACGGCCCGTTTCCGGAAATTCTCGTGTAAACCGTCGATAAGTCCCAGGGCAGCATGTTCCACTCTTTGGGAATCATCCGTACGAAGTCCCTTTTCCAGTTTGCGCTTGTTCTGGCTTACTTCTGTTGTTTGGAGATGATTGTTGAACAGGCGGATGGTGCGACCATTGATTTCAATATCACATGCAAGACTGCAATTTTTCGAATCAGGATAGATGATAAGATGCTCCTCCTTGATAGGATAACGGCTGAAAACAGCCAGTTGCAACAGATTCTTCCCTTCGGGCGAAGAAGGAATATAATGATACGGCCAATTAGAAAGAGCTGCGGATATACTATCGATGCCAAACTCATCGTTAATGCCAAATTCTTGGAAACAGAGAATATCTGCTTGCAGATTTCTCATGTAAGAAGCAATCTCCTTGCATGAGTAGCCGGTATGCTCGTGGTTAAAGGCATCGACGTTGTAAGTAGCAACCGTCAACACTCCCGGAGTATATACATTCATTTTAACCATCGGTGACGAAGCCGGACTGAAAAAAGGCGATTGTAATACACAGCTCATATATCCCCAATTGCTGAATATAGCAATCAGAGGATGAAAACCCAGCACCGCCAACGAATCGTCCAGTAGATAGCAGAAGCAAGATTAGCCAATAAAAGTATCGGCAGTATCAAACCGATGAAAGGCATAAATTTGAAACTATCCGATGCGGCATTGCCTACGAAAGCACCCGCAATGGTAACTCCTGCCAAAATACTGGTCAGCACGATGGATATGTAATAAAACAGTCTGTAAAAGGCTTTCATCTAATCTAAATTATTTGCTGATTATATCACTATCGTATACGTTTGTTATAATTATATACTTGCTGTAATATGCACTCTACAATTATATCCGTTTGTTATAATATGTATTCTACGGTCATATACGTTTACTATATATACTTATGTATTCTTAAAATCTGTGCTCAATGAAGATTGTACACTCTCCGGAGGATTAAGCTCTCTACGAAGGAAGCAACCATTTATGAATCATTGCTTTCAACTTATCATCCGCTATTGGTTTAGCTATAAAATCATTGCACCCCGCTTCTTCAGCTGCTTTTCGGTCCTGTTCGTATGCAAAGGCACTTTGAGCAATAATAGGGACAGTGGCAGACAGCTCACGGATGATTTTTGTAGCTTCCAGTCCGTCCAGATTCGGCATCTTGATATCCATCAAGATAAGATCCGGTTTCACTTCATCGAACATCGTGACAGCTTCCATTCCGTCATGCGCACGTATAAGCTGATGGTCTTTACCTAGAATAGCCTCCAATAAGTCGAAGTTACTGTCCGTATCTTCGGCAACCAAAATACAGGCATGCCGTGTATTTACAGAACTGTCAACATTCGAATCAGCAGTTTTTCCGGCAGATGCTATTCCAGCAATGTTCCCTTCACCATTCTCTTTCTTTGAAGAATCCACATTTGCAGGATTTGCAATCGTGTATGGTAAAGTAAATGTAAACGTCGTCCCCTTGCCAAATTCGGAGTTGACGGAAATCTTTCCACCGAGCCGTTCAACAATAGACTTACAGATAGATAACCCCAATCCTGTGCCCTGCGCATGATTGTTCAGCTTTGCGAAACGCTCGAACACACGCCCCACTTTCTCCGGTTCAATTCCTGTTCCGGTATCCGTTACGTGGAATACAATCTGATTGTCCACCAGTTTGTAACCATAACTGATGCTTCCTCCTTCGTAAACTTGACAGCATTTCCAATCAGATTTGAAATCACCTGGAATACCCGGTTCTTGTCCGTTTCAATCATCAGACTTTCGTCCGAGGATTCATAGACAAGGCTTACTCCCTGCGGAGTACGGAATATATGAGCATCGTGCACTTCCCGGCAGAGATTATGGAGACTGGCCGGTCCGAAGGAAAACTCGATGGTTCCCGATTCAATCTTCGAGAGGTCGAGAATCTCGTTGATAAGTTGCAGGAGACGTTCGTTGTTCGCGTTTACGATGTTATAATACGTCTTCCGTTCTTCCGCATCGTCGCTTTCGGCAATGAGATGCGAGAAACCTACGATAGCATTCAGCGGCGTACGTATTTCATGACTCATATTGGCGAGGAAGGCCGACTTCAGGCTATCAGACATTTCCGCTTTCTCTTTCGACGACTGAAGTTCCCGTTTTATCATTTCCAGTTCCGTGATGTCCCATTCGATGCTGACGATGATAGGCGAAGACAATTCGTCACCGTCCACCCGGATTTTCCGTTTGTCGAGGATAATCATGTTTCCGTTTCTGTCCTTTCCTTCAGCAGTCCAGTGCAGACCTTTTCCGGTGGTAGCCACCTGGATATCTTCTTGTCTCTTCTTTTCGGCTACGATAGGCGGGTAGAAATCGAAGTCATTCTTGCCGACAGGGTCGTTCTTATAAAGATCGCGGTTGTAGGCCTCCCGATTCCGGTAAATGTATCGGAAGTCGTTGTTGATTTCCTTCACTACAATCCCGGCAGGGAGATTGTTGATGGTCGTATCCATGATTTGGTTGAGCCGTTTGATTTGGGCTTCGTACCGAATCCTCTCGGAAATATCATGGGCAAACGACCAGTAACTTTCTTCTCCGGAATCATTGGTCACGTTGTACATCGTGCCTTCATAAGCCAATATACCTTTATTGATTTTAGATGGGTGATGAGCCACAAAGTTACTGCTGCCACCGTGTATGACATCTTTGCAACGTTCGTTCCAAGCCTCTTGTGTAGGCATATCTGCGGCGACATTGTAAATCTTTAATTGACTGATGTCTTCGTTTTCTGAAATACCATGATTGTACAGGAAACGACGGTTGGCAAAGATAATCGTGCCATCGGGCTTGGCGGCAAAGATACTTCTTTGGCGTTGTTGATGGCATGAGTCAGTGTATTGATGTCATTTCTACGATGCTGTATGTCCGTGATGTTCTGGATATAGCCTTCGATATTGAAACTACCGTCGGAGCGTTGTTCACGCAGATAAGTCTGGATACGCATATAGAAGATTTCTCCGTTCAGGCGGACACGGTAGCTGATGCTTTCCATGTTGAGTTCTTTTTCGTTCACCCGACACCATTCCATAAAACTCTGACGGTCTTCTTCTACAATCAGTTCCACATATTTCTCAATGGCAAGGTTTTGCACATTTTCCTCGCACAAAACACCGGTATATCCAAGATAATGAAAAATATTCTGTTTCGTATTATACGTCCATTGTCCTATCTGGGCTACCTTTTGAATAGCCCGCAGGGTGAGATTTGCCTGTTCCAACTGTCTTTTTACGTTGCTTCTTTGCGTGATGTCGCGATATTGGCAAAGCACCATACCGTCATAAGGGAACATGAGGCATTTGAAGTAAAAAGTTTCGCCTTTCAGCACCAACTTGAAGTTCTTGCTGATGCTTCTTTGTTCTTCGAGTACAATCTGGAAGATGGGCATCACCCTCTCTCTCGTATATTCTGGTAAAAGCTCAAATATATTTTTTCCTAAAAGTATATCCTCTTGCAGAAACCATAGATCACAATGAGGCTCAATGTCTACGCAGACTCCGTGCCTGTCAACCAATAGCATTGTATCTGCCGTCAGTTTCAATATTCTTTGTGCGTTATTCGCATCATGTAATATTCTGTTCATGTCTGTTTTTTATTAGATGATAGAGACTAATGTCTTATAGTAAGGATAACAAAAGATAATAGCATTTGTTTTACTTTTCAGCGCGTTTCGCCTTTTCCCAGGCTCCGCTTCCTTTTTTCTTTTTCAGATAACGGATGCCTTTCAGCACATTGACATTCATAAATAAGAAATAGTAGGGGATAAAAAGCAACTTGTTTTTTATCTGTTTGGTGGATAGATAATATCCCCAATATCCCAATCCGTAAAAAAGAACCTGCATGGCAAGCAGCACTCCGTAGAATATCGCGGAACCGCCTAACAGCAGAATCGCAATATTCAGCGGGAAGAGAGCAAACAACAGGAACGGAGTAATAGACCATCGCAATACCCGGTGAGACGTATATTGAAAGCTAAGTGTCCCGTAGCGGAAAGGATTCAGCAACGGACGAAGTCGCCAGATGGACTGCAATCCTCCCGCAGCGATGCGCACTTTCCGCTTTTCTTCTTCGCGCATATCTGCCGAACCGCTTTCGATGGCGTAAGCATTGGTGCAATAAGCAATGGTATAACCTTTCATGGTGATCCGGAGCGAAAGAATAAAATCATCGAGCAACGTATCCGGTTCCATTGCTTCGAATAGTTCACGACGCACGGCAAATAGTTCGCCTGCTGCTCCTACAGCAGAGTAGAGGCGGGCGTCAAGTGCTTTCAGTGTTGATTCGTATTTCCAGTAAATACCTTCCCCACCGGCAGCGGCTCCGTCTTTGGTCTGTACGGCGATCCGTTTTTCGCCGGCCACGCAGCCCACTTTCGGGTCTTGGAAAGCAAGTACGATTTCCTGTATTGCTTCCCGGTTTACCATAGTGTTAGCATCCGTAAAGACGACGAGCGGAGTGTCCACCAGCGTCATTCCACGTGTCATTGCGGCTGTCTTACCCTGTCGTAGGGGTTGGAAGTGTATGGTCGCTTTTCCCTGCCAACGGGTTTTCAGTCGTTCGTTCGTACCGTCGTTGCTTCCGTCTGTCACCCATACGATATGCAGTTTGTCCGCAGGGTAGTCCAGTTCAAGACTGTTCTCCATCTTTTCGTCTATAACATCTTCTTCGTTGAATGCCGTAATGAAGAGGGTAACTTCCGGCAGGTCTGCGTCCGATGCCGGCAACGAACGCTTCACAGGCTTCACGAAAAGCTCTTTCAACTTGACAAGAACGTAAAGCACAATTCCGTAGCCCAAATAGGTGTAGAACACAATGAACAGGGCAAGCCAGAAAATAATTTCAAGACAAAGGGTAATGGTTTCGTTCATAGCTATATTTGTTTATTTTTCTTGTATCGTTTACATTCAGCTCTTATTAGCCTCTTATTTCATTTTATTCAGCTCGTTTCTTCAACTCCGTCTTTTTATCCGAATCTTTCAGCATATTCACAAAGTAGTTGGCGTCCGCTTTGGCAGAAACATCTGTCGGATTCGCTTCATATCGTTTCACGAAATTCTCGGCGTGTTCCGCCAGGTATTTCCGGCAGTCGATATTTAGCATGAAGAAATCTTTATAGTCACCATAAGAGAGTCCTGTAACATCTTCATTTGATTCTATATTTTCAATATCCTCCATTTTAAGCCCGAAGATATTTACAGTCACGGAAGGGTAATAGAAAGGAGCGGAGTCCTCTCCATTCAGATTTAGTGTCAGTTTCCACGTGTGCGTATTTACCTGTTTGATTTCCGGTTTGCTGTGCAAACGATAATAATAATATTCATAATATTCTTCCTGGTTGGTAAACCACATTGAGTCGTCACCATCTTGTCCGTATGTGTCGTTGAGCCATTCCAAGAAGTTTACCCAACCGGTATCTGTATTATGGGCACCTATAGAAATAGCTGCCCGCTCTTCTTTTGGATTTTCCATTTCCTTGAGAATAGCCGCCTTAATCATATCCGGATTTGTCAGCCCGCTACCTTCGGGTGGGGCATAGAAAGCTCTTTCGATCACTACTTGTTCAATATCTCCGTTTTCTTGAAATGGATAGAGTTTTGTAGCTCCGCTTTGTGCACACAGGTTCTGATTTTATCATATCTCAAAGCCGCTTTGATATAATTTTTATCTCCATTAGGCTCTGCCAGCATTTTACAAGTTCGATTATTCAGTTTCTCACGTATCATGCTTTGAGCAACAGGAAATTGTGCCAGCAACTTATCTTCTGTTTTATCTTCGTCAGGTAGATTCAAGTCATGGAAAGCGATGCTTACTCCGTAATTCATCATTTCCTGCAAGTTGCCCCATACTAACATTGTCTTTTTATAAAAGCGGAAATAATCTCTTGTATATCCATTTTGTACCCATGTTTGTGTGTTCATTAAATCATCATCGGCAGCACGGTAGTTCCGAAAGAGAAACGTACTTCCTGTCCGGTACCATTGGTGGTAGCTAATGTTTTTCCCAATGAATAATAATCAGGAGGCAAATCACCGTTTTGCAGATGAGCCAGATCGCAGTAGTAAATATAAGATAAAGGTTTGCCATGAATGGCAGCCCATGTATATGAAAAGGCTGAATGCATACAGTCGTCCTGTGTCATCAGAAACAGCCAATCTTTGTTATATTTCAATGTTGGTATTTCCGTATACAGATATCCTACCTGTCTGTCTGCTTTCAGGTGAATGGTTATTTCTATTTCTTTATCGGCTGTTTCATTACCGAACGGGTATATGAATTCCGTTTCGCAGATGACATCCCGCCTCTTTCCATTATCCTTGTTTTCATCCTCGTCTTTATCTCCTTGATATAGATTCAGTTTGCGGATACATCCCGACATAACTAAGCCAATAATTAAAAATAAAACGATACCGATATTGAGATTCTTGCACATAGGCTTTCCTTTCTTACTTCTTTTTTACTAGATTACTCTCCTCATCCTTATATTCCTTCTTTTGGGTGAACAGTCCTCCGATACCTTTTAATCTGCTGACGACACGCACCTTGAAACTATTGAACAAAGTTCCGTCGGCTCCCACCGTCCCATATCCGGTGACGGCACGCGCACGTCTTTTCCGTACAAATGCAATCTTTCCAAATTGCTTGAGCTGCAAAGCCAGATATCCGTCTTCACCGCGGATAATATCCGTGCGGATTCCCGTTTTCCTCGCACATTCCGTCCGGTAAGCAAATACCAGTCCGCGCACACTAAGCTCCGGACGCTTGAAAGACTGCAACCATAAATGCAAGTCGCGTGCAGCCTCATAGATTTTCAGCCCCATCCAAGAGTGATCCTTGTCGGGAATATAACTCCAAAGCGAGCTGACAGCCACTACACCCGGCTTTTCGAGCGCATCCACCATTGTTTCCACATACTTTGCCGGATACATCGTGTCAGAATCAATGTTGATATGATATTTTCCACGGGCATGATTCAGTCCGCAAAGACGGGCAAAACCACAACTATGTTGCGTTTCCGTGAAATAAGGCACACCGCAAGCCTCGTAAATCTCCGCAGTGCGATCTTTCGATTCGTTGTCCACACCAATGATTTCTACAGGATATTTACATTTCATCTCGCTCAACGACCAGAGACAGGCGAGCAGATGTTTTTCCTCATTGTATCCGATGAGTGATACAGTGACAAGCGGTTCGTTACTCTGCAATCCGGCCAGATTGCGGCGTACTTCCTCGATAACGGCTTGCGGAGCTTCCGCAAAAGGTTTCTCATAAACCTGTAAATACTTAGAATACCATTCCATAGATTATTGAATGCTTTATTTGTTTTCATTAACCGGGATAATCAGGCTTTCAAATAGTTGTTTCCATTGTTCGGCAATATTTTCTATTCGGAAGCGCTGGACGTCCATACGCGCCTGCTGTCCATTTTCTTACGTATATCTTCATTCTCTATTAAATAAGAGATTTTCTCCGCCAGTTGTTCGATATTCCCGTCTTCTACCAGCAGACCGTCTTTTCCGTCGCTGATAATATCCCGCGGGCCGCAGGGACAGGTGAATGATACGGGCGGCACGCCACATGCCATTGCTTCTATAATAACCATTCCAAAACCTTCGAAACGTGATGAAAGGGCAAAAATTGAACTTTCACAGTACTTGTCGACAATATTGGAAACAGTAGGTTCCAATATACAACTGGCAGTAATTCCTAAAGAGTCAATCTGCTGTTGCAGTTGCTCACGCATACCGTCTCCGTAGATACGCAGTATCCAGTCGGGATGCTTTCTGGCAACGAGTTGCCAAGCCGGGATCAGGCGGTCGAATCCTTTCTGCGGAACATATCTCCCTACCGCTATTACCTGTTTATGGCTATTGTCAGATATTTGGTCGGGAAAAAAAGGAAGAGGGTTATGGATCACTTCAACATTATCCAGTTCCGTCCATTCCTGTGCATCCTCGTGGCTCAATACGATGAAACGTTTCAACTGGCGAAGTTGCCGGTATAACTGCTCTCTCCAATAATTGCTTACGATTGCCCGTAAGAATGCGGGCAGACGGCTGTTGCTGAAATCTCGGTAATTAGATTTGTTAAAGTGTATTTCACCCAACTTTGTGCTACCGTCCGTCATCCGATTGATGAAATTGATGTCACGACGGAGCAGGGAGATAGTAATGTCCGGACGAATTTGGTGCAGACATTCGTTGAGTTTCTTTTTAAAACGTCCTTGTTTCGCAATATATTTAGGTAGTTTTTTATAGAATGACATTCCGTTCAATTCATCATAATCAATGTCAAGTTGATGAAGAGTGATGGACGGATGCAGTTCGTAGTACGGTTTCTTGTCCTTCCCGTCTGTGAGGATGATATGTATTTCATAACCAAACACTTCGGCGAAGTAATTTGCTTTCAGTGTCAATACCCGTTCCATGCCGCTAGGGTAGTAGAGGGCGGGGATGCAGTAGGCTATTTTCATGTTTATCAGAATATTGTTTGTTATTAATTGTGTTTTTGTTTATTTATCTTTAGTCTTTATGGCGTCGATCACTTTCTGCATTTGCGCCCTCCACGATAGCGGGCAGACCGATTCGCGTATCTCGGCAGGCGTCATTTTCAGCGTCTTCCGGAAGTCGATCAGTCCCTGAATATCCACCGGAGATTCGTCGGGTGCCACCTTCCATACATACGGCATGTGGTCGAAGTCGTCGTCGGTTTCCGAGTAAGTGAACGCGAAGCCACGTGCGGCATACTCGCGGTTTTTCAACGTTTTGATATACGTAATTCCGCTGCGGTGGCGTCCCAGGCTGCCAATGGCAAAATCTGCTTTTTCGAACATCGCATCCAGTTCGTCGCCATGCAAAGGACCATGCAGAAGAACATACGGTTCGAGATGGTTGTCACGGACAACAGGCAAGATCCCCGCCCGTTCCCGTTCGCCGGACAGCGGGCCTACAATATGGAAATATACTTTATATTCCGGATTGTTGCGGTAATAATCTGCCAATCCGCGCACAAGGCGTCGAAGCCGTGCCAGTAGTGCACTTCCGCCACTCCGATCAAGTGCAACTCTTTCGATGTGTCATTCTGCTGCTTCTTCATCGGAATCGCCTCAAAATCAATTCCGTTGGAGATGCGTATGGTGTTTCCGCCAAATATTTCTTCCGCATTGGAGAAAGTGACGATACCGTCCAGAGCCTTTGCGAGCTTGTGACGGAAACAGCGGTCGATGGCTAGATGAAATTTCATGGAACGGGTGACGTACTCCTGATCGTAAGGATAAGTAGGAATTTCCATCACCACTTTTGCGCCTGTACGTTTCAACGACTTCACCAGCCGGAGGGTGAACGGACTGGCATTGTGAAAAGAGCGCATATATACAAAGTCGATTCCTTCGCGGCGTGCATAGTCAAGAATAGGAGAGTAGTAGACACGTTTCCAAATCTTTGCGGCAAAGCCCGTGCCGAAATCAGCGATCACTTCGTCATCCACCATCCAACGCCGTTCGCCATAAGAGGTCACATCATAATGACACAAGCGAACATCCACTCCACAATCTTTGAGGCTTTCACCTGATAACGTATCTTCTTACTAATTCCGTTGGCCTCATTGAAGCCGTGAAATATAAGGAAAAGAGCTTTCATTCTTATTTTCAGTATTCAATAATTGTTTATTCTGTTTTTTCTTTCTCAAACTGTTTTTTCTTCCTCAAACGATTTGGGCGATGATTTGTTTCCGGTATTCTTCTCCGGCATCCGCCACTTCGCTGCCAATGGCAGTTTCGTTGACATATTTTCGTTCCAGTTTCACTTTTTTATGGGCTCCCATCCGCCACCATTCATACTCTACGTCCACATGACCGACGTCGATGGCCTGATAGCCGGCTTTAAACAAATCGTAGGCCAACACAGTGGCTGCGGGGCCGAGGGCAATCAGAAACAAGGCTTCTTTTTCCACTTTGCAGGCCTCCCGCTTGATGTCTTCCAGGCGTTCGAATGCATCTCTGGGCGGACAGAGAATACGCCGGATGCTCCGGGCATTATCGAAAAGATCGTTGCCCACTCCGAGCCGGCTTTTCTCCCCTTCGATGAAGACGATGTCCCGGTTCTCCCAAATGCCTTTCATGTCGTGAAACCATCGGGCGGAATCTTCTTTGCGGGCAAAGTCCGTATAAGGACGGGTGACGAATGTATTGTAATATTTCGTCCCGCTACCAGCAAACGGTCCCACCACGAACCGTACAGATAAAAATGAGTTCTCCAGAACCGGCGACTTTTGCGATTGTACGATACAAATCGCGGAATGCGTCGGAGATGCAGACAATATGTCCTTCTTCGTGACTTTGCAGCACTTCGGTTAGTCTTTTAGCCAATAACGGGTCACCTTTCTGGAAACGGATTTCCTTTTCCGGACTGGTGAGCAACACTTCACCATCGCCAAAACGGCTGACAGAGCAACGGTCGTCGATGATTTTACGTATCGTTTCGTCGATGGAAGCTACTTGCGGTGTGATTTTTCTCTTTTTTCGCAAGACGATGTACCAGAAATTGTACCATTCCACAGTGCTACCATAACTTATTTTATAACGTAACGTTATAAAATGTCGCGTATATTCATAGCTATAGACTTTTTTTTTCTTAACGACCGCACTTTACCGATCATGTCATACTCATGCGTCATCTGTATATAAATGCCAAAGATAATAAAACTAACGATACCTTTAGCAATAATTGTCACAAAAATGTTCATCCCTTCCAGCGCATACTGCATTGGAATGAGGCTAATGCTATCAAAATGCTAATCACCAACGGAGAAATAAGCTGACGGATGAACGGCCAGGCACTTTGCCGGAAGGTCACCCGGTACATCTGCCAATAACACTGTATAAAGTTGATGGTGAATGTCACCACAATGCAACTGGCCACTGCTGTCAGGGTTCCGAAATGGAAGATGCCGAGCAAAATTCCCGCCACGTTGAACGCGGACGAAAACACTCCGCACACAAACAAACTTCGTGTATCGCCTGCCGCCTGAAAGATGGAGCCGGACGAAGAGAGTATAATCTGAATCCCTACGGAGAGCGACAGTATCCGGAACACGGTACGGACGGCATCCATTGATCGCCGAAAATAATAAGCGTCACTTCCTCTGCCGTGAAGAAAAGCAGCACGCTAAGCGGCAGACCGATAAAGGCGAGGAAACGGACGATGCGTTCGTAGGAACTCAACAGTTTTCCCTTGTCATTCTGGAAATCGCTGAAAATAGGGTGCATCACCGGAGTGATTACCTGCGTGATATTCTGCAAGGGCAGCATCATCAAACGATACGACTTTTCGTAATATCCCAGATCGGACATACTCATATATTTACCAATCAGCAGTTTGTCCAGATTGCGCTGAAATAGTTGATGACATTGAACAGGAATTGATAGGCGGAATAGGAAAATATTTCCGGAGTACCCTCAATCCGAGTGTGAAACGCAACCGTTGCGGGTAACGCTGAAAGGAAATTACGAAGATCAGTACGCTGGATACGATTGGGTTGATAATCAATGCGTACAATCCTGCTCCGCAGAGGGCGGCGGTTACCGCGGCTGCACCTGCCGAAATCTGAATGACGAAGCTACGGATAGCAATGAATTTAAATTCTTTGTTCCGGTAGAACATGGCTCCCGGCACAATGGTGGCGGAGGCGAAGAACAGGTTGACGGACAGCAGTTGGCACAGGATGCGCAGGGTGTCGCTTTGGTAGTAATCGGCGATGATCCACGAAGAAGCGAAAAACAGGATGCTGATTCCGATGCCCGTCCATATAGTAAATGAGAAGATGTCCGACAAATCATCTTTAGTCAGCGATTTGTGCTGCACGATGGCGGGAGACACTCCCATGTCGGTGAGAAGATTGAAGAAGGCGATGATGACGGTGGCAACAGCTACGATGCCGAAGTCGTCCGGTGATAGCAGACGTGCGAGAATTCCTGCCACAACAAGGGATATGACGACGCCACTGTATTTGGCCAGCGCTGTGTAAAATACCCCCGAAAATAGTTGACTCTTAATGTTATTAGCCATTGATTGCTTGTTTATATGTTTGCGCGTATGCTTGTCCCACTTTGCGGATGCTCATGTTTTCCATACCGTATGCGTAATTCACTTCCCCTTGTCCCCATGCGGCAAGTCGGCGGGCTTCTTCGAGTGCTCGCAGGATGTCTTTCTTGTCGTCGGGATCGAAAGTAGGGTTGCCGGTTTCGGAAAGCAGTTCGCCGATGTTTCCCACCTTGGGACCCACCACGACTTTGTGGTAGAGGAAGGCGAGGGGGACATTACCCGAATTCAGTATATCTTTCCGCTGGATGAATATCACGTCTGAAGCAGCCATATAGTAGGCAGATCGCAGTTGTCTATCAGCTCGTCGTTGGCTCCCGCCTGTAGTTTATACATACGGTTGAGCAGCGGCATGAGCAGATAGTATCCGGCTTTTGAAATCCATCGTTTGATGATATTCCTGCCATAGCTGTTGCGTCTCGAAAAGGGGTAGAGGCGCGGAGCCAGCAGCATCTTGTGCTCCTCGTCCCAGGCGCGGAAAGCTCCGAGCACCATGCGTATTTCTTCACGGTTGCGGAATTTTCCGAAAGCCGTGACGATGAATGCATCTTGCGAGAGGTTGAGATACTGACGTGCACGCTCTACGCTGATATCTTCTTTATAGGTATATTGGTAAATGTGATGAGGAATGACAACATTCTGACTGTCAGGATACTTCGTGAGAAATTCGTCCCGGCTAAACCGTCCCATGTGTACAACGATATCACTCTGCGATTCGATAATGTCATAGGCCCGCTGATGATTCCGTTTGCGTAATGCGGACGGACATTGTGGCGTGTGTAGACAAAACGCGTTCCCCTGGAACGAAAAAGACTGATTCGCTCTTCCAGACGCCTGATGATATCGGGATCGTTGCACGCCATCCCACCACTTCTTCCGGCCACTGGAAATGTATGATATCATAATGTTTATCCGAGTCCCAAAACTCTTTTGTGGAACATCGCACGTCGATTCCAGCCATTCTGATAGCATCGCATAAGATAGGAACAAATAGATTGTCGGTTTCTCCGTTTTCTCTGAAAACGATCAGTGCTTTTATTGATGGGCTGTCTGTTTCGCTATCATTCATTTTTTAAGTTTTAAAGACTTTTATTACATTGCAAATGTAATAAAACTTATGATAAGTTTCTTCTTTTCTGTGTTTTAATTGCAGTTTAAGTTGCTATTTGAGGAAATCTGAAACAGGTCTAATGCTTTTATAAGCCGTTTTTCTTCTTGGGTATAAGGAATGTGGTGACTTTCGATATATTGCTTTGAGAAAGATGCAAGCATGTATGAAAATGTCTGTCTTCATATAGCTGGTGAAATTTGTGTAGCGGTGGTAGGAGGCTTCACTGATGTTGATATGAACGCAGAGGTCTCCTATGACTAGCTGTGACGTTTTC
>ENA-OQIG01000449-OQIG01000449.1-human-gut-metagenome-genome-assembly--contig:-NODE-449-length-23979-cov-2.073285_pt1 | contig 23979 bp, 32 predicted proteins | sample MGYA00242576_ERZ504741 | MGnify/ENA primary metagenome ERZ504741 (study PRJEB26092, sample SAMD00036436) | human gut metagenome | host: Homo sapiens | study: EMG produced TPA metagenomics assembly of... | reverse complement strand
AAATTAAGTGAATGACATAAAAAGTTGCTTAAAGAAAGCAAAAACAAGAAAGAAAAAATAAATCAGGTGAGGAGCAGGTCATGAATACAGTACGCAGCGAAAAAAGATTCGATGGGGGGCGATTGATGTCCCGGCAGATAAGCTGTGGGGCGCACAAACTCAACGCTCGCTGGAGCATTTCCGCATTTCGACGGAGAAAATGCCCACCTCACTGATTCATGCGCTGGCGCTAACCAAGCGTGCAGCGGCAAAAGTTAATGAAGATTTAGGCTTGTTGTCTGAAGAGAAAGCGAGCGCCATTCGTCAGGCGGCGGATGAAGTACTGGCAGGACAGCATGACGACGAATTCCCGCTGGCTATCTGGCAGACCGGCTCCGGCACGCAAAGTAACATGAACATGAACGAAGTGCTGGCTAACCGGGCCAGTGAATTACTCGGCGGCGTGCGCGGGATGGAACGTAAAGTTCACCCTAACGACGACGTGAACAAAAGCCAAAGTTCCAACGATGTCTTTCCGACGGCGATGCACGTTGCGGCGCTGCTGGCGCTGCGCAAGCAACTCATTCCTCAGCTTAAAACCCTGACACAGACACTGAATGAGAAATCCCGTGCTTTTGCCGATATCGTCAAAATTGGTCGTACCCACTTGCAGGATGCCACGCCGTTAACGCTGGGGCAGGAGATTTCCGGCTGGGTAGCGATGCTGGAGCATAATCTCAAACATATCGAATACAGCCTGCCTCACGTAGCGGAACTGGCTCTGGGCGGTACAGCGGTGGGTACTGAACTAAATACCATCCGGAATATGCGCGTCGCGTAGCAGATGAACTGGCAGTCATTACCTGTGCACCGTTTGTTACCGCGCCGAACAAATTTGAAGCGCTGGCGACCTGTGATGCCCTGGTTCAGGCGCACGGCGCGTTGAAAGGGTTGGCTGCGTCACTGATGAAAATCGCCAATGATGTCGCTGGCTGGCCTCTGGCCCGCGCTGCGGAATTGGTGAAATCTCAATCCCGGAAAATGAGCCGGGCAGCTCAATCATGCCGGGGAAAGTGAACCCAACACAGTGTGAGGCATTAACCATGCTCTGCTGTCAGGTGATGGGGAACGACGTGGCGATCAACATGGGGGGCGCTTCCGGTAACTTTGAACTGAACGTCTTCCGTCCAATGGTGATCCACAATTTCCTGCAATCGGTGCGCTTGCTGGCAGATGGCATGGAAAGTTTTAACAAACACTGCGCAGTGGGTATTGAACCGAATCGTGAGCGAATCAATCAATTACTCAATGAATCGCTGATGCTGGTGACTGCGCTTAACACCCACATTGGTTATGACAAAGCCGCCGAGATCGCCAAAAAAGCGCATAAAGAAGGGCTGACCTTAAAAGCTGCAGCCTTGCGCTGGGGTATCTTAGCGAAGCCGAGTTTGACCGCTGGGTACGGCCAGAACAGATGGTCGGCAGTATGAAAGCCGGGCGTTAATCTGCAACATACAGGTGCAGCCGTGGAATGATCAAACGAAGCGGCTGCGCCTGTGGTTATAACGGTGCTGCACATTGTCGGCATCGTAATTTAACAACTCACCAACGTCCGGCACGCCCGCGCCATTATCCCGATTAATCAGTGCAATCAGCGGTGTAGGGCAGGCGTGTTGCACTTGTTTTTGATCTCCTTTGTACCAGACGCGGGCAATCGGCTGCACCTTCACCGGACGTTTGATTTTTAACTTCGCGTTCTGTGGCAGGGCAGCGATATCCTGATACTCTCGCTCCAGTTTTCTTTGCCACTCCTCGCGCGTCCACGGTGCGACACAGCGTGGTGATTTCAGGCTTTTTTCCAGCTGTGCCAGGACTTCATCACGATGCAAATTCTTAATGATATGTTTATTAGCCCAACCAAAGCGTAAAGTGGCGGGGTCGTGCAGAACGGTGAGCGTGCGGTAAGCATTAAGGGTGATCAGCCCCGGCAAATGACGATGCACCCATTCAAAACGTGCCGCGGTGGGGAGTTCTGACTCAACCGTGACGATATGCTCGAACGTGGTCTTGAGTTTATTGATGTGCTGAATATGACTGACCAACGCTGCTTGCGAAAGGTTATCGACCTGGTAACACAACACGCCAGGCAGACGGACAGCGGCTTTGCTGCTGCGATTTTCGGACTGTTGTTGAATAAATAAATGGCGGAAATGACGCAACGCCAGCGACTGCGCGTCGTTGCCGAGATGTTGTTTCACCTCAATACGATTAAGCGGATTATGCTCATCCTCTTTTTTTACCTCCGGCAAAGAGAACACGCGGGCAACCAATAGCTTGTGTTGCTCAAGATGAGCGGCAAATGCAGCCAGCTCTTGTTCCATCTGGCGAAAAGTAGTGTTGAGTCGGTCTACGAGATCGTAACGCGCCATAATATTAACCACTTTAGTTACAACATCCTTTATTTATAGCACAGTGGTGGTGACTTGACACCGTGCGCGTAGTGTCAGGCAGAGGTAAATTGCGGGATGTTATGCCATAACGGCCAGCTAAACGAGAAGCGGGCACCACCCAGTTCGCTGGTGCCACAATTAACCGTACCGCCCATTGCCAGTGCTATAGAGTGGACAATTGCCAGTCCCAGCCCGCAGCCGCCGGTTGAGCGATCCCGGCTGGGATCGAGGCGAACAAAAGGTTCAAAGATATGTTCGCGGTTTTCTGGGGCAATCCCTGAGCCATCATCCTCAACAATTAATGTCGCTTTATTCCCCGACAGTAGCAGGCTGGTTTCAACCGTTGAATGGCAGTAGCGCAGGGCGTTATTGAGCAAATTATCCAGCACGCGCTCCATTAAGCGCATATCCAACGCCGCATAATGGCCTTGCATGAGCGTTTTTATCCGTACCGTTTTATCGGGCGTTACTGCCTGAATATCTGCCAGATGCGTTGACAGCCACAACGGCAGGTCTGGTTCGCTAAGATGAAGCTCGTTTTGTGGGCGATCGAGTCGGGCATAAGTCAGCAGCTCTTCAATTAAAGCTTCAAGTTGACTGATATCACGATTCAACGCCTGGGATTCGGCGGCGCTCAGGTTATCGCTCATCTCCAGTCGATAACGCAGGCGCACTAACGGTGTTCGCAGTTCGTGAGCGATACCGTCAATAAGCTGTTTTTTGCTGGCAATTAAGGCGTTGATATTGTCCGCCATCTGGTTAAATGCGACGCCAAGTCGTTCAAAGCTCGAACCCTCATCAAAGTGGATACGTTCATTGAGATGCCCATCGCCAAATCGTTGCGCCGCTGCTTCCAGTTTTAACATATCCTGCCAGTGCGGACGCATCCAGATAAACACCGGAAAGGCGAGGGAAATAGCAATAAAAGCGATCAGGGCGATATCCAGCAATCGCATTTGATGGAGGTAATAAAGATAAGGAACAGGACCAACTGCCAGCACGTAGTGGCTGCGCGGGATACGCTGCAAAAACGTGTACTGATCGTCCAGGGCGACAATTTCGCCGCCACGCAGTCGGTGCATGGAAATATCATCAAGATGGTATTTACTCAGTGGCTCGACACGCAGATCGAAAGAGAGATTTAAATCCATCTCTTTCAGCGTCTTACCCAGTCGTGTCGGGGGATCTACGCAATTCGCTGCGCATCAGATACAGCGAACTGTTCATCAAATCATCCAGCGACTGTTTGCCCGCGCGTTCGGCGGTAAATTTGTACACCAGCCCAACCAGCAGAGACATCACAAGGAAGCAGACAAACAATAACAGGTAAAACTGGATAAACAGTTTTTTCATCGCTTATTCCCATGCATGGGGCGCAAAAAGATAGCCTTTGTTACGCACAGTTTTAATGCGATAAGGTTCTGCGGCGTTATCGAGCAGTTTTTTTCTTAACCGCGAAATAGCCACGTCCACGCTACGATCCAGTCCGTCATAACTGACGCCGCGTAAATTTTTCAGCAATGCATCGCGGTCCATGATTTGCCCAGCATGGGTAGCTAATTCCCACAATAATTCGAAATCAGCTGTCGAGAGCGAGATTTCAGTGTTAGCCAGGGTGACTACGCGGTTGATGGGATCGATGGTCAACGTGCCGAAATGCAGGGCTTTGTAGGGAGTCAGAGACGTTTCCTGAAGACCTTTGGTCAGTGTGGCTTGCTCATTCTGACGCAAATGCAAACGTAAACGCGCTAGCAAAACAGCAGGGGGCGTCGTTTTGAGAATATAGTCGCAGGCACCCATTTCCAGTGCCAGGATGTGGTTCATATCGCTATCGAGAGAGGTTAGAAGAACAATCGGTCCAGACCACTTTGCGCGTAAATCACGACAAATGGTCATGCCGTCCTTGCCTGGTAGCATGATGTCGAGTAACACCAAATCCGGATTTTCTCGCAGAATAGTTTCTTCGGCCCGGTCGCGCGCGGCTCTACGGTAACCTGCATATCATGTTTTGCCAGGTATGCGGCAATCAGTGCACCGACTTCCGCATCATCTTCCACAAATACGATAGTGTTCATAACATTCACGGTAGATATAAAAACGTCACAATACACCGCGCTGTTTTTACTTACTATCAATCGTTTCTAACAAGTTTTCATCAGGTATTCTACTGATGACTTGTTATGGAAGTGTTAAGGTAAAAAATGGGCTGGTAATCAAAGCCGCGCTCGGTGCGCTGGTAGTGCTGTTGATTGGTGTTTTAGCAAAAACGAAAAATTATTATATCGCCGGGCTGATTCCACTTTTCCCGACCTTTGCGCTTATCGCGCATTATATTGTTGCCAGCGAACGCGGCATTGAAGCCTTACGCGCAACCATCATTTTTAGTATGTGGTCGATTATTCCCTATTTTGTTTACCTGGTGTCGCTGTGGTATTTCACCGGAATGATGCGCTTGCCCGCCGCTTTTGTTGGTTCTGTTGCGTGTTGGGGGATAAGCGCATGGGTGTTGATTATATGCTGGATAAAGCTGCATTAACGCAGATGACGACCGCCATCAAGTGGGAAACTGCGTCCGGTGACAAAGCAACTGGTAAGTAAGTAATCGACCAGGTCGATCACTTCTTTCTCGCCAGGCGCGGTTTTCATCAGTGATTTATTCAGCGCCTGTTGTCGATATTCGGCATCATCATGTTCATTAAACAGGATCAGCGATGGCGCAATAGAATTCACTTTCACTTCCGGTGCCAGCTTGCGGGCAAACGAGCGGGTCATATTATCCAGTGCCGCTTTGCTTGCAGCATACGCAACATGTTTGTCGCTACCGCGCTCCACCACATAATCGGTAAAGTGAATGATATCGCTGGCGGCGTGTCCGTGCCCACGCAGTAATCTTTCCAGCGCATGGTTGAGCAGGTATGGGGTATTAACGTGGATCTGCATCATGCAAGCCAGTACGTCGGCCAGTGGCGCACCCGGTTTTTCCGCCATCCACACACTGGCGTTATGCAAAATAGCACGCAGACCATGGGTGCTTTTTAGTACTTCATCGGCAAACGCCATCACACCGTCGTTGGTCGAAAAATCAGCCTGAATACACTGCGCACCTGCCTTAATCAGTCCATCAATGGCTGGATAGTGCGTCCGATAGCTGACAATCACCGGTTGCTTTTGATTAATGAAATGCCAGGCGAGGGCGAGGCCGATGCGACGACCTCCGCCAGTAATTAATATTGGCAAGGGCTGGGCTTTACCCATCGTTATCTCCTTTGCTATCCAACGATGGATGAACGTTATCCCACCAGCATCCAGGTCGCCGGAACTGAGGCAATTAACAGCATGCCAATCAGCACCATTTCCTGACGGTTCAGTACATTATCATGTGTATGCGTTTTGCGCGCATACAGGAAAACCAGCAGCCCCGGCGCATACAGAACAACGGATAACAGCAAGTGCATTGGACCAGAGGCATACAATAACCATAAGCCATAAATGCAGGCACCGACACCTACCGCTTTATGCAGTGGACGGGTTGCGATTTTCAGCAAGAACGCGCCGACCAGGAAATAGGGCACCAGAATCATTTCTGAGGCGATGGTCAGCAACGTGTTGTAATCGGAACCGGTCAGCCAGATGAGTACCAGACAAATTTGCACGCAGATGTTGGTCAACCACAGCGAGGCGGATGGCGCAGCTTGTGCGTTCTGGCGCGCAAAAATGCGTGGGAATGCTTTATGAGTGGCAGCCAGGAACGGAACTTCTGCCGCCATGATGGTCCAGCTTAAGTACGCGCCGCAAACGGAAACGATCAAACCGGCAGCGATGATGATTTCGCCCATGGTCCATCATTCCACCATCAGACGGCCATTGACGGGTTACGAATTTCAGCCAGTTCAGGACGTGCCACCACGCCAGCGAAAGCAGCGTACAGCAAATAACGCCAGAGCGAGAGAACCGCCAGCAGTGTCGCTTTGCCAACATCACGCTTATTACGCGCACGCGCAGAAACAACCACGGCACCTTCTACACCAATGAAAACCCACAGGGTGATCAGCATGGTGTTTTTCACCTGTTCCCACACGGGTACGCCAAGTGCAAGTCCGGTGAAGTCGAGCTTGAAGGTATCCAGTTTGAACATCATCATCGCCAGCACAACAAACAGACCCAGCGGCAACAATTTTGCCAGTGTCGCCACCAGGTTAATGCTGGCAGCGGTTTGCACCCCGCGCAGGATCAAAAAGTGAACAATCCACAATAAAGCCGATGCACCGACTATCGATTGCCAGGTATTACCATCGCCAAACAGGCGCAATTCCGGCGTGTCCGTAAAAAGCTTAACGCGGAAAAAACGATCACCAGATAGGAGACGTTGGCGATGACTGCGCACAGCCAGTATCCCCATGCGGAACAAAAGCCGATTAGCTCGCCAAACCCTTCGCGGGCATAGGTAAAGATACCGCCGTCAAGTTCGGGACGAATGCGCGTGAGGATCAGCATGCAAAGGCCAGCAATAAAATGCCAGCGCCAGTAATACCCCAGCCGATGAGCAGTGCTGCCGGGCTGGCAACTGCCGCCATATTTTGCGGCAGACTGAAAACACCCGCGCCCAGCATTGAGCTTAATACCAGCGCGGTGAGTGCGCTCAGTCCCAGTTTCTTTTCCATCGATATCCAGTGATTAAAACGTGATAAGAAGAATAAATATTAGGGCAAAACGCATAAAAATGGAGTTTGCCACTGAAGCGCGGGATTTTACGAAGAGATGTGTCTGCATGCAATGGTCGCGGGGAAATTTGTGACTAAAAATGCGAAAGGCGGCATCAAGCCGCCTTATAGGAGTAACTGAATAGTTATTTATACAGATCTGCGCTGACGGTCAGGTTATTACCACGTTCCTGCCACTGGCGGGTGATGTGGTAATACTTAGCACCTTTCTTCGCGGCACGTTTCGCAACCTGATAGGAGACTTCGGTCATGTTGCCGTAGTTGCCAGAGAATTTGATGCTGTCGAACGGGACCATCATCGCTGCTGTCGCTTTGTTCAGTTCTTCGACTTTAGTGCCATCCGGGAGCGTGACGGTGTAACGCCCGCCTTTTGATGACTGGGTTTCAAAGAAGCGACCGACTTCAGAACTTGGTGATGCGGTAGTCGCAACACCCGGGATCTCAACTTTCTTCGCGGCTTCGCCACCGGCAGCCAGAGCTGCACGTCCTGCTTCGGAATCTGCCGGGATCACATCCGGGCTCTGGACGATACGTTTCTTAGCATCTTTTTTATAGATGAATGCAGTAATACGCTGGTTGCCGCCCTGGTTGGCATCGATTTGACGAACGATGTAGAAAGAGTAGGCACCTTTCGCTTTTGCCGCTTTGGTGATGGCATCATTGACTTCTGGCTGGCTACGATAGAAGCCCTGGACGGTGACCGTGTCAAACGGTTCAATCAGAACAGCCTGATCTTTCGGCAGTTCGACAACACCGTTAATTACGCGATTACTTGTTTCTTCTGCTTTTTCAGCATCGGCTTTATAGAGGTCAGCGACCACACGCCAGTTACCGCTGTTACCAAAATCAGAAGTGTCGACAACATAAAAAGAGGCGGCACCTTCTTTATCTGCGCGACGAGAAACGGCTTTCACCGCTTCGCCAATAGCATTAAAACGACCGGTAACCACTACACGGTCAAAAGGTTTAACCGCTGCCGCTTGCTCCGGTGTCAGTTCTGTTGCTGCGTTAACGGAGAATGCCGTAGCAGAAAGCAGTGCCGACGCCAGGAGGGTGTTCTTAAGCTTCATAAAAATAATCCTTCGCCTTGCGCAAACCAGGTACTGGTATTGTTATTAACGAGAAACGTGGCTGATTATTGCATTTAAACGGTGTAACTGTCTGCGTCATTTTTCATATCACATTCCTTAAGCCAATTTTAATCCTGCTCAAATGACCGTCTATGCTTAAAAAACAGCCGTATCAGCATCATTACTACTGAAGCAACTGAATTGTATAAGTTAATTTAATGTTAAGTAGTGATTCGTGCCGGGGCGATGTCTCGTTTTACCCGACCGTCGAAGACAATTATCAGTCTTTATCCGGCGTTCTAAGGTGTTTATCCCACTATCACGGCTGAATCGTTAATATTTTGCGAGTTCACGCCGAAATACTGATTTTTGGCGCTAGATCACAGGCATAATTTTCAGTACGTTATAGGGCGTTTGTTACTAATTTATTTTAACGGAGTAACATTTAGCTCGTACATGAGCGGCTTGTGTGGCTCCTGACACAGGCAAACCATCATCAATAAAACCGATGGAAGGGAATATCATGCGAATTGGCATACCAAGAGAACGGTTAACCAATGAAACCCGTGTTGCAGCAACGCCAAAAACAGTGGAACAGCTGCTGAAACTGGGTTTTACCGTCGCGGTAGAGAGCGGCGCGGGTCAACTGGCAAGTTTTGACGATAAAGCGTTTGTGCAAGCGGGCGCTGAAATTGTAGAAGGGAATAGCGTCTGGCAGTCAGAGATCATTCTGAAGGTCAATGCGCCGTTAGATGATGAAATTACGTTACTGAATCCTGGGACAACGCTGGTGAGTTTTATCTGGCCTGCGCAGAATCCGGAATTAATGCAAAAACTTGCGGAACGTAACGTGACCGTGATGGCGATGGACTCTGTGCCGCGTATCTCACGCGCACAATCGCTGGACGCACTAAGCTCGATGGCGAATATCGCCGGTTATCGCGCCATTGTTGAAGCGGCACATGAATTTGGGCGCTTCTTTACCGGGCAAATCACTGCGGCCGGGAAAGTGCCACCGGCAAAAGTGATGGTGATTGGTGCCGGTGTTGCAGGTCTGGCCGCCATTGGCGCAGCAAACAGTCTCGGCGCGATTGTGCGTGCATTCGACACCCGCCCGGAAGTGAAAGAACAAGTTCAAAGTATGGGCGCGGAATTCCTCGAGCTGGATTTTAAAGAGGAAGCGGGCAGCGGCGATGGCTATGCCAAAGTGATGTCGGACGCGTTCATCAAAGCGGAAATGGAACTCTTTGCCGCCCAGGCAAAAGAGGTCGATATCATTGTCACCACCGCGCTTATTCCAGGCAAACCAGCGCCGAAGCTAATTACCCGTGAAATGGTTGACTCCATGAAGGCGGGCAGTGTGATTGTCGACCTGGCAGCCCAAAACGGTGGCAACTGTGAATACACCGTGCCGGGTGAAATCTTCACTACGGAAAATGGTGTCAAAGTGATTGGTTATACCGATCTTCCGGGCCTCTGCCGACGCAATCCTCACAGCTTTACGGTACTAACCTCGTTAATCTGCTGAAACTGTTGTGCAAAGAGAAAGACGGCAATATCACTGTTGATTTTGATGATGTGGTGATTCGCGGCGTGACCGTGATCCGTACGGGCGAAATTACCTGGCCGGCACCGCCGATTCAGGTATCAGCTCAGCCGCAGGCGGCACAAAAAGCGGCACCGGAAGTGAAAACTGAGGAAAAATGTGCCTGCTCACCGTGGCGTAAATACGCGTTGATGGCGCTGGCAATCATCCTTTTCGGTTGGCTGGCAAGCGTTGCGCCGAAAGAGTTTCTTGGGCACTTCACCGTTTTCGCGCTGGCCTGCGTTGTCGGTTATTACGTGGTGTGGAATGTATCGCACGCGCTGCATACACCGTTGATGTCGGTCACCAACGCGATTTCAGGGATTATTGTTGTCGGAGCACTGTTGCAGATTGGCCAGGGCGGCTGGGTTAGCTTCCTTAGTTTTATCGCGGTGCTTATAGCCAGCATTAATATTTTCGGTGGCTTCACCGTGACTCAGCGCATGCTGAAAATGTTCCGCAAAAATTAAGGGGTAACATATGTCTGGAGGATTAGTTACAGCTGCATACATTGTTGCCGCGATCCTGTTTATCTTCAGTCTGGCCGGTCTTTCGAAACATGAAACGTCTCGCAGGGTAACAACTTCGGTATCGCCGGGATGGCGATTGCGTTAATCGCAACCATTTTTGGACCGGATACGGGTAATGTTGGCTGGATCTTGCTGGCGATGGTCATTGGTGGGGCAATTGGTATCCGTCTGGCGAAGAAAGTTGAAATGACCGAAATGCCAGAACTGGTGGCGATCCTGCATAGCTTCGTGGGTCTGGCGGCAGTGCTGGTTGGCTTTAACAGCTATCTGCATCATGACGCGGGAATGGCACCGATTCTGGTCAATATTCACCTGACGGAAGTGTTCCTCGGTATCTTCATCGGGGCGGTAACGTTCACGGGTTCGGTGGTGGCGTTCGGCAAACTGTGTGGCAAGATTTCGTCTAAACCATTGATGCTGCCAAACCGTCACAAAATGAACCTGGCGGCTCTGGTCGTTTCCTTCCTGCTGCTGATTGTATTTGTTCGCACGGACAGCGTCGGCCTGCAAGTGCTGGCATTGCTGATAATGACCGCAATTGCGCTGGTATTCGGCTGGCATTTAGTCGCCTCCATCGGTGGTGCAGATATGCCAGTGGTGGTGTCGATGCTGAACTCGTACTCCGGCTGGGCGGCTGCGGCTGCGGGCTTTATGCTCAGCAACGACCTGCTGATTGTGACCGGTGCGCTGGTCGGTTCTTCGGGGGCTATCCTTTCTTACATTATGTGTAAGGCGATGAACCGTTCCTTTATCAGCGTTATTGCGGGTGGTTTCGGCACCGACGGCTCTTCTACTGGCGATGATCAGGAAGTGGGCGAGCACCGCGAAATCACCGCAGAAGAGACAGCGGAACTGCTGAAAAACTCCCATTCAGTGATCATTACTCCGGGGTACGGCATGGCAGTTGCGCAGGCGCAATATCCTGTCGCTGAAATTACTGAGAAATTGCGCGCTCGTGGTATTAATGTGCGTTTCGGTATCCACCCGGTCGCGGGGCGTTTGCCTGGACATATGAACGTATTGCTGGCTGAAGCAAAAGTACCGTATGACATCGTGCTGGAAATGGACGAGATCAATGATGACTTTGCTGATACCGATACCGTACTGGTGATTGGTGCTAACGATACGGTTAACCCGGCGGCGCAGGATGATCCGAAGAGTCCGATTGCTGGTATGCCTGTGCTGGAAGTGTGGAAAGCGCAGAACGTGATTGTCTTTAAACGTTCGATGAACACTGGCTATGCTGGTGTGCAAAACCCGCTGTTCTTCAAGGAAAACACCCACATGCTGTTTGGTGACGCCAAAGCCAGCGTGGATGCAATCCTGAAAGCTCTGTAACCCTGACGGCCTCTGCTGAGGCCGTCACTCTTTATTGAGATCGCTTAACAGAACGGCGATGCTTTGACCTCCCGCTGTTTGTTCAAGCGCAATTTTGACAATAATTGTCAACGGCACGGAAAGCAGCATACCCACCGGTCCTAACAACCATCCCCAAAAAATCAACGACAAAAATACCACCAATGTGGAAAGCCCCAGCCCACGCCCCATGATACGCGGCTCCAGAATATTGCCGAAGACCAGATTAATCAGCAGATATCCCGCCAGCACCAGCAACGCTTCGTAGAAGCCATTAAACACCAGTACCTGAGCGATAGGGGGATTGCCGCGAGGACTGAACCAATATTCGGGATGTAATTAAGCGCAAAGGCCAGCAATCCCCAGACAAAAGCGAAGCGAACATCGAGTGCGGCGAGCATCGCCCAGGCGACCAGGCCGGTGATGATGCTGATGGCTGTTTTCAGCACCAGATAATGAGAAACACTGTCAATCGCACGTTGAATCGCCGCCATCCCTTCAACCGGACGCGCCATCATTTGCTGAAATTTTCCGGGCAATTGTGGCACTTCGAGCAGCATAAACAGCACCGTCAGCAGCAATAAAAATATTGTTGACATGGCATTAGATAACTGCGTCAATAAGTTGGTGAGCAACGTCATCGCCGCGTTCGGATCAATATAATGCGCCAGCTGGTCAACTGAGACGTCAATCCCTACGCGTTGCAACAACGGTTCAAGCGCTTGCAGCGGCGTCATAATAGAGTTGCGATATTGCGGTAACGTCCGCGTCAACTCGTTGAGCGCGGAACCCAGATAAGCTAATAGCAACACCATCGCCATCACGATGATGGTCATCAAAATCGACACCGCCAGTACACGCGGCACACGCCAGCGGACCATGTGTTGCACCAGCGGGTTAAGAATAACAGCAATAAATAATGCGAGAATAAACGGCACGATGATCTCGGCGGCAAAACGGATACCGCAGAGAATAATGACCAGCATTCCCAACATAATGACGATTTTTAGGCCATTGAGCGTGATGATCGGCTTTGCCATGCTTGTCCCCGTTTTTTCTTCCTTTGCTAATAATAATGTCTTTTTCGCTCCGTCATCATAACGAAAATCAAACCGCTCAGGTAAAGAAGTGAAAATATTTTGAGTTAATTCTTAAGCTATGATACAAATCAGGCGTGTTCAACTACCGAGGACAATTATCATCCGCGATGACGAGAAGCAACACTGCGATAATTGTAATATTATGGACAATTTGTTCAGGACGTTATTTTCTACATTTACCCATCTTCGTACCTCATCCACTATCTTGCTCGTAGGTGAGCAGCACTGGCGCAACGCGCTTTAGTCCTTTCTTCTGCCAAAGCTTGCGCTATGCGCGGGGCTTGACCACTTTACTTGGTTTCGCTGAATTAAGCGAAAATTAAAATAATTCTCTTGCAGGAGAAGGACAATGTATATTTATTGGATTTTATTAGGTCTGGCTATTGCTACAGAAATTACCGGTACGCTGTCAATGAAATGGGCGAGCGTCAGTGAGGGAAATGGCGGCTTTATTTTAATGCTGGTGATGATTTCTCTGTCGTATATATTTCTCTCTTTCGCCGTTAAAAAAATCGCCTTAGGCGTAGCTTATGCGCTGTGGGAAGGTATCGGTATTTTATTTATTACCTTGTTTAGCGTTTTGTTATTCGACGAAGTTTATCGCTGATGAAAATTGCCGGGTTAACCACCCTGGTCGCCGGGATTGTGTTGATCAAATCAGGTACCCGTAAAGCGCGTAAACCTGAACTGGAGGTGAACCATGGCGCAGTTTGAATGGGTTCACGCCGCCTGGCTGGCATTGGCAATCGTGCTGGAAATCGTTGCTAACGTCTTTTTGAAATTTTCTGACGGCTTTCGTCGCAAAATATTTGGCTTGCTCTCCCTGGCGGCGGTGCTGGCTGCCTTTAGTGCGCTTTCTCAGGCCGTTAAAGGGATCGACTTGTCTGTCGCTTATGCATTGTGGGGCGGGTTTGGTATTACCGCCACGTTAGCCGCAGGTTGGATCTTGTTTGGTCAACGGTTAAATCGTAAAGGCTGGATTGGCCTGGTCTTGCTGTTGGCTGGAATGATCATGGTGAAACTTGCCTGATGAAGACGCTGCCCGCGCTGTCGGGCAGCGTTTGAACATTATTTTTGCGACAGTTGATCCAGCTTGTCGCGAAAACCAGTAACAGAAATGGCCCGGTTATCGGCGCGCCAGCGATCTTTCGCGGCAGGAGCCGAACTTTGCACCCCAATTAATTGCCAGCCGTCATTGGTATGCAACATCAGAGGCGAACCGCTGTCACCCGGCAAGGTATCGCACTGATGTGACATCACCGACGTTTGCGCCCAGCCAGTCACTTCACAGTTTTGATGACTGTATAACGTATCGAGATGATCTTCAGGGTATCCCGCCTGAGTCACTTTACGACCAGCCGATTTTAATGCGGCAGTAAGCGCGGCTTTATCTCCCTCAAATAACGGCAACGGTGTAATGCCAGAAGGGGGATTACGTAGCACAATCAATCCGAAGTCCCACGGTGCAGCTGCGGGAGGAACAATCCAACCATCCCCATCTGCTTTTAACCGCTTTCCCAGTGTCGGATCAACGCGGCTTCTATGTCGTGGATCTCATAGCGCCAAAGACCTTTATTTGACACAAAACGCAGTGCTACCGCCTTATCCGCTTTACCCTTAGGCGGCGTCAATAAACAGTGTCCTGCCGTTAATGCCAGATTGGGTGCAATCAGCGTCGCCGTACATAAATTGCCGCTGGCCGTTTCCAGTTGCCCAACCGCATCCCACGGTGATTGGGTCGTGTCATTCACTGGCACACGATCATCATGACCAAAAAACAGGGTGCTGACCTCATCGTTTGCCGATTTGGCAACGTCTGGTTTATCTGCAAACACAAAAGCAGACGTCAAACTAATTGCACCCAACACTACAGCAATGGTTGTACGCATATCACACTCTGGTGGGTAATTATGATTATTAAAAGCAAACCTCATAAATACTATAGACGGGACGGGATGAAAGTGGGAGTAAAATCAGATAACTACAGTCAGGAAAGATAAAAACGGGCGGCAATCAGTGCGCATAAAATAAGAATGATAAGAATGAACTCAAAGCGATAACGGCCCACCATACTACCCTCCGCTAAAGGCGGTGCTAAACGTTACCCGCTTAGCACCGTAATTTCAGGCGCGAGGGGGCGCGCCAGCATTACTGTTGAAACTTACGCTGCGGGTTGTGCAGCAGGTTTTGCCGGTTGCTGATGGCTGTGTTTCTTGGCGTGTTTCTTCGCTGCCTGCGCTTTTTGTTCAGGGGCTTTCTGTTCAGCTTTCGTTATTTTATTGATGCGTTTTAGCCTGCCTGCGCTTTCTGGGCAGGTGCTTGCTTTATTGCTGTTTTTTATGATGTGTAGTTTTTCGCCGGCGCTGCTTTGGTGGTCGTCGCAGTCGGAGCAGGTGTGGTCGCAGTCTCTGCAGCAAAGGCGGCAGAAGACAGACCCATAGCAGCGGCAACAACCAGAGCTAATACTTTTTTCATTGTCATACCCTCAATTTGTTTTTTCATTTAACCCCACTGCGGGGCCGTTGAAATAACTATATCCCTGGGAATGGCAGACTTCCGTGAGTGGTTGGTTTCAGCGTGTAACGATATGTACAAACGCTGAATAAATTACAGCGTTGATAATAACGTATTGTGACTTAAGGAAAATTTAGCTACCAATAATAGTAGTCTTGAGCGGGTTAACTATTTTACTACTTACAAAGCGGTAGAATAACTGCGCATCAGTAATAAATGACACACAGCAAAATGAATCCGTTTATTTGGGTACTTATAATCCTTATGACGCTAGATGCGCTGCGGGAATTGGCTGGCGCTTCGTCTATTTTAGGATGACTATTAGCGTTGGTTTGAGCAGGCAATAAGTCGGATGGTATTTACCGCAGTCCGGACTTATTTTCAGGCGTGCAGACGACGATGCAAACGCGTCCCGACCAGCAGAGCAATGACCAGCATCAGAGCAATAAATGCGCCGACGCCGTTCCAGCCATAGTTATGCCAGAAAACACCACCCAGCGTCCCGGCAATACTCGACCCCAGATAGTAACTGAACAGATACAGCGAGGAGGCCTGGCCTTTAGCGCGTTTGCGCGGGGGCCGATCCAGCTGCTGGCTACTGAGTGGGCTGCGAAGAATCCTGCTGAGAAGAGTAACATTCCGGCAAAGATCAGCCACAGCGAGCTGAATAAGGTCATCAGTAAACCAAACAGCATAACCCCCGTCGAAAACAACATCACCGGACCGCGCCCGTAGCGGGTGGTCATGGTTCCGGCTTTGGGTGAGCTCCATGTACCGGTCAAATAAGCCAGCGATAATAAGCCAACCACGGCCTGACTGACATGCCAGGGGGAAAGCGATCAACCGATAGCCGATGTAATTAAACAGCGTGACGAACGACCCCATCAGCAAAAAGCCTTCTGCGAACAATAACGGTAATCCCCGGTCACGCCAGTGCAGACGAAAGTTGATAAACAACGACTTAGGTCGCAGCGAAGTCGGGCGAAAATGGCGTGATTCCGGGAGGATTTTCCAGAACATCAACGCCGAGGCTAGCGCGAAACAACCGATAGCCGCCAGAGCAATTCGCCAGTTGAAAAAGTCTGTGAAGACACCACTAATTAAGCGTCCGCTCATGCCGCCAATTGAGTTGCCGCTGATATACAACCCCATCGAAAAGGCCACGAAACTGGGGTGGATTTCCTCGCTAAGATAAGTCATGCCAACAGCTGCCACGCCACTTAACGAAAGCCCAATCAAGGCGCGCATAATCAAAATGCCGTGCCAGCTGGTCATCATTGTCGAAAGTAACGTACAAATGGAGGCCAACAGTAGCGCCGTGACCATCACTGGTTTGCGACCAATGGCATCGGATAGGGGCCAGTAAACAGCAAACCAATAGCCAACATCGCCGTGGAAATGGACAGTGAAATACTACTGTTCGCGGGCGTTAAGCCAAACTCCTGCGAAAGCACCGGAAGGATAGGCTGCACACAATAGAGAAGTGCAAATGTTGCCAGTCCGGCAGAGAACAGCGCCAGGGTGACGCGCATAAATTGCGGCGTACCGCGTTTAATAAATTGATTTGGCTGAGAAATGCTTTGCTTGTCAGTGTCGCTTGCCGGAGCGCCATCAACAGTTGTAGTACGGCTCACTTGAAATCCTTGCTAAATATGCCTGTGGATCAGGCTTATGAATAGATTAGGAAAATGGAATTGTTCTGTCTAATATATTAATAATCTCAAATAAGATGTTTTAAATATGAATATTGAACTTCGTCATCTGCGTTACTTTGTTGCTGTTGCGGAAGAGCTGCATTTCGGGCGCGCCGCTGCCCGCCTGAATATTTCGCAACCGCCGCTAAGTCAGCAGATTCAGGCGCTGGAGCAACAAATTGGTGCCCGACTGCTGGCACGAACCAATCGCAGTGTATTGCTGACGGCAGCAGGAAAACAGTTTCTTGCAGATAGTCGGCAAATCCTGTCTATGGTAGATGACGCTGCCGCTCGCGCTGAAAGACTGCATCAGGGTGAAGCGGGGGAGTTGCGCATTGGTTTTACTTCGTCCGCTCCTTTTATTCGGGCGGTGTCCGATACGTTATCGCTGTTTCGCCGTGATTATCCCGATGTCCATTTACAAACCCGCGAAATGAACACTCGTGAGCAAATCGCTCCGCTCATTGAAGGAACGCTGGATATGGGATTGCTGCGTAACACAGCGTTACCGGAGACGCTTGAACACGCAGTCATCGTCCATGAACCGCTTATGGCGATGATCCCGCACGATCATCCCTGGCAAATAACCCGAATGTAACGCTGGCTGAACTGGCGAAAGAACCTTCGTCTTTTTTGATCCGCACGTCGGGACAGGGCTGTATGACGATATTCTCGGGCTGATGCGACGTTACCATTTGACGCCCGTCATCACTCAGGAGGTGGGCGAGGCAATGACCATCATCGGTCTGGTTTCCGCCGGTCTGGGTGTTTCAATTTTGCCTGCTTCATTTAAACGTGTTCAGCTCAACGAAATGCGCTGGGTGCCGATTGCTGAAGAGGATGCGGTTTCTGAAATGTGGTTGGTCTGGCCGAAACATCATGAACAAAGTCCAGCTTCGCGTAACTTTCGTATTCATCTGCTGAATGCTCTCAGGTGAGGGAAATTTCAGCGAAAAAGCCCGAAAAATGTGCTGTTAATCACATGCCTAAGTAAAAATTTGACGACACGTATTGAAGTGCTTCACCATAGCCTACAGATTATTTCGGAGCGCGAAAATATAGGGAGTATGCGGTGGTTGCTGAAAACCAGCCTGGGCACATTGATCAAATAAAGCAGACCAACGCGGGCGCGGTTTATCGCCTGATTGATCAGCTTGGTCCAGTCTCGCGTATCGATCTTTCCCGTCTGGCGCAGCTGGCTCCTGCCAGTATCACTAAAATTGTCCGTGAGATGCTCGAAGCACACCTGGTGCAAGAGCTGGAAATCAAAGAAGCGGGGAACCGTGGCCGTCCGGCGGTGGGCTGGTGGTTGAAACTGAAGCCTGGCACTATCTTTCTCTGCGCATTAGTCGCGGGGAGATTTTCCTTGCTCTGCGCGATCTGAGCAGCAAACTGGTGGTGGAAGAGTCGCAGGAACTGGCGTTAAAAGATGACCCGCCATTGCTGGATCGTATCATTTCCCATATCGATCAGTTTTTTATTCGCCACCAGAAAAAACTTGAGCGTCTAACTTCGATTGCCATAACCTTGCCGGGAATTATTGATACGGAAAATGGTATTGTACATCGCATGCCGTTCTACGAGGATGTAAAAGAGATGCCGCTCGGCGAGGCGCTGGAGCAGCATACCGGCGTACCGGTTTATATTCAGCATGATATCAGCGCATGGACGATGGCAGAGGCCTTGTTTGGTGCCTCACGCGGGGCGCGCGATGTGATTCAGGTGGTTATCGATCACAACGTGGGGGCGGGCGTCATTACCGATGGTCATCTGCTACACGCAGGCAGCAGTAGTCTCGTGGAAATAGGCCACACACAGGTCGACCCGTATGGGAAACGCTGTTATTGCGGGAATCACGGTTGCCTCGAAACCATCGCCAGTGTGGACAGTATTCTTGAGCTGGCACAGCTGCGTCTCAATCAATCCATGAGCTCGATGTTACATGGACAACCGTTAACCGTGGACTCATTGTGTCAGGCGGCATTGCGCGGTGATCTGCTGGCAAAAGACATCATTACCGGGGTGGGCGCGCATGTAGGGCGCATTCTTGCCATCATGGTGAATTTATTTAACCCACAAAAAATACTGATTGGCTCACCGTTAAGTAAAGCGGCAGATATCCTCTTCCCGGTCATCTCAGACAGCATCCGTCAGCAGGCCCTTCCTGCGTATAGTCAGCACATCAGCGTTGAGAGTACTCAGTTTTCTAACCAGGGCACGATGGCAGGCGCTGCACTGGTAAAAGACGCGATGTATAACGGTTCTTTGTTGATTCGTCTGTTGCAGGGTTAACATTTTTTAACTGTTCTACCAAAATTTGCGCTATCTCAATTTGGGCCAGGAAAGCATAACTTAGACTTCAAGGTTAATTATTTTCCTGGTTTATATTTGTGAAGCATAACGGTGGAGTTAGTGATGCTGAAGCGTTTCTTTATTACCGGTACAGACACTTCTGTAGGGAAAACGGTGGTTTCCCGCGCATTGCTACAAGCGTTAGCCTCCCAGGGAAAAACGGTTGCGGGATATAAACCGTAGCGAAGGGGAGCAAAGAGACACCCGAAGGGCTGCGTAATAAAGATGCCCTGGTGTTGCAGAGTGTTTCAACCATCGAACTGCCTTATGAAGCAGTTAATCCTATCGCGTTAAGCGAAGAAGAAAGTAGCGTGGCGCACAGTTGCCCAATCAATTACACCCTCATTTCAAACGGCCTGGCAAACCTGACCGAAAAAGTCGATCATGTCGTGGTAGAAGGGACTGGCGGCTGGCGCAGTCTGATGAATGATTTGCGTCCACTCTCTGAATGGGTAGTGCAGGAACAACTGCCGGTGTTGATGGTTGTCGGTATTCAGGAAGGTTGCATTAACCATGCACTGCTAACAGCTCAGGCGATCGCCAACGACGGGCTGCCGCTCATTGGCTGGGTGGCTAACCGAATCAACCAGGACTGGCGCATTATGCGGAAATCATTGATGTGCTGGGTAAAAAACTTCCGGCACCGCTCATTGGTGAACTGCCTTATCTGCCGCGCGCCGAACAGCGTGAACTGGGGCAATACATCCGCTTAGCTATGCTGCGCAGTGTGCTGGCGTAGATAGAGTCACGGTGTAACGTCCGCGAAATTACCGACGCAATTACGCAGGCAATCAATAAACCGGGGAGTAGCTGATACTCCCCGGTCATTTCACATATCATCAACGTCGACATAATCGGCGCGTGCGTGGTCGCCGCCAACAGTGTCGCCATCCCGGTCAATCCGAGTAAAAGTGTAATTTCTTCGCCATCAGGGAACCATAATCCCAGGCTACGACCATACAACATGCCAATGGCAAGACCGATAAATAGCGTCGGTGTAAAGACCCCACCGGGTGCGCCGGAACCGCTACTCGCCAGCACGGCACACAGTTTACAAAGGAAGATCCCGGCAATGATCATTAACAGTGTGGGGCGGTTAAAAAGGATTGTACGGTGCTATAGCCGTTGCCCCACACTGCAGGTGTGAACAGGGAAAGCAGACCCACGATCAACCCGCCTAGTGCCAGTTGCCAGGGCGGCGCAAGTTTGAGACTTACAAATCCACGATGACAGGCGTTCATTAACGTTAACAACAGTGTCCGCACAGACCTGCCAGCACACCTGTACTGATAATCAGCGCATAGTCACGAGCCTGAACCGTCACTGAGAGTTGTACGTTGTAGAGTAACGCGTCGCTATGATTAATCAGATTGCTAACCAGCAATGCCACGACGGCGGAAATAATCACCGGGCCGAGAGAGGCCAACATCATAGTGCCAAACAGCACTTCGGCTATAAATAAACTGCCAGCAAGCGGGGCACGATAGGCCGCAGCCATTCCCGCCGCGGCCCCACAGGCGATCCATAATTTCCACTCCTGGCGTGGCGTAAAACGTTGGGCAAAACAGGAGGCGGCAAGGGCAGCTAAAAGAATCATCGCACCTTCGCGACCAATTGCACTGCCGCTGGTTACTACCAGCAGAGAGGCAAGCGATTTAACCAGGCTTGCTGCGTAATCAAACTGACCCTCGGTTTGCAACGCTTCCATATAATCGGTCGGCGCATGAGGGCGTTGCTGGGTAAATTTCTGCCAGCCCATCAGCAACAAACCCGCCGCCAGTCCGCCGAGCGCCGGAGTTAGCAGCCGTCGCCAGGGGGAAAGGTTTGTCGCTGCATTGACCAGACTGCCGGAGTCATTATTGAGGAACAACCACTCCAGTAGCAGCATCGCATGACGAAACCCGGCAACGGCAAAGGCCGCGAGAATACCGACGACTGTTGCGATAAGCAGACGGCGGAACATAGTGCGCAGATCCGGATAGATGTGTAGATGATGCATGAGCAGAAATGGGCAATGAAACACGGGCGACTATTTTGCGGCAAAAGAGGCCAGCCGCAAAAGCAGTGCGTGCTTTAAGAGATAAAAAAACGTGACACTGTAACGTAATATTGCCGAATCGCGCGTAATCGTCACCATCCGGCAATATTACGGTGATCCTATCGAAAGAGTGGTTTAACCGCGACAGGAATCAACAGTTGTGATTGCCATTGCGCCAGCGTTAAGCGAGCCAGTTCACCCAGTGCACGGTAGAAAGGGTGTTCTGCTTTTTCGATAAAAACATCAAGAAAACGTGTTGACCACGGAAAAAGGTGCCATGCCAGCAATTCTTCGCATTCTGTCTGGCGACCATTCTCCGCCAACCACGCAGCCATCAACAGCAGTGAACCAAAATGATCTTCCGGTTCGTTTTGCTTCATTTCAAACTGAATGCCTTTCTCGCGCATCCACTGACGAAGTGCCAATGTTGAATCGCCAAACAGCACAGATTCGCGATCCAGCCAGACCGACCCCCACGGCGGAGACGGCAGTGCCCACGGGCCGACAAACAAACGCTGCCAGGCCTGGGCGTGAGTCTCTTCACACTGTGTCTGAAAAGCCGTCACCAGCGGCGCTAATGACGCTTCTGGTAGAGGCCACTGAGTTTCCCAGCCGTCACTGGTGAGTACCGCAACCAGAGGTGCGGCTTCAGCACTCTCTGGAGCGTAATAAAACAGCGCGCCCAACACGCGCGCCGCGACAGAAAAATTATCTTGCTGTGAAAAATGGGTCATTCCTAACATCCTGAAATGTGCGGGTTGCCCCGCACCAATTTGTTAACCTGCAATAGCCATTCCTACCGTCATGTGCAGGCCATAAAAGAGCACACGCCCGATCATCTCACCGCCAAGAATGAGGATTAACCCCAGAATAAGTCCGGCAACGTGAGGTTCACGGCGACGTATGAGCGGACAAAGCCAGCATCCTAGACCTGCGCATAACAATACCACACGCCAGACCTGTAAGGAGGCGTAATCTGGTACCAGTGCGCTGGCTTGTTGTACGGATGAGTGAATAGACGCCAGAGACAAACCTTGCAGCACAATCACACCGGCACAAGCGATCAGCGCCAGAACGCTAATGATGGCAAATGGTGTGGTATTAAATGTAACGCGGGCTGCCCGCAGAATTGTGGCAGCAAGTATTGGACCGCTCAACAATACTGTCAGGAAGAAAGCCAGCGTAGTGTAACCGTTATGCCAGGTTGGCACTGTGTCGATTGATACACGCAGGTCATCATCCAGACGAAAATGACGCCGAGCGCCATGCTGAAAAGTAACCAGAGTTTCCCCAACGCTTGCGGCATTTTACCGATGACTGCCACCAGCCACCATAATCCGCCAACGGCAAAAAATATGGAACCGGCAGCAATCTCGTTACTCAGACCAGAAGCTCCGATTCGATTCAGCGAGTTAAACGCCCGCAGTGGCGATCCCAGGTGCATGACAGAGGCAATAAACCCGACGCCCATCAACAGCCAGAGGAAAAACATGCCACGGACAATACGCTGACGGTCTGCGTCATTTTTGGCGGCGAACCAGCCAATTCCGCTAACAATCAGCGCGCCTACTACGCATTGACCCAATACGGTAAAGATAACCAGTGGCCACTCATGCCATCCATTTCCCATTTTACACTTCCTCCGGATTAGCCAGATAACCAGTGGTATCGCCGGTCGGGCGGCTGTTGGCGTTAGGTTTGATAACGATATTGGGTTTTGTGAAATGCGCGCGCGGCAGTGGCGCGACGGCAGCAAGAGTGCCGTGCTTCTGGCGCAGCTCTTCAATTGGACCGAACTCAAGTGCACGCAGCGGGCAGGATTCGACACATATGGGTTGTTTCCCCTCGGCGACGCGCGAATAACAACCATTCGCACTTCGTCATGTGCCCTTTTTCAGCATTGTACTGTGGCGCGCCGTACGGACAAGCCATGTGGCAGTAGCGGCAGCCGATACAAACATCTTCATCAACCACCACAAAGCCATCTTCACGCTTATGCATTGCGCCGCTGGGGCAGACTTTTGTACATGCGGGGTCATCGCAATGGTTACAGGAGATGGAGAGATAATAAGCGAACACGTTCTGGTGCCAGACGCCATTATCTTCCTGCCAGTCGCCGCCAGCGTATTCATAAATACGGCGGAAACTGACTTCCGGGCCAAGATCTTTAAAATCTTTGCACGCCAGTTCGCAGGTTTTACAGCCAGTACAGCGGCTGGAATCGATAAAAAATCCATATTGTGTGGTCATGGGCTACTCCTTAAACCTTTTCGATCTGGACAAGATTGCTGTGCGACGGGTTTCCCTTTGCCAGCGGTGAAGGGCGGTGAGAGGTCAGAATATTGATACTGCCGCCGTGATCGACCCGGTCACCAAACATATCCGCTTTAAGCCACGCACCTTGCCCGATGCGGTAACGCCAGGCAGAATACGCGGAGTCACTTTTGCGGCAATCAGCATTTCTGGTAATGACTCCAACTTATTGATAGTGTTTTATGTTCAGATAATGCCCGATGACTTTGTCATGCAGCTCCACCGATTTTGAGAACGACAGCGACTTCCGTCCCAGGCGTGCCAGGTGCTGCCTCAG
>ENA-OQIG01000448-OQIG01000448.1-human-gut-metagenome-genome-assembly--contig:-NODE-448-length-24020-cov-2.045494_pt1 | contig 24020 bp, 33 predicted proteins | sample MGYA00242576_ERZ504741 | MGnify/ENA primary metagenome ERZ504741 (study PRJEB26092, sample SAMD00036436) | human gut metagenome | host: Homo sapiens | study: EMG produced TPA metagenomics assembly of... | reverse complement strand
CCACTGGAGCACCTCAAAACACCATCAATACACTAATCAGTAAGTTGGCAGCATCACCAGAAAACTGGCACTGGCAAAATCTTTCGGTGCGATGCAAACATTTAACAGTAGCGAAATGAGCGCGCCGCAAATGCAGAGCGTTTTACGCGAACTGCGTTTTAATCAGCTTATCCTCGAGACGGCTGGCGTACCGCAAACTGTCGAACTGGCGGTAGAGATTGCCGGTCCTCATGCCCAACTGGCGCTGGTGGCACGTTGCATCAGGATCTGCATTTAACATCGGCAACGTTTGGCAAAATATTGCGTAAAGAGCTGACGGTTATCGGCAGTTGGATGAACTATTCCAGCCCTTGGCCGGGGCAGGAGTGGGAAACGGCGAGCCGGTTGCTGACAGAACGTAAGTTAAGCCTGGAGCCATTAATCGCTCACCGTGGAAGCTTTGAAAGCTTCACCCAGGCGGTGCGTGACATCGCTCGTAATGCCATGCCGGGCAAAGTGTTGCTCATTCCATGAAACCGCGGGCCAGCGTGATGCTGGCCCGGTATTGTGCAAAACAGATCATTCACCAATGGTCCCCCTTCGTTTACACTAGCCACAATTGAATATGGGTAAATGACGATGAATTCATTCGAGCGAAGGAATAAGATCATCCAATTAGTGAATGAACAGGGAACCGTGCTTGTTCAGGATCTGGCGGGAGTATTTGCTGCCTCGGAAGCGACAATCCGTGCCGATTTGCGCTTTCTCGAACAAAAAGGCGTGGTTTACGCGCTTTCATGGCGGTGGCGGCGAAAATAAATGTCCGGTAATAGCGGAAAACCGAGACCCAGGGTAAAGTCGGGTTTAAAGAGCGATTTCAGCTCGCCAGCGCGCCAAAAACAGAATAGCGCAGGCGGCAGTCAAAATGATCCATGAAGGGATGACCGTTATTCTCGACAGCGGAAGTACCACAATGCTTATCGCCGAAGGATTAATGACCGCTAAAAATATCACGGTGATTACCAACAGTCTCCCGGCAGCGTTTGCCCTTTCCGAAAATAAAGACATTACTCTGGTCGTCTGTGGTGGCACGGTCCGCCATAAAACGCGCTCGATGCATGGTTCCATTGCCGAGCGTTCATTGCAGGATATTAATGCCGATTTAATGTTTGTCGGTGCTGATGGTATTGATGCGGTTAATGGTATTACGACCTTTAATGAAGGTTATTCGATTAGCGGTGCGATGGTCACCGCCGCTAATAAAGTGATTGCCGTTCTCGATTCATCGAAATTTAACCGTCGCGGTTTTAATCAGGTACTGCCAATCGAAAAAATTGACATTATTATTACCGATGATGCTGTATCAGAGGTGGATAAACTGGCATTGCAGAAGACACGGGTAAAATTAATTACGGTGTAGTATTGTTCTGTATGCCGGATAAGGTATTTACACCGCATCCGGCATTTCGGATTCTCCCTGGTTCAAGAGAGAATAGTTTGATTAACGCAATAATGGACAATCTGGTGGTAATCGACAACGCAACGCCGCCGGAAGTATTTCAATATGAAAGTTTTGTCCGCTCAACGGTTCGCCATCAAGATTAAAAGTGATTTCGTGTGGGGCTTGTATATCAAACCACGACGAAGCGCCTTCGATAATATTCGGGTTATCTTCGTCAGATTTTAAGGTTGATACGAGAGCCGGAAGAATTTCATCGCCGGTAAAAATGCGCAGTTGCAGCAAGCCATCGTTAATTAACGCGTTCGGACACAATTGCTGACCGCCACCGGCCTGACGCCCGTTACCAATACCAATGACCAGGGCGTCACCTTGCCAGTGAAAGTTTTCACCGCGGATTTCACAACGGTCCGGTTGCAGAGTGTCCATGCGCATTAAGCCATGAATGATGTAAGAGACGCCACCCAGCGCGGCTTTTAATTTTTCCGGCGTTTCTGTGGTAATACGCGTCCCAAATCCGCCTGTCGCCATATTAATAAAACAGGTTTGTTTGTTGACCTGCGCCATATCTATCGCAATGGCGTTACCGGCAATTGCCAGTTTCAGCGCCTTATCCAGTGCCTCAGGAATCCCTACACTGGTGGCAAAATCATTGGCGGTTCCTAATGGCAAAATTCCCAGCGCGGGTATGCCATCCCCCTCACACTGAATCAACGCCGTAGAAACTTCATTAATGGTGCCATCGCCACCACCGGCAATCACCGTTGCGACGCCCAACTTCCGGGCCTCCTCTACATATCGTGCGGCATCGCCTTTCTCCCAGGTGACCCGCACATGGATCGTCATTCCTTCCTCACGCAACAGCATAATGCTTCGCGCAAGGGTAGATTGTCAGTACTTTTGCCATTAAGAATCAGTAAGCTGGCGGGAAATTCTGCCATGATCGTATGTGCCTTTATGATTGGTCTGTAGATAGTGTAGAGCAGAAAAGAAAAAGGTGGAGTCAGAACAGGGATGAAAGTCGGAGGATAAAAAGTCAGTTCAGGTATGGGGATTCAGTGCTTACCACCAGGAGCTTACAATGGGGACAGCGAATATTAACGGTGCCACTGATAAATTTTTTAAAAAAAGAGAATATACCTAATATTCAACTAAACAGTGGCATCTTCAATATACTATTCAAAATATATTAAAGTCCCCCATGGGGTTACCCGGAAGGGCCACCATGTCTGTAATTCCTACTTATGTAGGAAATGTTGTACAGAACATTTATTATAATCCTATTCTATTATAATAATCATGCCATTATTATATTTAAACACTAGAGAGTGTCGTTGGTATTTAATGGGGGAAGGTGAGATGAAAAAGATAGCTGCTATATCATTAATTAGTATTTTTCTTATATCTGGTTGTGCTGTGCATAATGATGAAACAAGTATCGGTAAATTTGGTCTTGCATATAAAAGTAATATTCAGCGTAAACTCGATAACCAATACTACACCGAAGCCGAAGCTTCTTTAGCCAGGGGTAGAATATCTGGTGCAGAAAATATAGTAAAAAATGATGCAACTCATTTCTGTGTTACTCAGGGCAAAAAAATGCAAATAGTTGAGCTGAAGACAGAAAGGTGTAGGATTAACATGGTGTCGCTCGTCTGACATTCAAATGTGGAGAGTGAGAATATTTTTTGGTAAGCGTCAAATATGCGCGTTCTGGCTGTGCGTAGCCGGAACCTGTGGGAGCACGATGCCGATAAGTGAAAGGCATCGTGCTATGAAGGAGGATTCTATCGATGTGGTCAATGGAAGACGGTTACCAGAGATAGGGCTTATGCATAAAAAAATAAGCCCGTGTAAGGGAGATTACACAGGCTAAGGAGGTGGTTCCTGGTACAGCTAGCATTTTATGGGTTATGTTTTTCAGCGAAACGGATGATAACCTTAATAAATGCAGCTGTATGTGATCGGTTTCTAAGAATTTTCCATCCGGGAAAAATAATCGAAATTAATCACTTACCGTGGGGATTACGCGTGGTTTCCCCGGAGAAATTACGCATCAGCAGCGCGTAATTGAGCTCAAGATCCTGCGGGACCGGGAGCCACACAGTATAACCATCGCCTGGTGCTATCGGCATAGCTTCGCCTTTGGCGTTTTCCATGTGCTCAAGGGTAAAATTAATGTTGCCTTGCGGCGTCATCAGCTCAAGGCTGTCGCCAACGGAGAATTTAATTTTTCACCGCTACCGCCGCGAGGTCCCCCTTGCGCTCACCGGTAAACTCACCAACAAACTGCTGGCGGTCAGAAACTGAATAACCGTATTCGTAGTCTGATAATCGTCGTGAGTATGACGACGCAGGAAACCTTCGGTATAGCACGATGCGCCAGACCTTCCAGAGTTTCCAGCAGGCTGGTATCGAACGGTTTTCCCGCAGCGGCGTCATCGATAGCTTTGCGGTAAACCTGTGCGGTGCGTGCACAATAGTAGAAAGATTTGGTACGACCTTCGATTTTCAGCGAATGCACGCCCATTTTGGTCAGGCGTTCTACATGGGCGATGGCGCGCAGATCTTTCGAGTTCATGATGTAAGTGCCGTGCTCATCTTCAAACGCGGTCATATACTCGCCCGGACGCTGGGCCTCTTCGATCATAAACACTTTGTCGGTTGGTGCGCCGATACCCAGCGTCGGCTCAACATTTTGCACCGGAATCGGCTCGTACTTGTGTACGATGTTGCCAACATCATCTTCTTTCCCTTCCTGGACGTTGTACTCCCAGCGGCAGGCGTTGGTGCAGGTGCCTGGTTCGGGTCGCGCTTGTTGATATAGCCAGAGAGCAGGCAGCGACCGGAGTAGGCCATGCACAGCGCGCCGTGAACGAAGATCTCGATCTCCATATCCGGCACCTGATTGCGGATCTCTTCAATCTCTTCCAGCGACAGCTCGCGAGAGAGGATCACGCGGGTCAGGCCCATTTGCTGCCAGAATTTCACCGTCGCCCAGTTCACGGCGTTAGCCTGCACCGAAAGGTGGATCGGCATTTCAGGGAAGTGCTCACGCACCAGCATAATCAGCCTGGATCGGACATAATCAGCGCATCCGGCCCCATTTCCACCACCGGTTTCAGGTCACGGATAAAGGTTTTCAGCTTGGCGTTGTGCGGTGCAATGTTGACCACGACATAAAACTTTTTCCCCAGCGCGTGGGCTTCATTGATGCCGAGCTGAAGATTTTCGTGGTTGAATTCGTTGTTGCGCACACGCAGGGAATAACGCGGCTGGCCCGCATAAACAGCATCTGCGCCATAAGCGAAAGCGTAACGCATATTTTTCAGCGTTCCCGCCGGGGAAAGGAGTTCCGGTTTAAACATAATTCTCTCGTTCTGATGACAGGTCAGATCCGCTTCACCTGATGAAGCGGTTAGGGGAGTGCCCCCACTTTAAGGGCGGGCATTGTAGCGCAATCGGCGGGTTTAGCTCCAGTGTAAATGTCTGGTGGCGTCCTGGTTTTGGTTAAGGATACGAATGACGATAATTTCCCCTGGTGATTGCAGGAAATAAATGACGTGGCGTTCAAAAGGAAGAACAAAAATACCTTCGCCTAATTCAGGTCTGGGCGTACCTATATTATTGTTACTCAGAATCTGGAGAACGTCTGAAAGATGTTCCACATATCTGTCGGCTTGTGGTTCGCCGAAATGGTGATAGCTGTAATACCAGATGCCTTCTAAATCCTCATTGGCTTTTGGCATGAGTTAATAATACGCACATTATTTCCTTATCCCTGCTTTCACCTTCCGTAAGAACGCGTCCTTTTCCCACGGCTGAGCTTCACCACTACTCAACTTCTGCGAGCATGTCACGTAACGCTTGCAGGCGAGACTCTGCTTGCTTTTCTCGAAGTAATCGCAGTGACTCACGGATCACTTCGCTTTGGGTGCGATAGTCGCCGGATTCAATTAAGGACTCGATAAATTCACGCAACTCATCGCCGAGATCAACCGTCATCGTTCTGGCCATTTTACGCCCGCCTGTAAGTAAAAATCTTACATCAGTGTATGTCATAAACCGGATAGCGTCACGAAAGTATTAGAAGATATTTTGGCACATGAACATGTTCAGGAGGATAAGTATGGGATGGTAAACAAAGAAAGCACAACGAGTGCTCGTCAGTGCCCACTATTTTAATGGCGGCGGTTACTCTTAATTATTAATAACTAAGCGTTATTTGGATATAAAGCCGGACGCCAACAACCCACGCCCGGCATCGTAATTACGTATTGTCTTTCACCGTCTGGCTTGTGCCATTGGCTTTAACGGAGGCAATTCCGGTTTCACGAGATTGCGCGGTGGCGTACATCTGGCTGGAGCCGATAATTTGATGATTAGCGGCTTTCAGATTGAAATAGAATTTGCCGTTACTTGCCGTTTTTTTCTCATAGCGTTCTTCTTGCGGGCTGTTGCTACGCACCGACGCGATGCCCTTTTCCGCAGAGGCTTTTGAGGTATACAGCTCGCTGGTGAGGATAGTCTCACCATTGCCCGCTTTTAGCACAAACCGGAACTGATTATCACTGCTCTTACTGAGTTCAAACCAACCAGCCATAATGACTCCTTGATTGAAATTGTGTATCGAAAACAGCATCTAAAGGTGCTGTTTACCGATTAAAGTATGAGCGATTTTCTGATGCCTGCCAGGGCGGAGAGATAATGTCAGTTTGCTGACCATGCGTGGGATAATGTTGCCGGATCGGGTCTGAACGCCATCTCCGGCTAACAAAATAATGTCGCTAAAACTAAACGATGCGGCAGGCGTCGGCTTCCCAGCGGTAACCGACGCCGTAAACGGCGCGGATAAATGACTGTTCGGCGTCGAGAGATTCCAGCTTGCGGCGCAGGTTTTTAATGTGGCTGTCGATGGTGCGGTCGGTTACTACGCGGTAGTCGTCATAAAGATGATTGAGCAAATGCTCGCGGGAGAACACTTTTCCTGGTTCATGAGAGAGCGTTTTCAGCAGACGAAATTCCGCAGGCGTCAGGTCAAGCATTTTACCGCGCATGAAGCCTGAAAACGACCTTCGTCGATAATCAACGGGCTTTCAGCATCCTGTTGCTGCAACTCGCGCTGCGGTTTGCAACGGCGCAAAATGGTTTTGACGCGCGCTACCACTTCCCGTGGGCTGTACGGCTTACAGATATATCATCTGCGCCAATCTCCAGCCCCAGCAGGCGATCGATCTCTTCGATTTTTGCCGTCACCATCACGATCGGAATGTCAGAAAAACGACGAATTTCCCGGCACAGCGTCAGGCCATCGGTGCCAGGGAGCATCAGATCTAACAGGATCAGATCCGGTGGTGTCTGGCGCACATACGGCAGTACCTGATCGCCGTGGCTGATAAGCGTCGGCGCATAGCTCGCAGCACGCAGATAATCAATGAGCAACTGCCCCAGCTTCGGTTCATCTTCCACGATCAAAATACGCGGTGTGTTTTCGTCGATTGGTAACTCGGTCATACTTCTCTCTGTAAATCCCGTTCCAGCGGTAACTCTACTGTAATGCTTACCCCGCCAAAAGGCGAATGGGCAGCAATAATGCGACCATTATGTGCTTCAACAATGTTCAGGCAAATCGCCAGCCCCAGCCCGGAACCGCCGCTGGCACGGTTGCGGGAACCTTCGGTGCGATAAAAACGTTCAAACAATTTTTGTAGCTGATCGTCACTGACACCTGGCGCACTGTCGGCAAAGGTCAGGCGCACCGTTTTGTCGCGCTGCCCGGCAGAGATTTGCAGGCTGCCGCCGCTGTCAGTGTAGCGCAGGCTGTTTTCCAGTAAGTTATTGAATAACTGCATTAAACGGTCGCGATCGCCAAATACGGTAATACTGTCTGGCAGGGAAAATTGCAGTTTCAGGCCACGACTGGCGAATCGTTCGCGAAATGCGCCGCCCGCCACTTCCAGCAGTGGGATCAAATCTACCGGTGCTTTTTGATAGGCGAGAGCGCCTTCATCAGACATCGACAACTGATGGAGATCGTCAACCAGTTTGGTCAGTGTACCGACCTCCGCCTGTAAAGACGCCACCGTCTCCGGCGTGAATTTACGCACGCCATCCTGAATGGCTTCCAGTTCACCGCGCAGCACCGCTAATGGCGTACGCAGTTCGTGAGAAATATCGGCCATAAAATCGCGCCGCATTTGCTGGTTTTTCTCCAGTGTGCTGGCAAGCTGGTTGAAGTCTTGCGCCAGTTTGCCCAGTTCATCTTCACTGGTGGGCGTTACGCGGGTAGTGAAATCGCCCGCCGCCAGTTTGTGCGTGCCATCGACAAGTCGTTTTACCGGTGCCAGTAAACCGCGCGCCAGCAGAAAAGTGGCAAGTGCCGCGAGTAACGTTGCCAGGGCGACAATCAACCAGCTGGTTTGCCGCTGTTGTTTATCGAAATTGATATCAGTATTGCGCGTTAACCGCTCAACGGGGGAGGCGATCACCGCGCCAACTTCCGCACCGTTGACCAGAATGGGTCGCCGTGTACCGTCAGGTGGAATCGGCGCTCGCGGACCAACCAGCACTTTGTTGTTTTGATCAACCACCCAGAACTGGGTACGCCAGCCGTGCGGTGGCATACCCGGGCCGGGTTTATCTTCCGAATTATCGTGTTCAAATGAACGCAGGATCTGAAAGACAAAGCGATCATTGTTGCGCAGGAAGCGCCAGTTGCCATGCTGCGCATACTGCTCGCCAAGCGCATCACTTAACAGTTGTAATCGCTGTTCATTACCATGCTTGATGTAATCAATAAAGCCACGCTCAAAACTGATACGCACCGCCCAGTGCATACTGATCAGCAAGACAATGCAGGTGGCGAAAATCGCCAGAAACAGTTTGCCGGTAATACCGGGTCGCCAGAACTTCATTGCGCGCTCCTTTTTCGCCGCGAAATAGCTACATTTTGATGCGTATCGTTCGGCACTCTGGCAAAGATGAACGCCGGAAGGGCGATGATCAACGCCATGCTAAGCCAGGTGTACATAAAGACGGTTTGTGTGGTGCCGCTGTCGACGCTGACATGCTGTGAACCAAAAAGTCCCAGCAACAGCCCGGCGATAGTGACGCCGATACTCATCGACAATTGCATAATCATCGACAGCAGGCTGTTGCCGCTGCTCGCCAGATTGTCCGGGAGATCTTTCAGCGTCAGGGTGTTCATGGAGGAGAAACGTGTCGAGTTGACCATCCCTTGTAAAAACAGGACGAACGGCAAAACGTAGTACCAGCCAGCAGGGCGGTAGTCATAAACAACAGGGTGACCAGCGACAGGCCAAGCGTGGTTGCCACCAGTACCCGACGATAGCCAAAGCGATTCACCACCTGTACCACAATTCGCTTCATCCCCATGCTGCCGAGCACCATCGGGATCATCATCAGTCCGGCATGAAAAGGCGAGAAACCGAGGCCAATTTGCAGGAAAACCGGTGTCATAAAGGGCAACATGCCACTGCCAATACGTCCGGCAAAGCTCCCCGCCAGGCCCAGCGAAAAGGTACGAGTGCGGAACAGTTTCAGACTGAAAAGAGCGCGGTGGTTATTTCTGGCGTGCAGCAGATAAAGCACCAGTGCCACCACGCCAACTGCGACCAGGCCTGCAATCGTCAGCGGCGATAAACCTGTACCTTTACTGCCGTCCAGCGCCAGGGTTAATACCGCCATGCCAACCGCCAGCAATAAAAAATCCGGAGAGATCAAAGCGCCGCGTCTGCATGGTGGTAGTTCGGCATTAACAGCAATGTGGCGATCGCACCGATAATCCCCACCGGAATGTTGATCAAAAAGATCCAGTGCCACGACGCGTACTCCACCAGCAGACCGCCGAGCGCCGGACCGAGCAGCGGACCGACCTGACCGGGTAACGTGACAAAGGTCATCGCCGCCATATATTGCTCGCGCGGTACGATTTCATCACCGTCAATCTGCGACCGGCACCATCATCGCGCCGCCAACGCCCTGTAACGCGCGTGCCAGCAACAGTTCGTTCAGCGTGCCGGAAAGCGCGCAAAACAGTGAACCGAGAGTAAACAGCACGATGGCGGTAAAGAAAATATTGCGCACGCCGACTTTGTCCGCCAGCCAGCCGCTGGCGGGCAGCATCACCGCCACGGTCAGCACATAAGAGACAATGACCATGTGCATATGCAACGGACTTTCCCCGAGGCTTTGCGCCATTGAGGGAAGGGCGGTGTTTACGATGGTGGTGTCCAGCGACTGCATAAAGAAGCCGAAAGCCACAATCCACAATTGCCAACGGGTACTGTCGGGAAGATCTGTCATTTACTCGGTTACCGTTTGTTTAGGTTTACGCGAAAAACGCAGCCGCAGACGGTCGAAAAAGAGATACACCACCGGCGTGGTATACAGCGTAAGGAGCTGGCTCATTACCAGTCCGCCGACAATGGTGATCCCCAGGGGTTGCCGCAGCTCCGAGCCGTCGCCGCCCGACAATACCAGCGGCAGCGCACCAAACAGCGCCGCCAGGGTGGTCATCATAATCGGGCGAAAACGCAGCAGACAGGCCTGGAAAATAGCTTCCTGCGGCGTCAGGTTACCGTGCCGTTGGGCTTCAAGCGCAAAATCGACCATCATAATGGCGTTTTTCTTCACGATGCCGATTAATAGCATGATCCCTATCAGGCGATTAGGCTGAACGGGGCATTGAACAGCTCCAGCGCCAACAGCGCTCCAACGCCCGCCGAGGGCAGGGTGGAGAGAATCGTCAGCGGATGTACGTAACTCTCGTAAAGGATACCCAGCACGATATACACCGTGGCGATGGCGGCGATAATCAGGATCACCTGCGAGTTCATCGTCTCCTGGAACACCTGCGCCGTGCCGGCAAAACTGCCGCGCACCGTCGAAGGCACACCAAGCTGGGTCATTGCGCGATCGATCGCCGCACTGGCGTCCGAGAGCGATTTTCCGGTCGGCAGGTTAAACGAAATGGTCGAGGCCGCCGATAATCCCTGATGATTCACCGATAGTGGGGCATTCGCCGGTTGCCATTTAGCGAAATACGACAGCGGGATCGCTTTGCCTTCGTTATTGATAACGAACATTTTTTCCAGCGCACTGATGTCCTGGGTATAGCGCGGATCCACTTCCATCACCACTTTATACTGGTTCATCGGCTGGTAAATGGTCGAGATTTGCCGCTGACCGAAGGCGTTATTTAACAGGCTGTTGGCGGCTTGCACGTCAATTCCCAATCGCGCCATAGTGTCGCGATCGTAAATAAGGTTCATCTCCGCGCCATTATCTTCCTGATCGGAGTTAACATCAGCCAGCTCTGGCAATGTCGCCAGTTTTTTGCGGATTTTTGGCTCCCATTCGCGCAGTGCCGCCAGGTCGTCGGATAACAACGTGTACTGGTAACTGGCGTTAGCCTGACGTCCGCCAACGCGAATATCCTGTACCGCCATCAGGAACAGATTCGCCCCCGGTTCTTTCGCCAGTTTTACGCGCAGACGGTCGATAATTTGCTGCGCCGTTTCGCTGCGTTCGTCGCGTGGCTTGAGGGTGATAAACATCATCCCGCTGTTCACTCGCGAACCGCCTGTAAAGCCGGTGACATTATCCACTGCCGGATCGTCACGGATAATTTTCATGAAATCCTGCAACTTACCGCGCATCGCCTGAAACGAAATACTCTGATCCGCCTGAATCCCGCCCATCAACACGCCAGTGTCCTGCTCCGGGAAGAAGGTTTTCGGGATCGAGATATACAGCCAGATATTCAGCGCAATGGTGCCAAGCAGCACCACGCCCACCAGACGGGTATGATTGAGCACCCATTTCAGTGACTTGCCGTAGCCTTGTTGCAGGGCTACCAACATGCGACCAAAACCACGCAGTCGCTTTTGCTCGCGCGGCTTGCTGGCTTTCAGCATCCAGCCACACATCATTGGCGTTAATGTCAGAGAAACCAGCAACGAAATACCAATGGCGACAGAAAGCGTCACGGCAAACTCGCGTAACAGTCGGCCCGGCAATCCGCCCATCAACAGCAGCGGCAGGAACACCGCCACCAGTGACAGACTCATCGACAGCACCGTAAAACCGACTTCGCGAGTACCTTGCAGTGCGGCTTGCAACGGTTTCATTCCCGCTTCCAGATGACGGGCAATGTTTTCCAGCACCACGATGGCGTCATCCACCACGAAACCAGTAGCGATGGTGAGCGCCATTAACGAAAGGTTATTGAGACTGAATCCGCACAGGTACATCGCCGCAAACGTACCAATCAGCGAAACCGGCACCGAAACGGCGGGAATAATAGTGGCGCGACCCGAGCGCAGGAATAAAAACACCACCAGAATCACCAGCGCCACCGAGATAATCAGCGTTTGCTCGACTTCTTCCAGCGAGGCGCGAATGGTGGGGGAGCGATCCTGGGCAATTTGCAGATCAATCGCCGCCGGAATGGTTTCCTGCAACTCCGGTAATTTTGCCCGGATGCTGTCAACCGTCTGGATAATATTGGCTTCCGGCAGCTTGCGGATCATCAGCAAAATAGCCGGTTTGGCATTGGTCATCCCGGCGTTACGTACATCCTGTACAGAGTCGGTCACTGTCGCCACATCGCCCAGACGAACCGCGCCGCCGTTGTTGTAATGAATAATCAGCGGCTGATATTCAGCGGCGGTTTTCAGTTCATCGTTAGTCTGGATCTGCCAGCGGTGAGTATCATCTTCCAGCGCCCCCTGCGGTTTACGCACGTTGGCATTGCTGATGGCGGTGCGCACATCGTCCAGCGACACGCCTGATTAAACAGCGCTTGCGGGTTCAGCCCGACGCGTACGGCGGGCAGCGAGCTGCCGCCAACATCGACATCACCGACACCGTCGATTTGCGAAATCGTCGGAGCCAGCTGCGTCGAGGCAAAATCGTACAGTTCACCCTGCGAATAAGTATCGGATGTCAGCGTGAGGATCATAATTGGCGCATCCGACGGGTTAGCTTTGCGATAGGTCGGACGGCTGGGCATCCCGCTGGGCAGCAAACTTTGTGCAGCGTTGATCGCCGCCTGCACATCGCGCGCCGCGCCGTTGATATCCCGGTCAAAATCAAACTGCAAAATAATACGCGTGCTGCCGAGCGAACTGCTGGAGGTCATTTCGCTGACTCCGGCAATGCGCCCAAGTGAGCGCTCCAGCGGCGTGGCAACGGAAGACGCCATTGTTTCTGGTGACGCACCGGGCAGCGAGGCGCTGACCATGATCACCGGAAAATCGACCTGCGGCAGCGGGGCGACTGGCAGCATACGGAAACCCAGTATGCCGCACAGGGTAATGGCGACCGACAGTAAAATCGTCGCCACCGGGCGGTAAATGAAGAGGGCAAAAAACTTCACTTACGCCTCCTCTTCATGACGGGCAAAGCGGCTTTTGGTCCACAATGCCAGGCGGTCGAACAGCAAATAAATCACCGGCGTGGTAAACAGCGTCAGCACCTGGCTGACAATCACGACCGCCGACCATGCCGATACCTAACGGACGACGTAGTTCCGCGCCGACCCCGGTACTCAACATCAGCGGCAGCGCGCCAAGCAGAGCCGCCAGAGTGGTCATCAGGATCGGACGAAAACGCAACAGACAAGCCTGGTAGATTGCCTCGCGCGGCGACATGCCTTGCTCGCGCTCGGCAGCCAGCGCGAAGTGATCATCATGATGGCGTTCTTCTTCACGATACCGATCAGCAAAATAATGCCGATAATCGCAATCACATCCAGTTCGCTACCAGCAATCAGCAACGCCAGCAGTGCGCCAACCCTGCGGTGGGTAGCGTCGAGAGAATGGTGATCGGGTGAATAAAGCTCTCGTACAGAATGCCGAGCACGATATACATCGCCACCACCGCCGCGACAATCAGCCAGACAGTGCTGCCCAGCGCCGACTGGAAGGCGAGGGTGCTGCCCTGGAACTGCGTGGTGATATCCACCGGCAGATTCAGCGTCTTTTCGGTGTCCATAATCGCCTGCACCGCATCGCCCAGCGAATAGTTATCCGGCACGTTAAAGGAGATGGTCGTTACCGGGAACTGATCCAGATGGTTGATGGAGAGCGGCGCAAAACGCTGCTCAATTTTGGCAATTGAGCTTAACGGCACCACGCCACCATCGCTGCTGGTCAGGCGAATGGTATCCAGCGCCGCGAGGCCTGGGGTATTTTCGGTGTTGTGTTCCAGCACCACGCGATACTGGTTAGCCTGAGTATAAATAGTGGAAATCAGCCGCTGACCAAACGCGTTGTACAGGGCGTTATCGACATCCGCCATACTGATCCCCAGACGGCTGGCGCTGTCGCGATCAACATTGACATACGCCACCAGCCCTTTGTCCTGCCAGTCGCTGGAGACATCAGAAAGCTGTGGTAGTTGCTGGAGTTTTTCCATCAACTGTGGCACCCAGGTACTGAGCGCATCCAGTGACGTGGCCTGCAAGGTAAACTGGTACTGGGTGCGGCTGACCTGAGTATCAATAGTCAGATCCTGCGTTGGTTGCAGGAAGAGATCGACGCCCGGCACTTTATCCACCGCCGTTTGCAGACGGGCGATGACTTTTTGCACTCGGTCATCACGTTCATCCAACGGTTTGAGGTTGATTTGTAAACGTGCACTATTCAGCGACGGGTTAGTGCCATCAACGCCAACAAATGAGGTCAAACTTTGCACCGCTGGATCCTGCAAAATCACGTCCGCGACTTGGCGTTGCCGCTGGGCCATATTGGCAAAGGAGCTGGATTGCGGTGCCTGCAAAGTGCCCTGAATAATGCCGTTGTCCTGTACCGGGAAGAAACCTTTCGGAATGAACACCCACAGCAGCACGCTAAGCAGCAGCGTGCTGAGCGCCACGCTTAAGGTCAGCCACGGATGATTCAGCACTTTCGCAAGTCCACGACCATAGGCGGCGATTATCCTGTCGAACATTTTTCCCGAGGCACGGGAGAAGCGGTTCTGTTTACGCAACGACTCCTGGCTGAGCATCCGCGCGCACATCATCGGTGTCAGGGTCAGCGACACCACCGCTGAGATCAAAATCGCTACCGCCAGGGTAATAGCAAATTCGCGGAACAGTCGCCCGACGATATCGCCCATAAACAGCAGTGGGATCAACACCGCAATCAGTGAGAAGGTCAGCGAGATAATGGTAAAGCCGATTTCACCTGCGCCCTTGAGCGCCGCCGCCAACGGTTTTTCGCCTTTTTCGATATAGCGGGAAATGTTTTCGATCACCACGATGGCGTCATCGACCACGAATCCGGTGGCGATAGTTAACGCATCAGTGTCAGGTTATTGATTGAAAAATCGAGAAACACCATAACCGCGAAAGTGCCGATTAACGACAGCGGTACAGCAACACCGGGAATGATGGTCGCCGGAATATTGCGCAAAAACAGGTAGATAATCATGACTACCAGCGCGATAGCCATCATCAATTCAAACTGAGTATCATCGACGGATGCGCGGATATTGGTGGTGCGATCGGAAAGCACTGTCACCTTCACCGATTTCGGCAGACTCTCAGTGAGCTGTGGCAGCATCTGCCGAATGCTGTCGGCGGTGGAGATAATGTTAGCACCGGCTGGCGCTGAACATTCATCACAATGGCCTGTTCTTTGTTCGCCCACGCGCCGAGCCAGCTGTTTTCTGCACCTTGCTCTACAGTTGCGACATCGCCCAGACGAATTGGCGCGCCGTTCTGGTAGGCGATGATTAGCTGGCGATACTCTTCGGCGGATTGCATCTGGTCGTTCGCGGAAAGCGTGACCGCACGGGAAGGGCCGTCGAGGCTACCTTTTGCCGAGTTAACGTTAGCGCCGGTAATGGCGGTGCGCACGGTTTCGCTGGTCAGGCCGAGGGCGGCAATCGCCTGAGCGTTAAGTTTGACGCGAACAGCCGGACGCTGGCCGCCGGAAAGCGTGACCAGCCCTACGCCGGAAATCTGTGAGATTTTCTGCGCGACGCGGGTTTCCACCATATCTTCCACTTGCGTCATCGGCATGGCGGTTGAGGTGACGGCGAGCGTCATGATCGGCGGATCTGCGGGTTCACTTTGCTGTCAACCGGGCGGGTTAGGCAGATCGCTCGGCAACAAGTTGGTCGCAGCGTTAATCGCGGCCTGCACTTCCTGCTCGGCGACATCGAGCGGTAATGTTAGCTGGAACTGCAAAGTGATAACTGACGCACCGCCGGAACTTTGCGACGACATCTGTTTCAGGCCAGACATCTGCCCGAACTGGCGTTCGAGCGGCGCGGTAACGGCAGAGGTCATGACATCCGGCTGGCACCTGTAGAGCGTGACCACCTGAATGGTCGGATAGTCCACTTCCGGCAGCGCCGAAACGGGCAGGGCGCGATAACCGATAATCCCGGCGAGTAAGATCGCCACCATCAGCAGCGTGGTGGCGACAGGACGCATAATAAACAGGCGCGACGGGCCGCCTGTGCTGCTCGGGGGTAACACCTGCATCAGGAGCGTGCTCCTTTTTTCGCGTATTCGCGGCTGGTGGCTTTCTCTTCCGGAGTGGTGGCGCTCTGGGCTTCCACCACTTCCACTTTCGCCCCTTCGGTCAGGCGATCAATGCCGTCTGTCACCACGCGATCGCCCGCAGAAATACCTGCACGGATCACCACTTTCTGACTGTCCTGAATGCCCGGCGTCACCAGATGTTTGCTGACCTTGTTTTCGCTATTCAGCACCCAGACAAAATGGCCTTCATTGCCCATTTGCAGGGCGGCTGTTGGGATCACTACGGCGTTTTGTTCGGTGTCGACTAACATGCGCGCGTTAACAAACTGATTGGGAAACAGCGCATCATCCTGATTATTAAAGCGTGCTTTCACTTTAATCGTACCGGTTGTGGCATCGATTTGGTTATCGAGGCTTAACAGCGTGCCTTCACTTAATTTCTTCGAATTGGTGCGATCCCAGGCTTCTACCACCAGCGGTTTTCCGGCTTTTTGCGCCTGCACTACAGTAGCGATATCGCTTTCCGGCAGGGTAAAGACTAAATCGATAGGATGCGTCTGGGTGATCACCACAATTCCGGTGGTATCACCACTGGAGATTTGGTTACCAACATCAACCTGCTTGAGACCAACGCGACCATCGACTGGTGCGGTGATGCGGCTCCAGTCGAGTTGCAACTGCGCGCTGGCGACGCTTGCTTCATCAGCCTTAATGGTGCCTTCGGTTTCACTGACCAGCGCCTGTTGGGCATCCAGCTCCTGACGGGAGACGAGATTGGTTTTTGCCAGTTGCTGATAACGCGCCAGATCACGGCGGGCGTTAGCAAGCGTGGCTTTATCTTTTGCCAGTTGGCCCTGGGTTTGTGCTAATGCAACTTTGAACTGGCTGGGGTCAATTTCTGCCAGTAAATCGCCTGCTTTGACCTGCTGGCCTTCCTGGAAATGTAACGCCATCAGTTGACCGTCCACGCGGCTGCGCACCGTAACAGTATTAGCGGCGATAATGGTGCCAAGCCCGGTGAGGTAACGCGGAACTGCCTGTTCTACGGCGGTCGCCGCCTGAACCGGGGCTAATGGGCCGGAACGCATACCACGGCGACCACCCGCTGGCGATTGCTGCGCTTGTTTCGTCGCCCCTGGGGCTGCACTCTGGGAGTCATTGCGGCCTTGCCAGAACCAGAATGCGGCGATGGCGGCGATAACCACCACGATTACGATTACCCAACGGGATTTATAACTACCTTTCATCGTTAAGAGTTTCTCTTCCTGAAACGTTTCGCGGAATGATACTAGTGTAGCCAGCCAATAAGGGAGAAAAATGGAGGAATTATGAAACACTGTCTGGAATCGTCTGAATGACGGGCACATTTGCGAGCACCCATCCAGTAATAACACAGGAAACTATTTTATCTACGCGTTAGCGATAGACTGCATTCAGGGCAAAAGGAGGTAGGCCGACGATTTCAGCGGGACGCTGAAACGGGAAAGCCCCTCCCGAGGAAGGGGCCTTAAATAAGGAAAGGGTCATGATGAAGCTACTCATCATCGTGGTGCTCTTAGTTATTAGCTGGCCAGCTTACTAAGACTACCAGGGCGGGGGAAACCCCGCTCTACCCTCACTCCTGAAATTATGCCTTCACGATAAGATTGTCAATCCGCAGGCTTTGTAGTCTGCGATCCTGCCAGCAAATATTCTTTGCGAGACGTCACGCAATAATCACATGTGAAACTATTTTATCCGCAAGTCAGCGATAGACTGCATTCAGGGCGAAAGGAGGTAAGCCGACGATTTCAGCGGGACGCTGAAACGGGAAACCCTCTCCCGGAGAAGAGGGCTTTTAATAAGGAAAGGGTTATGATGAAGCACGTCATCATACTGGTGATACTCTTAGTGATTAGCTTCCAGGCTTACTAAGAACACCAGGGGGAGGGGGGAAACCTCTCCCTAACCCTCACTCCTGAAATTATGTCACTCCGCCCTTAGTGTCAATCGACGGCTCTCCGTTCTTGCGAGGCGAATAGCAAAATTTTCTGCGCCGCCGGGCCTAATTCTGAAAGTTTCTTCGTTTGCTCTTATTTCATTATTGCAATCGGTATGATACCGGACCTCAATAATTCTCTAAGAAAGGATTTCTTATGAGCGAACAAATCACGTTTGCCACCAGCGATTTTGCCAGTAACCCGGAACCACGTTGCCCCTGCATTTTGCTGCTGGATGTTTCTGGTTCTATGAACGGTAGACCTATTAATGAACTTAACGCCGGATTGGTTACCTTTCGCGATGAGCTGCTTGCCGATTCGCTGGCCTTAAAAAGAGTGGAACTCGGTATTGTGACGTTCGGCCCGGTGCATGTGGAACAACCATTTACCAGTGCCGCTAATTTTTTCCCGCCCATCCTGTTTGCCCATGGGGATACACCAATGGCGCCGCCATTACCAAAGCCCTGAATATGGTTGAGGAGCGCAAACGTGAGTATCGCGCCAATGGTATTTCCTATTATCGTCCGTGGATTTTCCTGATTACCGATGGCGCACCAACCGATGAGTGGCAGGCTGCTGCCAACAAGGTGTTTCAGGGGGAAGAAGATAAGAAGTTTGCCTTCTTTTCCATCGGTGTTCAGGGGGCGGATATGAAGACGCTGGCCCAAATCAGCGTTCGTCAGCCTTTGCCTCTTCAAGGATTACAATTCCGCGAACTGTTTAGCTGGTTATCCAGTTCGCTGCGTTCGGTTTCTCGCTCCACGCCGGGAACGGAAGTTGTGCTGGAAGCGCCAAAAGGCTGGACGTCAGTGTGAGCTGGCGTCTGGTTTATGCATCAGCCGTTGGAACGTCGCACATCAGCGCTGACTTGTCTTGCCAGGATGCCTGCCAGATACAGGTTGCCTGGTTAGAAGACCAGCAGCCATTATTGTCGGTATTTGTCGCTGATGGCGCAGGCAGCGTCTCGCAGGGTGGCGAAGGTGCGATGCTCGCCGTCAATGAAGCGATGGCTTATATGTCGCAAAAAGTGCAGGGCGGGGAATTGGGGCTTAATGATGTCCTCGCCACGGATATTGTGCTGACCATTCGTCAGCGACTTTTTGCCGAGGCGGAAGCCAAAGAATTAGCGGTTCGCGATTTTGCCTGCACGTTTTTGGGATTGATTTCATCAGCTAATGGCACCTTGATTATGCAGATTGGCGATGGCGGCGTGGTGGTAGATTTGGGTCACGGTTTGCAACTGCCGCTCACGCCGATGGTGGGGGAATATGCCAATATGACGCACTTCATTACCGATGACGATGCTGTTTCCAGACTGGAAACTTACACCAGTACTGAGCGTGCGCATAAAGTTGCAGCATTTACGGATGGTATTCAGCGACTGGCGTTAAATATGCTGGATAATTCTCCGCATGTGCCTTTCTTTCACCCCGTTTTTCAATGGACTGGCGTCAGCAACGCAGGAACAACTCGATTTATTACCTGAATTGTTAAAGCAGTTTTTGTCCAGCCCGGCGGTAAACGAGCGTACCGATGATGATAAAACGTTGGCACTGGCGCTGTGGTTACCATGAAACCCACTTTATATACTGCTACTGGTGAGTGCGTTACGCCTGGCCGTGAACTGGGCAAAGGCGGCGAAGGTGCGGTTTATGATATCGAGGAGTTTGTCGATAGCGTCGCCAAGATTTATCACACGCCGCCACCCGCCTTAAAACAGGACAAACTTGCCTTTATGGCTGCGACAGCTGACGCGCAATTGTTGAATTATGTCGCCTGGCCGCAGGCAACGCTTCACGGTGGACGAGGCGGAAAGGTTATCGGTTTTATGATGCCAAAAGTTTCTGGTAAAGAACCGATTCATATGATCTATAGCCCGCGGCACATCGTCGCCAGAGTTACCCTCACTGTGCGTGGGATTTTCTACTCTATGTTGCGCGCAATATTGCTTCATCTTTTGCTACGATTCACGAGCACGGGCACGTCGTGGGTGACGTAAACCAGAACAGCTTTATGGTAGGTCGCGACAGCAAAGTGGTGTTGATTGATAGCGACTCCTTTCAGATTAACGCCAATGGCACGCTGCATTTATGCGAAGTCGGCGTGTCGCATTTTACGCCGCCAGAGCTACAAACTTTGTCGTCATTTATCGGCTTTGAACGCACAGAAAATCACGATAATTTTGGCCTTGCGTTGCTGATTTTTCACGTCTTGTTTGGTGGGCGGCATCCTTATTCTGGTGTGCCGCTTATCTCTGATGCGGGGAATGCACTGGAGACGGATATTGCCCATTTCCGTTATGCCTACGCGTCAGATAATCAGCGACGTGGTTTAACACCGCCGCCACGATCTATTCCGCTGTCGATGTTACCGGGTGATGTTGAAGCCATGTTTCAGCAGGCATTCACGGAAAGTGGCGTGGCAACCGGGCGTCCGACGGCAAAAGCGTGGGTAGCGGCACTTGATTTACTACGCCAACAGTTAAAGAAATGTACCGTTTCGGCAATGCATATTTACCCCGGTCATTTGACCGACTGCCCGTGGTGTGCGCTGGATAATCAAGGCGTTATCTATTTTATTGATCTCGGCGAAGAGGTCATTACCACCAGCGGTGATTTTGTGCTGGCGAAAGTCTGGGCGATGGTGATGGCGTCAGTAGCACCGCCAGCATTGCAATTGCCATTACCCGATCATTTCCAACCGACTGGCAGGCCGCTTCCTTTAGGCCTGTTACGGCGTGAATACATCATTCTGATTGAGATCGCACTGTCAGCGTTATCGCTGCTGCTTTGCGGCCTTCAGGTAGAACCGCGTTATATCATTTTGGTTCCCGTGCTGGCGGCTATCTGGATTATTGGCAGCCTTACAAGCAAAGCGTACAAAGCAGAAGTCCAGCGACGAAGAGAGGCTTTTAATCGCGCAAAAATGGACTATGACCATTTAGTCAGCCAGATCCAACAGTTGGGCGGGTTGGAAGGTTTTATCGCCAAACGGACGATGCTCGAAAAAATGAAGGACGAAATTCTTGGGTTACCGGAAGAGGAGAAACGCGCTCTGGCAGCACTTCAGGACAACGCAAGGGAACGGCAGAAGCAGAAGTTTCTGGAGGGATTTTTTATCGATGCTGCCTCTATTCCCGGCGTAGGCCCAGCGCGTAAAGCGGCGTTACGGTCTTTTGGTATTGAAACCGCCGCAGACGTTACCCGACGGAGCGTTAAGCAAGTAAAAGGTTTTGGTGATCATCTGACCCAGGCGGTTATCGACTGGAAGCGAGTTGCGAACGCCGTTTTGTTTTCAGGCCGAACGAAGCGGTAACGCCTGCAGACAGACAAGCGGTAATGGCAAAAATGGCCGCCAAACGACATCGGCTGGAATCGGCGCTGACTGTCGGTGCGACAGAGTTGCAGCGATTCCGCCTTCATGCTCCAGCACGGACCATGCCGTTGATGGAACCGCTACGTCAGGCGGCAGAAAAACTGGCTCAGGCGCAGGCTGATTTAAGCCGTTGCTGAGCCAGTTTTCAATTAACGAAACACCACTTCCGCCCAGCGTGCCAGCCCGGCGGTGACGGAGCCAAAGTCATCGCCACCTGCAATCGGAATGCCCGGCAACTGTTCTGTCAGCGCTTTTTTAATCAGCGGTGAACGGGCGCTACCGCCGGTCAGATAGATAACATCCGGTTTTTCCTGGGCGTTATCCAGCGCCAGTTGCACCTGTTCCAGAATCCGCGCCAGTGGCTGGTTGAGGGCGCTTTCCAGCCCTTGCTGGCTAATCAGCGTAGCCAGTTCATCGCTGATAAACGGCAGTGAGGCGCGGGTTTCCGCTACGCTTGAAAGCGCAATTTTGCTCTCTTCTGCGCTACGTACCAGGCGATAGCTTAAACGCTGACGCCAGACTTTCTGTAACAGGGCCACTTTTTCCGGTTCGCGGGCATCGCGTACCAGATCGTTAAGCAGACGACCGTTGGCACTACTGTAGAAATCACTTTGCGCAGGTACGTCGTTGATGGCAACCGCATTCCACCACGGCAGAATCGGCAGGGCGATGCCTTTTTCGGTTTCGCCACCCATGCCCAGTAACGGCATCAGGTTTTTAAACGCCAGCGCGATATCCAGATCGTTACCGCCAATACGGCAACCACTGTGACCCAGCAGGCTGGCTTCACGATCGAGACGCGAACGCCACTGCGGCCCCATCAGCAGCAATGAACAGTCAGTCGTACCACCGCCGATATCCACCACCAGCACCCGTTTTTCTTCCTGCAAGGTGGCTTCGTAATCCAGCCCAGCCGCGACCGGCTCGTACTGGAATACCACATCCTTAAACCCGGCACGCTTTGCCGCGCGTTCCAGAATCCCTTGCGCCTGGGTGTTTGCTTCATCGCCGCCCAGCCCCTGGAAGTTGATCGGGCGACCAATCACCGCCTGAGTAATCGCATCCGGCAGCTGCGCCTGCGCCTGCTGGCGAATGTGCAACATCATTGCGCAGACCAGATCCTCAAACAGCGCTACCTGCTGCGGTTTTAAGCCGCTGGCACCGAGGAATGATTTTGGTGATTTCACAAACCACACCTCTTCTGGATCATCAATGTACTGTGCCAGTGAGGAAAGACCGAACTGCACGCTTTTCGCCGTAACATCGATATCTTCTTCGCGGTTATAACGAATCGCCCGACGCAACAGCGCCTGCGTTTCATCGTCGTCTGCCGGAACATCATGATGGCGGTACAGCCATTCGCTTACCGCTTCACGCGTTGGCGCGCAAAGCATTGAAGGCAGCAGCGTGCTGTCGTTTTCCATTTTCAGTAATTGCGGCTTACCGTCGCGCATGACCGCCACTGAACAGTTTGCTGTACCGTAATCAAAACCAATAAACACGAAATAATCCCCATGCCGGTGAAGAAGGGGCGTGACTTTAGCGAAATGTTGCCGTCGCGACAACCGGAATATGAAAGCAAAGCGTAGCGTCTGAATAACGTTTATGCTGAAAGCGGATTAACAAGGAGATGCGATGTATACCCTGAACTGGCAGCCGCCATATGACTGGTCGTGGATGTTGGGATTTCTCGCCGCCCGTGCGGTGAACGGTGTGGAAACGGTCGCTGACGATTATTATGCCCGTAGTCTGGCGGTGGGCGAATATCGCGGCGTGGTGACTGCTATTCCGGATATAGCCCGCCATACTCTGCACATAAATTTAAGTGCAGGTTTAGAACCTGTTGCCGCAGAGTGTCTGGCGAAAATGAGCCGCCTGTTTGATCTGCAATGTAACCCGCAGATTGTTAACGGTGCGTTGGGCAAGTTAGGCGCGGCGCGGCCCGGATTGCGTTTACCCGGCAGTGTTGATGCTTCTGAGCAGGGCGTGCGGGCGATTTTAGGCCAACTGGTGAGCGTGGCGATGGCGGCAAAATTGACCGCCAGAGTGGCACAGCTTTATGGCGAACGGCTGGATGATTTTCCGGATTATGTCTGCTTCCCCACGCCTCAGCGGCTGGCAGCAGCAGATCCGCAGGCATTAAAAGCGTTAGGTATGCCGTTGAAACGGGCAGAGGCGCTGATTCATCTGGCAAATGCGGCGCTGGAGGGCACCTTACCAATGACAATACCGGGCGATGTGGAGCAGGCGATGAAAACGCTGCAAACTTTTCCGGGTATCGGGCGCTGGACGGCGAATTATTTCGCCTTGCGCGGCTGGCAGGCGAAAGATGTTTTCCTGCCGGATGATTATCTGATTAAACAGCGATTTCCGGGAATGACACCGGCACAAATCCGCCGTTATGCCGAACGCTGGAAGCCCTGGCGTTCTTATGCGCTGTTGCATATCTGGTATACGGAAGGCTGGCAACCAGACGGAACGGACGAATTGTAGGCTGATACGCCGCATCAGGCGATGGGGAAGCACGCCTTAGTTAATCGCGAAATAACTGCTATTCACCAGCAAATCCAGCGGTTGGGCATCGGCAATCAAATCACCATAAATCAAATCGACGCCGATGCCAGAAGCGTACTACCATCACCGGGGTAAAAGCCTACTGGCCCGGCGATGGTCTTCATCCCGAAGCCGCTGAGCGTCGCCCTGAACTGAT
>ENA-OQIG01000447-OQIG01000447.1-human-gut-metagenome-genome-assembly--contig:-NODE-447-length-24091-cov-1.457687_pt1 | contig 24091 bp, 46 predicted proteins | sample MGYA00242576_ERZ504741 | MGnify/ENA primary metagenome ERZ504741 (study PRJEB26092, sample SAMD00036436) | human gut metagenome | host: Homo sapiens | study: EMG produced TPA metagenomics assembly of... | reverse complement strand
TCTTATCGTTTCGAATTTGTTTCTTTTCAATGATGAACTTTTTCTAGGATTTTCAGGGGAAAAATAAGTCGTTGGAGGGATATTTCCGAACTTTAGCAGGGTAAAAAGGCGTCCCTGACTGTTGCCGGTTTATGCGTCGGGCAGGCGCCGGGCCTGCGCCCCCTACGGTTTCTGCTGTTGCAAAATCAATTGCAGCATTGATTTCCACCGGCAGCTGACAGCTGACCGTTGACTCCAGACTTGAACTGCTATGCGGCTCTACGACTAGGGGGTGTTGCACAGGACGTGCAACACCCCCTATTGCCCCACAATCTGCCGATAATGCTGCCGGGCATCCCGGTAGGCGGCCAGGATGGCTTTGCCGGAGGATCCGTAATACCGCTGGCTCACTTCCTGTTCCAGGAACTGGGATTCGCTGAGGATGGAGTGGTTCAGGAACAGTTTCCGGATAAAGTTCCGGGTCAGTTCCAGGGTGGCGTTGCAGTCCACTTCCACGATTTCTCCCGTCTGCTCCACCACTTCAAACGCCATGTAGAACACGCCGTAGATCTTGGTGATGGCATTGTCCATATTGGTCCGGGCTTCCCCGGTGATGTAAAGGGTCCGTTTGTCCATGTTCCTGTGCTCCTTTGGGTTGTATAAGGGGCTGTTGCATTGAGCAACAGCCCCGTCAACGTCAACGGTCAGCGGACCGTTGACCGTTGACAAAAACAATGAGAGGGCGGCACCTCCGTGCCGCCCTCTCATTATACCAGTCACGCCATCATTTTCAAAATATATCCGCAGATCAGTCCGGCGAAGTTCCCTACGGCTGCCCCCAGGACCCCCATCAGGACCCCGATGCCGGCGTAGGATTCGTTGTAGCCGAAGCCACGATGGGTGCGGAAGCCGCCCGCCGATGTTGGCCAGGGATGCCGTGGACACCATGCACAGATCCCAGTGGAAGAGTTTGGACAGGATGTACATGCCGATCACATGGACCACCAGGATGAAGAACCCGTAGACCACCCACATGGGAGCGCTCAGGAGATCCGTCACCGATGCGGTGGAAGCCAGCAGGGACACCACAGCATACAGGTATACGCTGGACAGTTCTTCCACGGCAGGCACCTTGCCCAAGGGGCTCATGGCGCACACCAGCCCAGGACGGTGACGAACACCGTGGTCATGGTACCTTTGTCGAACATGGCCAGGCCCACGCCCTTCAGCATGGTGTTGAGGGAAGCCCCCACACTCTGGGAAATGGCGGAAACCAGCAGGGATACGCCGATCAGGAAAATCCAGTCAGCCGCCGTTGCCTTTTTCTTTTCCTTGGCCACTTCCGCTGCAGCGGCATCTGCCACCGCCTGGAGCTTGGAGGTATCTGCCTGGACGGAGTTGTTCCATTTGTCCGCATGCTTCACCATCAGGAGCAGGAGGGCAATCCACACGGAATAGCAAACCGTATCCAGGGCCAGGGCGCAGCTGTAGGCCCCGGCATCCACCGGCAGAGCCGCCTGCATGGCCGCCATGTTGGCGGAGCCGCCACCCAGGAAGCATACAGGCCGCCACGGCACCCCAGGTGTCATGGCCCAGGAAACCCTTGAAAATGGGATAGCCGATCACGAAGCCAATGAACAGGGTCACAGAGCAGCCCAGGAAAATGGCCACCATCCGGCCGCCCAGTTTGGCCAGTTTCCGGAAGTCGCAGCGCAGCAGCATCACAAAGATCATGGCATACAGCAGGTTGTTCTTCAAAGCCTTATAGCTGCGGACACTTCCTTGGAATGATACAGGCCCATGGTGCAGAAGATCATGTTCAGCACATAGATCCACACCAGAGGCGGAACCAGGTTGAAGATCTTCCACTTGGTGTATTTTTCCAGTGCCAGCAGGACCCCTGCCAGGCACATCAAGAACGCAATGTAGGTAAAGCCGTTGGTGATGACCATATTGAATCTCCCCTTTCTTCTTCCCGTCCGGCCGGTCAGTCATCCAGATAGCGGATGCCCTGGATACCGGTGACACCCAGGCCCGGCGCATCGCTTACCGTGATTTCCTTTTCATTAAACACGGCGCCGCCTTCCACCGGATCCTCCGAACACAGCACCGGCCCATCCAGGTCCACCCGGGTGATGATCTTCCGGGCGCAGGCCAGATGCACCGCCGCATTGACGCTGACCTTGGCTTCCAGCATGCAGCCGATCATGCATTCCACCCCGCACACTTCCGCCAGGGTGGCAATCTTCAGGGCATTGGTGAGCCTCCGCATTTCATCAGCTTGATGTTGATCAGATCCGCCGCCTGCATCTGGACGATCTTCAGGGCATCCTCCACAGAGAACACCGCCTCATCAGCCAGCACCGGCACATAGGACCGTTCCGTCACGTATTTCAGGCCCTCGTAATCGTGGGCCTTCACCGGCTGTTCCACCAGTTCGATGTCCAGTCCCTTGTCCTGCATCTGGTTCAGCAAGCGCACTGCCTGTTTGGGGCTCCAGGCCTGGTTGGCGTCGATGCGGATCCGCACCTCCGGTCCCACCGCCTGCCGGATGGCAGCCAGCCGGGCCACATCCAGGAGGGATCGATGCCCACCTTCACCTTCAGGGTATCATAACCCCGCCGGATGGCGTCCACCGCATCCCGGGCCATTTCTTCCGGAGGATTCACGCTGATGGTGATATCCGTGATGATCTTGTTCCGGGCTCCCCCCAGCATCTTGTACACCGGGATCCCGTACTTCTTCCCGTACAGGTCCACAGGCCATGTCCGCCGCCGCCTTGGCGCTGGAATTCTTCACGATGCAGTCCTGGACTGCCCGGGTGATGTCCTCGAAATCGTCCACATCCCGGCCCACCAGGGTCTTGCTGATATGGTCCTGGAAGCGCCGATGATGGCGCCAGTGGTATCTCCGGTGATGACTCCGGTGGGCGGAGCTTCCCCGAACCCTACCTCACCGCTGTCCGTGTGGATCTCCACAATGATGTCCTCCACACTGTTGACCTGCCGCAGAGCAGTTTTGAACGGCACCCGAAGGGGTACGGAAATCCGACCCAGGCGCACTTTTGTGATTTTCATCAGCATTCCCTCCTTAATTTCACAACCTGCTTTTCCCTCATTCAGAGCCAGCCAGGCTTCCATCGGCTGCTGACCGTTGACAGCTGACCGTTGACAGCCTTTTTTACTTCGCCAGCCGGTACAGGGCCTCCGCATAGATTTTGGCGTTGAGCACCAGTTTGTCGATTTCCCAGTATTCATTGGGCAGATGTTCCCGTACCGCATCCCCGGGGAAAATGGGGCCGAAGGCCACGATGTTGGGGATGGACTTGGCGTAGGTGCCGCCGCCAATGCAGATGGTCTTGGGTTCGAACTCCGTCAGTTCCCCGTACACCTGGAGCAGGGTCTGGATGTAGTCGGTTTTGGGGTCCACGTACAGTGCCTTCTTGTGAGCTTCGGACACCTTCCGGAAGCCGGCCTCCCCGAACTGGGCATCCAGTCTGGGTGCACAGTCTTCATAGCTTTTGGTCACCGGATACCGGTAGTTGATCTTCAGGGTCAGCTTCCCTTCATCTCCGGCAATAACCCCCATGTTGAAGGACAGTTTTCCAGAATCCGGATCTTCCAGGCAGATGCCCAGGGATTCCCCATGGACTTCCGTCCCGATTTTCTGCCCCAGGAAGGCCAGGGCCTGATGGAGATCAGCAGCAAAGGGCAGATCCCCCAGGGCGGCCAGGAGCCGTCCAATGGCATTTTCCCCTTTTTCCGGAGACGCTGCATGGGCCTGTACCCCTTCCGCAGTGACTTTCAGCCCTTCCGGGATCACTTCCCACCGGACCTTGGGATCTTTTTCCCCGTACTGTTCCAGGATCCGGGTGGCTTCCGCCGGTGCGCACAGCGAGGGTCAGGCCGAAGGCCACGGGCCGGCCACCACGTTGGAACGGCGGATCCCCCTTTGATTTCCTTCAGCACCAGACCTCCCTCCTGGTATATTCCCGTTCGAAGGTCACGTTGATGATGCCTTTTTCCCCATTGATCACCGGATATTCCCCATCGGGGGTGAAACCGCACACGGGGATTTCCCCGCCTTTTTCCAGGTAATGCTTCATGTCCTGGCTGCCGGTTTCCTCATTGGTCCCGAACAGGATCCGGATCCGGCGTTTCAGGGGCACCCCGCTGTCCTTCAGGGCCTTCAGGGCATAAAGGGCGGCGGTGGTGGGGCCTTTGTCATCCATGGTGCCCCGGCCGTAGACATTCTCTCCGTCCGCTTCCCCGCTGTAGGGATCCCTGGTCCAGCCATCCCCTTCCGGCACCACATCCAGGTGTCCCAGGACGGCCACCATTTCCGGGCCTTCCCCATATTCACACCAGCCATGTAATTGTCCACATTCTGGGTCCGGAAGCCCATTTTTTCCGCTTCTTCCAGCATATAGGCCAGGCACCGGGCCGGACCTTCTCCAAAAGGCTTGCCGGGAACGGCCGGTTCCTGCACACTCTTGATCCGTACCGCTTCCTGCAGGGTCTTTACCATTGCTTCCCGATTGCTGTCTACCAGTTTTGCCAAATCCATTGTACGACCTCCTGTTGATGATTCCCCCGGGAATGGTCCGGGTGCAAAAAAGCCCAGCAAAGGCGCAGCAAAACAACTCTGCCCCCGTGCTGGGTCTCACAATGCTCCCTGAGCTATTGGCCATAGCCACACAAAATGAAACAGCATTCCTCATGGGTCTTACAGCTTTAGTCTACCGTATTTTCCCGGCTGCTGTCAATGAATTATTCCGATTTCTTAACATTATAAAGTATGTTGTATACATGTTGACCATTATTTTGTTCACCGGTATAATGGGAACTGACGGTGACGGAAAAGACTGATTTTTCCCCCGTTTATCCGGAACTGTTCAAAGGAGGTCTTTTTATGAAAATGAAGCACCATCTGCAATGGATGGCAGCCCTGGGACTGTGCGCTGCCGTCCTGCTGCCCGCCCAGGGAGTCCTGGCCAAAAAAGCATGCGCCCCAGAAAGCCAGGGACCTTTCCACCCGGCTGGACGCATGGTGGGCCATGACGGGACCCATGTGCCCGGGCTGGGGGTGGAAGTGTACAAAAACGGAAAGAAAGTCTACACCCATTTTGCCGGCCACCGGTATTTTGCGGAAAAGCCCGGCCAGAAAGACCTGCCGGTTACAGCGGACACCCGTTTCCGGGCCGCTTCGGTTCCAAGATGTTCACCGGGTTCACCATCATGCAGCTGGTGGATGATGGGAAGATCCGTCTGGACCAGGATGTAAGCGAGATCCTGGGGTTCCCCCTGCGGAATCCCAACTATCCGGATACCCCCATTACCGTCCGGATGCTCCTGAGCCACACCTCCAGTCTCCGGGATGGGAAGCTTTACGCCATTCCCCCGGAATACTCCGTCCGGGAATTCTTTGTGAAGGACGGGAAATTCTATGAAAACGGGGACCATTTCGCCCCTGCCGGCCAGGCGCCCCGGGAATATTTCAAGTACTCCAACATCAACTACGGCCTCCTGGGCACCATCATCGAGAAAGTCACCGGGGAACGGTTCGACCTGTACCAGAAGAAGCACATCCTGAAAGACCTGGACATCAAAGCCGATTACACGGTAGGGAACCTGTCCAAAAGCGCCTTCCGGGACCTGGGGGTGATCTATCAGAAGAACAATAACGGAAAATGGGACGAAAAGGTCCCTGGATCCCCCAGATCGACGATTACCAGGGCAAACAGCCGCCCAAAGACCAGGTAAAGGTCCAGAATCCAGACCACCGGGACCTGGATGCCTTCTACAGCCTGAAGGATTACCAGCCCGGCACCAACGCCACCTTCTTCTCCCCCCAGGGCGGCCTGCGGATTTCCTATGACGAACTGGGCCATGCCCTCCAGATGATCCTGAACAACGGGAAATACAAAGGAAAACAGGTGCTCCGGCCCGGTGCTGCGGGAAATGATGACCCCCCAGTGGGTCTATGACCCGGCCAAAGAGAACGGTTCCACCTACGGAGGCACCATTGAAGCCTACGGCCTGGCCCTGTTCCCCATCAAAGGGAACAGCACCTCCCGGGTGGTAAAGGAGCATGAACTGAACCTGTGGGGGCACACCGGCGAAGCCTACGGCCTGCTGTCCGGCCTGTTCATGGTCCCCGGCACCAGGGACGGGTTCATCTACATGATGAACGGGGAAGCCGTGGCCGAAGACGAGGATCCCCGGAGCGCCGGGAATTTCAGCGGCAACTATGTATGGGAAGAAAATGTGATGAATGCCATCTGTGACGAGGCGTTTTTCTGAAAAAAAAGGGAAGCTGCGCGTGTGCAGCTTCCCTTTTTGTCAACGGTCAGCAGTCAGCGGCCGCTGGAAATCAATTCCCCCTCATACTCCTCCAGCACCTCTTCAAAGGCCTCTTTGGTCAGGCACTGGTTGATGGCGTTCCGGTAGTGGGCGCTGTGCGGGAGGCCGGTGAAATAGCAGGCCCCGTGGTGGCGCATTTCCCGGATGGCCACCTTTTCTCCCTTGAAGGCCGTCAGGTCCCGGAGATGGCGCCGGACCATGGCAAACCGTTCCTCCAGTGTCACCGGGGGATGGTTTTCCCGGCCAGGACCGCCTGGACTTCCCGGAAGATCCAGGGATTCCCCCTGGGCGCCCCGGGCGATCATGACCCCGTCACAATGGGTGGCTGCCAGTAGATCCAGGGCATCCTGGGCGGTGAACACGTCCCCGTTCCCCAGCACCGGATGGATACCGCCTCCTTCACCTGGCGGATGATGTCCCAGTCCGCTTTTCCGCTGTAGAACTGGCCCCGGGTGCGGCCATGGACGGCCACCGCCGCCACCCCGGCCTTTTCCGCCAGGCGGGCGATTTCCACCGCATTCCGGTGGTCCTCATCCCAGCCGGCCCGGAACTTCACCGTCACCGGCCGGTCCACCGCATCCACCAGGCCGCCAGGCAGGCATAGGCCCGTTCCGGATCCTTCATCAGGCGGAGCCTTCTCCGTTGGCCACGATTTTATGCACCGGGCACCCCATGTTGAAGTCGATGATGTCCGCTCCGTGTTCCGCCACGATTTTGGCCCCTTTGACCAGTTCTTCCGGCACGGAGCCGAACAGCTGGATGGCCACCGGATGCTCCCGGGGATCCACTTCCAGCATGGCGAAGGTCTTGGAGTTCTTGAACAAGAGAGCCTTGGCGCTGACCATCTCCGATACCGTATAATCCGCCCCCAGCTCCCGGCAGATCACCCGGAAAGGCAGATCCGTAACTCCCGCCATAGGGGCAAGGGCGATGGGAAGCTGGGTAGGAAGGATGGCGTGCAGCGGGCTGTTGGTTTGGATTGTCATGTGGAAGTGCTCCTTTACTGATTGTCAATGGTCCATTGTCAGCTGTCAACGGTCAACTGCCTAATGAAAGCAGGAAGCAGCAATTCACTGCTTCCTGCTTTTGAATCTGTTCCTTGTTCGACCATCAATCAATCATTGAGTTTTATTGAAGTCTGGATGCCAATTTGGTCAATTTATTTCGTATTTCTAGACAACGGGCCATTCCATAAGTTATTGATAAGAATACTGCAATCCATTCACCTGCTTTAGTCCATTTACTACTCTGGCATCTACAGGAACAGTTATTCTGTTTTCCTATTTTTGAAGCCAACATAAGTTGGCTTCCTTCGGCCGCTGACCGTTGACAGATGACCGCTGACCGCTTTTATCGGTTCATCTCATGCAGAATGCGCAGGCCTTCCAGGGTCAGGAAGGGTTCTACCACGTCCACCTGGTCGGATTCGCTGGCCATGAGCTTGCCGAAACCGCCGGTGGCCACTACGAAGGCCTGGCCGCCCAGTTCTTTTTTCATCCGGCTGATCAGTCCGTCCATCTGGCCCACGAAGCCGAAAATCACGCCGGACCGCATGGCGTGGATGGTATCCCGGCAGATGGCCTTGGGGGGTTTGATCAGTTCGATCCGGGGCAGCTTGGCCGCTTTCTGGAACAGGGCTTCCGTGGAAATGCCGATGCCCGGGGCAATGGCGCCCCCCAGGTATTCCCCTTCCGGCGTCAGGGCACAGAAGGTGGTGGCGGTACCGAAGTCGATGATGATCAGGTTCCCTTTGTCCCCGTACAGGTTATGGGCTGCCACTGCATTGACGATCCGGTCCGCCCCGATCTGGGAGGATCGTCGTAATCCAGTTTCAGTCCCGTGTTGATCTCGCTGGTCACCACAAAGGGGGTAATGCTGAAGAACCGCTTGCACATATTGCACAGAGGCACCAGGAGCGGAGGAACCACCGTGGAAATGATGATGTTTTCAATATCCTTCATATCCATGCCGCTGTAGGCAAACATGCTGCCCAGGATGATGCCGAATTCATCGGAAGTCCGGGACCGGCTGCTGGAAATCCTCCAGTGTGCCTGCCAGCTTTTGCCGTCGTGTACGCCAACTACGATGTTGGTGTTGCCAACATCCATTACCATTAACATGGTGAACCCTCCATATCGGTTTCTAAAATAATGACCGGCCTGGGAATCCGCAGGAACCTCCCGCAATGAGATTCCCCGTATTCTCGTCCGTTCAGGTCCGGCCCATAAACGACTTTATTATAGGGGGAACAGGGGGAGTTGTCAAGGAAAAGGGGCTGTTGCAGGAGCAACAGCCCCTTACTCCCACATCCCCCCTGCCTTCAGGGCCCGGCGGATGCGGATGCCCAGGAAGGCGGTCACGAAGGCTTTTACGATGTCCAGAGGCAGGAACGGGGCCACGGAAAGAGCCAGGGTCTTTTCCCAGGTCATGGGTTTGTGGAGGAAGAAGGCAAAACTCAGCCGGAATCCGATGGCGCCGATGATATAGCACACCACCGTCACCCCGGCCAGGGCCAGGAAATTCTTCCACAGGCTGTCCCCGGCCCACCGGCTGTGGCTGGTCCTGCCGGCCAGCCAGGCCACCGCCAGGAAGCTGAGGATGAAGCCCCCGGTGGGGCCGGCCAGCATCACAATGCCCGCCTGGCCCTGGTTGAACACCGGCAGCCCCACACAGCCCAGGATCATCCACACCAGCACACTCACCGTTCCCCACACCGGCCCCAACAGGAACCCGGCCAGCTGGGCCATGAGAGTCTGGAGGGTCACAGGCACCGGGCCCACGGGAATGGTCACATAGGAGCTCATGATCATCAGGCGGTGAACAGGGCCGCTCCCATCATATTCCTTGTACGTTTCATGCGTATTTCCCCTTTCCCTGGGCCGGACGGATGGATACGTCCCCGGCCAGGACCGTTTCCACGGTGCCGTCTTCCTTTTTCACCTGGAGCGCCCCGGTTTCATCGATGTCCAGGGCCGTGCCACATAGGTCTTGTCCGGAGCGATCACCTTCACCTGTTTTCCCAGGGTGATGGAATAGTCCCGCCACTGGTCCAGGATGGGGCCGAAACCTTCCCGGCAGGCAATGTCGTAGTAGTATTCCAGATAATCCAGCACCTTGGCCAGGAGGGCCACCCGGTCCACCTTCCCTTCCGCCGCATCGGCAATGGAAATGGCCGCCGGCCGCAGTTCTTCCGGCACCATGTCATGGGGCACGCATACATTGATGCCGATGCCCACCACCAGGTAGTTGATGTGGCCGAATTCCGCGCTCATTTCCGTCAGGATCCCCACCAGTTTCTTCCCGTTCAGCAGCACATCATTGGGCCACTTGATCCGGGCTTCCACCTGGCACACTTCCCGGATGGCCCGTACCACCGCCACCGCACTGAGGAGGGTCATCTTGGGGGCTTCCTGAGGCAGGAAAGAGGGTTTCAGCAGCAGGGAGAACCACAGGCCTTTCCCTTTGGGGCTGAACCAGCCCCGGGCCAGCCGGCCCTTGCCTCCGGTCTGTTCCTCGGCCACGCAGACCGTGCCGTCGGCAGCGTTTTTGTCCGCCAGTTTTTTCAGCACCTCGTTGGAACTGGTGACGCTTTCTTCATAGCAGATGGCCCGGCCCACGAACCGGGTATGGAGATGGGCATGATTTCCGAAGGCAGCAGTTTGTCCGGAACGGAAGTCAGGGCATAGCCTTTTTTGGTATAGGCCTCGATGCCGTAGCCTTCTTTTTTCAGGGTCTGGATGTGTTTCCAGATGGCCGTGCGGGTAATCCCCAGCTGTTTGGCCAATTCCTCTCCGGAACCGGTTCCGGAGCCTTGTCACGAAGGATCTTCAGGATTTCATTGCGCATGACATTCTTCCTTTCGTTCCCTGTTGGGAAAAGTGTGTTAACGTAAGGGTCTGGAAAAAGGGGTGCTGCAGAAGCAGCACCCCGGGTCTCGAGTCGCGGGTCGCGGGTCGCGAGCCTGACCCTGATGGAACTTTTCTTCTTTTTCTTGTCCATACACCAGAAAAGGTCCATCATCCGATTATAAAGCAGCAGCTTTCGCAATACACCGAACAAGCCCGCGACTCGAGACTCAAAGCCCGTGACCCAGTCTGCCACCTGGTGGCAGACTCCTTACCCCTCCGGCACCTCTTTGGTACCGGTGCCATGACCGGGGCTTCGGCCGGTTCTTCTGCGGGCAGGGGCCCACGGGAGCCGGCGTGCCGTCGGCCGGTTTCTCAGTTTCTTCCTGGGGAGGCACTTCGCCTTTTTCCAGGATGTGGCCGTATTTCAGCAGTTCTTCGATTTCATGGCTTCCAGGGTTTCCCGTTCCATTCAGATTCTTGGCGATCAGGTGGAGTTTGTCCATGTTATCGGTGAGCAGCTTCACCGTGCTTCATAGGCTTCGTCGATGAACCGGCGGATTTCCCCGTCGATCTGGGCTGCCACTTTTTCACTGTAGTCATTCTGCCGGCCGATGTCCCGTCCCAGGAACACCTGTTCCTGCCGGTGGCCGAAGGTCACCGCCCCCAGCACATCGCTCATGCCGTATTCGCAGGTCATCCGCCGGGCCAGTTCCGTGGCCCGCTGGAGATCGCTGCTGGCCCCGCTGGAGATTTCATGGAGCACAGGCTTCCGACACACGGCCCCCCAGGAGCACTTTCAGCTGATCCAGCATTTCACTGCGGGTGGCATAATACCGGTCTTCCGTAGGCAGCTCAGGGTGTACGCCCCCGGCCCGTCCCGGGATGATGGTGACTTTGTGCACCGGATCCGTATGATCCAGCAGCATGCCCACCAGGGTATGGCCCCCTTCGTGGTAGGCCGTCAGTCTCTTTTCCTCGTCGGTGATCACCCGGCTCTTCCGTTCCGGTCCCATCATCACCCGTTCCGCCGCCTCTTCCAGATCGCTCATGGTGATGGTCACCTGGTTGTGCCGGGCAGCCAGCAGGGCCCCTTCGTTCACCAGGTTGGCCAGGTCAGCCCCGGTAAAGCCCGGGGTCTGCCGGGCAATGACTCCCAGGTCCACAGAAGGATCCATGGGTTTGCCCTTGGTGTGGACCCGCAGGATGGACCGCGTCCCCGGATATCCGGCTTGTCCACCACGATCTGCCGGTCGAACCGGCCCGGCCGCAGAAGCGCCGGATCCAGGATGTCCGGCCGGTTGGTGGCAGCGATCATGATGATCCTTCGTTGGCGCCAAAGCCGTCCATTTCCACCAGCAGCTGGTTCAGGGTCTGTTCCCGTTCATCGTGGCCGCCCCCCAGACCGGCGCCTCTCTGCCCGGCCCACCGCATCGATTCATCGATGAACACAATGCAGGGCGCGTTTTTCTTGGCCTGGTCGAACAGGTCCCGGACACGGGAAGCCCCCACGCCCACGAACATTTCCACAAAGTCGGACCCGGAGATGCTGAAGAAAGGCACCCCCGCTTCCCGGCCACTGCTTGGCCATGCAGGTGCTTCCCGGTGCCGGGAGGCCCGTAGAGCAGCACCCCTTTGGGGATCTTGGCTCCCAGCTGGTTGTATTTCTGGGGCGCCTTCAGGAATTCCACCACTTCTTCCAGTTCCTGTTTGGCTTCATCCGCCCCGGCCACATCCTTGAAGGTGACCCGGCTCTTGCCGTCCCCATAGAGCTTGGCCTTGCTTTTGCCGAAGCTCATGACCCGGCTGCCGCCGCCCTGGGCGTTGTTCATCATGAAGAACCAGAGAATCACGATCACCACCATGGGCAGCAGGGAGGTGAGGATGTTGCTGAGCATGGAAGGCTGGGGCGGCAGTTCCGCCCGGATTTCCACGTCCCGGGCCCGGAGGGTGTCCACCAGTTTTTCATCCCGGGGAGCGATGGTGGTGAATTCCGCACCATTTTTCAGCTTTCCTTTGATTACGGAGTTGTCCACAATGGTCACGCTCTTCACTTCGTCCTTGTTGGACTTCCTTGACGAAGTTGCTGTAGCTCATTTCATTTTTGGGCGTGCTGGAGGCATTGTAATAGTCATAGATCCAGACCCCTACGATGACGATGAGCAGGTAAAACACAAGATTGCGGATAAACTTACTCACACTAGGGCTCCTTTCCTGTCCGTATCCGTCCCCAAAAGGCCGGCAGACATGGAATTATTTTTCATAGACGGAACGCTTCATAATGCCGATATAGGCAGATTCCGGTATTCTTCATCATAGTCCAGGCCAAAGCCCACCACGAATTCATCGGGGATCTCGAACCCGGCGTAATCCGGCAGCACCTTCACCAGACGGCGTTCCTTCTTGTCCAGCATGGCGGCCACCTTCAGGCTCTTGGGTTCCGGTTCCGGAACAGTTCTCCCACGGCTTTCAGGGTCAGGCCGGTGTCGATTACATCGTCCACCAGCAGGACGTTTTTCCCGGCGATGTTCCGGGAAGTATCATAATCGATGTCCACCTTGCCGGAAGTCGTGGTGCCGGAACCATAGGAAGAAGCCTTGATGAAGTCGATCCGTACCGGCACGGTGATGTGCTGTGTCAGTTCCGTCAGGAAGTAGGCGGCCCCTTTCAAAAGGCCAATGACCACCAGTTCTTCTCCGGCGTAATCCCGGCTGATCTGGGCGCCCATTTCTGCAATGCGGGCTTTCAGGGTTTTCTCATCGATGAGGATTCTTTCAAGATTTTCGTTCATTTCTCTGACGCTCCTTTTGTGCCAACTTGGCGGCCCGTTCTTCTTCCCGGGACCGCTGATTTTTTCCCACCATCAACCGGCCGTTGAGATAGATCAGCCGGACATTTCCAGGGACATCCAGGGATTTGTTCCCCACGCCCCGGGCAATCATGTCCAGGATTTTCCGGACATGGTCATAACTCAGTTCTGCGCCCCCTACGTTCCGGACCAAGATCCGGATCACCCGGCTCTGGAGGGCCAGGGGCAGGGCGGCGAAATCTTTCTCCACCTTGATGTCCCAGGTGTCGAACACTTCCCGGCCATAGGCATCAATGTACCGGCCTGCCAGTTTTTCCAGATAGGCCTCGTCACTGGCAGCCAGGGCGGCTGCCTGGGCCAGCTGTTTCCGGATCTGGGGATTCTGGGTTTCCAGAAGGGGCAGCAGGGTCTTCCGGACCCAGTTCCGCTTCAGGCTCTGGTCCTCGTTGGTGCTGTCCTGGCACCAGGTGAGCCCCATTTCCTCACAGTAGGCTTCCGTGTCCCGCCGGGTGATCCCCAGGAAGGGCCGGGCCAGATACCCGTTTACCGGCAGCATGCCCCGCAGGCCCCGGGTACCGCGCCCCGGACCAGGTTCAGCAGCACCGTTTCCGCCTGGTCATCCTGATGATGGGCCAGGAAGATGGCCTCCGCACCGGCTTCCTGCCGGCAGGTTTCCAGTGCTTCATAGCGCAGCTGCCGGGCCGCATCTTCCAGGGAAAGCCCCTCTTTTTCCGCCAGGGACCGGCATCCACATCCACCCTGCGGAAGGCCAGGCCCCGGTTCCGGCAGTAGTCTTCCACCTGCCGGGCATCCTGTTCCGCTTCTTCGCCCCGGAGATGGTGCTGGACATGGACCGCCAGCACATCCACTCCGTCTTCTTCCCCCTGTGCCGCCATCACATCGGCCAGGCACAGGGAATCCGCACCGCCGCTTAAGGCAGCGATGACCTTCGTCCCCGCTTCCACAGAGGGGACGCCGCCACCAGCTGCCGCAGGCTGTTTTCCAAAATACTCACATTTTCACCTTCTAATTAAAAAAGGTACTTCCGAGGAAGTACCTTTTGTGTTCATCAATCTCCTCTGCGAGCACCACGGCCGCCCCGTTTGGATTCCGTATTCCGTTTCAGATCCAGCAGCCGATCATCGCTTTCCTTCAGGAACCGGGAAAGCTTGTCTTCAAAGCTCATGGGACCCTGGGCCCGGGGAGCGCCATGGAACGGCTTGCTCTCGAACCGTTTCTTCCCTTCGAACCGCTTGTTTTCGAAGTGCTTGTTTTCAAAATGTCTGTTTTCCCCTGCCGGTTTCGTTCCGGAGCAGGAGCAGGAGGCATCAGGCTTTCAGGATAGGCCGATTTTCCCCTTGTCGTCAATGGAAACCACCTTGACGGTAACCTTATCCTTTACCTTGAGGAAATCATGTACATCTTTGACGAAGACATTGGAAACCTCAGAAATGTGAATCAGACCAACCTTATTTTCGGGCAATGACACAAAAGCACCAAAATTCGTAATCCCGGTGACAATACCATCAACAACTGCGCCTTTTTCCAAAGCCATAAGTCAAAGACATCCTCCTTTTTCAGTGGGTATTACGTTAACCATTATACCGTTGTTAACGATTTTTCGTCAAGGGGGAAAAGGGGCTGCCGCGAAAGCGGCAGCCTTGCGATTCCGATTGCCGCATTCAAAAAATTGGCCTGCAAATTTTATCATTCGGCCGTTGACAGTTGACCGCTGACAATCTTTATGCCTCCATCCCCTCATACTCGTACCCCGCCTTCAGGATAGCGCTTTTGATGTCGTTTTCTGGTACTTGGCGGGTTTCGGTCACTTTTACGGTGCCGGTAGTATGATCCGGCTGGGCGCTGGTGATGCCTTCCAGGCCTTCCAGGGCCTTTTTCACCCGGCCTTCGCAGTGGGCGCACATCATGCCCTTCACTTTCAGGGTCACAGTGGTGCCCTCCGCTGCCTGGGCTGCCGGCTGAGTGGCTCCGGTCACTTCATAGCCGGCTTTGGCCACTGCCTGCTGCACCTGCATAGTCCAGGGGTTTCAACACCGTGGCCACCACAGTCCCGGCGGTGTGGTCCGCTTTGGCGCTGACCACTCCGTCCAGCCCTTCCAAAGCTTTCTTCACCCGGCCTTCACAGTGGGCGCACATCATGCCCTTCACCTGATAGGTCACCTGGGTGCCGGCAGCTTCCGGTACCGGACAGCCGGCGGGCTGGGGTGCCAGGTCGGCTTTTTCCACCACAGCCGCTGCGGGATTCTTCCGCTTTTTGTCCTGGCCGGCATCATGGAGTTTGAACAGGTTCAGCCGCAGGGCATTCATGCACACGGTGAAGCTGGAAATGCTCATGGCCGCCGCCCCCACCATGGGTTCATCTTGTAGCTGAACAGGCCGGCTGCCAGAGGGATGCAGATTACATTGTAGAAGAAGGCCCAGAACAGGTTTTCGTGGATGTTGGTCACCGTCCCCCGGCTCAGCCGCACCGCTGCCGACACATCCGTCAGCCGGCTGTTCATCAGCACGATATCCGCAGAATCGATGGCCACGTCGGCACCGGCTCCGATGGCGATGCCGATGTCCGCCGGGTGAGCGCCGGCGCATCATTGATGCCGTCCCCCACCATGGCCACCAGGCCGCCGGCCTTCTGGAGTTCCCGGATCACCGTTTCCTTGCCTTCCGGCAGCACCCCGGCCACCACCTTGTCCACCCCGGCCTGTCGGCCGATGGCTTCTGCAGTCCGCTGGTTATCCCCGGTGACCATTACCACTTCGATCCCCATGTTCTGGAGTTCTTTGATGGCTTTGGCGGAATCTTCCTTGATCACGTCCGCCACGGCGATCATCCCGGCCAGTTTTCCGTCTTTGGCAAACACCAGGGGAGTCTTTCCCTGTCCGGCCAGTTCCCCGGCCTTGGCTTCCAGGCACTGTCCACAGCTCCCAGGCTCTTCAGGAAGTTCAGGCTGCCCCCGATGAGTTTTTCTCCGTTCCGGGCCACCTGGAGCCCGTTCCCGGGCAGGGCCTGGAAATCATCCACCGGTTCCGCCTGGAGCCCTTTGGCTGCTGCTTCTTCCACTACAGCCCGGGCCAGAGGATGTTCGGATTTCTGTTCCAGGTCATAGGCCAGCTGGAGCAGGCTTTCCCGGGTATACCCTTCCGCCGGCACCACATCCGTCACCTTGGGCTGGCCTTTGGTGATGGTCCCGGTTTTGTCCAGGGCCACCACCGCCACCTTCCCGGCGTTTTCCAGGGAAGAGGAGGTCTTGAACAGGATGCCGTTCTTGGCGCCCACTCCGCTGCCCACCATGATGGCCACCGGCGTAGCCAGCCCCAGGGCGCAGGGGCAGGCGATGACCAGTACGGCGATGCCCCGGGCGATGGCGGACCCCAGAGGTGCCCCGGCCAGGAGCCAGCCCAGGGTGGTGACCACCGCAATGGTGATGATGGCGGGTACGAACACGGCGGACACTTTATCCGCGATCCGGGCAATGGGGGCTTGGTGGCCGCCGCATCGCTGACCAGTTTGATGATCTGGCTCAGGGTGGTGTCTTCTCCTACCCGGGTGGCTTCACATTCCAGATACCCGGACTGGTTGATGGTGGCGGTAGAGACCTTGTCCCCGGGCTTCTTGTCCACCGGCAGGCTTTCCCCGGTGAGGGCGCTTTCATTGACGGCGGAATTCCCTTTCACCACCACCCCGTCCACCGGGATGTTTTCCCCGGGACGGACGGCGAAGATATCCCTTTCTGCACATCATCGATGGAAACGGTGACTTCCTTCCCGTCCCGGATCAGCACGGCGGTTTTGGGAGCCAGTTTCATGAGCTTTCAGGGCATCAGTGGTCCGGCCCTTGCTCATGGCTTCCAGCATCTTCCCCAGGGTGATCAGGGAAGGGATCATGCTGCCGTTTCAAAATACAGGTCGTGCATATACAGTTGATGGAGTTCGGCGAAAGGCGTCCCATGAACGGTAAGATAGGTGATTTCATAGAACACCGCCAGGCTCCACAGGAAGGAAACGGAAGACCCCAGGGCCACCAGGTATCCATGTTGGGAGCCCCGTGGAACAGAGTCTTGAATCCGCTGGTGTAGAAATCCCTGTTGATGGCCATGACGATCAGGGCCAGGAGCAGCTGGGTGAGCATCAGCCCCAGATGGTTCCCGTCCAGCAGGCCGGCACCGGCCAGTCCAGCATATTGTGGCCCATGGTGAGATACATGAGCACGAACAGGAAGCCCAGGGAGCTGAGCAGACGCCGGCGGAGCGGGGCGGTTTCATGGTCCTTCAGGGCTTCTTCATCAGCGGCCAGTTTTTCCGCCAGTCCCTGTCTGGCCTGGGCGGCCCCTTTCACGGAAGCGCCGTAGCCCGCACCCTCCACGGCCTTGATGATGGCCTGATCCGATGCCGTCCCTTCCACCCCCATGCTGTTGGTGAGCAGGGAAACCGACACACCGGTGACACCGGGAACCCCGGCCACCGCTTTTTCCACATGAGCCTGGCAGGAAGCGCAGGTCATGCCGGTGACGATATATTGTTTCATAACCGATCCTCTCTTTCCAATACCCTACCAGGTATCCATTCTTTATGGTCATATCATACCCCTTGGGTAGGTTTGTCAAGAGAAAAAAAGGGGGGCACATTCTGTGCCTCCCTTTGTCAGCTGTCAACGGTCAGCGGTCAGCAGCCGATGGAAATCAATTTTTGCAAATTGATTTTGAAACAGCATAAACCGTAGGGGGCGCAGGCCCGGCGCCCCGCAAACCACATGGTCAACTGCTGATTTGGCGGGCCGCCCGGCATGCGGCCCCTACGGATTCAGTTTACACAGCAAAAATTTGCCTGCAAATTTCATTCGGCCGCTGACAGTTGACAGCTGACCGGCTCTTAAATCTGCCCCAGCGCTTTCAGGATCACTTCGGCGATGATGGCGGAACCCAGGTAGGTCCCTACGAAGATCACGCAGGCCAGGACCACGATCCGCCAGCCTGTTTTCTTGAAGGCGTCCATGTCCTTGCCGATGGAAATCCCTGCATAGGCCAGGATCGGGGTGCACAGGGACAGGAATCCCACTTTCTTCATATACATATTGACGATTTCCGAACCGGGGAACCCGGGATAGGTCAGGATGCAGCCCAAGGTGGTGATGTAGGCCACCGCAGATCCCGCCGGGGAGCACCCGGGCGGCCACGATCCCGGCCAGGGAAATGACAATCAGAATCACCATGCCGGGCACCGCATCCAGAAACGGGATGTTGCTGGACAGGGCATTGGCCACCAGGGACAGGACGGCGGTGATGAGCAGCACCAGTGTAGTTTCAGGCAGGGTAAACGATCTCATTTTCCTTCCTCCTCCTTGGTCAGCACATGGCCGTATTTAATGATGCAGCATTTCTTGTAGAGCCATTCCGTCAGGGGCAGGGCCAAAAACACGGCCATGTACACCCCGTCCAGACCGGACAGCATGTTGGAGGCCGTGGCGAAAGCCGCCAGCTGGTCCGCCATTTCCGGATACATCACCGTCAGGGTCCCTAGGAAGCGGACATCATGCTGGCGCTCCCCACCCGGAAGCCATGGCCAGGGAATAGGGATGGAAGATCTTCAGGCCGCCAGGAAGGAGGCCATGATTCCGAAGAAAATGGTGCCGCAGACGGTACCGGCGATGTATACGCTCATGACCCCCCGGCCTTCCGGCGTATCCAGCCGTACTTTTCACCGATCAGGCCACGTTGGGTTCCCGGGCGATGGAATGGGCCGCCCCGATGGTTTCCCGTTTCAGACCGAAAGCCACCGCCAGGGGCACGCCCAAAAATACCGTACCCAGTTCCCGAATTCCTGGAGGATCAGGGCCGGGCTGGCGCTGATGATCTTCGGCAGGGTGGGCCCCACCAGGGTGCCGTACCGGGCCATCAGCAGCATCAGGGTAATCCCCACCAGGGATCCGGCGTCTTCCATGTCTTTCTGTTTGGTCAGTTTAAAGAAGTGGGGGGTGGTCAAAATCCCCAGGATCAGGGCATAAAGCATGGGGACGAAAACCACTTTCCCGGGCCCCAGGCTGAAGGATTTGATGCCGATCAGTTCGGCGATGACCACCAGGCCAGGGCCGTAATATGCAGTCTCCAGTTAATCATGGTCGGGTTCCTCCTCACTGAAATAGCCGTCCAGTTTGGCAATGTACTGTTCCCTGGTGAGCGCCGGCTTGAAAGCCGCCAGGATCTTTCTGGCCTCTTTGGCATCGTCGCTCAGCAGTCGATGACCATGCCGGCAAAGGCCTTGCCCGGCAGCAGAGCCGCCGCCTTGAAGTCCACCACCTTGAAATCCGGTCCGTGGAGCAGTCCGTCCACCCCACCGATGAAGGGATGGATGGCCGGCATCAGGTGGGACACATCCCCCATGTCCGTGGAAGCGCTGAAATGACCGGCATTGGTGATTTCCACCGCCGGGAAGGCTTCCTGGGCATTGTGGACGAACAGCTCGTTCATTTCCTGGTTGCAGATGAGCGGCAGCTGGCCAGGCAGGGTATCGATGTTCACCTTGGCTCCGATGGCCGCGCCCCCGGCCCGGAGGGCCGCATCCACCTTGGCGTTGTCCGGTCGATGGCGTCCATGGTCTTGGCCGCACATAGGTTTCGATCCGCACATCGTCAGGCACATTGTTCACCAGATCCCCGCCCTTGGTGATGATGGGATGGACCGGATGGCATCGTCATCCCGGAAGGTTTCCCGCAGGGCATTGATACCCATGATCCCAGCATGGCGGCATTCAGGCGTTGATGCCTGGTCCGGCGCATCGGCGGCATGGGCGACCTTCCCCACATACTGGATGGTCTTGCCGATGAATCCGTTGCTGCTGGTGCCGATGGCCACCACCGGTCCGGGGGTCCGTTTCTGGGAATGGATCATCATGGCCATGTCGATGTCATCGAATTCCCCTTCGTAGATCAGTTCTCCTTTCCCGTGGAGGAAATGGAGCTTCCCTTCCTTCCGGAGTTTTTTCCGGTAGGCGATCTGGACATATTCCTCCGCCGGCACCCCGAAGAACACCACGTTCCCGCACAGGTCCTTCATGACCCCGGTTTTGGCCAGTCCGTAGGCCGCTGCAGCATGGAGGACTGCTGCATGTGATGGCCGCAGGCATGGGCGGCCCCGGTATCCGGATCCGCTTTGGGGTGTTCCGGACAGCCGATGGCATCCAGTTCTCCCAAAATGGCGATGGTGGGACCGGGCTTGCCCCCTTTCAGTACCCCTTTGACGGCGGTGATGGCCATCCTTTCCGATAGGGGATTCCCAGTTTGTCGAACTGGGCCGCCAGTTTGGCAGATGTTTTGAATTCCTTGAAACCGAATTCCGGTTCCGAGGCCACATCCGCAGCATAGGCCTGGAGTTCCTGGGCAGAATCATCAATCATCCTGAACACTTTTTCCTTCATTGTTTCGTATCCGTAATCTCCACTCCCCTAATGAAAAATTATTGTACGCACTTATAATACTCTCATTCTTGCTTTTTATCAACTGATTTATATTATTTTACATAAGAAGCTGTTTTTGTTACATAGCAGGTGTAAAAGAGAGGGTGTGAAAAAATTCACACCCCGGTCTCGGGCCGCGAGTCTCGGGCCGCGAGTCACAGGTCGCGAGCCTGGACGTTTAAGTCGTTTATTCTTTTTCTACAGCACTTTACAACTTTTATGCTGCATACCCTGATTCCAGCCCATAGCTGCCAAGAACTCCATGATGATATCGGAATTGGCAGTTTGGGCACAATCAGCCAAACTGCCAAAAAATATTTCCTTGTTTATCAGCTCATTTAGCTTATGTCTAAATTCCTGTGCACTCATATTCCTATATTCATAAAACATATTATCTATATACGGCAGTATTTTTGTCATACTATGAGCAATATTTATCATGTTTAAGAGACGTTCAATCCCTATATGTTTGCGCACCATATATTTATCGATAGACCAGAATGTTTTATGCTCATAGTAATTGGTTTCAATAGACCAACGAAGTTTATACAATTTCAGCGGATAAAAAATGCTTCTTCTACTGGACAATTTCTTAATTCTGAATTTTCAAGCCATGCACATGACATATGAAGCTCTGGCACGGAGGCTGTGCTAAAAAATAATCGCCGTGTACCTTTTGAGCTTGATGTTACATATGCATGTACAGAGCGATTGCCAAAAAGATTGGCCTTGACAATGCGGTGAGTTCCAGTTTTGATTTTTAAGGAGTCCACATGGCATATCCGATAGAAATGGGAACATAACCGATTTGTTGCTGGTAGCCTTTTCGAGTTTCCATTACCGGAACAGACATTGTAAGGCTCACAAAACAATGACCATTGACCATGTGATTTTTTGAATCGTGAATTGAATGATCATATAGGTACTGGACATCTGCAAATTTTTTGCCAAACTTGGCAATTGTAGTATCATCAATTGCAATCACAACAGTTTTTTTAGCTAAGCTTCTGGAATGATGCTTAAAGACATTTTTGCTAATATTTGTCGAATTTGTGTGTTTGCAATCTTATCATTTGAAAGTGCGTAATAGTAACTATTGAGTTTTTATCACATACGCTCGACAAAAAAGTTTTATGCAAATTACGAACAGATGTGAAATGTTCTGTGCATAGTTGTCCTATTAAGAACAAAGCAAGCAATTTCTTTGTTGGCTTGGTTGCTTGTGGAAATAAATCCATAAATTTTCTAAAAAGTCTACCCCAAATATGATTTTCGTTGTATAATGAGTCCATCGCGTAAACCTCCTGATTTTGTGGTTTTGGTCAACTCATTATACATCAGGATTGGGTTACGCTATTATTATTTTTCACACCTAATGAGCCATTCCCGCAAAAATTGTAGCTGCTCCTCGGTGTGAAACCAATGCTCCCCCTGCTCCATAATAGTCAATCCCGCACCTATATCATCAGCAAATACCTTTATCGTATTCACTGACTGCAGCTTGTCCTCCGAGCCATACAAAATCTCCGTAGGAATATGCCAGCTGACAGGATGACTGCTCACCCATGTCAGGTATTCCCAGGACAAATCTTCACCAAACTCTGTAGCAATTACGCCCTTTTCCTGCAGCTCATCTTCTGTTACACCAGACCACTGCATCATGTCCAAAATCAGCTTTTCCATATTCGCAATCGGGGAAATGAAATACGCCTTCTCTATAGGCATATCTGTCAGGGATAGCAGGGAAAAATACGCCCCTATGCTATTAGCCACCAGTATAATGCTATCATACTCAGCCAGCAGGCTTTTGCCTCTGACTGAAATTCCCCCATACTTTCCCAAGGCGTTTCAGATTTATAATCAAATCCCACTACATCACATTCAGGAAATATACCTCATAAAAATCCGCTTCTGCGGCACTACCGCCTTTGCCATGCACATAAAGCACTGCTTTTCTATTCTGCATATATCCTCACCCTCATCATTCTCATACCATATCCGTATTCTCATAAAGTTATCATCGCTACATCATTCTACCCCCGGAACAAAAATCCTGCAACAAAAAAGCCCCGCCTAAAAATTCAGCACAAAACGGCAGGGCTTATTATTTATCTTCTAAGCATCACATCAACAAATTGAAAAAATAACCTATGAAGATAATACCTATGGTTACAACACCGATAAAAGTAAAAAGCAGCTTTCTTTCCAGCACCTTGCTGAGCATAATCAGGGATGGCAAGGACAAAGTAGTAATCGCCATCATCAGTGCCAATATGGTCCCTGCCGGTACAGATGCCAGATACAATGCTTCAGCTATCGGTATTGCCCCGAAAATATCCGCATAAATAGGGAGGCCTATCAACACTGCCAGAGGTACGCTGAAAACATTCTGTTCCCCCAGCACCGCCAGAATCCAATCCTGTGGCACCCAGTTATGCAAAAATGCCCCAATAGCCACACCTGCCAGCACATAAGGAAAAACATTCCTTACAATAATCCGCGTATCATTGCAGGCATAGCCAATGCGCTGACGCTGATTAAAATACTCTGACTCACTATAAAACTCCCGGATAGGATTATCATAACGCCTGATGTATTTTTCCATCTTCATAGCATTCAGCAGCAGTCCGCCGCCAATTGCCAGCAGCAATCCCACCACCACATATATTACCGCAAATTCACTGCCAAAAAACGACATCAGCATCAGCATAGAGGCTACATCCACCATTGGCGAAGAAATCAAAAAAGCAAAGGTCATCCCCAGCGGCAGCCCCGCCCTGGTAAAGCCGATAAAAATCGGAATACTAGAGCAGGAGCAGAAAGGCGTTACCGTTCCCAGCAGAGCGGCAATCACTGCCCCCTTCACTCCCGTAAAGCCTGTCAAAATACGCTGGGTTCGCTCCGGCGGGAAATAAGACTGTATATAAGAGATGAAAAAATTAGTGACACCAACAATATCAAAATTTTATGGTGTCAATAAAGAAAAAATGCACACTGCCCCACACAGCGAAGCCTGGCTGGCTCCCATATCCATCAGCACCATCCAGACAAGCTCGCTCAGCCAGTGCATGCCCAGAACCTCCTGCATAAAAAAATCAAACATACTCTTACACTCCTTTATTTATAAATTTAAATCTATCAATGTATTACTGTAAAAAAACACCCACACAAAAAATAAATCCATGCCGGCATACATTATTATGTATAGCATCATCCCTACCAGCCAAATAGGCAGCAAGCAATCCGGCCATTTCTTCTCCTGCACCGCGGCGCAGGGAATAATACATCCACTTTCCTTCCTTCCTGCACTCAACCAGCCGTGCCTCAGCCAAAATGCGCATATGATGGGAAAGTGTCGGCTGAGATATAGCCAGCTTTTCCAGCAGTACACAGGCACATTTTTCCTCATTATTAAGCTGTGCCAAAATCTGTAGTCTGTTCTCATCCGACAAGGCCTTAAAAAGCTTTGCATCATTTCTATAGTCCACGCTACTCCTCCTTTCCAGCATTATACACCAGCTTCCATGGGCATCTGCCATCTCAGCCAGGTTGCTTTATTGCCAAAGCAACCACAAATAATTACACAAGCAGCTGCAAAAATGCCAGCTAGCTTCTAACGTGTATTATTATA
>ENA-OQIG01000446-OQIG01000446.1-human-gut-metagenome-genome-assembly--contig:-NODE-446-length-24093-cov-4.141158_pt1 | contig 24093 bp, 22 predicted proteins | sample MGYA00242576_ERZ504741 | MGnify/ENA primary metagenome ERZ504741 (study PRJEB26092, sample SAMD00036436) | human gut metagenome | host: Homo sapiens | study: EMG produced TPA metagenomics assembly of... | reverse complement strand
CTTTTTCGAACTCTTCATCGTTCAACGCTCCGCTGTCGTGGAGGCGTTTTAGTTGTTCAAGCTTCTCGTAATCCATAATGTTCAAGATTTGATGTTAATATAAAAAGCCGAACATCCAGAGTGGTATCTGATTGCCACGACCTATTTCTGCCTTGTGCAAAGCATACGTCACTCCGGGGTTATTCTTAATTTTTGCTCCTTCGCAGCATATTTTGAACGGCATCACTTCGTCAACCATGAACGAGGTGTTCTTGTCACCCTTGTGCACTTTGTGGTCTTTCCACATCGTGTTTACAAAGAAAGTGTCCAGCACATCCTGTTCTTCCACCTTTACGGGGTAGATGGAGTACATCAGGTTAGGGTTGTGCAGCATAATCTTCGAGGGCTTTTTAGGAAACTCTTCCCCTTTGGGATAGACCAGGTTGATCAGCCGTGCATCGGCCAGATACTTGATGTAGTTCATCACCGTGGCGCGTGATGTCTGTATGTCGCTTGCCAGTTGGCTTACGTTCGGAGCCTTTGGCCCGTCTACAGCCAACAAATATAATAATTTTTTTATCTTCGAGAGATATTTTAGCTCAATTTGTTTGATAAGCAGGATATCTACTTCTACCATCATGTTCATGGTCTTGAGCAGATTTTCAGAGAAATTGCGTTTCTCGAGGAAGAAGGGGTAGAAGCCGTGATGGAGGTAGTCTTGAAAATAATCCAAAGGGCGGACTTTGGAAAGCACCCCTTTGGCTATCTGTTCGTGGCTGCTCAATATCTCTTCGAGTGTGTAGTGACGGAATTTCATCCCTGTTTGCAGGTTCAGAAATTCGCGGAACGAAAAACCGCGGAGGTTGTAGCTCTTCACGATGTCACGCAATTCCAGGTTTTCTTCTTTGAGCCGCATGACGGACGAACCGGTGAATACAATCTTCAGGTTGGGGAAACGGTCGTAGCACATACGTAGCTCGCGGCTCCAATCGGGGTGCTTGAATACTTGGTCGATCAGCAGAACCTTCCCACCGCGTTTCTGAAATTCATTGGCGAAATCGACAATGCTGTGTCCGGAGAAGTAGAAGTTGTTCATGTTGATAAAGAGGCACGAACGGTCGGTTCCGAACTTCTCCTTGGCGTATTGAAGCAGGAAAGTGGTTTTTCCCACGCCACGTGTTCCTTTGATACCAATCAAGCGGTCACTCCAGTTTATTTCGTCCATCAGGTCGCGGCGGACCGGGGCATTGGTGTGCTCAACAAGGTAGGCATGTGTGCGGTAGAATGTTTCCATCTCTTATCTTGGGTTTTTCGGGGGGCAAATATAAGCCTTTTTTTAGAAATTGCAAAGTAGAGATAGCAAAATTGTGGTTTCGTTTAGCAAGTTTATCTTTTGCTTCACTTTGTCAAAACGGTATTCCTGATAGGTGGCAGGGGCGTTATTTCCAATGGCAAGCTACTTCTGAAAAAACGCAGCCATTTCAATCGGGCAATTGTGATTTTGCTTGTCTACTTCAGTGTTTGCTTGCAAATATAAATATTGTTTTTTGTTTTCGGTAGTTTCTGCCGGTATTTATTTGAAAAAGGGTTTCTTTTGTCAGTTCGAAATGTTTGCTCCGGAGAGAGCAAATAGAGACGGAGAAGGGGAAAAGAGCCTTTGTTGACGGGCTGTCAATCCTCACTCCGGGAGATATGAAGGCTTTGTCCCGAAGAAGTGAAGGCTTTACCCGGGGGAAGTGAAGGCTTTGTCCGGCGGAAAGTGACGGTTTGCCTCGCATAAAGTGACCTGTTTCCCGGTTTTATATGCGTTTTTGTGCATATATTTGCAGGAAACTTACCGGCTTTAACGCTGGTTGCTTCTTAGATAGCAAAGGGCTTGTAAGTGAAAAACCGGAAATGGAAACAAAAGGACAGGAGACGGTGCATTTAAGGAATTAAATGATAGTTTATGTCCCCGGGCATGGGTATATCTTAGGGTGAAAAAACACGTAACTGTTCGCTGCCATCACTCGCACAAGTTCCTGCGTCCGGATGAACCCTGTTTAATTAATTGATGCTAATGACGAATCTGCTTTACTTGTTTAATCCCGATCAGGATCTGGCTCTAGCCAGTGGCGAAGTCAATTATATGCCGCCTGCCTCCGCCCGCAGAATGGCGGAAGAGTTGGCATTGCTTCCCGTATGGTTTGCGGACGGGCCGTGCAGTGTGCTTGCTCCGTCTGCCTATAATCAGTCTTTTCTGGAAGAGATGCTCGACTTATTTCCGCTTCCCGCATCATTGAGAACCCAGGCCGAAGATTTTTCGGAAGTCCGTTCGGTGGTTCCTTGGGGATGGAATCCGGCACTCCGGAAACGTCTGCTTTCATTGGGAGTACCCGATGCTGCGCTACCTTCGATGGAGGATATAGGACGGTTGCGCGATCTGTCCCATCGTTTGCAAGCCGTACGGTTGTTGTCCGGTCTGCAAGTGGATGAAGTGTTTTGTGGAGAGTCTTGCTACCTGACCGCTTTGTCCGACTGCCGGGCATTTGTAGAGAGTCTGGAACGCTGTCTGCTCAAAGCCCCCTTGTCCGGAAGCGGTAAAGGGCTGAACTGGTGCAAGGGAGCGTTCACTCCTCTGATAGAGCGTTGGTGTGCCCGGGTTCTAGAGCAGCAGGGGGGAGTTGTCGGTGAACCTGTATATAATAAGGTGGAAGATTTTGCCATGGAGTTTTATTCGGACGGAAAGGGGCGGATTACTTTTGCCGGATACTCTTTGTTCCGTACCAATGCCGGTGGGGCTTACGAAGGAAACCGGTTGTTGCCTGATGCGGAGATTGAACGAAGATTGTTGGCTTATGTGCTGTGGCGGCTTTACACCGGCTTCGGGAGGAGTTGCAAAGACGGTTGTCCGTCTCTTTGGGGACGGAGTATGCCGGTTATCTGGGAGTAGATATGATGATTTGCCGGTTCGCTCTCCTTCCGGAGTTTCGCATCCATCCTTGTGTGGAGATCAACCTGCGGATGAATATGGGACTTGTGTCCCGGATGCTATACGATCGTTATGTACGACCCGGGGCTGGCGGAACGTTTCGTATCTCTTATCATCCGTCTGACGGGCAAGCATTGCAGGAGCATGATGCAATGAAGGTTGCGCATCCGTTGCACACCCGAAACGGACGGGTGGTGAAAGGCTATCTGCCATTGGTGCCTGTCCGGAAGTCGAGCCGCTATCGGGCTTATATCCTGGTGGAAACCGGCGGATAAAGTTTTATATAGGTTGCTTTTTGCAAGAAAAGAAAATGGAGAAGCGGCTTCCCGTGCCTGCTTCGGACCGTAATGATAGCCTTCCCTGAAGTTTTTCTATGATCAGTTTGCAGATAGAGAGTCCCAGGCCGGTTCCTTGTGCAAACTCGTTCTGTTTGTAGAATCGGCCGAATATCATCTTTTGTTCGGACTGCGGGATACCGATTCCGGTGTCCTCTACATAGATCTCCACTTCTTCGGTTTGCGGCATGTAGCTCCATCCCAGTTTGATGGAGCCTTCCCGGGTAAATTTGGAGGCATTGTTCAGGAAGTTGGTGATCACCTGAACCAGCCGGTTTTTGTCGACGTGTACGATCAAGCCCTTTTCGCCTTCTTCCAACAGGAAGTGGAGCTGTCCGGGAATCAGAATCTTATGTGTCTGATAAGTATCCCTGATAAGGCATCCAGCGGATAGTCATCACAGTCGAATGACATATATCCGGACTCGATGCGCGAAAGTTCCAATATATCATTAATCAGTTTCAGCAACAACTCGCTGTTGCGGTTGATGGTATCTATATACTGTTCCTTCTCTTCGGGGGTGATGTCCGTATCATCCGGAGAGGCAAGCAGGGTGGAGAATCCGACAATGGCATTTAGCGGTGTACGTATTTCGTGGCTTATGTTGGCCAGGAAGGATTCTTTAAGTTCCGCCTTTTCCGCCATTTTACGGGCCTCGATCAATTCCTGTTCCCGTTTCTTGTAGTCCTCAATGTTTAATAAAAGGCCGGTGGTTTTCTGTCCGCCCAGAGCACTCTTCATGGTGCTGCACCGAAGTTCCCACCATTGGTATCCTGTACCGTTAAAGTCGCATTTCAGCTTTATGAAGTGTTTGCCGTTGGTGGCGTTCTTTGTCAATAAGGCTTGTGTCGTATCCAGATAGTCGGCATCCACAAAGGACAGGAACCCGTCAATCGTCAATGGATGGGGAGCCATGCCCAAGTTTTTCCAAAAGGCGTATTCGAACACCATCGTATCGTCCTTTAACCGCCATGCGTATGTATCGCTTCCCTCGACTGCCAGCGCCAACGATTCTTTCTCATCTTCCAGTTCGTACAGGATGGAGCGTTTCCTTTTCGTTTCACGCCAATACAGGTAAGTGATGCCCGACAGCAGGCTGACAATGGCGGTGATGCTGCCTAATAGTGCGAACCACCAGACGATGGGGTGCCGGGTCTTGAATGGAATGTTGATAATGGTGTATTCATGGGGAATGTCTGCGATGGTCAGATGTTCTTTTTGCATGGCATTCCAGTCGATGAAGTATCCTTTGGCGCTTTCCTGAATGGGTATGTCGGCAACGTTTTCTCCATTGAGGATACGGGCCGCCGCATGAACGGACTCTTCTACCTGGATATGCATCGGGGTGATGTATCCGCCCAAAAAGTCGCGCCCGCAATCGAAAAGTTCATTGATCGTTGTAAAGCGTTGCCGGGTGGACAAAGATGCCATGGTGACCGTTGTGTAGTCAAACTTTGTCTGCAGATAAGGGAGGGTACTGTATTTACTGATAGACCAGATGAAGTCTCCACCTTTTGTCTGATCCTTATTCTGGTTCTTGGAGAGGTTACGGGCAGATAGCGCATTAATTATTATATGTCCTTTTTCTGCTTCTTTCCGTGTGTCGTTTTTGTCCAGATGCCAGTCCAGATTGGATATGATGTCCGTCGATTTCAATTGGTTGTCAATATCGTTTCGGACTTTCCGGTCTAAGAACGTAAAGTCAAGTATGGTGTAAATATGGTTTTTGCCGGTTAGCTTGTGCACCATTTCCAGATTCTTTCTGAAATCTATCTTGTCGTGAAACCCGGTGACGTTGTTGTATTGTCCGATCAGTTCCCAATTGGGATAATTGACTCCGGAGAATACGATTGGTATTCCCTTCAATAACGGATGATGGGTTTCCAATAACGAGTAAGTGGCCTGGTCATCGTTAACAAGAAGAACTTCAGGTTTCCATTTCGAAATAGAATCGAGAAAGTTATTGATCTTATCTATCTCTTGCTGTTCGTTGTTAATTTCACAATTCAGATAGAAGAAAGTAAGTTCTACGGGAATGTGAGCTTTGGCGAATTCCTTTTTTATCAGTTTATTGAATTCTGCATATCCTTGGTAATCCTTTTCATAAGAGTGGATCACCAATACCCGCCGCTCTTCTTTTGAATAACAGGAGGTCAATAGCAGTAAGATCATACAGCAACGTATGAGTGAATGAATGGACCGCATACTTTTCATTCGGTGTGTTGTTCGTTTGTTCGGTTTGTTTTTCGTCTATTTCACAAAGATACTATATTAATGATATAAATAAGAAAAGATGGTTATTTTTCTTCTTGTTGAGCTGCCTTACTTTCATTTCCACAGCGGTCCACAGCCGTGACGGCAAAATACTTCCTGGCTGTCCATGGGAGGATGGGAGCATATATGTAGTGCGTATCCCGCAGATTCTGCATGAGGATATTTTCCGGATTCGTGATATCTACCGGATACGTGTCCGATGCGTAGACCACGTACATGGGAGCATTCTGCTTGTCATTGTCCGTAGCGGCTTTCCAGTTGAGACGGGTATATCCGTCGCCGGCGGAGACAGCCTTCAATGCTGAAGGGGCGGTGGGGGAGACGTTGTCAATCCACGGCATCGGCGGTTGTAGTGCCGGATACTGATAGAAATGATCCAGCAGGAGGTCGTATACCCCTTGGGTGTTGTCCATCAGATACTTTACCCGGTAGTGCGCTTCGCCTGCCAGCCGGTTGGAGCGGATGAAGTGCATTTGGCGTTCCACCTCTTCGGTGGTCCAGTTACCTTCGTCGGGGTGGAGGAAGTAGATACCGAGTCCGGGGACGATGTGGCGTCCGTTGCTTTGTTCCTGCCAGTCGAGGGCAAACGGATAAAAACCGTTGCCCCGGAAATACATCATCGGGTAGATCTGGTCCTGGATGCCTTCGCCCAGCCAGCCTTGCGGATCCTGATAGACAGTGAAGAAGGCATTCCAGCCTTTAGAGGAGTAGCGTGAGGTGTCACGGTATTTTCCTACCGGGCAGGTGCTCACCTTCACCCAAGGCTTCATGGCTTTTACACCGTTGTAGATGTAGCGTACAATGTCGGTCAGGTTGTCCCGGCGCCATTGTGCCAGCGTCCGTCCTTTGCCGTAGCGGCGGAAGTCGTAACTGTCCGGAAAGCGCGGGGCGTTTTCCGGATAGCGGAGATAGTCGAAGTGCACTCCGTCCACATCGTAACGGCTGACTACCTCACGTACCAGTTTCATTAGATATTCCTTGGTGGCAGGATGTCCGGGGTTAAGGAAATATTCATTTTTGTAAGGCACGCAGATGTCACGCTCACGCTTGGTCACCGATTGCTTGCCAAGTGAGGCCACATGTTTTTTGCCTCCCAAGGGGATGGTCACCATCCAGGCATGGCATTCCATGCCTCGTTTGTGGCACTCTTCAATGGCGAAGGCCAACGGATCGTATCCGGGATCGCCTCCGGTTTTTCCTGTCAGTATGGAGTTGAAGGGTTCGATGTCCGAACGATAAAGCACATCACCACGGGTACGAGTCTGGAAAAGTACCGTATTGAAGTTGGCCTCTTTCAAGCGGTCGAGGATATCGATCAGTTCTTCTTTCTGTCGCCGGATACCTGCAGGAGTGGTTGCTTTGGTGCGTGGCCAGTCCAGTCCGTAGACCGCAGTTATCCAGGCAGCCCGTACCTCGTGTTTCGGGGAGGTCTGCGCATGGAGCGGAAGTAAGGAGAGGAGAAAAAGAAAGAGGAGGGATGTTCCTCTTCCGGCTCTCTTTTTCACTGAGAAAGATTCGTTATGGCTTTTATAGATGGTATTCATAAATCTAATGGTTTTGATGTTCACCACAGATTACACGGATTAACACAGATTGATAATTTATTTCATTGAGAATCCGGTTAAAGAATCCGTATCAATCCGTATGAATTCGTATGAATCTGTGTTAATCGTGTAATCTGTGGTGAAACGTCTTCTAAACTGCCTTCCGCGGTAAGCGGAAGGCTTGCAAAGTTAGCAAAACCCTTCGTAAAGTTGTGTAGTTTCCTTAGATTATGTTACATTTGCGCTGATTAACAATTCAACACGCCATGATTACATTCACGATTTGCCTGCTGGCTCTGATTGCAGGTTACTTTATTTACGGACGGTTGGTGGAGCGTGTCTTTGGCCCCGACGACCGAAAGACCCCGGCACTGACACATGCCGACGGAGTGGATTATATTCCCCTTCCTACCTGGAAAATCTTCATGATTCAATTTTTAAACATAGCCGGTCTCGGCCCCATCTTCGGAGCTATTATGGGAGCGAAGTTCGGTACTGCTTCCTATCTGTGGATTGTGTTGGGAAGTATCTTTGCCGGTGCCACACACGATTATTTCGCCGGAATGCTCTCTCTGCGTAACGGTGGTGAGAGCTTGCCTGAAATTGTCGGCCGTTTTCTGGGGATGACTACCAAGCAGGTGATGCGGGGTTTTACCGTTGTCCTGATGATTCTGGTAGGTGCGGTCTTTGTGGCAGGACCGGCAGGACTGCTGGCGAAGTTGACTCCCGACAGTCTCGACACTACTTTCTGGATCATTGTGGTGTTCATCTATTATATTCTTGCCACTCTGCTTCCGGTCGATAAAATCATCGGAAAGATATATCCCTTGTTCGCTGCAGCTTTGTTGTTTATGGCAGTGGGTATCCTGGTGATGCTTTATGTTCATCATCCGGTCATCCCGGAGTTGTGGGACGGATTACAGAATACTAATCCGGAAGCAGCCGTGTTACCTATTTTCCCGATTATGTTTGTCAGTATCGCCTGTGGAGCCATCTCCGGATTTCATGCTACGCAAAGTCCCCTGATGGCACGTTGCATGACTTCTGAGCGTCATGGACGTCCTGTCTTTTACGGTGCCATGATTACCGAGGCATTGTGGCGCTGATCTGCTGCCGCCGCGACTTATTTTTATCGTGAACACGGTATGGAAGAGAACAATGCCTCTGTCATTGTAGACGCTATAACGAAAGATTGGCTCGGTGCGGTAGGTGGGGTGCTTGCCATTCTGGGAGTGATTGCGGCGCCTATTACATCGGGCGACACCGCGTTTCGTTCGGCACGCCTGATCGTAGCCGATTTTCTGAAACTGGAACAAAAAAGCATTCGTCGCCGTTTGTATATTTGTGTGCCGATGTTCATTGTCGCCATCGGGCTGTTGCTTTACAGTTTGCGTGATAAAGACGGGTTCGACATGATCTGGCGCTATTTTGCCTGGGCCAACCAGACCTTATCGGTCTTTACTCTCTGGGCCATCACAGTCTACTTGGCGCGTGCCCGCAAGTGGTATGGTTTGACATTGGTTCCCGCTCTGTTTATGACAGCTGTCTGTTCCACTTATATCTGCATCGCCCCCGAAGGATTAGGATTGTCACATTGGGTTTCGTATGTGACAGGAGGGGGTTGTACACTGATTGGAGCCGTTTGGTTTATTGTTTGGAAAAAAGGGATTGGATACTCGTATAAAAAATAAACTCGATATTCGTATAAAGATGAAGAAAGTAAAAAAGTCAACCTGGGTTACTGTCGCCTTGCTGATCTATGTATCTGCGACAGCGGCTTATCTGCTGCCTCGCAATCATGAGGTGAGCGACACAGAGAAATATCTCACCCTGGCTGCTTCGTATGTCATTGTTCTGGTTCTCTGGCTGGTGCTGAGAAAAAAAGAACAGATGCAGCAGCGCCGCCGGGAGGAAGAACATATGAATAACCTGAAAAAGTAGAAACGTTATGAAGAAATTAATGTGGATCGTATGTCTGCTTGTCGTTTCAGTGACGGCACAGGCACAGTTTGAGAAAGGAAAGTGGATTGTGAATCCCTCGGTGACGGGACTTGGACTTTCGTACAGCAAGTCTGAGAAAACCCAGTTCGGGTTGCAGGCGCAAGGCGGTGCTTTCCTGGTGGATAATGTGGCACTGATGCTCACGGCCGGAGCCAATTGGAGCAAACCGGAAGATAAGTACACACTGGGTGTGGGTGGAAGATATTATTTCGACAAATGCGGCATTTATCTCGGAGCCGGATTGAAGATGAATCGCTATAACTGGAAAGTAGGAGACACGACCGACTTTGCCTTCGGTGCGGAGGCTGGCTATGCGTTTTTCCTGACACGGACTGTTACCATCGAACCGGCTGTCTATTATGATTTGAGTTTCAAAGACAGTGATTTGTCGAAGTTCGGACTGAAAGTAGGTTTCGGATTCTACTTCTGATTTTTCTTTTTAAAAGGTAACTCACCACAGAGGCACAGAGTAACACAGGGTGAATTTTAAGTTATTGATTATCCATATTGATAATCTGTGTATTCTGTGGTGAAAAGACTTTTGACAGCCCCTTTGTGGTGAGTTCCCGATAAAATTGATTAGAGAACCCTTGCTTGTTTTACAAGTGGTTCAGTTTCTCCTGCAGGAATTGTCCCGTATAACTTGCCGCACAGGCAGCCACCTCTTCCGGCGTTCCGGTTGCCACAATATTGCCGCCCTTATCTCCGCCTTCCGGTCCGAGGTCTATCACGTAATCGGCACATTTTATGACATCCATGTTGTGCTCGATAATTACGATGGAGTGTCCGCGTCGGATCAGTGCGTCGAATGCATCGAGCAACTTGCGTATATCGTGAAAGTGCAATCCCGTAGTAGGTTCGTCGAAGATAAACAGCGTCGGGTCTGCTTTCTCCTGACTCAGATAGTAAGCCAGTTTCACGCGCTGGTTCTCTCCTCCTGACAGGGTAGATGAAGATTGCCCCAGTTTGATATATCCCAAACCGACATCCTGCAAGGGGATCAGTTTCTTCACAACCTTCTTCTGTCCATGTTCCGTAAAGAATTCAATAGCTTGGTTGACTGTCATTTCCAGTACGTCATAGATATTTTTATCCTGGAATTTCACTTCGAGTGTATCGGCCTTGAAACGTTTTCCGTGGCATGATTCACACTCCAGCACCAGGTCGGCCATGAATTGCATTTCCACTGTGATGGTTCCGTCACCTTACACTCTTCGCAACGCCCACCCTCGTTGTTGAAGCTGAAATGTCCTGCGGTATATCCCATTTGTTTGGCGAGCGGCTGGTCAGCCAGAGCTTGCGGATTTCGTCGTATGCTTTGATGTAGGTCACCGGATTGGAGCGGGAAGACTTGCCGATGGGATTTTGATCGACAAACTCCACATTGCGCAGATTGCGCAGGTCGCCTTCGATGGACACAAATTCTCCAGGACGCTCGCTGCATTCGTCCAGTTCGCGTTTCAGCGCGCGGTAAAAAATGTCGCGTACCAGTGTGCTCTTTCCCGAACCGCTAACACCCGTCACTACCGTCATCACATTAAGTGGGAAGCGGGCGTCCACACCTTTCAGGTTATTTTCACGGGCACCTTTTATTTCGATATAGTTGTTCCATGGACGACGGTGTTCCGGCACGGGAATGGTCTCTTCGCCCAGCAGGTATTTCACCGTATAACTGTTGCTGTCTTTCTTTAAATCTTTCATGTCACCCTCGTATACTACCTGTCCGCCCAGTCGTCCGGCATTCGGACCGATGTCGATGATGTAGTCTGCGGCACGGATGATTTCTTCGTCGTGCTCTACCACCACGACTGTGTTACCCAACTGCTGGAGTTGGCGGAGCACATGAACCAATCGGTCGGTATCCCGGCTGTGGAGTCCGATACTCGGTTCGTCGAGGATGTAAAGGCTGCCCACCAAGCTGCTTCCCAACGAAGTGGCCAGGTTGATGCGCTGGCTTTCTCCGCCCGACAACGAATTGCTGAGGCGGTTCAGGGTGAGATAGCCCAGACCCACATCAATCAGGAACCGAATGCGGCTGTTGATTTCCGTCAGGATACGACGGGCTACGGCCTGGTCGTGTTCGTTCAGCGTGAGCGAGTCGAAGAATTTTTGCAATTCGGTGATAGGCAGGTCTACCAGTTCGGAAATGTTCTTTCCACCACGCGGACGTATCCCGCTTCGGGTTTCAGACGGGTGCCGTGGCATTTCGGGCAAAGCGTCTTTCCGCGATAGCGTGCCAGCATCACACGGTATTGAATCTTATACTGATTCTCCTCGAGCATCTTGAAGAAGTCGTTGATGCCATGGAAGTATTGGTTTCCTTCCCACAACACCCGGCGCTGTTCGTCGGTTAGCTCGTAGTAAGGAGTAAAGATCGGGAAGTTGAATTTTTCGGCATTGTGGATCAGCTCTTCGCGCCATTCTCCCATCTTTTCGCCCCGCCAACAGACAATGGCTCCGTCGTAGACGGACAAAGAACGGTTAGGCACCACCAAGTGCTCGTCGATACCGATCACTTTTCCGAATCCTTCACATACGGGACAGGCACCGATCGGGGAGTTGAACGAGAACATCTGGTCGTTCGGTTCTTCGAACGTCATACCGTCAGCTTCGAATTTGGTACTGAAAGTATGCAACCGGGTCGTTCCGTCCGGCTGATAAAAGCGAAGCATACACATGCCGTCGCCTTCGTACATGGCTGTTTCGGCAGAGTCGGTCAGACGACTGATGGCATCCTTGGATTTTGCTGCCGTCATTCGGTCGACGAGCAGGTATACCACGTCTTCTTTGCCGGCAGCATATTCGTCGATACGCACCATCTCGCCGTTTACTTCAAGACGGTTGAAACCTTGCTTCCGGTCGATCTCCAACTGTTGTTCGAGCGTGCGTCCGTCATGCAGGTAAATCTGTGTCAGCACGGTATAGCGGGTCCCTTCCGGATAAGAGAGCATGCAGTTTACAATGTCTTCGATAGAGTGCTTCTTCACTTCCTCTCCGCTGACGGGACTGTAGGTTTTGCCCACACGTGCATAAAGCAGGCGCAGGTATTCGTAAATTTCGGTCGAGGTACCTACGGTGGAACGCGGGTTACGGCTGTTCACTTTCTGTTCGATGGCAATGGCGGGCGGAATGCCTTTGATAAAGTCACATTCGGGTTTGCTCATTCGGCCAGAAACTGGCGGGCATAGCTACTGAGGCTTTCCACGTAGCGACGCTGTCCCTCGGCATAGAGGGTGTCGAAAGCGAGCGATGATTTTCCGGAACCGGAAAGACCGGTGATCACCACCAGTTTGTTGCGGGGAATGTTTACGTCAATATTCTTCAGATTGTTGACTCTGGCCCCTTTTATAGAGATGTATTTACTATCAGTCATAAGCGTTTTCGTTACTTGGACTGCAAAGATAGTGAGTCAGCAACGTTTAACCTAACAGTGGAAGGAACTTTTATCTTAAAAACACTTGCGAAGATTGAATTGCTTGCTTAACCGTTGCAAATGAGGAGCAAAATTGTATCTTTGCACCACATTTTTATGAAAACCAATTATGAACCTGAGAAAACTGATTCTTCTTTTAGCTCTCTTTCTTGCAACAGGAGTGGGGGCACAAATACAACAACAAAGCCCTTATCCGAAAAGAGAATTTCGCGGAGCGTGGATACAGGCTGTTAATGGGCAGTTCCGTGGTATTCCTACTGAGAAGTTAAAACAAACACTTATCGATCAGCTCAACTCTTTGCAGGGGGCAGGCATCAATGCGATCATATTCCAGGTGCGTCCGGAGGCAGATGCTTTATATGCTTCACAATTGGAACCGTGGAGCCGTTTTCTAACCGGAGTGCAGGGGCAGCGCCTTCGCCTACTGGGATCCGATGCAGTTCATGATCGACGAGTGCCATAAACGGGGAATGGAGTTCCATGCGTGGATCAACCCTTATCGGGTGAAGACATCGCTGAAGAGTGAGCTGTCGCCCAATCACCTGTATAATATCCATCCGGAATGGTTTGTCACTTACAATAATCAACTCTTTTTTGATCCGGCATTGCCCGAAAGTCGTCGTCATATTTGCATGGTGGTGGCGGACATTGTTTCGCGTTACGATGTAGACGCTATTCATATGGATGATTATTTCTATCCTTATCCGGCAAAAGGCATGGACTTTCCGGATGACGCAAGCTTTGCCCGTTACGGCGGAGGGTTCACCAATCGTGCCGACTGGCGCCGGAGCAATGTTAATATATTGATTCAGAAGATACACGAGACTATTCGTGGCTTGAAGCCTTGGGTGAAGTTTGGTATTAGTCCGTTTGGTATCTACCGTAACGAAAAGAACGATCCGCTCGGAAGCAAGACCAACGGCCTGCAGAACTATGACGATCTGTATGCGGATGTATTGCTTTGGGCGCGCAATGGTTGGGTCGATTATAATATTCCGCAGATATACTGGCAGATAGGGCATCCTGCCGCCGATTATGAAACCCTGGTGAAATGGTGGGCAAAGAATACGGAGAACCGTCCTTTGTTCATTGGCCAGTCTGTGATGAATACGATTCAGAATGCCGATCCGAAGAATCCTTCCATGAATCAACTGCCTCGCAAGATGGCTTTGGAAAGAGCTTATCAGACTATCGGTGGCAGTTGTCAGTGGCCGGCGAGCGCTGTGGTGGAGAATGCCGGAAAATATCGGGATGCACTTGTGCAGGAGTATCATAAGTATCCTGCTTTGGTTCCCGTCTTCGACTTTATGGATGATAAAGCACCGGGTAAAGTCCGTAAAGTGAAAAAAGTATGGACGGAAGATGGTTACATGTTGTTCTGGACTCCTCCGAAAGCTAAAGATGAGATGGATCGTGCTGTGCAATACGTTGTTTATCGTTTTGGTGATAAAGAAAAAGTGAACATTGACGATGCTTCGCATATTGTTGCCGTTACCCGTAACAATTTCTATAAGCTCCCTTACAAGGATGGAAAAAACAAATACCGTTATGTTGTGACAGCACTTGACCGTCTGCACAATGAATCGAAATCGGTAAGTAAGAAAGTGAAACTGTAAATGTATTACAAAAGATGAGGGGATGTGTCATCATTCACCACAGAGGACACAGAGTAACACAGAGGAGATTCTAAATTATTGAGTAGTAACAAAAAAACTCCATGTTACTCTGTGTTCTTTGATACTCCGTGTTACTCTGTGGTGAATTTGAGTTTCCGCAGTGAGATTCCCCTAGTATAAGATTAGTCCGGCTATTCCGCAGGCGATAATCATCAGAATCGGGTTAGCGTGATATTTTTTTGTTCCTATAAAGGCTACTAGGAAAATAATGATGCTGATGACAAAAGTATAAGTATCGTCTGTGGGCGAACCGAAGTTTTCCACATTCATCAAGACCAGAGCAGCCGATGCCAATAATCCTACCACTGCAGGGCGGAGTCCGCTGAACACAGCCTCTACGGCAGGATGTTTCTGATATTTCAGGAAGAACTTACTGATGGTCAACATCAGGATAAATGACGGCAACACTACCGCAAAGGTGGCGATGACAGATCCCCAGATACTGCCTGTAGCCGTAAAGCCAACATAGGTAGCGGCGTTGATACCGATGGGACCGGGAGTGGACTGGCTGATAGCTACAATATCGGTGAACTCTTGAGTACTTACCCAATCATAGCGTGTCACCACTTCTCCCTGAATCATCGAGAGCATGGCATATCCGCCTCCGAAGCCAAATAATCCGATTTTGAAGAATGTATAAAAGAGTTGCAGGTAAATCATAATGTTTCAATGTAAATGTGAATGATTAGGGATGTGACTGTTTCCATTTTCCCCAGCAGAAGCCACCTACACCTGCCGCGATAATAATCCAGATGGGAGAGAAGCCCAATAACCAAATGAGCAGGGCGGAGACAACCGGAATCCAGAGGGTATATCGATTGACTTTGGCAGACTTTGCCATGCTGAAAGTGGGTGCTGCAATCAGTGCGACTACAGCAGGACGTATCCCTTTGAAGATTCGTTCTACAATGGGGTTGTCTTTGAAGTTATGAAAAAACATAGCAATGGCCAATATGATGACGAATGACGGAAGTACCGTCCCAAGAGCGGTGACAAGGCTTCCCCGTATGCCGCGTAGCTTGTATCCTATAAAGATCGAAATGTTTACGGCAAGAATGCCTGGGGCGGATTGGGCTATGGCAAGCAGATCGATAAAGTCATCCTTGGAAATCCAGTTCCGTTTGGTTACGATTTCGTTTTCGATCAGAGGCACCATAGCATAGCCGCCTCCGATAGTGAAGGCACCAATCTTGAAAAAGATGCCGAATGCTTCAAGATAAATATTCATTTAACGTATTGTTCTTATTCTCTTTTCTTATTCTTGTTGTTCCTCTACATCCTCTTTTCCGCCCTCTTTACAATATTTGCTGGGGCTCACTTTGAAATGTTTCTTAAACACTTCCCGGAAGTATTTGACATCGTTGAATCCCGTCAGTTCGGATATTTCGGTGACAGAGTGCTGACCGGTCTTTAATAATGCCGCCGCCCGTTTCAGGCGGATTAATCTGATATAGTCAGCAGGGGCCTGATCGGTCAGTGCTTTCAGTTTATTATAGAAACTTGTGCGGCTCATGTTCAACAGATTGCAGAGTACATCTACATTGAATGCCGGATTGTCTATGTTCTCTTCAACACTCTTCTTGACCGTAGCGATGAATTTCCAATCGAGATCTGTAGCACAGTTTGGAGATACCTCCTCTTCCTCGCTGACTTCAAGATTGGCATACTTGCTTTTCAATAATGCACGGTTTGTCAGCAAGTTAGCAATAGTTGCTTTCAAGATACCAATGTTGAATGGTTTCACGATATATTCGTCTGCTCCTATTTTCAGCCCTTCCAGGATATTCTTTTCGTCATTCAGTGCTGTAAGCAGGATGATGGGGATGTGCGAGGTTTCGATATCGTTTTTAATGGCGGCGCACAACTCGTCTCCCCGCATTTCCGGCATCATGATATCCGAAATAATCAGTTCGGGCATGTACTCTTTTACGATCGTCAGTGCTTCCTTACCGTTGGAACATGTCTGAATGGTGTAATTATCCGATAATGTATGAGTCAGATAATTCCGCAGTTCATCATTGTCCTCAACGATCAACAGGCGTTGCAGGTTCTGGTCGTGTTGCTTTTTCGCCTTTTCATAAATCTCGGCCGGAGACACGTGGGGCACTTGCTCTGTGCTGAGTTCACGGGTACGGGTTGCCAGGTGTGCTTTATGAAAGTGCTTACTGTCCTTCGGAAAACTTACTTTGATAGACGATCCTGATGTTCCACGCTGCTCAGATTGATTTTACCTTTGTGCAGATGAACCAGTTTCCATACAAGCATGAGTCCGATACCACTTCCGGTTACTTTAGAGTTGATCGCATTGCTTCCCCGGAAATGTATTTTAAATAACTTCTTCTGCTCATTGGCAGGTATTCCGATACCTGTATCGTTTACCTCTACATTCCAACTGTCATTGGTCTCCGAAGCATAAATATGTACGCTACCGTTCTCCGGTGTATATTTCAAGGCATTCGAGATGATATTTTTCAGGATTGAATCCATCTTCTCTTTGTCAATCCATACATTCAGGTAACGGAAATTGCTTTCGTAGGTGAAGTTAATATGCTTCACGCTTGCGTATGGACGGAATGCGTTGAAAGTCTCCGTCAGATAGGTATTCAGTTCATATTCCGAAATATAAAGTTCTGACGAATATACGTCTGCCCGTTCAAAGTTGATCAGGTTGGTGGTCAGACGCAGTAGGGCATTTACGTTTCGCAGTGCCGTATTCATGTTACTGATGCCATCTTTTGTCAACGCTTCCCGTTCGCGTATCTCTTCGAGCGGTGCCTTGATCAATGTCAGCGGAGTACGGATGTCATGCGCCGTGTTGATGAAGAAATGGATTTTCTCGTCCGATACTTTTCTTTGTTTTCTCAAAATAATGATGCGGAGAGTAATGATGGCAATTACTGCCAGTACGATTGCATAGACCAGCATGGCCCAGAAACTGAGCCAAATGGGTTGGGCAATACTGATTTTCATGGTACGTTCTTCGAGTACGATACGTTTATCTTCGTTAGAGACCGCACGGATATGAAGGGTATACTCTCCCGGACTCAGATTGGTGAAACGGATGATGTTTTCATTTCCGGGACGGCTCCACTGGTCGTAAAATCCTTCCAACTTCCATGAATATAGAATATTCGACGGATAATCGTAGTTGATGGAGGACACTTTCAGCGAAAAGATATTTTGGCTGTAACTGAGTTCCAGTTCTTTGGTATCATCGATATCCGTACTTAACGGGGAGTTTTCGTCACCGGGATAGACCGTTTGATAAAAAATTGTCAGATCACTGAGTACCATTTTAGAACTGTACTTCCTGGGTATCTTCATTTCCTTGTTAAACTCGATGGCACCGTCTGAGCTGCCGAATATAAAGTTACCGTTTTTACGCAATGTACCTGAGCCGGCATTGAAATGGCTGGCCATTAGTCCTTGATCTTTGGTCCAGTTATGGAACAATTTTTCTGCCGGATAATAACTGCTGAGCCCATTTTCGGTACTCATGATAATGTCATCGTCGGTATCCGAAAGAATGGTATATATGTTATTGGAAATCAGCGCGCAGTTGTCTCTGTGGTAGTGGGTGAAAGTTCTCTTTTCCGGGTCGTATATCAATAATCCGGAGCCACTTGTTCCGATGTAAAGAAGCCCGTTCCGTGCTTGGTACAGAGAATAAATATACATTGATTCTACAGGAAGTTCGATACGTTGGTACTTACCGGATTCTTTCTCTAATAAGTAGAGTCCTGTGGCCGTACCTATCCACATCTGCTTACTGTCTTTTTCCATGATGGAAGTTATCGAGTTCAGCTTGGGGTATAGGCGAAGAGTCTTTTTATGAAAATCAATGCGTTTCAGGTTGTAGTAACCTCCCGACCAGATGTCTCCATCGGCTGTTTTTATGATCGAACGGATGTACTTATCCGGCCGGATGTTGACTCCATACAGTGAAGATGGAGTGATATACTCGACAGATAAGGTCCGTTTGTTTATTTGATAGATGCCCGAACTATATCCGGCAGCCCAGATAATTCCCGGCTCTACCTCGCATAGTGTAACGAATATGTGATTCTTGTTGCCTCCGTTCTTTTCAAAAGAACTCATGAACGAATGCCATACTCCGGTTTCGGAATTGTAATAACTGATTCCGTTATTGGTGGCATACCACAAATCTCTTTCACTGTCCTCAATAATAGAATTTACCTGGTCGTTAATAAGTGATTGTTTGTTACCGATAGAGTGTTTTATCCAGTTATAGCTTGAATGGCGGTTATTGCGTACCGTGATACCGATTGGATAATTGGCGAGCCAGATACGTTGTTCATCGTCTACGTAAAAGTCAGAGATGTTGTTACCGTTCATTTCATTGTACTGGTTGTAATCGGCAACTATATAAGGAGTAGTCAGATAAGAGTTTATGTTTATCTTATACACTCCAGCACCGTCTGTAGCGACAAGCAGTTCTTTATTATTCAACGGCTTTATCGCGTGATGCTGACGTCGGTCAGGCTCATATGGGGCTGAGTGCTTTGTTTGGTATTCATGTCATAGACATAAATACCGCGTTCAAACGTCCCGATGAATAGTTTACGTGAGGGACGGTGGAAATAAAGTTCATTGATTTGTATCGGAAGATTATCCAGTTTGTCGCAAGGAAGCAAATGTAGCCCTTGATTCTTCAACTCCGCATGATGGATACCTTGTTCCGTACCGATAAAGAAGTGAGTATCGTCTATCTGTTCGATATCAGTGATGTCTTCTCCGATTTCGTTCTTGATCTGGAGGGTCTGTAGTGTATGGGTATTGTATAAATAGAGAGTCTCCTCGTTACACAGCCAGATGTTGTTATTCCGATCGATGAAGCTGTAACTGATGGGAGCGGGGCGGTCTTTGATTTTCTCTTCTGGTAGTTTGTAGACCAGCGTGAACTGATCTCGTAACGGGTCGTAACGAAACACTTTTCCTTTCTTTCCTATTTCCCACAAGGTGCTCTCGTGGTCCAGATATAGCCAATTCAGGTTAAGCAGTGAATTGAGTTCTTCACCGTCATCCATTAATTTATATCGTTTGAACTCTTTGCCATCATATCTGTCCACACCTTCGTGGGTCAGAAACCACATATAACCCTTTTTATCTTTTTGGATGTAATATACCTCCGGTTGCTTAACCCATCCTCTACACCGATATATTTGTAAGTTTGTGCAGAGACCATAAGAGGCAATAAGAGCAGAAGAAAAAGAATTTTTTTCATACAAGCTGGAATCCTTTAATGATTTTTCTTTCGGGGGGCGAATGATTTTACAAAATTAATAAAAAGAGTGGAGAAGTGCAAACTTTAGGAAAGGATTTGTTACGGTTGACGAATGACAAAAAAGGGCGAACCTATCTGTAGGTCCGCCTTTATCATCATTATTTATCTTATTATTTTTTCTTTTCTTCTACCCACTTACGTGCATTAACGAAGGCTTCGATCCAAGGAGTTACCTGGTCGTTGTGTACACGGTCGGCAGGATAACAGGCATTTTGCCACGGGAAGATAGCACGTTCCAGGTGAGGCATCATGCCAGATGGCGTCCGTCTGCACTGGCCAGAGCGGCTATTGAATAATCCGATCCGTTCGGATTGCCCGGGTATTCGTCATAAGAGTATTTAGCAACTACGTTGTATTGGTCTTCATCGTATGGCAGAGAGAATTTTCCTTCTCCGTGCGCTACCCAAATACCCAGTTTGCTGCCACTCAGTGAACCGAACATGACACTACGGTTAGTCGGGATGGTGACACCGACGAAAGTCGATTCGAACTTATGTGATTCGTTGTGCAACATCTTTCCTTTCTTCTCGTGTTCCGGATTTACCAATCCCAGTTCCATCATCAACTGACATCCGTTGCAGATACCTAATGACAGGGTGTCTTCGCGGGCATAGAATTTATCAAGAGCCTCTTTTGCTTTCGGGTTGAACAGGAATCCTCCGGCCCATCCTTTGGCAGAACCCAACACGTCCGAGTTGGAGAAACCGCCGCAATAAACAATCATATTTACATCTTCCAGTGTCTCACGTCCGCTGATAAGGTCGGTCATGGTCACGTCTTTTACATCGAAACCTGCCAAATAGAGTGAGTAAGCCATTTCGCGCTCACCGTTGGTTCCTTTCTCGCGGATGATGGCGGCACGTATACCGCTCGGTGTGCGACGTTCGGGAGTGATGCCATACTGTGAAAGTTTTCCTTTGAATCCCGGCATGAACGCAAATTCGAGCGGTTGCATCTTGTAGTTCTCAAAACGCTTCTTAGCACATCCGTTCATTGACTGTTTGCGGTCGAGCAGGTAAGAAGAAGAATACCATACATCACGCATATAGTCAATGCCGAACTGATAAGTAGCACCCTCTTTGTTTACCAAGATATGGCGTTCGTCTGTCGGTTTACCCAATTTAATGAAACCGACACCTGCATCTTCAAGGATTTTCTTCACTTCGTCCTTATGCTTGTCGCTGATCTGAATAACGATACCCGGATTTTCGGCGAACAGAATCTTCACGATATCTGTCTCTTTCATTTTATCAAGCTGATTTCCAGACCGCCTTCTACGTTGGCAAAGCACATTTCGAGCAGAGTCGTGATCAGACCACCAGCTGAGATGTCGTGTCCGGCAAGGATCAGTCCTTTATTTACCAACTCTTGTACTGCCAGAAAAGCATCACGGAAGTATTCGGCATCCTGTACACAAGGTACTTCGCTACCGACTTTACCTAATGACTGTGCGAAAGCCGAACCACCCAGTTTGAGGTTGTCGAAACTGAAGTCGATATGGTAAAGTGTGGTTTTTGCATCGTTGACGAGTACCGGAGAGACCACTTTCTTTACGTCCGAGACTTCACCGCCTGCTGATACGATAACTGTTCCGGGAGAAATAACTTTTTCTCCGTTCGGATATTTCTGGGTCATGGACAAAGAGTCCTTTCCGGTAGGTACATTGATCTGAAGTGCACAGCAGAAGTCACTTAAGGCTTTTACAGCTGTGTAGAGGCGTGCGTCTTCTCCTTCCTGTGAGCGGCATGGCCACATCCAGTTGGCGGAGAGTGATACACTGTCCAGACCTTCGGCCAGCGGAGCCCATACCAAGTTGGTCAGTGCTTCGGATACAGAAAGAATAGAACCTGCCGCCGGATCGGCCAATGCAGCCTGAGGGGCATGTCCGATAGAAGTAGCGATACCTTTTTCGCCACGATAATCCAATGCTACTACTCCACAATCGCTCAATGGCAATTGAATCTCGCCCTGACATTGCTGACGGGCTACTTTACCGGTAACGGAACGGTCTACTTTATTGGTCAGCCAGTCTTTACAAGCTACTGCTTCCAATTGCAACACCTGAGTCAGGTATTCGTGAAGTTAGATGTTTCATATTCCGGCATTGTATAGTGACGTTCTACGGTTTTGTCTATCATGTAGGTCTTGGGAGAAGAACCGAACATCTGGTCCACAGCCAAATCGAACGGACGCACACCGTCCGCTTGCTGGAACGCAAAACGATGGTCGCCGGTTGTTTCGCCTACTACATACATCGGAGCGCGTTCACGTTCAGCAATTTGGCGTACGTGTTCAATGGCTTCCTCTTTAATAAGGAGTCCCATGCGCTCCTGACTTTCGTTTGCTATAATTTCTTTAGCCGACAGCGTTTTGTCGCCGATAGGCAATTTGCTCATATCGATCAGGCCGCCACATTCTTCTACCAACTCAGACAGACAGTTGACGTGTCCGGCCGAACCGTGGTCATGAATCGATACCACCGGATTTTCATCCTCTTCGCAAAGAGCACGAACACGTTGTTGGCACGTTTCTGCATTTCTGCATTGGCACGTTGTACGGCATTCAGCTCGATTCCGCTGCTGTAGCGACCTGTATCAACCGATGAAACAGAACCACCGCCCAATCCGATGCGGTAATTGTCGCCACCGATGACCACTACTTTGTTGCCGGCTTCCGGCTGTCCTTTTAGGCAGTCGCGTTGTGTGCCGTAACCTACACCACCGGCAAGCATGATCACTTTGTCGTAGGCATAAGTTTCGTTGTTTTCTGTATGTTCAAAAGTTAGTACCGAACCACAGATCAGCGGTTGGCCAAACTTGTTGCCGAAGTCACTTGCTCCGTTGGATGCCTTGATCAGGATCTGTTCCGGAGTCTGATACAACCATTTGCGTACCGGCAAGATGTCTTCCCATTCGCGTCCTTCTTCGGTGCGCGGGTAAGAAGTCATGTAAACAGCAGTTCCGGCAATGGGCATGAACCTTTACCTCCTCCCATACGGTCGCGGATTTCACCACCGGTACCGGTAGATGCGCCGTTGAAAGGTTCTACGGTAGTAGGGAAGTTGTGAGTTTCCGCTTTTAGTGAAATAACACTCTTGATGTCCTTTATCCGGAAGAAGTCGGGCTTAGAGTGATCTGCCGGAGCGAATTGTTCGACTACCGGACCTTCGGCAAAAGCCACATTATCTTTATAGGCCGAGATAATCTTATTGGGGTTCTCCTGGGTCGTCTTTTTGATCATCTGAAAGAGAGAAGACTCCTGTTCTACGCCATCAATGATAAACGTTCCGCCAAAGATCTTGTGACGGCAATGCTCCGAGTTAATTTGTGCGAATCCAAATACTTCAGAATCAGTCAGGCGACGTCCTAAATCAGATTCTACCTTTTTCAGGTTAGTCCATTTCTTCTTTTGACAGGGCAAGGCCTTCTTTTTCATTGTAGGCTTCCAGATCGTCGATATAAATAATAGCTTCCGGCTGGCGGTTGGTAGTGAATACATTTTGGTTAAGACCTTTGTACATGCGTTGCAGCATGGGATCATGGTCTGCATTTTCATCTTTTACGGGGAAATATTCCTCGATGCGGCTGATGCCGTCGAGTCCCATGTTCTGGGTTATTTCTACTGCGTTGGTACTCCATGGAGTAATCATCTCACGTCGTGGCCCGACGAAGCAGCCTTGCAGGTTTTCTTCACTTTCCGGCATGGCTTCACCAAAAAGCCAGCAGAGTTTGTTGTTGTCGTTCGCGTTAAGTTCGTGGTTGCTCTCTACGGCAATCACGCTCTTGGAAGGGGTTCTGAAAAAAAGAATCATGTGTGTATATACGATTTTGTTTTCTTTGCGTGCAAAGATAAGCAAATTCGTTGGTGGTGAGAAGGAAATGCTATAAAAAAACTTCAGCCTACCCAGGTCAAGGGGGGGAATGACCGGCAGGCTGAAAAACAAATCAAACAAATACCTATGTGAAAACAGGAAATAGTCTGTCTGATAGCTTATCCTATTACTTTCGACGTATCATAATATTTGAACCAGTTTTCATTGAAGTCCGGACTGCTTGGATCCGAATGGTTCGGTTCGGTGATCCAACTCCTGAACTTGCTGTAGACCTGCATGATGTCTATCTTCTCGATGGGATGCGGGATGGCGACAGGAATTTTTATACCCCACACAAAGTTGTCGGTACTGCAATATTTAATATCGGTACGCATATTGCCACCTGCCTCGCCGGCGTATGAATTGCTGTAATAAGCTGTCGGTTCGTAGCTCTCAAGTGGATTTCACGTCCTCCGTTTTTCTCTTTTTGCAGGAAGAAGTTCTGATTTTCTGATGTGGCTGCTGCCCACAGTGCCTGAGTCTTTTCTAAATTTTTGAAGCAATTTATCTTTAATCTGTATTTGATGGTCACCAGATCGTTGTTCGCTATTGCGTGGTCAGGTTCGGTATTATAGAATGTTTCCGCCATTGTTCTGCTTTCTTAATTGTTCTGTCCTGTAAAGATAAGATGGCGGGCGCGATCTTCTCCGGGGTTCTGAAGCTCCATTTAACCAGGTCGTTTCCTTCTATTTCAATCACGTCAT
>ENA-OQIG01000445-OQIG01000445.1-human-gut-metagenome-genome-assembly--contig:-NODE-445-length-24135-cov-4.430107_pt1 | contig 24135 bp, 23 predicted proteins | sample MGYA00242576_ERZ504741 | MGnify/ENA primary metagenome ERZ504741 (study PRJEB26092, sample SAMD00036436) | human gut metagenome | host: Homo sapiens | study: EMG produced TPA metagenomics assembly of... | reverse complement strand
CTCTGCTTTGAAGTCTATTATAGCACAAATTCGATATGGAGTGGTAGGTCGGTTGAATTTATTTGGTGGAAATATTTGGAAGTATCCTAATTATAATGATATTTCCTTTTTTATTATCAGGTTTTAAAGGTCAAATTCATATTTGGAGTCATTATGCTGATTTTGTGGGTAATAAAATCTTAGATTCAGATTTTTTTTATGATGTGATTGTTCCTTTTCCCATGGAAGAAGAATTACTGCGAAATTGTATCTTTTTATTAGGAGATTTACAAATAAAGATTCATTTTTATGTTACGCAAATAGATGAATATGCTAAGGCGGAGGAGATTGTACATAAATATGCTATTAATGACTATTCAATACATTCGACCTATGTAGGATGTAATTTGGATTATTTTGAAAAATATGTTTATATGGATAAAGGGGATATCCTGCAATCTCAATACTCAATGAGCCAAATTTTTGCTCATCAAAAAATGAATTCACATTTTTTCGGTTCGTTATCAATCTCTGTTAATGGAGACGTATATGCTAATTTGAATAGTTTAGTTTTGGGAAATATCTATAAAGATAGTTTGATTGATATTGTTAACAAAGAAATGCTTGATAATACAGCATGGCGGAAAATACGAAATGATTATCCTTGTTGTGACTGCATTTACCAATGGCTGTGTCCTTCGCCTCTAATTATGAATTGGCTATTGGAAAACCGAACCTCTGTCATGTGAAACCATAAATGATAATAGCTTATGAATCGTACTTTCTGTTTTGTTCCGGTTCGCAAAGGGAGTAGAGGTATTCCCGGTAAGAACCTGCGTCTGCTGGGGGATAAACCTCTGGTATGTTGGATTATCGATACCATCCTTGCTTCCGGCATAGCGGACGAGATATGTGTAGCGACAAATTGTGATGAAATGGAAAGTCTGATACGAGGCCGTTACAAAGAAATTGTACAGATATTCAGGCGCAGTGAGTGGAGTGCAAGGGATGAGGCTTCCAGCCTGGAAGTTGTACAGGAATATCTTAATTATCGTAAGCCGGACCGGAATGATGATTTTATTTTGTTACAGGCTACTTCTCCTTTTACGACTGCACAAGAACTAAGGGGGCTTGTAGAAGAGATGAAAAGGGGGGAGGCGGATTTCTATGTTGCCTGTTGCCGTTTGAAGAAGTTTCGTTGGAGTGATGAGGGGAGACCTTTGGACTATTCATTCGAAACCAAACCTCGCCGACAGGAGTACAAAGGTTTTCTGATAGAGTCGGGAGCTTTCTATGCTTCTACGGTGGGGAGAATACTGGACTCCGGGCAGCTTCTTTCGGGAGTTGTGAAGGTGGTGGAGGTCGGTCCCGCAGGGATGATAGATATCGATGAAGAAGCGGACTGGGGGCTGGCTGAACATTATATTGAAACCGGGCTTTAATAAAAAAAGATATGGATAGACGGGACTATTATGTGGAGTATTATGAAGTACTGGATAGGGTGCTGTCTGACTACGTGAACCATTTGAGGGAGGAGAAAGAGTATTGGCTGAAAATAGGGGGGCATGATGTGGGCGTGCCTTTGATCAATTTACTATTCTGGCAGTTCACTTGGCATAGAGAGGAGTACGACCGGTTACGTAAAGAAGGAAAGAGCTGTGGGGAAGCATTGGGTAGCGTAAAGGAGATACTGGCAGATAAGCAGGTGGAAGAATGGGAGCGACAGGAAGAGGAATACAAAATCTACGACCATGAATGGTATGAGGTACTGGCACCTTATGGCGGGCAGTTGGTGATCTATATTTATAATGCCCGTCAATTGGCTTATCTGACTCCGTTGATTGAACGTCTGGAAGAACCGGTGTTGCTCTTGTCGGAATATGAGATTCCGGATGAAACGGAGTTGCCGGACTTTGTAACGGCCATTACTCTTGAATTTACCAAAACAGCTCCATTGGTTAATCCATTCCTGAAAGAGTGGTTCCCTTTGATTTTTCAATATGCGAATACATTTGATATATTGATGAGGATCTTGCAACCTAAAGGATTGATTTTTCTGGAAGGCTGCCATTACCAGCAGTTATTGCTTGCCACCATAGGGCGTGATTATGGAGTACCGACCTTGTGTATTCAGCAGGGATGGCCGTCATTGATGCACACAGCTTTCAGGAGGATGCCTTACCGGTACTATCTGATGTGGGGGGAAGATTTCCGGACTTTGTGGGAGAAGCATAATCCGTTGCCGGACTTTGTCCCGACGGGCTATATGTATCAGGTGGAACCACGTAATGAAACGAAAAAGGAATGTGTTACTTTTTTCTTGCAGGGACTTTTTTTTCTGAGTGACAAAAGGTATCTTCAAGAGATGATCCGCCTGATAGGGACGGTTGCCGCGGAATTTCCCGCCCGGCGGTTTCTGGTGCGTGAACATCCTGAGTTCAGGATAGGTGAGGAGGTACGCATGGAATGGGAGCAGATTCCCAATATAGAAATGGTAACGGATGGAAAGCTGGCAGAGGTATTTGCCCGCACACGGGTAGGGGTGGCACACTATTCTTCTTCTTTGATGGAGGGAGTGGCACACGGTGCTGTCCCGTTGGTGTACGATCCGACTGAGGGATCGCGGTATTCTCCGGATGTGGAAGCCGAGGGGCTGGGGATGATAGCGAAAACGAAAGAGGAGTTGACCGGCGGTTTGTCCCGGATATTGGGGAATTGTGAAGATTTTAAACAGAGGATAGAGAAGGAACAACCTCTGTGGTTTCAGGCAACAGGAGAAGAAACTCTCCGGAATATGGTAGGGTTTATTAAAGAAAAAATGCCTCCTGTTACGTTGAAGGAGATTTATGTGGTTGATGCGGATACGTTGACACGCGAACGGCCCGTCGGGGTGTCGGGGGTATTGCGCTGTAAGAATTGTGAGGATTTTTTGGAGATGTGCATTGATTCGTGTATCGATGGATTGGATGAGTTGATAGCTGTCTATCATGATTGTACGGATCGTACGCCGGAGATTCTCAGGCAGAAGGCAGCACAATATCCGGATAAAATCAGGGTCTTTGAGTATCGGCCGTCTGTATATCCGATCGATCTGGATGAGGAGGAGTTGGAGAAGGCAAAGCTGTTGCCGCCCGACTCTATCCATACGTTGGCAGGCTATTGCAACTATGCATTGTCGAAAGCAAGCTATCGGTACGCAGTGAAGATCGATGCCGATCAGGTTTATTTTACGGATCGGCTGAAACATATCTGTGATGCTTACCGTTCTGATAAAAAAGTGCGGTTCAACGTGGCGGAATGTATCTCTTACAACCTGTATCGGGCTTATGTGGACTCTTTCAACCGTATAGAGATGCGACCGTTCAGGTGGCTGGAACGAATTGCGTTGTGGACACATGCGTTGTATGCTTCTTATCTGGAGAAGATGATCATCCGGTATAAAGTGCCTGTCTCGATGTCGGGCATTAACTTGTTCCGGAAAGACCGGGAGTGGATGGTAGGGTTGGGGCAGGAACATCCGGAGCCTGATAGCAAAGAGATACTCCCTCCGTTCAATGGCGTGCGTGATACTTTCTTTTTTGAGGTGTCTGAGGACCGGATATTCAGGTATGTGACGGAAACGAAGCCGGATGGCCGTCATCGGGGGGTGGAGGTGATGCGTTGTCCGAATGAAATATTGGATGTCGGCTTTTGTTGGTTCCATTTGCGTGCTCTGATGAAGGAGCATGAAGAGGGCTATCGGCAGTCTTACCGGAAACATCCGGAGAGGTTTATACCTTTAGGGACCTTTGTGAAGCTGTCGTATAGAAATTTACAACAGAGATATAAACCTTTTGTTGCCGTACGTTGGGCGGAACCGGTATTCGCTTATTTCTTCATGACGGGTAAAGGGAGGATTCCGTGGAAAAAGTTGAAAGAGATAGAATGAATAGTGGCAGATAAATGTGTTTCGCAGCTTGATAAAAGATAGATGGTAGATGGATATATTGATTCTTTTTTATAATACGATGTGGGGATTTCCACTCGAGTTCCGAAAGGAAGATTTACCTGGGGGCTGTGTGATAACGACTGATCGAAACCTCATTGCAAAGGCGGATGCTGTGGTTTTCCATTTGCCCGATTTGCCTTCGGTGATGGAGGATGAAATCGATAAGCGGGAAGGACAGCTTTGGGTGGGATGGAGTCTGGAATGTGAAGAGAATTATAGTTGGACGAAGGATCCCGAGTTCAGAGAGAGTTTTGACTTATGGATGGGGTATCATCAGGAGGATGATATTGTGTATCCTTATTATGGACCGGATTATGGGAAGATGCTGGTTACGGCACGGAGGGAAAAGCCTTATAAGAAGAAGGCATGTATGTTTATTTCGAGTGATATGAACCGGAGTCATCGACAAGAGTATCTTAAGGAATTGATGCAGTATACCGACATCGATTCGTATGGGAAACTATACCGTAATTGTGAATTACCTGTTGAGGATCGGGGACGGGATACACTTCTTAGTGTGATCGGGGATTATCAGTTTGTGATAAGTTTTGAGAATGCGATAGGGAAGGATTATGTGACAGAAAAGTTTTTCAATCCTTTGTTGGCCGGTACTGTTCCGGTCTATCTGGGAGCTCCCAATATTCGGGAATTTGCTCCGGGAGAAAATTGTTTTCTGGATATTTGTACTTTCGATTCTCCCGAGGGAGTAGCCGCTTTTATGAATCAATGCTATGATGACGAGGCATTGTATGAACGTTTTTATGCATGGAGGAAACGGCCTTTATTATTGTCGTTTACAAAAAAGTTAGAGCAAGTCCGGAGCAATCCGTTAATCAGGCTTTGCCAAAAAATACACGAACTAAAATTGGGAGGGATATGAAAGAGGTAAAAAGACCGGTAGTTTCGGTGGTGGTTCCGGTCTATAATACGGAACCTTTTCTGGCGGAATGTCTGCACTCTTTAGAGAAGCAGACTTTAACGGATATTGAGATCATTTTGGTGAATGACGGATCGACGGATAATTCCGGGAGGTTGCTGCGGGAGTATGCGGGTAAGGATGCTCGTTTCGTTTATGTGGAACAGGAGAATCAAGGGCTCTCTGCTGCACGAAATACCGGAATGGAACATGCTTCCGGGCATTATCTGGCATTTCTGGACAGTGATGACTGGCTGGCAGAGAATGCTTTGCAGGTGTTATGTGCTATTGCAGCGAAGACCCGTACTGATATTGTTTCGGGAAACACACTGGCGTGCATGCCGATGGACAGGTGCAAAGTTGGGAAAGAAGGGGCAGAGAGTTGTTTGCGACAGGCACCGTAGTGTCCGGTAGTACATATTTTTCAAGAGTGATGGATTGCAGGTGTTATGTCCCCATGGTATACAATTATTTATATAGGAGGGATTTTATTGAACAGAATGGATTTCGCTTTGAACCGGGGTTGGTTCATGAAGATGAATTATGGACTCCTCAGGTGCTGACAACCGCTCAAAAAATAACGGTTGCCGATATTGATTTTTATTATTACCGGCAACGGGAAGGATCGATTATGACGGCGACGGCAGCGGGCAGGCGGATTGCTTCCATTCAATTGATTATTGAGAAGTTACTGGAATATAGCCGTAAGCACTTGTTTGAGAAAAAATATAGAGAGGCAAAGGAAGCACTCTATGTAAGGCTATTGCAGATATATTCTACTGCCTGTACATTGCATCCGGACGGAACTTATACAACTTTGTACGATAGGGCGGGAGAGATGCTTCGTGTTTGTGAGGAACTCAGGCGGCAAGAGTCTCTTGGGAGATGGTATAGTGAGGAAATCCTCAACAGGATGAAACTGTATTATGACCGGCTCCAAACGATGGAAGGATGAGGGGGGATGGCAGGGAGCTGAACAACTTCATTTTATGTATGTTAGACCTTGAAAATCGTAGTATGTCATGAAAGATATTACAATGCTAAACAAACCACCATTAGACTTCTTCGGATGCAACTTTTGTCTTGTAGAGAAGCATCGTATGGCTTTTGTCCTTATTTCGAAATGTGGACTTACTTTTTTGGAAAACATAGCTATTTATGCGTCAGCAGGTATGATTCCTGATACCGAAGATCAGACTCATTTTTATATCGCCCGGGTAAAACCAGAACGTTTTTTGGTACCGGTTTCTGAGATGTCTGGTTATGAAAGGGAGCATAAATCGTATTTGAAGGTAGCGGTTTGGAGGGATCCGGTAGAAAGGCTGGTTTCTGCTTATAAATATTTTATACTTGAACGTACCTTCAATCAATACATGTACATGTGTAATCTGTATCAGGATTGTTCTTTTGAACGCTTTCTTTCGTTCGTTGAGTTTGAATTGGGGAAGGCAAATCCGTTGTGGCAGGATGAACATATACGCAGGCAATCTGATTTTTATACTTCTGCTGATGTGGACTGTATTGTACCTCTCAGCAAGTTGAACCGTTTTTTAGCCGAAAGGGGAGTGGATATGCCGGAAGAAAAGGCAAATGCCACATCTGTCCGGTTTGAACTGAAGGATGAAAAACAGATAGCAAAGATAAAAGAAACTATATCGTCTTGATTATGAAATACCTGTTGGTTGTTAAAAAAAGAATAAGATGGATGCACATATAGAACAAATAGCAAAATCGCTTTACTTCTCTTGCAAACAATTTGATATAGGGCTATTTTATGGAAAGATGGGACGTTGCCTTTTCTTTTTTGATTATTCACGTGTCACTGAATTGAGGCGTTTGAGGAACTGGCCGGAGAATTGCTGGATGAAGTGATGGAGAGTGTCTGCTTAGGGATGCCGGTCGGTCTGTCTTTCGGATGGTGTGGTATAGGTTGGGGGGTGGAATATCTGGTCCGGAAGGGATTTGTGGAAGATGATGATAATGAAGGGCGCAATAAGATTGATGAGAAAGTGATGGAGTATGATGTCAGGCGCTTGGGCGATTACTCTTTAGCTACAGGATTGGAAGGAATTTCATGGTATGTATTGCTTAGACTCTCTTCGGGAGATAAAGGTGTAAGGATAGGGGAAAAAAACTATCTGTCTGATTTGAAAAGTGCTTGTGAGAAAGCTTTAAAAAAAGGGCGGTATGAGGGGATACTTCTGTTACTGGATTTTCTGAATGGGAAAAGGGCAAATTATCCTTTCGGGGAGTTTTTTTCACAAATTCCGGGAGAAGCGCATTATATTCCGGATATGTGATGTATTTTTGTTACGTAGACTAATTCTTTGTCTCATTGCTTTTTTTAAATAGTAATTGTAATAAATAATTGTCTAAAAATGTACTTGAGAGTCTTTTTATGGATAGAAACGATGTATATTTCATAATCGATTTAGATTTTCATTAGATATTCAGAAGATAATATGTTTGATAAAAGAAATTTTATCTATATGAACGTTAGTGAATTGGATTAAGAACTCAATTTTATTCTATTTATTAGTATTTTTACCGTTATTATCAGTGGGGCATAGATATTGTCATAAGAGATATAATTTTGAGTTTTTATTCATTATTTTATCTATAAGTTGAATACCCACTCCAGAATACCCGAATAATCCCATGATGTGTATGGAGTTTATGAATAAATTTATTTCTTGATTATGAATTTAAGTAGAATTATTTTATGTATAGTTTTGTTTATTGATTTATTGCCTGTCTTTTCACAGAAAGCTGTTCGGTCTGATTTTTCTGAAATGCTAAACTGTATTACTTTGCAAGAAAAGATTGGTTTGGATAATTACTTTACTGGGTCATTTGCTAATATGATGGATCATGGAACGTGGAATTATTATATGGATGGAAATCCCATTTGTAAATTGGACCCTACTAATGATAGAAAGTATGTTGTTGAGCAATCAAATGACCGTGAAACTCGTTTTATGATTTATCATCTTTGAAGGGCTGTATTTTATGGGAGATTCTATTTCCTTTTGCGGCAGAATTAAATTAGAAGGAGAATTTGGTGCTTATTGCTCCGTAACGCAGGGAAGTGAAAGAGATTCTATAGAACTTAATTCCCAAGGGAATTGGAACACGTTTAGATGTACTATTCCTTATTCTAATGATATATACCAGAAGTCTGTTGTTATATCACTGGATATCTATGGAAGTGGTAAGGGGAGTGCGGAGATTACTGATATGAATGTTTTTATTGATGAGCTTCCCATTGATGAGGTATGTTCTTTGCCTTTGGCTAATAAAGATCATGAGTTTGATGATGGCACTCCGATTAATTTAGGAAATCTATCATATGAAGAGGTAGATAGACTTGCTTTAATTTGTAAAATCTGGGGTTTTTTAAAGTATTATCATCCTTCGATAGCTCAAGGAGAATATGATTGGAATTATCAGCTATTCCGTATTATTTTAGCTACATTACATTCTGATAATAATAATTTCTTCAATGATCTATGTCGTTTTATACCCTCTATCGCCGGATTGAAGAAAGAGAGTAATGACTTGTGTAATGACTCTATTATTTCCCAAATTCGAATGTCATGGTTGGAAGATTCTAAAAAGTTAGGAAGTAAACTTCAAAAGAAATTATTTACAATAAAACAGCTGGAGCGAAGTGGATTTAATTATGCTGTTGGTCCTTATTCTCCTCAGAACAAAGAGCGCTTAATCTGTTTTCGAAATGAAACTGCTTATGACAATATTCCAGTTTCCGATGATGGTTATCGAATCTTATGTTTATTTCGTTTTTGGAATATGATGTATTATTTCCATCCTTATATGGAACGAAAAGAGGATCATTGGTTATCTATTCTGCCTCAATATATTCGTCTGTTTGCCAATGCTCGTAAATTAAACGATTTTGATAAAGCATGTGCAATGTTAGCTTGTGAATTAAAAGATACTCATACAACATTCTATGGATTCAAGACTAATCTTTATGGGTTTGGAGAAGGAATCTATGATGATGGAGTATTGCCTATTGATGTTAAGCTGATTGGTGATGAATTATTTATCACTAAATTTTTAACTGCTGAAGCGGTAAATATGGGGCTTCAAATTGGTGATTGTATAACTCATGTAAATGGGCGTAGTATTTCTACTATTCGTCAAGAAAAAGATCGATATCTACAGTTTGCTAATGATAATGCGAATCAAATCCCTATCGTTTACACAGCATTTCATGGAGATTCTGTGACTTTAAATATTAAAAGACATGGTATTGAAAGAGTCCTTTTTATAAGAAATTGGAAACAATATGCTAGAACTTTTCTTGATGATAGAACTGCTCCTATGAAGCTGATGGAGGTAGGTGAAGGAGTTTTTTATATTAATCTTTCTCAAATAACTAGTTTAGAACTAAAACAGAAATTGGATTCGATTAAAGATTCTAAAGGAATTATATTTGATATGCAGGGATATCCTTTCGATCAAAATAGTGCAGAAGTACTAGCTGACTATCTTTACCCTAAACCAACTTGTTTATTTTATTATACATATGCGGATTTAAAACATCCTGGTGTTTTCCGTAAAAATCCAAATATGTTTTATTATGGTAAACAAAACCCTGATTATTATAAAGGTAAGGTTGTTGTACTTGTAGGTGGTGGCACTATGAGTAAAGCGGAGCAATTGGCTTGTATAATAGGTGCGTCTCCAAAGGGATATGTGATTGGTAAAGGAATGATGACAGGAGGTGTTTGGGGAAATACCGTTGTTGCTCCTTTTACTTCAGGTAATGCAACAAGGTATACAAATATTGGGGCTTATTATTTGGACGGATATTGTACTTATCCAAATGGAGTAATAATCAATCAAGCGGTTCCTTTTTCTGCAAAAGAGGGAAAAGATGCAGGCTTAGGAGAACTGATTGAATATGCTTTGAGCTATATAGACGCGAATTAGTTTTCTTGGATAGTCTTTGAAATAGACATTTCAAAAAATAAATAATCTGAGATGTGATTAGAGTGACTTTTTTTACTATATTTGTTATTCTGTTTTTTGATTGAAATAAAAGTTGGACTTTTGCTGTTTTAAAGGGAACATAGAAAGTAATCCTAAATAAAATTTCAAATGTCTTGTCATTGTTTTTATTAAGATATGATGAAATTAAATTCTTTTCCTCACTATCTCCAGTTGGATGCTATGGATTGCGGTCCTTCCTGCCTTCGCATGATTGCGAAGTATTATGGTAAGAGCTACTCCCTGCAAACTCTCCGTGCACGCTCTTTTATTACCCGCGAAGGAGTTTCCATGCTGGGCATCAGCGATGCGGCGGAATCGATCGGTTTCCGTACTTCGGGGGTGCGCATCTCTTTAGAGCAACTGAAGAAGGATGTACCGTTGCCTTGCATTCTGCATTGGAACCAGAATCACTTCGTGGTCTGTTATGATATAAAGAAGAAACGTAGCGGCTACCGTTTCTATATCGCCGACCCCGCCCGTCAGTTGATTTCGTACAGTGAGGAGGAGTTTAAGAAATGCTGGTTGTCTACCAAGGTGAATGGAGAGGAGAAAGGGGCTGCACTTGCACTTGAACCGGGTCCGGAATTCCAAGGGCAGGGCGACGAAGAAGAATCCGGCAGTCGCAGTCTTCGTTTCTTTCTTAAATATTTGTCTCCTTATCGTAAACAACTGATTCAACTGATTCTGGGAATGCTGACAGCGAGCTTGTTGCAGCTTATTTTCCCTTTTCTGACACAGTCATTGGTGGATGTGGGTATTCGCGACGGTAACCTGAACTTTATCACTCTGATCCTGATTTCACAACTGGTGATTTCCGTTTCACAACTTTCGGTCGAGTTTATCCGTAGCTGGATTATGCTTCACATGAATACGCGTATCAATATTTCGCTGATCTCTGACTTCCTGGCGAAGTTGATGAAGCTTCCGCTCCATTATTTCGATACGAAGATGATTGGTGACATTATGCAACGTATAGGCGATCACGGACGTATCGAGAGTTTTCTGACGGGATCGTCCATCAGTACGCTTTTCTCTTTTGTGAACTTCTTTATCTTTGCTTTTGTGCTGGCTTATTACAATCTGGGTATTCTTGCTATCTTTCTGGTGGGCAATTCACTCTATATCTGCTGGATTCTTGTGTTTATGAAGTACCGGCGCGAATTGGATATCCGCCGTTTTGCCCAGGCGGCGGGCGAACAGAGTAGTTTGATACAGTTGGTGACTGCCATGCAGGAGATCAAACTGAACAACTGTGAAAAACAAAAACGCTGGCAGTGGGAACGTATTCAGGTGAAACTTTTCAAGATCAGCGTAAAAGGTCTGGCACTGGGACAGGTGCAACAGGTGGGTTCTGTCTTTTTTAATCAGACTACGAATATTGTCATCTCTTTTATTGCTGCTAAATCGGTTGTGGAGGGAAATATGACGTTGGGTATGATGATGTCACTGACGTATATTATCGGTCAGTTAAGCGGTCCGATCGGTTCTTTTATCGGTTTTGCACAGCAGTTGCAGGATGCGAAGATCAGTCTGGAGCGCCTGAACGAGATTCATGGACAGAAGGATGAAGAGCAGGATATTGCCTCTAAGCTGACGGTTCTTCCGGAACGGCGTGATATACGTATCGAGAATCTCTCGTTCAGTTATGACGGTGCGGATCGTGACTATGTGCTGAATGATGTGAACCTGAACATACCCGAACACAAGGTGACGGCGATTGTGGGTGCGAGCGGTAGCGGTAAGACTACGCTGATCAAGCTGATGCTTGGCTTTTATACTCCGAATAAGGGGGATATCAAGATAGGTGAGACCCCTCTGGATGTGGTAAATCCGCACCTCTGGCGTGCGAAGAGCGGTTCGGTGATGCAGGATGGCTTTATCTTCTCTGACACGATTGCAAATAATATTGCCGTGGGGGAGGAACAGGTGGATGTGGAGCGCCTTCGCCATGCGGTGACAGTGGCCAACATTCGTGACTTCATCGATTCTCTTCCTTTGGGGTATAATACGAAGATCGGCATGGAGGGAAACGGCATCAGCCAGGGACAGCGTCAACGCCTGCTGATAGCCCGCGCTGTTTATAAAAATCCTGAGTTCCTGTTTTTCGATGAGGCGACGAATGCATTGGATGCCAACAATGAACGCGAGATTATGGAGCATCTGCACACGTTCTATCGTGGTAAGACGGTTGTGGTAGTGGCGCACCGTTTGAGTACGGTTCGTGATGCGGATAAGATCGTGGTGCTGGATAGGGGTGCTGTAGCCGAAGAGGGAACCCACCGGGAACTGACGGAAAAGAAAGGATTGTATTATCAGTTGGTGAAGAATCAGTTGGAATTAGGAAGTTAGATATGGAAAAGGAGCACACATATAAAGAGATCGAGCTTCGTAGCGAAGAGGTGCAGGAAGTGATGAATCGTGTTCCGGCATGGATTCTTCGCAGTGGCATTACGGTGCTGTTTGTCATAGTGGTGGCATTGGTTGCCGGAAGCTATTGGTTTAAATATCCGGATGTGATTGCTGCGGAGGTGACGGTAAGCACACAAGATCCTCCGGCTTACGTAGTGTCCCGAGCAGCCGGAAGACTGGAGAATCTGTATGTACAAAACGGTCAGGAGGTGGGACCCGACACGAATCTGGGGACAATAGAGAATACAGCTTGTGTGTCGGATGTATTCTCCTTGCAAGAGCGGATGCGGAAGTGGAAACAGGAAGGATATACGCCTGAGTCGGGTAAAGGGCTTTTTCTAACATTCGGAAACAGATCGCTGGCGGCTGGGAGAGATACAGTCGGCCTATGCGGCGTTTGTGAGTACTCTCTCCGAATGGTGCGTATGAATGAATTGGGGTATTATGCAAAGAAGTTACAGTCGCAGAGGGAACTTTTGGAGACTCAGAAGAAATATTATGGTCAGGTTCGGAGCCAGTATTTTCTGATAGAGAAAGAGTATGCCCTGGCTCATGCTTCGTATACGCGAGATTCAATTCTCTATCATCGCCAGGCGATGATTATTACGGAGTTTGAACAGTCTGGGAGTCGCTACCTGCAAAGTCTTCAGTCAAGGGAGTCGGCCCGCATGCAGTTAACTCAGGTGGATATGCAGATAGAACAATCGGAAGAGACATTGCTCGATCTGGAGAAACAGGCGTTTGAGGAGAAGCAGACACAGGCCGTGAATCTGAGAAATGCTACGGATCAGTTGCAGAGTCAGCTCACCGCCTGGGAGCAGCGTTATCTGCTTCGAAGTCCGGTTGGGGGAAAGGTTACTTTCCTGAATGTATGGAGTGTGAATCAGTACGTGGAATCGGGGGCTACAGTGTTTGTGGTTGCTCCCGAAGAAGAATCTTTGCCTGTGGGGACGGCGTTGCTGCCTTTGCAGGGGTCGGGTAAAGTGAAAGCCGGACAGCGGGTAAATCTGCGTTTGAACAACTATCCGGATCAGGAGTTCGGCTATGTAAAGGGGAAGGTGAAAAGTGTATCGCCCCTGCCGACGGCGGAAGGCATGTATGTGGTCGATATTGCCTTACCGGACGGACTGACAACCAATTATGGGAAGACCTTGCCGTTGACTCGTGAGATGAAGGGAAGTGCGGAAATTATCACGGATGATCTTCGCCTGCTGGAAAGATTGATTATGCCGTTACGAAAAATTTTCATGGAACAAAAATAGGTCAAAGTAGCTTTAGGACTATATATAATAAGGTGTATCCCCTGAACTTTGTAGAAAATGCCTCGGAAATTTCTATTTATCCAAAACCTTTTAGTTTCGTTGGTGTTATTTAAATAGTTTCAATAATAAATAGGAAGATTTGTAATAACCACTTTAACTATTAAGGTATATGAAAAAGATTCTAATGCTGCTGGCCTTAGCCGGCGTTACATCTGTTGCTTCTGCGCAGCAGACTACGATTACGGGATACGAAGTTATCCAGGTACAAGACAAATATCAAGTGATCACTAACCCTTTCTGGATAATTGGTTTTTCTCTATCGGCGGAGGTGCTGAAGCACTGTTTGGCGATAATGACCATGTCGGGAAATTCAGGGACCGTATCAGTCCGACATTGAATGTGGCTGTCGGTAAATGGTTTACTCCGGGATTGGGGTTGCGATTGCAGTACAGTGGCTTACAGGGACGCGGCTTTGCCGGTTCGGAAACAGCTGATTTTGTGAAGAGTGGTAAACTGGCTAATGGGTATTATAAACAGAAATTCAACTATATGAATCTTCACGGGGACGTGATGTTCAACTTGAATGCACTGTTTGGCGGATACAACTCTCACCGTGTATATGAAATTATCCCTTATTTGGGAGCCGGTTTTACTCATTCATATTCGAAACCTCATCGTGAGGCGTTTGCTATGAACGCAGGTATTATCAACCGTTTCCGCGTTTCGAGTGCGGTAGATATCAATATCGAAATCGGTGGTATGCTGGCCGAAGATAAGTTTGACGGAGAAATTGGCGGAAAACATGGATATGACGGTGTTGCCAGCCTGACTGCCGGTTTGACTTATCGTTTCCCGGCTCGCGGATTTGCCCGTCCGATGCCACAGATTATTTCTGAAATCGAACTGGCTAATATGCGTCGTCAAATGAATGACATGGCTGCTGCTAACCAGTCACTGCAACAGCAGTTGGTTGACGCACAGAATCAGCCGGTGGCAGAAGTTGCCGAACAGGTAGTCGTTACGGATGCTAACATTGCTCCGCGTACCGTATTCTTCACAATCGGATCTTCTGAACTGTCACCACGTGAAGAGATGAACTTGTCTTATCTTGCTGCCAAGATGAAAGAATTCCCGGATACACAATATACCGTATACGGATATGCTGACTCAGCAACCGGTACTCCTGCATTCAATAAGGAGTTGAGCCAGAAACGTGCTCAGGCTGTTGTCAATGCATTGGTTAAGAAATACGGAGTAGATTCCAGCCGCTTGAAGGTTGATGCCGGTGGTGGTGTGGATAAATTCGGTAAACCTATTTACCTAAACCGAGTTGTATTAGTAGAGTCTGTTAAATAAGTTCGGACTTGACTTTCTTTAAAAGAAATCGCCCTGTTATCGATCCGGTAACAGGGCGTTCTTTTTTTATAGATAAGTAATCTGGGCTTACTTATGTATCTAACTTCTATTTGTTGAATCGCTTCACTTGTTCGTTGATCAGTTCGGCATCATCGAAGTAGTTTATCTTCATGGCTTTGCGAACATCCGACAAGGTATCGGCAGCGGCAGCTCTTGCTACTTCACAGCCTTTTCTCAGCATTTCATAGATGGCGGGAATATCTTTTTCGAATTCTTTCCGACGGTTGCGGATAGGCTCCAACTCTTCTTGCATAATGGAGTTGAGGAAACGTTTTACCTTTACATCACCCAAACCGCCACGCTGATAGTGGGCTTTCAACTCGTTCAGATTCGGATAGTCGGGTAGGTAACGTTCGAAGTGTTCGGGACGGCAGAATGCATCCAGGTATGTAAATACGGTGTTACCCTCGATTTTACCCGGATCTTGCACGCGCAGATGATCGGGGTCGGTGAACATGCTCATCACTTTCTTTTGGATTTCATCAGCTTCTTCGGCCAGATAAATGCAGTTGCCTAACGATTTACTCATCTTGGCTTTTCCATCGGTACCGGGCAGGCGCAGGCAGGCTGCATTATCCGGTAAAAGGATCTCCGGTTCTACCAGGGTTTCTCCATAGATATAATTGAAACGGCGGACAATCTCTCTGGCTTGCTCGATCATGGGCTCCTGGTCTTCACCAACCGGTACGGTTGTGGCACGGAAGGCAGTGATGTCGGCAGCCTGACTGATGGGGTAAGTGAAGAAACCTACCGGAATACTGGTTTCAAAGTTACGCATCTGGATTTCTGTTTTCACAGTGGGATTACGTTGCAGGCGCGATACGGTGACGAGATCCATATAATAGAAAGTCAGTTCGCACAGTTCCGGAATCTGGGACTGGATGAAGATGGTTGATTTTTCCGGGTCGAGTCCGCAAGCCAGATAATCGAGAGCTACTTCAATTACGTTCTGACGTACTTTTTCGGGGTTGTCGATATTATCGGTCAGTGCCTGTGCATCGGCAATGAAGATGAAAGTTTTGTCAAACGAGCCGGAGTTTTGCAGTTCGACTCTCCGTTTCAGCGAGCCTACGTAGTGTCCGATGTGGAGCTTTCCGGTAGGACGGTCGCCTGTTAATATGATTTTTTCTTTTCCCATTACTTTTGTTTTTAATCGATGGGCAAAGATAGTCAGAATCGGCAGAAGTAACAAATAAAACGAATATTCTTACCAGATTCCTTTGTAATTATAGAAATAAGTCGTTACTTTGCACAAACTTTGAAACAACAATGAATCAACAGGAAATCAGAAGTAAGTATTATCTCCATTCGAGTGTATTTCACCCGGAATCGGTCTACTTCTTCTCTTTTCTCCAAAAACGATATTTAGTTCTTTGGTAATGCGTTAGTCCTTTATTGAGGGCAACGCATTTTTTATGCGGACACTTAGAAATAACAACTTATAATGACAATAAAAGAAATGGAAAAGGAAATGAAAAAAGTTCTTGTTTTGGGTTCAGGCGCACTCAAAATCGGACAAGCCGGAGAGTTTGATTATTCCGGTTCACAGGCATTGAAGGCCTTGAAAGAAGAAGGTATCAATTCGGTATTGGTTAACCCGAATATCGCAACCATTCAGACTTCCGAGGGAATTGCTGATAAGGTGTATTTCCTGCCCGTGACTACTTATTTCGTAGAGAGATTATTAAGAAAGAACGCCCCGACGGTATTCTGCTCGCATTCGGCGGACAGACTGCCTGAATTGTGGTGCGGAACTTTATACAAAGGGGATTCTGGATAAATATGGCGTGAAAGTATTAGGTACTTCGGTTGAGGCTATTATGTATACGGAAGACCGTGACTTGTTTGTGAAGAAACTCGATGAAATCGAGATGAAACTCCGATCAGCCAGGCGGTGGAGAGCATGGAAGATGCTATCGCTGCTGCCCGACGCATTGGCTATCCGGTGATGGTTCGTTCGGCTTATGCATTGGGAGGACTCGGCAGCGGTATTTGTGCCAATGAAGAAGAGTTCCTGAAACTGGCCGAAAGTTCGTTTGCTTTCTCTAAACAGATTTTGGTAGAAGAGTCGCTGAAGGGCTGGAAAGAGATTGAGTTTGAGGTGATCCGCGATGCGAACGATCACTGCTTTACAGTGGCAAGCATGGAGAATTTTGATCCGCTGGGCATTCATACCGGTGAATCGATCGTAGTAGCTCCGACTTGTTCATTGGACGACAAAGAGTTGAAAATGTTGCAGGAACTGTCAACCAAATGTATCCGTCACTTGGGTATTGTCGGTGAGTGTAACATTCAGTATGCGTTCAATTCGGATACGGATGATTATCGTGTGATCGAGGTGAATGCACGTTTGAGCCGTTCGTCGGCATTGGCTTCGAAGGCTACCGGTTATCCGTTGGCATTTGTGGCTGCAAAAGTGGCATTGGGTTACACACTCGACCAGATCGGTGAGATGGGAACTCCGAATTCCGCTTATGTGGCTCCACAGCTTGATTATTATATTTGCAAGATTCCTCGTTGGGACCTGACCAAGTTTGCCGGTGTATCCCGTGAGATCGGATCGAGCATGAAGTCGGTAGGTGAGATTATGTCAATCGGACGTTCGTTTGAAGAGATTATCCAGAAAGGGCTTCGTATGATCGGACAAGGCATGCATGGGTTTGTCGGTAACGATGACGTACACTTTGAGGATCTGGATAAGGAACTTTCTCACCCGACAGATCTGCGTATCTTCGCATTGGCTCAGGCTATGGAGGAAGGTTATACCATAGAGCGTATTCACGAACTGACAAAGATCGATCCGTGGTTCTTGGGTAAACTTAAAAATATTGTTGACTATAAGGCTAAGCTGTCTGCCTATGATAAAGTAGAGGATATCCCGGCCGATGTGTTGCGTGAGGCTAAAGTTCTGGGCTTCTCCGACTTCCAGATTGCACGATTTGTGCTGAATCCGGTGGGAAATATGGAGAAAGAGAATCTGATGGTACGTGCACGCCGTAAAGAACTGGGTATTCTTCCGGCAGTGAAACGCATTAATACAATCGCTTCCGAACATCCTGAATTGACAAACTATCTGTATATGACTTATGCGGTTCAGGGCTATGATGTGAACTATTATAAGAATGAAAAATCAGTAGTTGTTCTGGGTTCAGGCGCTTATCGTATAGGTAGTTCGGTTGAGTTCGACTGGTGTTCGGTAAATGCTGTGCAGACTGCCCGTAAGCTGGGATATAAATCGATTATGATTAATTATAACCCCGAAACGGTGTCTACTGACTATGATATGTGTGACCGTCTGTACTTTGATGAACTTTCGTTCGAACGTGTACTCGATGTCATTGACCTGGAGCAACCTCGCGGTGTGATTGTATCTGTAGGTGGACAAATTCCGAATAACCTGGCTATGAAACTCTATCGTCAGTCTGTTCCGGTATTGGGTACTTCTCCTATTTCTATCGACCGCGCCGAGAATCGTAATAAGTTCTCTGCAATGCTCGATCAACTGGGGATAGACCAACCGGCATGGCAGGAGCTGACCAGTCTGGAAGATGTGAAGGGATTTGTGGAGAAAGTAGGTTATCCGGTGCTGGTTCGCCCGTCTTATGTGTTGTCGGGTGCTGCAATGAACGTTTGCTATGACGACGAAGAATTGGAGAACTTCTTGAAGATGGCTGCTGAGGTATCCAAAGAGTATCCGGTGGTTGTTTCTCAATTCCTTGAGAATACCAAGGAAATCGAGTTTGATGCAGTAGCTCAGAACGGAGAAGTAGTAGAATATGCCATCTCTGAACATATTGAATTTGCCGGTGTGCACTCCGGTGATGCTACTTTGGTATTCCCTGCACAGAAAATCTATTTTGCAACAGCACGCCGTATTAAGAAAATCAGTCGTCAGATTGCAAAAGAGCTCAATATTTCGGGTCCGTTTAATATTCAGTTCCTGGCTCGTAACAATGAAGTCAAAGTGATTGAATGTAACTTGCGTGCTTCACGTAGTTTCCCGTTTGTTTCGAAGGTGTTGAAACGCAACTTTATCGAAACAGCTACCCGCATTATGCTTGATGCCCCATACAGTCGTCCTGATAAGTCCGCATTTGACATTGATTGGATCGGAGTAAAAGCGTCTCAGTTCTCCTTCTCGCGTCTGCATAAGGCCGATCCGGTTCTGGGCGTAGATATGTCGTCTACCGGTGAAGTGGGTTGTATCGGTGATGATTTTTCGGAAGCATTGCTGAATGCGATGATCGCTACAGGCTTTAAGATTCCAGGAAAGGGAGTTATGTTCTCTTCAGGTGCAATGAAGTCGAAAGTCGATTTGTTGGAGGCAAGCCGCATGTTGTTCAACCAAGGGTATAAGATTTATGCAACAGCCGGTACTGCTGCTTTCCTGAATGCACATGGGGTAGATACTACTCCGGTTTACTGGCCGGATGAGAAACCGGGAGCTGAGAATAATGTGATGAAGATGATTGCCGATCATAAATTTGATTTGATCGTAAATATTCCGAAGAATCATTCGAAGCGTGAATTGACAAACGGTTACCGTATCCGTCGCGGTGCGATAGATCACAATATTCCGTTGATCACTAATGCTCGTCTGGCAAGTGCGTTTATCGAGGCATTCTGCGATCTGAAACTGGAAGATATTCAGATAAAGAGCTGGCAGGAATATAAATAATTCTATTTGCAACAATTAAATAATAGGAGAGAGGGGAGAAACCGATAAACGGTTTTTCCCCTTTTTTATGGTTATATACGATCATTTTCCCGTCTTTTTTTCTGCCTGTCTTATAATTAACTTATATTTGTAATCTACTTAATATTTGGTATCAGAAGAATGTTCGTCCTTTTTTTATTTACATAATTCAGATTTTAATATGTTTGGAAAAAAGAAGAATGAAGATTATTCTGTAAAGACTGTGAAAGTCGGTGTTGATAAACTGACTACAATAGCATTGGGAACAATGGTGAAAGGAACAATCACGGTAGAAGGGGATTTACGTTTAGATGGAATAATAGAGGGAAATGTTTCCTGTAGAGGGAAAGTGGTGATTGGTCCTCAAGGAAGGATCAAAGGAAATGTGACGTGCACCGGTGCTGTGTTACACGGGATGTTACAGGGAGATATTCAGGTGGCAGAAGATTTGATAATGAAATCGGGATGTACAATGAATGGTGATGTTTATACATGTAAACTTGAAATAGAATCGAAAGCCAGGTTTAATGGTACTTGTAATACTACTGAGAAAGATACACTTGTGACAAGTCAGGTTGTGAAGCCTGAGACTGTGGATACTGAGAAATGATTGAAGCGGTGTCTTGAGAAGAGCCGGTTCGGTCTATTCCAATTGTGGTTAAAAGTTTTTCGAAGGCTGCAAAGTTATCTAAAAAAAGAGATAATCATGCAGTTGGTTTGTTATGGCACTACGCTTTTTGCGATTTGTTGAAATATCAGTCCGATATATGAAATGATAAGCAAAAGCATGCGATAATTTAATTTGTAATCTAAACAGACTTAAAATGAAAAAAGAACTTTTGACTCGATTTATGGAGAAGCGAATAGTCGAACTGAAAAAAGAACAACGCAATGGTACTGCCCATGTATATCAGAGTACTTTGAATCGACTGAAAAATTTTATGAATGGACGTGAAATCACCTTTAGCCAACTGACTCCGGAATGGCTGGCTTTGTTTGAGCAGAAACTATTGGCTGACCAGCTTAAGTGGAATACCATTTCTACTTACATGCGTATGTTGAGATCTGTATATAATCAGGCTTTGGAACGGGGCGTGGCAACTTACGTGCCACGTCTTTTCAATAAAGTACATACCGGTATTGATTGCCCGGTGAAAAGAGCTGTTTCGCCGGAAGTTATATGCAGACTGATGACAGACCGAAAACCGTTGCCTGGAAAATTGGCTTTCAGCGTGATCTGTTTGTGCTTTTGTTCCTGCTTCGAGGGATGCCGTTTGTGGATCTTGCTTTCTTGCGCAGGTGTGATTTGCAGGGAAATGTGATCACGTATCACCGGCGCAAGACCAGTCGTAAACTGACTGTGGTGGTGGGTAAGGAAGCCATGGAAATTATACAGAAATATATGTATGCAATTCCGGACTCACCTTATCTTTTCCCTATTATACAGAATCCCGGTAAAGATGAATATGGACAATATGCCCGAATGTTACGCCTTCAGAACTATCGGTTGACACAAGTGGCAAACATATTGGGAATCAGAGACCGACTCAGTACTTATACCGCCCGTCATACCTGGGCGACAACGGCCCTCCGGCAGAATTATAATTCAAGCTTGATTTGTGACGCTATGGGACATTCTTCGGTTAAAGTAACCGAAACCTATTTTCAACCCTACAGAGACGATGAGGTAAACCGGATGAATAGCTCTCTTATTACATATATTTTATCGAAGAAGAAAAGGGGGACAGATAAAAAAATAAGAAGCTAATAGCTTGATTGCTAATTGAGAAAATATCCGTTACTTCGTAGGTAACGGGAGATGATATCGGCGGCAAATTTAAATATATTTTTTGAATTACGCATAATAAAACAATTATTTTTGCAATAGATATTAAATAGCTGAACATTTTTAGCGGGTTGTCTTTCGGAAAAGGCAACAAAAGATATTTCCATTTTTCAGGTTGAAAGATGGGAAAGGATTTTATTGTCTTTTTTAAGACCGTAAAGATTCATTTTAGTAAAAACAACTCCTTTAAAGACACTTCTTTATCTCGGAATTTGTGTAATCCCGTTACCTACGAAGTAACGGGCAGGCCAAATGGATCAGAAACTAACATTCTGTCTGAATCAACTATTAAGTAGAAACTAAAGTGAATTGTTTATGAGAAAAAAATCTATGTTTTTATGGTCTTTGCTTGCTGCAATGACTATGAGTGCTTGTTCGGAGCACAATGAACTGCCTTCAGGAGAAGTTCCCGGAGGGAACTCGAAGGCTAACTTTATAGTCAAGTTGAACTTTGAAGGAACAAGTATGGAACAGGGCGGTAAGACGAGAGCCGCACAATCTACTGCAGTACCGGAAACTTCGTGGAGTAATATCCACCAGGTACAGATTTTGCTATATGACGCAAGCAATATCGTGCGGTTTTCCGATGTAGTTACTCCAACAACTGGAAATACAACCTTTACTTATACAGATGTACCTGTAGGAACTTATACAATGGTAGCCATAGCAAATGCGAAGAGTTCGACAGATGCTATCAATACCTATTTGGACGGAGGTACAACTCCTGTAGAGTGGAGCATGTGGAATGTACGTCAGAAGCAGGCGCAGAACATGGTGATGAAGTATAAACCGGGCACGTTTCCTACATTTTGTGCAGCTGACTTGTCTGCTAACGCAGCTTATGCCGAGCCAGCCGAAATTTTTATGGGAGCTGTTCAAGGGGTGACTGTTTCTTCGGATGGTCCTGTAACTCCTTCTCCAATTGCTTTGAAACGTGAAGTTTCTTTGATGCGTGTCCGTCTGAACGTAAAGGATAAAGAAGGAAATACGAATAATGAGAATACTGCGAATGGCGTTGACTTTGCACAGGATGCTTCTATTATGATTTATCGTTTACCGGATCATCTGAAAGTGATGGCAGGGAATGCCGGAGGAGTAAGTGCTACCTCGACTGCTACTAATATATTGTCTATTTCGGGTGGTGAGGTCTTTAAAACAACTGATCCTACATCCGGTTATAATGCAGGAGGTAAAGTTCTGAGTGGAAACTTCACGATGTGGAGAGATGTGGTTGTATTCCCCAATAACGGTGGACGTGCCAATGATTCTGCAACTACCGGTACGGCTGACAGACAGCGTCAGTATTTTATAGTGGTATCAGGACGTGGTAAAGCCGGACATATTTTGGGAGATGGTACTGCACTTCCCAATGATGCTACTGTTTATTGGTCCGGAGTGGTTAAAGAAAATTTTGTGCCGAACGTGATTCGTGAAGTAAACCTGACTTTACGTACTGGCGGAAGCACGACTGTGCCTGTAACTCCTACGGAATATGGTGGTTTAGAAATCACTGTGAGTGCTCCTACACCTTGGGATAGCAATATTGTAAATTCAGATATTATAATGTAAAAACTTTCTTTTACTCCCCTCGGAATTATGGTCCGGGAGCAGAGAATAAGCAGAAATGCTTGCTGCTCCCGAGGACCTCGGGGGTGATTAATGAAATAAACTATAGAACATGAGAAAAAACAGACTTCTCATAGTATTATTTACTGGTGTAGCAGTCTTACTTTCGCTTGCGTCGTGTACATATGATTATTTTGAAGATGAAACGAATTATCAGGTTTTTGTACCCGAAGTTCTGAACAAGACTGTCAGTGATTGTCGAGTGCTGGTCTATAACGATGCCGGAACATTGGTCGGTGCACGTTATGCAACCTCTCCATGGGATAAAGATCCGCGCATGGAGGCGGGCTTGTTTAGTTTTAGGTTAACTCCCGGCGAATATAAAGTATACTGTTATACCAATACGGACAGTCTTACGTTTGTGGACGGGCAACATCTGGATGCTTCTGCTTTTATTCTGAAAAGCAGCTCTACCGGACCGAACAGATATGTACAACCTTCGGATATATTATTCCAGAAGTTCGTACCCGCAATTGTACATCCGGGCATTTTACAGACCGATACCGCAGCACTGGAACGCTATACCGGACGTATAACGGTTCGGTTTAAGAAATTTCCCGGTGATGTATCGCATATAAAGAAGGTACAATTGCTTGCGGAAGGAGCACCTGTGATGCAATACCTCAAAAATGATACTCTGACCGGCCGATTGACTCCTGAGGACAAAATGTTTCATTTCGGAACATTACCCGTACAGGAGAAAGCCGATGTATTAGAGGTAGATCATCGTTTTATTCCTTCTGTGGAGAATGAACCGATGAGGTTGAATTATACATTTCTCGATGAAAATGGAGCAGTTGTCAACCATCTGCCCGTGGAAGTTACGGAAAGGGAGACAGGACTGCCGTTACGGTTATTGCATGGTAAACGTATAATTATTGAGATCGAATCTTATACCGTTATTAAGATATCGGTTGTAGGATGGAACGAAGATATCGAGAGTGGAGATACGGACATGGAATGATACATATATACATA
>ENA-OQIG01000444-OQIG01000444.1-human-gut-metagenome-genome-assembly--contig:-NODE-444-length-24171-cov-4.277907_pt1 | contig 24171 bp, 25 predicted proteins | sample MGYA00242576_ERZ504741 | MGnify/ENA primary metagenome ERZ504741 (study PRJEB26092, sample SAMD00036436) | human gut metagenome | host: Homo sapiens | study: EMG produced TPA metagenomics assembly of... | reverse complement strand
TCCATGATAGCCTGCATCGTTTCATCATCAAACTGTGCCACGGTGAGGTATTGAGATACCAAGAGGACATAGAACATATTTCCGTAGGAATACCGCCCAGCCCCGTTTTCTCTACCGCAACAGGGTTGGTGTAGGTGACTTCTTTCCGCCGGATTTGTCCCTTGCGAAGCTCTCTGCCAGTTCAAAGGTGTATTTTTTCCGTGTCCTGCCACATAGTCTAGGAAACCGCCGCCGTAATTATAGGATTGAATCACGCTGTTTAAGTCACAGCCCTTTGTTTCTGCCGCTGCGAGCAGTTCCGAGAAATACTTGCAGCCCTGTTTGATGGATTCCTCTGTACTAAGGGAGTTCGGGGGAAGCCCCAGAGATTCCGAGGACTGCATAACGTCTTCCAGCGTGCCGCCGGATTCCACCTGAATGATGGCGAGCAGCACATTTAAGTATTCCTCTATGCCATATTCCTTTGCATACTTTTCCAGCATAGGCTTATGGGCGAGGACTTCCTGTGATACGCTCACGCCTCCATAGATAAGGTTTCCTCCGCTTCCTCCGTCTTCCTCATCCGAGAAGACAATCACCACCAAAAGGAGCAGGGAGAACATCATCACGAACACACCGGAACAGGCAAAGAAAAGGTGTCTTAACTTCATGGTTTCTCCCCTTTCTTCTGTTTGGCAGCCGCTGTTACCGTTTTTGTCCACTCCTTTCTGGTGGTGGTACGCCGGATGGTAAAGTTCGATTCTTTTACCACAGGGGCAGCCCGTTTTCTTTCCGGTATCACAGGAGCCGTATCATTCTGGACAGGTCTTGCTGGACGGGGAGCAGCAGGTGTAGTAGTTGTCTTTTGTCTTTCCTCTGGTTTGTCTGGGGAAGCCGGAGGGACTATCTGGCGTTCTGTCCTTACAGACGGTATCTGTTCATGGTGGATGGAAGCCGCTTTTACCACCGGAACCGAAGCCCGTTCTGCCACAGTTCCCCCATAAGAAACCTGTCCCCGTTCCCTGATGGATGGGGAAGCTGGCTGCATGGCTGGTTTTCCTGCATGAGTGGTATCTGCATGATGTCGAAAATCTTCTGGTTGCTTTGTAGTAACAGGGCGTTCATGGACAGGAGCCGCCCCTTTGGGGGGTTCGGAAGCTGTCTTTTGCGGTTGTTTTGCCTGTTCCAGTTCTGCTCTGCGTTCTGCAATGGTCTGTCTGCGGCTTTCTGCCTGTGCGTTTCGCTGTTCGGCTCTGGCAGTTCGGGCCTGGGTCACGCTGGAAGTAAAGTCCCGTACTCCCTCTGATACCTGTGTTTTCCCGTGGTAAAGGGCATACTTTGCATTGATGGGCAAATCCTTTGCCTGCTCCCGAAGCTGTCCGGCAGTATCGGTTATCTTATCTTTGGTATCCGCCACCGCACCTACCGCAGAGCCAGCCCGTTTCCATGCGGATTCCTTTTCGGGTGCTGCCTGTCCGTCTGGTCTGCTGTGGTCTGCCTGTGTCCGTTTGGAAGAACCGGAGTTGGTAGCACTTCTCTGGTCTGAGCCAGCTTGTTTTCCTGCGTGGTAGGCAGCCGTTCCAGCCCCAAGAGCTGCCACAGAACGTCCTAACTTATGCTGTAAACGGTGCATATGGGCGTGCATGAGCATACGGGGTCTTCGCATGATACGGCTTCCCATGCTTTGGGAATCGCCGCTCTGTAAGGAGAACATCCCCATCAAATCCCCCAGCTTGAAATAAATTCCGGCAAAGGTCACTATCTGCAAGAACGCCGTCAGGAAGAACGGGTATTCCCCAGACAGGTTGTAGAGCATGGTGGAAATACTGAACGCTACCGTGATAATCAGGGTGATTCCGGCTCTGGTAAGGATGGTGTTGAACAGTTTTGTAATGGCACGCTTTGACATCCCCTCAAAAGAGGGAACCATGCTAAGGAGGAAACTCACAGGCAGGAACATGGCGTAGATGATAAAAAGCACCTGTGAGAAAATCATTATCCCTGTGAGCAGGAATACAAAAATGGAGATACCGATATTGAAGATAAATAGGAAGAAGACGGTTCCCAAGCGGTTGATGGTCTTTGTGATGGTAAGGTTCGTGTTTTCCCTGTCTTCGATTTCCTCCACCACGATTTCTTCCCTGTCCTGCCCGTTGTTTTCATTTGGGCTGGTTGAGAGCAGGCTTTCCACACGGTCAGCCCCAATGCTTTCCACATCCGAGTTGCCGTATTGCAGCAGGAGCCACGGCTGCTTAACCTGAATGGAAAACAGGCTGTTCCGTATCAAATCCACACTGTCTTTTCCTTGACTTTCCGAGTTTGGCAGCACAATCTTTGTACCAAGGGTCAGGCTGGCATTGCTGATGTCTGCGGAAAATTCATTGATTTTCCCGATATAATCAGGGCATAGGCGATAAAGGCAGCGGACAGCACGAACACCACCACGAAATTGACAACGGCATGGATGGCTTTTGTGGTTTCCCGTTTGATAAGTCCTGTATAGGCAACATAAATCCCTACCACCAGAATGAGAATCAGCAGGAACCCGATATAAAATCCCTCCGAGGACAAGCCGCTGGTGGTAACGCCTGCCAAGGTCTGCATATTTTTCCCAATGGAATCCGCCGTAGAGGAAATGAAGTCCAGTGAGTAGGTTCCTGAATCAGATACCCCGTAGCGTTGGAAAGGTACAGGCTGATTGTCCAGATAAAATTTGTGATGGCATACAGCCCGTACATCACCTGTTTTCCGATACCGTCCAGCCAGTTCCACGGGAGCCAGTCCCATCCGCTGTTCACATAAAAATCAAGCTGGTAGTTGTCCAGCGGATATTTGCTGTATTCGTTGGCAGCGTCCACCGTATCATCCACCAGTCCGGCAGCGTGGGCGGCTGTGCCGAAGACTGCCAGCAGCAGGAGGATGAGCAGGAGTGCCAGAAGCACCCTGCCAATCACTTTTCCTGCCATTTTCCAAGACAAGCCCTTTTTTGCGTGATAGGGAACTGGGAATTGCGGTCGGTTGGAAGTTCTATGTATCACCATCATTCCACCTCTTTTCTTACGGGCGGTCTGGTATCAAAGGCGTGGAACAGGTCTTCAAAGATAGGATGGAACTGTATCACGCCCACACGCCCGTACAAATCGCTGATAAGGCACTGTCCGTTTTCTAAGTCACGGAGCCGCTTCTGGTTATTTTCATCTTCGGAATCCACCCCGAAAAAGGCGAGGGTCTTCTTGATTTCGTTGATGTCTGTGGAGCGGAACGCAAACTTCAAGCCCAGATTGTTTTTCAGCTTTTCATCCAGCAAATCGTCCGTGTTCTGGGTGACAAAGTAAACGCCTGCGTTCATAGCACGTCCGGCACGAACCAGCTTCATGGAGAGGGTCTTGCCCTGTGCCACCTGTAAGAAGCTCCATGCTTCGTCCAAATCCACAATCTTAAACACGCTGCGGTCGGTGTGGATGAAGTCGAGGGCAAAGGTGCTGATTACAATGAGCATTGCCACGGAAAGCAGCTCCATTGTGGTGTATTCTTCAAACGAGGTTTCTTTATCCGGCAGCACCAAATCCGCCACCTGAATGATGTTGAGCTGCTTTTCAAGCTGATGGACTGTGTGACGTCCCCATCCGAAAAGAGCAGGTGTGCAAAGTCATAGTCCGTAAAGGATTCGATATGGTCGGCTATGCTGGTGCTGATGGTGGTTCCCTCCGCCCGTAGTTCCTCAATCACCTTGAAAAGCCCCCGTTCATCACTGTTTGTCACCGCACGGATGGCTTTCCGAAGAACAGGGAACTTCTCCCCGTCACGGCTGGAAATGCCCGTTAAAAAGGTTAGGATGTCGATTGCCAGTGATTCAGAATCCTTTGGGTTCTCCATAATCACATACGGGTCGAGTAAGCCCCTGTTCTGTTCCTCCGAGGTTAGGTTTACGATATTGATTTCATGGGCGATTTCCGGCAGGGTTTCTTTCCAGCGTCCCCGTTCCGCTTTCGGGTCAACAATGAGAGCCTGTGCCCCAAATAATACGGAATAATAGACAATCATGTTGTTGCTGAATGATTTTCCACCGCCGAGGGAGCCGACAAAAGCGGCAGCAAGGGCGTTAGTGACGGAGCCTTTTACCCCTTGACTGGCAAGGGCAGGCTTTAAGTACACGTTTCTTCCTGTATCAAGGCTGTACCCGATATAAATACCCTCCGGTTCCCCCAACATCTGGGTTGCCCCGAAGCCAAGACCAGCAAGGAAATCGCTGGTGACATACTGGATGTAATCGTTCAGATACCGTTTGCTGGCAGGGAGAAATTCCCCATGCAGCCCCAGCATATCCCCAAAGGGGCGAACCAGCTTCACATTCAAATCGTCATAAAAATCTTTCACCTCATTGCAGCGGCGTTTCAGTTCTTCCAAGTCGGGAGCCGTCACACGCACCACATAGGACAGCTTATACATGGATTCCTTGCTCTGGTCTAAGGTGGATTCCAGCTCATTCACGCTGTCTAAAGCGTCCACCACGTTTGTACTGGTTTCACTGTCATTCTGCCATGCGTGGTTGTCCAAATCTTTCAGCTCTTTTTTCTTGTTCCGCACCGTTGAGAGGGCTTTCCGGTTTGTGACAATCTCCACATTCATAGAGGTATCAATGGGAAAGGTAAATTGCTGCTGCTGATAGTAAAAGATTTCCGAGGATGGGAAGTCCAGTTCCCCTACAATGCTGTTGATGGTAAAGTAGGCGGCATACACTGTCCCGTCTTCCTGTTCGATTTTCAGATACCGCTGGTTTTCCTCTATCAGACAACGGGTGGGTTTGATGAGGTCATAGTATTTCACCAGCGTTTCCTCCTGAAACCGCTTCTTTGGCAGGTAATACTCATAATCTTCGTAGGCGGTTCCGGTCTGCCCGTATAAATGCTCAATCAGATAGCCAAAATCGTCCTTGTTAAGCCGCCGGACTTTAAAGCGGCGTGAGATTTTACTTTCCAGCAGTTTTTCCATCTTCTGAAACCGCCAGATTTCCTCATTGCTCATGGAAACAAAATCCCCCATGAGCTTGTGGTTGACTTCGTGGAGGAAATCGGAAACGGCGGTCTTTGCTTCCCTGCGAAACTGCTTCATGGTGACTTCCTGCTCATTGACAAGCAGCTTGAAGCCGATAAAAAAGCGGTAGTCCACCTGATTTTCCCCTATCATGGAAATCAGGGCTTCGGTCTGTGCGTCAATCTTTGCACAGGCAACGTCCTTTAGCTTACCTGTCACTTCCTGTTTGGAGCGTTCCTGTGCTGCCCGTATGCTGGATTCCGTGCTGATTTGCAGGGCGTGAATCTTCCCGTCCCTGTTCTGGGCGATAAGCTGCCGGAAGGAATCGTGTACCTGATATTTCTGTTCGGGGCTTAAAAAAGAATAGTTGTAGGGAAGCAGCTCATAGTAAGCAAAGCACTCCCCGTCATGGTTGAACACAAGGTTATTTTCGATATATTTAATCGGATATGCCATAAATATCACTCCTTACTGCCGTGATGGGCTGTGCCGGATATTCCTTTTCCAGCTTCACGGGCTTTCCTGCATAGGTCAGTTTCGGGCGTACCAGATATGCCAGTACGGATTTCAGGAAGCCGTAAGGCTTCTTCCCGTCAAAGGTCTTCTGGCACATGAACCAAGTGAGGGCAAAGGGTACGCCGAAGTATTTCAAAAATGCCCCGTCAATGAACGAAAGGAGGGAGGTTCCCTAAGAGTATCACTGCAAACACCGATACCACGAACCACGCCATCTGCGTAAATGTGACGGGGAATGGCAGCTTAAAATCATTGATGGAATAGAGTACCTTTTCCACCGACCAGATACTGGTATAGCTTCGTATTTTCTTCATGTTGTCCGTCCTTTCTAAAAGATGGGGGCAGCAAACGAGCTGCCCCTGAATCAAAAAATCCGCCTGTATTTCCTGAAAGAGATACAGACGGGTCTACCGTAAGATTTCATATACGCGTGGTTTGTGACAACAAAGGTTCCCTCCAATTCCATGTCACGCCCATAGGCGGCGTAGTCGATATAGTTTTGTAAGTGTGCCGGAAGTTCGCCAAGCTGTCCGCTTTCTTCCAGATAGCAGCGAGCCACATCCGCCATATCATCACAGCCGGAATGGCAGATAATATCGTCTTCATGCTCACAGAGTTCTTCGATACTGCCAAAGTAGGATTGCAGCTCTGATAGTTCCTCCTAAATGTACTCCGGTAAGTCCTCCACCATTTCACACAGGCGGTTGACTTCTTCAATGGGGGTATATTCGTCAATCTCAAAGGGCAGCTCATAATCATGGATGGCGTATTCCTCATATTCATCATTCAAACCGATACGTTCCTTGACTTCCTCAAAGTCCACAGGCGGCGTGAACCATGCCCCGACCAGTTCGCCCTCATTGTATTTTCCTAAGTTGGCAATGTAAATCCGCATTTCCTCCAAGTTCTTCTACCTCCTTTTAGCGGTAATAAAAGATACCATTGTCCGTAAACAGGTAGTTTTCGCTGGTTTCCAGTTCCCGACCAATGGCAGCGTAGTCGATATGGTTCAACAGGTCTGGATGTACTTCTCCAAATAGCTGTACCTCCTGCACCAGATAACGGGCGAGGGATTCCCCGTCCTGCACCGGATAGCAGCGTATCTGGTCTTTGTGGTCGATAAATTCCGTAAAGCTGGGAAACCACCGCTTTTGTACCACATCCATTTCATAATAGAGGGGCGTTCCCTGCATTTCCTGTACCATCCGGCAAAGGGCGTTGATTTCCCAGAGCTTGTGTTGCCCTCCAATGGAAAGGGCAGCTCATAGTCTTCAATTTCGATTTCTTCCTCACTCTGAACCCCAAGACGTTCCCTGATTTCTTCAAAATCCACAGGGCAGGAAAACCATGCCCCAGGATATTCCTCAAAATCTTCATGGTAAAACCGTGTGGTGTTCAGGATGTAGATTCTCATTTCCTCAATCTGTATCACGTCCTTTCTCTGTTAAGTTTTTGGGGAGTTACGCTCCCCAAGCCCCTAGTGGACTTCCGCCATGAAGCAATCAGAGCTTGCTCCATAACGGAAGTGTGATATGGCTTTTTCCTATGCACCGATAATCTTATTGAACAGTTCCAGTAAGATGTCCTTTACACCGTCCGCATTGAAAACCAGACCAACCGCTACAAGGGAAACTACTAAAAAGCCGATAAGTTTGGAAAATTCCCTCTTAAATCCGAGGTACAGTCCAATCACCACGATTGCCAGCAGCACAAGGGACTGGGCGTTGGATAAAAACCAGTTGTAAAGATTCTGTCCGAAATTCATAAAAGCTCCTTTCTTTCCTGTAAGAGTTCTTAGGTTCCAAAATTGCCGCCGTTAAAGCACCACCTCCTTTGCAGCGGCGGCTTGCTGCTTCAGGATTTTTTCGTGCTTCTCCGTCAGCTTTGCATGGGTGATGATGTCATGGACAATCTGGGTGTGGTTCATCTTATCCAGACGGAGAGCCAGCTTTAACGTGGGGGCTACCTGATGGGAGAGCCAGTGCAGGGTGCGTTCAAAGGAATAGGGTTCCGGTTTTGTTGTCAGTTTCAGGCTTCCCCTGTGTTCTCCAATGAACCACGCCCATTCCTCACTGATACGCCAGTCAGAACGGGGTTTCGTATCGTCCCTGTCCACGAACCGGACATAGCGGTTGATGATTTGAAAGGCTGTCCGTTCTGGATTGTCATGTTCTAACAGGTCACGGATGGCGTAAAAGGCACGCTCATTTTTCAGCCGGATTTCAAAGCGGTTCTTTACCTCTGCGTCCGCAATGGGAATATCATGCTTTTTGTACTGCTCATAGTCTTTTTCGTAAATGCAGAAGTACACCTCACTCTGGAGGGAGCCGATATACAGGGTGTTCCCCATACATTCTTTTTCCTCACGCCGTACCAGTCGCCGCTGCGGTAGCTTTTAAAGCTGCGGAAGACCGAGATACATTCCTCATTCCGGCACTTCTCTGTCAGATGGGGAATGTTCAGGATTCCCGTTTTGTCATTGATGGCGAGGTCAAGCCGCTTCATCACGCCGTCCTCCATGAGAACATCCATGAAAAACTCATACCAGCTCCGTTCCTGTGCCAGCAGATAGCTTTCAAACTGGCGGCAGCCACGCCCTTTCAGTTCCAGCAGCACCCCTTTTTCCAGTTCCGGTGATACCAGAACGAAAATATCCCCCAGATAGTAATGCTCTGTGTAAGAGTAGAAGCCGTAGTCTTCATGGATAAAGTAGGGGAGCTTTAGCCGCAGCACGTCTTCCACGATATGCTTCACATCCGTAGTGGGAAAGCGAATCCGCACATAGTCAAAGAGCATTTCAAGGGGAGCGTCTGGGTTGAAGCGTTCCAGAGCTTCCGTGATGGCTTCCTGTAATACTTCGGACGGGTGAGCCTTGCCTGTTTCAATGTCGCTCAGGTACGGACGGGTGATTCCGGCAGCTAGGGCAAGTTTCTGTTGTGAGATACCGTAACTTTCCCGTTTTTCTTTGATGTCCCGTACCCATGTTTCTTCATTCAGTGAAAATCCCTCCTGTCTAAAAAAGCGTATGTCAACTTTCAGAGCCTTGTTGACACACGCCGGATATGGGAAAATCCCTTGTGTACCATGGGATTCTGCCCTGTTGTTTGGTTGTTGCCTGTCGATTTGTACCCCTCTGTTAGATACGAGGGGTTCATGCTGGCGTGCCTTGCGGCACACCAGCCACAGCAGGTCAGTCCGTTTCTGCGGCTTTTGCTTCGCACGCCGCCTGCACTCCCTGCCTGCTGTCTGTCAGCTTTTTTATTTCTTTGAGGAAATCGTGTCCTTTTGGTACTAGGGGCGTGTAAAACTCCGAGATAACGCTGGTTCCCACATCCACATAGCCACGCCCTTTTATCTGCTTCAGGAAGAAGTCCTTTGTGGTTTCCCCGAACATCATCCCATAGCCCATTTCCGACATCCGCCCCAGAGCCACACGAAAATTGAACTGGTCACGGATTCCGTCCCCCAGATACTTTGCGTCCGGACGCTGGCAGGCGAGAATCAGGAAGAAGCCAGCCTGCCGCCCAAGCATAACGATTTGTTTTAACTTGTTGAGGACAGCGGCGTTTTCCTTTGTGCCGAGCATTTCCATAAATGCCACATATTCATCAAAGATAAGGAAATTTGCCGGAAGCCCAAGGTAAGCGTAGTTTTCCCCTGTCCGGTAATTCTCCATGAGCTTCATGTCTTCGCTGCGTTTCATCATTTCTTCATAGAAACGGTCAATGCAGGCGAGCATATCTTCCTTTTTGTAATACACATCCGGCATAACCGCCTGTAAATCCGCAAGGTCGGCGTTCTTCGGGTCTAACACGAACAGGACGGCGTTGGTGCGGAGCAGGGCTTCAATGAGGGTCAGGATAAAGTAGGTCTTTCCGCCGCCGGTTCCTCCGGCAATGAGCATATGGGGGAGCTTGTCATACTCCCACCAGACATTTTCCATAAGACGGAGCCTGCCGTCCTTTGCCTGTACATCCTCAATGGAAATACGGTTGGCAATGGTATCATAAAGCAGGGTGTACTCCACATAGGAATCCTTTAATTCCTTATCCGTCAGCTCACAGTACAAGCCGCTTTCCAGCTTTTTTTCCAAGTGTAAGAGCTGCTCCTGATATTTCCCCAAGGTGATTTCCACACGGATATGGAGCAAGCCCTGTTTCATCCGGTAGTAGATTTTGGGAAAATAAGTGATGGTTTCTTTGGAACGGCTGGAAGACAAGTCCTTGAAAAAAGCGTCTTCCTTTCTCTGCTCCGATTCATACCACTTGTTTTCCAACACCATCCTTGCCAGCTTTTGGCGGTGGATGAGCTGCTTTACTTCATCCCTGCGGTATCGCCAGAACAGAAGAACTGCTGTAAGACACACCAGCCCTGCCACGCCCATGCTGAATAACAGGTAAGGGATATTTATGTCCTGTGCTATCTGGGAAAGGGACACTTCCTGCCAGTTGGTTCCGGCAATTTGCCGGATATGAAACAGCAGGACAACCAGCAGGAAGACAGGGAACAGGGTGGCAAGGGCAGTATGGAACACAAGGTCTTTATCCGTGGGACGGATACGTTTTCCACGGGGGAAAAGCTGCTTCATGGGAATAATCCTCCTTTCCATGATTAAAAATAGCCCATATAAAGCAGCGAATATCCTTTCTTGCTGTCTTCCATATGGGCTTGAAATAAAAAGTATAGCCGGATGACTCCCTGCACAGACATTCCGGCATATAAACTGCCAGATTTTCCGGCGGCTGATAATCTTCTAGGGCTTCGATAAGAAGCTGACCTGCCATCCAGCAGTATTCCGGCAGAGAAACCAGCCGGAAGTCCTGTTCGTATTCTTCATATCCAGTAATTGCGTCCATACTTATTTTTCTGCTGGCGGTTCTTTCTTTGGTGATTGCGGATTCATGGCAGCACCTTTTTTCAGAACAATATCATCCGCCTTGATGTACCAGTCCACCTCTGCTCCCTGAAAGGTAGCCGTTGCCACGGTATCTGCCACAGGATTGATAAGTTCCACCTCTGCGTTGTAATCGAACTCCTTTAATGGCACGCTGGCAGGGATAGAAACCTGAATCATACGCCCCTGTCCTCTGGATTTTAAGTCATAGGTACGCTCCTTGATTTCTTCTGATACCGAGCCGTCTTCATTCTGGAGGTGAACCTCACGTCGGAGGGCAGAAAACTTCAATGCCCCGAATGTTGCTTCCTTGTCAATCACGATTCCGTTTGCTAATCTCATAGTCTGATGTCCTCCTTTTCCTTACGCTTTTACCATATCGTCAGCGTGTAAAATGTAGTTGGTAAAGCCCCTTGTGCCAATTTTATAGCCCTCTGCGGTAATACGGGGATTGACGAGCTTTACACGTTCCTCAAAGTCAAAATGTTTCTCTCCGGCTTCGGCAGGAGGATAACCACAATATCATCCGCCTCTGTACGTCTGAATAAAGGTTGAAGCTGCGAGAGAGTACCGCCATGCGTCCGTTGATTCTTCTCTGTTCTGTTTTGTCTTCTCCGGCAAACTCCAAGTTGCCGAATGTTTTTTCCATGTTGGGGATAACGAATTTTAATTCCATATAGATGTACCTGTCCTTTCTGAATGTTGTGTTTGATGGTTGGTTTTGGGTTCTGGTCTGGAAGCCGGAGGGGAACGCTCCGGCGGTGGTGATTTCTTCGTGGTATCACATCCTTTCTGGTTTTAGGGTAAAAAAATAGACGCTCATTTCTGAACGTCTGAATTGATACACTGGAAAGGCGGAATATTTGCTTTATCCTCTATATTTTTGTATATGTTGTACTTACAAGGTCGCCCCAGAACAGAAAGCCCGCTCCACATACGACAATATACTCCGTGTAGTCACAGATTATGACGTATGTGAGCCTATCAAATATTTAAGAGAGCGGGAGATCGTTCATTATCAGAGATTCGGTGAAGCCCTGCGCATCACCCAGGAGAAGTTAGACAGCAAGAATTTCTATGCGTTTAATCCGTCTTTTGACAATGGAAAAAGTGTGATCCAGCCGAGAAATTAAGGGGATCACAAAAATTCCGCAGTAAAATCCAACGGTATATAAAAAGCCCGGCAAAACCGGGCTTTTAAACAGAAAAATATTACAGAGTAAGCAATATTCCACCAAGTTTCTCCACATCTTCCTTCTGATGGGTGGAGATCAGAAGGAAACGATCCTGTCTGTATTCCTTTAAAAATTTTATGACCTCATCTTTTGTTCCCTCATCCAGACCTGTAAAGGGTTCATCCATTAAAAGCAGATCCGACCTGGTAAGAAGAGCCCGCAGGATGCAGTCCGCCGTTTCATACCGCCGCTTAAGGTAGATACCGGCCGGTTTAAACATCTCCGGCAGAAGACGGCACATAGCTGTGAGGATCTCATCCCTGGAAATCCCGGAAATTTCAGAAGTATGTTTTTTCTGCACCATCATCACATTTTCCAAAGGGGAAAAAGAAGGACAGAGCCGGTCTTCCTGGAAAACAGCGGAAATGCGCAGAGAACGGGAAGCATCTGTATCAGTTTCAGTCCCGGCTCCGGACCCCACATTCCAGATAATATCCCTTCATCTGCCTTTTCCAGTCCCATAAGAATACGGAATAAAGTGGTTTTTCCTGTTCCGGAAGGACTCATCAGGCAGTAGGTCTTATACCGGTCTAAAGTCAGGTCCACATTTTTTAAGACGGTCAGTGTACCATAAGATTTTGACAGGTTTTTAATTATGATCTGTTCCATATCAGTGACGTACCTTCTTTAATAATGTAAGAAAAACAAACTCAAAAACTGCGCTTATAAGGATAATGGAAAAGGTCCAGGCAAAAAGCCCGGAAGTATCCAGATACAGTTTTGTGTAATATAGTTGCTCGCCAATAGAAGCTTTCGGGATACCGATCACTTCTGCAGCAACTCCTGATTTCCAGCTCATTCCCAGGGCAGTCCTGCAGCTGCTTACCAGATAAGGGTGGACAGCCGGGATGAAGAGGTAGCGCACTTTTTTTAGAAATGGCATGGAAAAGACCTGGGACATTTCCAAAAGCTTTTGATCCATATTTTCAAGCCCTGCCAGCGTAGCGCCATAGATCATGGGAACTACCACCAGAAAAGAGATAAAAACAGACAGATTTTCTGACCCGATCCAGATCAGTGCCAGAATGACAAAGGAAGCCACCGGTACAGATCGGATCATCAGCATAGGCGGTTTTAAAAATTCTTTCACCAGGGGAAAGGCCCAACCAAGGCTTCCAAGAAGGATCCCAAGGCAAAAAGCACTTAAAAATCCCAGGCAGATGCGAAGGGAAGAGTGAAACAGGCTCAGCCAGAAATCCCCGTCTTTTAACAGTCCTGCCAGCGTCAGTGCCATGTCAAAAGGCCCGGCAAAAATAATATTGTTGTGGATGAAAAGGTCCGCCAGCTGCCAGATCCCGATCCAGATCAGCCAGCAGACCCAGTTTTTTCCATATTTTTTCATCAGATTTTTCATTGAAGCAATAAGAAAAGGATCCTGTAAGTGATTTATGGAAGATAGTAGAAGTCATCAGCCGGTAACTGTCCGCCTACAGATTTTGCATCAGCAGCTTCCAGAACAGATAAATAGCCTGAGAGAGCAGACTTCATTTCCTCACCTGTGATGCATACAATGTTGCAGGCAGGCATAGCCTTTTTCGCAATGGGTGCCTTTTCAACGATGCCCAGTGCAGCTACCATTTCAGCAGCTTCATCCAGATGTTCGCTTGTATAGGCAGCAGATGCCTTGTGATCTTCGATGAACAGCTTCACAGCTTCTTCATTTTCCTTTAAGAAGTCGCTGCGCACAATGGTAACACCTGTAACTAACTGGCTTCCATTTTCCTTATTTAAAAGGTTCCACTGTTCAGTCAGGTCAAGAACCGGCTTTAAAGCTTCGTTCTGGATGCAGGCAGCAGTTGCAAAAGGCTGAGGAAGAACGCCTACTGCAGAAGAATCTTCTTTTAATACAGAAGCAACCTCTGTGGCCTCAGACTTAAATTCCAGAGTAACATCCCCGTCAGTAAGGCCATTTTCAGAAAGGAGATAATTCATTACATATTCCGGGGTAGTTCCTTTTCCGGTCATGTAAACGGTCTTTCCTTTCAGGTCTTCCATAGAAGAAATGGAATCATCAGAGGCAACTACATAGAGAACGCCCAAGGTATTGATGTCGATCACATTTACATTACCCTGGGTCTTTGTATACAGGATACTTGCAACATTGGCAGGGACTAAAACAATATTCAGATCTCCACTTGCAATGGAACCTACCAGTTCATCTGCTTTTCCTGCATGGTAAAGGTATAGTCATTTTCTGTCTCGCCTTTTTCAGCGCGATCCATCAGTTCAGCCAGTCCCATAGAGGTAGGTCCTTTTAAAGAGCCAACGCGGATCGCAGTACCTGAACCGGCTGCGTCAGAAGTCTCAGTTTCTTCCTTTTCAGTTTCAGCTTCTGCCTGTGAGCTTTCAGCCTCTGTGCTCTGTGCTTCTGTTTCTTTTACAGTCTCGCTTTCAGCAGAAGCAGCAGTGGTTTCCTTATTTCCTGCACAGCCGCCTAACACTAAAGTGCCTGCAAGAGCAGCCGCCAGCAGTTTCATTGTTTTTTTCATAATAAATTATTCCTCCCTAAATAATATAGTAATAGACCTATCTTACCATAAAAATTCCTTGCTGTGGTGGTTAAGTGCTGTTAAAATGGATTTGTTGAGAAAAATAGATAGAAGAAAGGTAAATTATGGGAAAATTATACGGAATTGGAGTAGGACCGGGAGATCCGGAACTGCTTACATTAAAAGCATATAAGATCCTTAACCAGGCAGATGTGATCTTCTGTCCGGAAAAGAAAAAAGGAGCAGGTAGTTTTGCCTTTGATATTATAAAGGAACATATAAAAGACAGTAAAGCCCAGATCGTAAATCTGGAGTATCCTATGCATTATAAAGGGGACGAGCTGAAAAAAATGTGGGAAGAAAACGGACGCCTGATCTCTGAATATTTAAAAGGAGATAAAACAGGAGCTTTTATTACTTTAGGCGATCCCTCTGTATACAGTACCTTTATGTATACCCTTCCTTATATAGAAGCTTTTGGCACAGAGACAGAGGTAGTTCCGGGAATTCCATCCTTCTGTGCAGCAGCGGCTATTTCAAAAATCCCTCTTACTGCCTGGGATGAAGATCTGGTGATCGCACCGGTCCGGAAAAATAATGCAGCGGATCTGGAAAAACTTCTTACAGAACATGAGAATGTAGTGCTTATGAAGCCTTCCACAGACAGTGAAGCCCTGGTTTCAGCTATTCAGGCAAGTGGAAGGGAAAATTCCTTTGTACTGGTAGAAAAGGCGGGAACCAAAGAGCAGCGTCTGATCCGGGAGTATCAGACCTTAAAGGAGGAGCCGGTTCCCTATCTGTCTCTGATGATCCTTAAGTCTCAGAAGCAGTAAGCTGTATTTTTTTCCTGTATTCCCCGGGAAGACAGTCGTAGCGCTTTAAAAAGGATTTTGCAAAGGCACGGCTGTTGGGAAAACCATTATTAATGGCAATGTCATTTAAACTGCGGTCTGTGTGTAGCATTTCACGGAATGCATATTCGGTGCGCAGGTTTAAAAGATAGGTTTTGTAACTGATCCCTGCATAGAGGCGGAACATGCGGGATAAATAGTTGGGTGAGAAGCCGAATGTTTCAGCTACACTTTCCAAAGTGATCGGCTGATCATAGTGTTTCTTCATATAAGAAGTAATCTGGGAGAGACGGTCTAAGTGCCGTTTCTGCCGCAGATTTCCCTCATCTGCCTCTGTTTTCATAAATTCCGTTGCCATCTGGTATAAAAGTTCATAGAAGAGGCTTTGCATTTTTAAAAGATAGGCCTTTTCTTTTTTTGTATATACATGATACATTTTTTCAATAAGAACAGCCAGCGCGCGGTTTTTCTCCTGGGACTGGCTTACAAATATGGCATAGTCCTCTTTTCCCATATAAGGGGTAAAATAAGAAACCGGGATCTGGAGCACCAGGGTCAGATTGGGTTTTGGCGCTTCAATGGAGTGGATCTCATTGGAATTGACAATGATCAGTTCCCCGGCACTTAAGGGCTGGGACTGGTTGTTAATGTAAAATTTCAGTTCCCCTTCCAGCACCAGGAAGATCTCCACAGACTGGTGCCAGTGGTTGGCGCGGCGGTAATTGCCGTTTTTTCCTTCAAAAATGAAAAATTTACAGGGCAGGTCTTCGTTTGGAACGACCATTTCATATTTAAAATCCATCCTGTAGCTTCCTTTCCGTAAAAATTCCAGGTGTACATAAGGCTTAAAAAGCCGGTCAGAACACGCAGATCCTGCAATAAAGTATACCATATGATAAGAATGATGTAAAAGGATAAGAAAGTGCTATTATAAAGATAAGAACTGCTCTGGAATGACGGTTTAGGATAAGTTATAATCATTTTAGAATATGTTTGGCAGGAATGGCTGTCATAAGAGGAGAAGGGAGAATATCATGAATTATCTCTTGGGAATAGATGTGGAACTTCCGCAACAAAGACGGTCCTGTTTGATGAAAAGGGAACCGTGATCGCTTCCGCTTCACAGGAATATCCACTGTATCAGCCGGAAAATGGCTGGGCAGAGCAGAAGCCCGAGGACTGGAGAGATGCAGTTCTTAAGACCATAAAGGAAGTTGTTTCACAGTCAGGTGTAGACAAAGACGCAGTAAAGGGAATTGGTATTTCCGGACAGATGCATGGCCTGGTCATGTTAGATGAGGCCGGAGAGGTGATCCGTCCTTCTATTATCTGGTGCGACCAGAGAACAGGCGCAGAAGTAGAGGACATGTTAAAGATCATGCCAAGGGAAGAATGGATCCGTATCACAGCTAACCCGCCACTGACAGGCTGGACTGCAGCAAGATCCTCTGGTACGGAAAAATGAGCCGGAAAATTATAACCGCTGCCGTCATATCTTACTGCCTAAGGATTACATCCGCTACATACTTACCGGTGTATTTGCAACTGAAGTTTCTGATGCAAGCGGTATGCAGCTTTTAGACGTTCCGGGCCGCTGCTGGTCTGATGAAGTGCTGAAAGCATTAAATATTGACAAGAACCTTTTAGGAAAGGTACATGAGTCCTGCGAAGCAACAGGAACACTGCTTCCGGATGTAGCAAAGGAATTAGGCCTTTCTGAAAAATGTATCGTAGCCGGCGGTGCCGGTGATAATGCTGCAGCTGCAGTGGGAACCGGTGTTGTAAAAGACGGAACTGCCTTTACTACCATTGGTACTTCCGGTGTTGTATTTGCACATACCAGCAAGCCTGCCATTGATCCGAAGGGAAGGATCCATACCTGCTGCTGCGCAGTACCGGGTGCATGGCATATGATGGGTGTGACCCAGGCTGCAGGACTTTCCTTAAAATGGTTTAAAGACCAGTTCTGCCAGGATTATGTAAAAGAGGCAGAGGCCAAGGGAGTAGATGTATACGACCAGATCAATCAGGATGTTGCGTCTGTGGCACCTGGAAGTGACCGTCTGCTGTATCTTCCTTATTTAATGGGAGAAAGGACCCCGCATCTGGATCCGGACTGCAGAGGCGTATTTTTCGGTCTGTCTGCGATCCACACAAGAAAGCATCTGCTGCGGGCTGTAATGGAAGGCGTTGCTTATTCTCTCTGCGACTGCAATGAGATCCTTCAGGAAATGGGCGTTAAGGTTGACTGTATGAAAGCTGCGGAGGCGGCGGAAAGAGCCTGTATGGCGTCAGATGTTAGCGGATCTGTACAACTGCTCCGTAGAGCGTGTGGTACAGGATGAAGGTCCGGCACTTGGCGTTGCCATTTTAGCAGGAGTTGCCTGCGGTCTTTATGAAAGTGTGGAAAAAGCATGTGACCAGCTGATCACACGCAGGGACAGCACAGAGCCAAAGGCAGAAGATGTGGCTGTTTATGAAAAATATCACAGACTGTATCAGAAATTGTATACAAGCCTGAAAAATGATTATAAGGAGCTGGCAGAATTATCATGATCAAACAGATAAGTGTAATGGAGCCGGAATTTAAAAAGTACGGCAAGGTCATCGGAGGTTATGACCTGAAAGAAATTTTACAGAAAATGGAAGAAACTCCATGCCCGGATGATGTAGTATATGTGGCTTCTGTAAAGGAACTGGAAGATTTAAAGATCGCAGAAGAACTGGCAGATGGTGTTTACGGACAGATGCCGATCCAGATTGGTTACTGCAACGGACACAACCGTAAATTAAATGCGTTAGAGTATCACAGAGACTCTGAGATCAATATTGCAGTCAGCGATATGGTACTGCTTCTGGCAAAAGAAGAGGAAGTAGAAGATGACTATACATTAGATACTTCCAAGGTAAAGGCATTTTTCGTTCCTGCAGGCACCATGATCGAAGTGTATGCAACTACTCTTCACTATGCGCCATGCCAGACCTCTGATAAAGGTTTCCGCTGTGTAGTTGTCCTTCCAGAGGGAACTAACGGGGAGTTAAGCCACAAGCCGGAAAATAAGAGCGGCGAAGAGAAACTTTTGGCAGCTGTCAATAAGTGGCTCATCGGTCATGCAGAAGGCGGACTTCCGGAAGGCAGCTTTATCGGACTGAAAGGTGAAAATACAGAAGTTTAGAGCATAAAAAAGTATAAATAAGGGCTGTGGTGGAACAGCCCTGTAAATATGGAGGAAAAAAACATGTTTGAGAATATCCCGAAAGTAAAAGTTGGTATCGTTGCAGTCAGCCGTGACTGTTTCCCGGAGTCTTTATCTGTAAACCGCAGAAAAGCCCTGGTAGACGCTTACAAGGCAAAATATGATCCAGAGGATATTTATGAGTGCCCAGTCTGTATCGTAGAGAGCGAGATCCACATGGTACAGGCCTTAGAAGATATTAAGAAAGAGGGATGCAACGCTTTAGTTGTTTACCTTGGAAACTTCGGACCTGAAATTTCTGAGACCCTTCTTGCAAAGCACTTTGACGGACCGAAAATGTTTGTTGCAGCAGCTGAAGAGACCGGAAACAACCTGGTATCCGGCAGAGGCGATGCATACTGCGGTATGTTAAATGCAAGCTATAACTTACAGCTGAGAAATATCAAGGCTTATATCCCGGAATATCCGGTAGGAACCGCTGCAGAGTGTGTAGATATGATCCATGATTTCCTGCCAATCGCAAGAACTGTGATCGGTCTGTCTGATCTGAAGATCATCAGCTTTGGCCCAAGACCATTAAACTTCTTAGCATGCAACGCTCCTATCAAGCAGCTGTACAACCTGGGTGTAGAGATTGAAGAAAACTCTGAGTTGGACCTGTTTGAGGCATTTAATAAGCATGCAAGTGATCCAAGAATTGCAGAAGTAGCGGCAGACATGGAAGCAGAGTTAGGAGCAGGCAATAAGAAGCCGGAGATCCTTGCAAAGCTGGCTCAGTATGAGATTACTCTGTTAGACTGGATCCGTGACCACAGAGGCTACCGCAAGTATGTTGCGATCGCAGGAAAATGCTGGCCTGCATTCCAGACCCAGTTTGGCTTTGTTCCATGCTATGTAAACAGCCGTCTGACTGGCCGTGGCATCCCGGTATCCTGTGAAGTAGATATTTACGGTGCATTAAGTGAATTTATCGGAACCTGCATCAGCCAGGATGCAGTAACCCTTCTGGATATCAACAACTCTGTACCGGAAGATCTGTACAATGAGGACATTAAGGGCAAGTTTAACTATGACTTAAAGGAAACCTTCATGGGCTTCCACTGCGGAAATACCAATTCCAAGAAGCTGGCATTCTGTGAAATGAAGTATCAGTTCATCATGGCACGTTCTCTGCCGGAAGAAGTTACACAGGGAACTCTGGAAGGCGATATCATGCCTGGTGATATTACGTTTTATCGTTTACAGAGTACAGCTGACAACATTCTGCGCGCTTATGTAGCACAGGGCGAGGTACTGCCAGTGGCAACCCGGTCATTTGGTTCCATCGGCATCTTTGCAATTCCACAGATGGGACGTTTCTACCGTCATGTGCTGATCGAAAAGGGCTTCCCACATCACGGAGCTGTTGCTTTCGGTCACTTTGGAAAGAGCCTGTATGAGGTATTTAAGTACATCGGTGTAGATGTAGAGGAGATCGGCTTTAACCAGCCGGCTGGAATGCTGTACAAGACAGAAAATCCATTTGCATAATTTCACATAAAAATTTATCCCCTTTCTGTGGCGGTTCTGTTACAGAGAGGGGATTTTTTGCGTTGCAGGAAACTTTGCAGTACATTTGTGATACCGGTGTCACACTTGCATCAGGGCGGTTGTTCGGCTATACTAGCTGTAAATTATGATGTTGGGGTCAAAAGGTATTTTGCCCCCTCTGATACCGAATTGCTACGTGCTTTGCACTCTCGCAATTCTAAAAACATTCGTAATTCGCTCATTTTTCTTCAAAAAATGGCTACTTACTCATGTTTGTTGCGGGTCCCAAGTTCAAAAATCCTCCTGCAAGCAAGCTTGCGTCGGATTTCAGACCTTTTGACCCTGGTATCAAATTATGTGATTATTTACAAACGTATGAGGTTACTACCATGAAATATCAGATAAAGGACGGCACCGTTACCTTAGGCGGTGAAACCATATTATCCCATATCGATTTTGAGATACAGGGAAACCAGAAAATTGCAGTAGTGGGAAGAAATGGCGCGGGAAAGACTACATTACTGCGTCTGATCGCAGGGGAGCTGAGTCTGGACCGGGATGACAGGCGCCAGGGACCGGGGATCACAGCTTCCAGGCAGCTGACAGTGGAAATGTTAGGACAGCAGGCACTGGCAGGGGAAGAAAGGACCGTAGAAGAGCTGGTGATGTTAAACTGCCCTGCAAAGGGACCTTTTGACAGGGAACGTTTTGAATATGAGCGGGAATATGACACCCTTTTTACAGGTCTGGGATTTCAGAAAGAAGATAAAAAACGTTCTGTAGCAGCTTTTTCCGGAGGTCAGAAGACCAAGATCGCCCTGATCCAGCTTCTTCTTAAAAAGCCGGATCTGCTGCTTCTTGATGAGCCCACTAATCATCTGGATATGGAAACAGCCAGCTGGCTGGAAGGTTATTTAAGGCAGTATCCGGGGGCTGTGGTCATGGTCAGCCACGACCGTTTCTTTATGGACCGGACTGCAGATATCGTATATGAACTGGAACAGGGAAAATTGACCCGTTATCCGGGAAATTATACGAATTACCGGGAACAGAAGCGAAAAAACTATGAAATCCAGATGAAATCCTATCTGCGCCAGCAGGAGGAGATCGAGCGTCAGGAAGAACTGATCAAACGGTTTAAAAATAAGCCTTCCAAGGCTGCATTTGCCCGTTCCAGAAAGAAAATATTAGAACGGATGCTTCCGGTGGAAAAGCCAAGGGAGGATATGGCTCATATTTTTACAGGGACTATTACCCCGCTGATCCCAGGAAGCAAATGGGTCTTTGAGGCAGAACATTTAAAGATCGGCTATGACAAACATTCATTACTGGAACTGAGCCTGCGTATCCGGAAAGGACAGAAGATTGGTATTTTAGGTGTAAATGGTTCCGGCAAGACTACTTTTTTAAAGACAGTAGCCGGATTTTTACCTGCTGTAGCCGGGGACTGTGCATTGGGAAATAATATTACTATCGGCTATTTTGACCAGTATTCCGCTGCGATCCAGTCAGAAAAAACAGTAGTAGAACATTTTTCAGATTTGTTTCCGTCTCTGACGGACAAGGAAGTGCGGACGATTTTAGGGGCCTATCTTTTTAAAGGAAAGGACGGGGCAAAACGGGTGGATGATCTGTCCGGAGGTGAAAAAGCAAGGCTGGTGCTGGCAGAACTGCTGCAAAGCCGGCCAAACTTCCTGATCTTAGATGAGCCTACCAACCATATGGATATCCAGGCGAAAGAGACCTTAGAGTCCGCCTTTCAGGCTTATGAAGGCACCATCCTTTTTGTATCCCATGACCGGTATTTTATCCGTCAGGTGGCAAAGTCTGTGCTTATTTTTGAAAATAATGCTGCTTTTTATTATCCCTTTGGATATGAACATTATCTGGAACGGAAAGAAAAAGAAGCTTCCGGAGAGCCATTGGCAGCCAGGATAAAGGCAGAAGAGCAGGCGCTGATCGAAGGCTTAAAAGCAGTGCCAAGGGCAGAGCGTCACAGGCTGCGGGAGATCCCGGAGGAAGAAGCTTATGACCAGTGGAGATTGCGGTTGGCAGCAGAGGCAATAGAAAATGCGGCAGAGCAGGTGGAGGGACTCTGGCAGCAAATTTTGGAAAAAAATGGGAAAAGAGAAGAACGGGAGCTGGAACACTGGACCATCCGGTAAATGAAATTGCTGATAAGAACGAGGATGCGGCTTGTGGTGAAAAGCAGGAAAAACAGGCAGAAGAGGAACTTTCTGCTTTCACAGAGCAATACGAAAATGCCCAGTCTGCCTGGACCGATGCCTGTCTTTTCTGGTATGACATCTGGTGTGAGGCTCATCCGGAACCAGTCATGGATCCTGGAACATCAGACACAGATGGATCTGTTCCGCAAGATACAGAGTCGTCCAAAACGGACGGCTCCGAAATATAAGTTTGATCTACTGCGTGTTCACCAGACCCCCTAGTTCTGTGATCTCACAGCCGCCACGGTCCTGTGAACTTTGATATATCCGGCACTGGCCAGTCGCTGCAGGCTGGTGCGGATATTGGCTTCAGAAAGCTGGATCCCTTCTTCTTTCAGCCTGCTGCACAGGAAAGAACGTCCGCTGCGGGGATTGGCAGCAATAAGGGACAGGATCCGGTGTTCCGTTATATCTAACTGCTGTTCATGCTTTCGGATCTGGTTTAAAATGTATCCCGGCAGGTCGCTTAATGACAAAGGTTCTCTGTGATAGATACAGGAAAAGTAGGTACAAACATTTTTAAGTTCCAGCACATTTCCCGGCCAGTCATACTGGTTTAAGAAGGTTAATACCGGTTCTGTCAGCAGTTCACGGGAAGAAAGCCCCGGTTCATGGAAAGAGCGTTTCAGGAAGGTTTCCAACAGCAGGGGGATATCATTTCGCCTCTGCCTTAAAGGAATGGTATATAAAGATACGGTACTTAAAAGGAAAAACAGTTCATCCAGGAATTTCCCTTCCAGTACACGGGAATACAGGTCACTGACAGATGTGACGATCAGGCGCAGATCCAGTGGCTGGGGAGAGGAACCATTTCCCAAAGGGATAAAAAAGCCATTTTTTAAGATACTTAAAAGCAGGCGCTGCAGTTCTGAATCTGCATACTGAAGATTATTGATCAGCAGTGTACCGCCTTTTGCAGCTTCCAGTACACCGATTTTTTTACGGACACCATTTTCCTGCTGTTCACAGCTGCCAATGAGGGCTGCTTCAGCGGACTCTGACTTCAGGGAAGAAATATTTAAGGAAATAAATGGTCCGTCGTGACGGCGGGAATTTAAATGGATGGCCTGGGCCAAAAGTTCCTTTTCTGTGCCGCTTTCCCCTTCTATAATAATAGGAAAATCATTGACAGATACTCTTCGTGCTGTGTCTAACATATGCAGCTGCAGCGGGTTTACAGTAGAAAAGTAACTGAAATCGCATAATTTCGTAATACGGGTAGGAAACTGATCATCCTGGAGCGGGTTTGTATGGATCAGGCGCACCTGACGGCTGTCTGCAATGCTGAAGTCCTGAAACCACATGCGGAAAGCTTCCTCTCCATTGTGTACTGCAATTCCGTCATTCTGGCTGGGATAATCGTAAATAATCCCAGCCTCTTTTAACAATCTTGAAAAATCTTTTTCCTGAATATCCCGTTCTTTGATCCCGGTCATTTGCAGAAAAAGGGAATTACACAGCTCTATTTTGCCGGACTGGTTTAGCAGGCACAGGCCTTCTGAGGCATTCTCCAAAATTCCCCGGGTGATCTCTTTCATATCCAGAGCCTGGCTTAACTGCTGGTTGGAAAGTTTCTGTATCTGGATAATATGGTTTAAGTAATTTTTTGTAACCTCATCAGCCAGACTGGCGGGAAGTTTAAATACGGCGATCAGTTCATTGATGGTGGAAATGTCTACAATACGGTTGCCGATATCTACTACCTGGCGGATAAAAGAAGGGACTAAGTGTACCTCTCCGGGAGTTACGCAATACTGGATATCTTCCCGCACCTCTTCGATCCCCGGAAGATAGGGAAGAAAATGATACTGGGAAAAGCCATATTCTTTTAACTGGTCCATGATCTCATAGGTGGTGTCCACTGTATCATTGACAAGGTATACAAAAGATCCCGGCGGAATCTGAAGGATGCGCTGGAGATAAGTGTGATTAAATGTGCGCATACATACCAGCTGTTTTACAGAATCCGGAATGGAAAAAGGCATCTGCTCTTTTAATTCACCTGCTGTATACAGGATACAGCCTGCATCTTCCATATCCTCTGGCGTCAGGTCAGCAATTCTGGTAGACACAATGGTGAGGTATTGTCCAAAAAGGGAAGAAAGGTAAGAGGCGATCCCTACTTTTGCCACCGGATTCCGGGTAAGGATCAATAGTTTGTGCTTCATGTAAGTAATCCTCCTTATTAGGCTGATTATATATCAATAAAATAAATAAA
>ENA-OQIG01000441-OQIG01000441.1-human-gut-metagenome-genome-assembly--contig:-NODE-441-length-24236-cov-2.882658_pt1 | contig 24236 bp, 28 predicted proteins | sample MGYA00242576_ERZ504741 | MGnify/ENA primary metagenome ERZ504741 (study PRJEB26092, sample SAMD00036436) | human gut metagenome | host: Homo sapiens | study: EMG produced TPA metagenomics assembly of... | reverse complement strand
TCATTTCCAGACAGGATAATTTTTTCGCTTCCTCCTCTTCCGGATTTTCCCCTTTTTTCGACATTACAAACAAATAGCCAAGATATACAAGAAACAGTACCCATAAGACTATGCCCTCGGCAAACGTTACTTTTCCTCCTGTGATTCCGCATATCATTAAAACTACCGTAACAAACATCATAAACGGTATTTCATAAAACAAGGTAGACCTTTGTATTGCCACATTTGTTATTAATGCCGTAAGTCCGAGAATAATAAAAATATTCAAAATATTGCTTCCAACCACATTTCCTATCGTAATTCCTGCGTTCTGCTGCATCGCTGCGGTAATACTTACAGCAGCCTCCGGCATACTCGTTCCCATTGCAACAATGGTAAGTCCGATAATCAGCTGGGGAATTCCAAACTTTCTTGCTATGCTTGCAGACCCTTCCACAAACCAGTCTGCTCCTTTTACCAGAAAAAGGAAACCCACTATCAAAATCCCTGCCTGTAACATCATACGTATCTTCCTCTCTTTCTTTTGCATTCTTTGCAGCAGGTGTTATAGGCATAAAAAAGAGACTCCTACTGCATCTACAGTAAAAGTCTCGCTATTTAATCACTTTCCGAGTTATTGAATATCAATAGCTGTACTGACGAAGAAGTGAACACGGTTGGCTAGCTACTCCCTTTTATTTTTCCAGTTTATCAAATTTCTTTTTTTTCGTCAACGTTTTTGTTTCTCCTAGTTCCTTATTTCCAGATATTCTTATCTTCATTACACTTCTTTAGTATATCCAACTCCTCCTGATCATACGGAGTAAAATCTGCATGATACAAATTATGCATCCATTCTGTATTAATCAGCGGACGATTAAACTGTTTCAAAAACTTTACCATTCTTCGTGCATGCTATAATCACCATAAAAATGAAATGTAATAATGTCCGAGAGTTCTATGTTTTCCCGATCCACCTCACCATGAAAACATGGGTTGTTTAGCCATTCATAATAGTTTCCCTTTACCCGTTTTTTCTTTGATCCCGCTTTTTAAACTCCATGTAAAATTTATTTGCTGCTTTGATCATACTATATCTACATGCTCTTTTCTATATCTCTTTTTCCATTACCGTTCACTCCTCTTAATCTGACAATAACCCTCACAATCCTCTTTTCCAGTTTTGTTTTACAAAAGAACGGTTCCATACGCCTGCATCATTTTTCCGTTTTACTTTATTTTTTCTTTCTTGCCGATAGTATTTTTTCTCAATTTTTGCTATACTGAAAATGTATGCGTATCAAACTCCGGCATTGCTCTTTCAAGCTGCCGACACATACATAAAATTCATAAAAGGGGGTATCTTTTTCATGGATACGTATGTCATTTTAAAAGACCTGGCAATCATTATCGTATTCGCAAAATTGTTTGGTATTCTTGCCAGAAAATGCAAGGCTCCGCAGGTTGTGGGCGAGCTGATTGCCGGTATTGTCCTTGGACAGTGTGCTGGGACTCGTTCAGCAGTCTGACTTTCTCGCACAGATGGCGGAGATCGGTGTCATTTTGCTGATGTTCTCCGCAGGTCTTGGCACCAGCCTGAAGGATCTGCTCCGCACCGGAGTGAAATCCCTGCTGATCGCCTGTGCCGGTGTTTTTGTTCCTCTCGTTCTTGGAGCCATCTTATACATGAGCTTTTATGGCTTCTCTGCTGTCGGAACGGAAGAATTTTACCACGCTGTTTTTATCGGTGTTATTCTGACTGCGACATCGGTCAGCATCACCGTACAGCCTTGAAAGAACTCGGCAAGCTGAAAACAGAGGTTGGAACAACCATCTTAAATGCACCATCATCGACGATGTCATTGGTATCATTGTGCTGACTGTTGTCATCGGTTTTAAAGATCCGACATCCAATCCGCTGAAAGTAGCAGCCTCCACCATTCTGTTTTTTGCCCTTGCGATTGTGCTCGGTTTTCTCTGCTTTAAGCTGTTCAACCGCATGAACTCCGTATTTCCGCACACCCGCCGTCTCCCGATTCTGGGTCTTGCGCTCTGCTTCGGACTGTCCTACATTTCCGAAAAATATTTCGGCATCGCCGATATTACCGGTGCATACGTTGCGGGCGTTATCCTGTGTTCCCTCGATTCTTCCGATTACATCGAAGAAAAAATGGATATCAGCTCCTATATGATTTTCGGACCGATTTTCTTTGCAAGTATCGGACTCAAAACAACGCTCAGCGGCATGAACGAGAAATTCGTACTCTTTGCCATCTGTTTCGTCATCGTCGGCCTTGTCGCAAAAATCATCGGCTGTGGCTGATGTCAAAGGGATGCGGCTTTACCTGGGGCGACAGCCTGAAAATCGGTGTCGGTATGATGACCCGCGGTGAAGTCTGTCTGATCGTCGCGCAAAAGGGTCTGAATGCAGGCTTTTTATCCGGCGATTTCTTCAGTGCCGTGATTCTGCTGATTCTCTTCTCGAGTGTTGCAACACCGATTATACTGAAAATCTTATACGCGAAAATGCCGACGGCAAAAGATTCTGCAAAGGCATCCTGACTTTCCTTTTACCAAAACAGGGCGCTGTGCCATTTCCTGCACAGCGCCCTGTTTTTTTCGTATCAACCGGTAAGTTCTGATTTCTTCTACCACAGAATCTTCTCTGCCTCAGCTCCATCCGCAAACGGTCCCGGCATTGCTGCCACGCCGCGGTGCTCGCCGAGATAATCCTGATCGAAGATAATCGTGCTTCCGTCCGGATCTTCGAATCTCTGCTCCGGCTCGAAGGCGTATCCTAAAATATCACTGTTGATAATTCCCGTCCGGAAATCCTTCAGGAACTCATACACGTTCGTCTTGATGGAATAGTGGCCGTCTTTTTCCACAAGTTCCACCTTAACCTGGTTCTCGTTATCCATAAGATTCTCTTTTTCATTCACACACGCCTTTGCTCCGTTAAAGTAAGCGTTTCCGTTTACCCAAACCGGCAGATGACATTTATTGTGATACGGCTCCAGCTTGCTCATGTCGGCCGGTTTATCCAGCTCAAAGTGGCTGATCCACTCGTCATAGGTCGGATACTCGTCGAACACATGCGTTCCGACCTCCTGGTTATCCTCCATCTTGAAGCCCATGTCCTCAACCGTTTCTGTTTCCTCAACCGGGTAATTCTGGATAAAGATGTTGTTGTAGAACCGGTCATCGCCATGCAGGAATGTCATGAATCCGGCAACCTCGGTACGGTGACGGATGTGATACGGCGTGTAACGGTCTCCTGTTCCGCCGCCAACTGCAGTTAATGAGCCAAGCATCAGATTGTGTACGCAGGCAATACCATCGGTCGCCATACGAACGCTGACCGGTGAGAGCATAATGTTGTTATCGATCAGTGTCGGACCATGGCCAACCTCGATGAAAATATCCTGACTCATCATTGCGCCCTCTGCCTTTGGTGTTCCCTCCGGCGGGCAGTTGTCGTGCAGCAGGTTCTGGGTCAGGCGTGTTCCCTGTGCCTCCCAGTCACACCAGATGCCCATCGTACAATGATGAATGTGATTTCTTCTCATCACAACATCGATCGCTGCATGCATCTTGATACCGGAAATCTCGGCCCCGCCAAGCTGCTGCATATTGTTGATGTTGTGAATGTGGTTGTCCTCAATGATACTGAACACACCGCCCATCCGTCCGACAATACCGGTCTGCTCACAGTGATGGATGTGGCAGCGGCGGATGATATGGCTTCCGATGTTCTCCTTCGTCCAGCCGTGATACTGGCCGCGGCACACAGCATCACGCTCCATCTGGGTCGGGCTTTTTACGTGTTTTCTGGTAAAGTAATGGTCGTTCTCCGGATCGTAATATTTTCCGAGCGAAATACCGCAGCACTTGCTGTTGCTGACCTCACAGTCCTCAATAATCCATCCCTTCGACCAGTGCGGACCGATCATACCGTCCTGATAAGCAGCCGGCGGCGCCCATGTCGTTGCTGCCTTGCTGACATCAAATCCACTGAACGTAATGTAATTTACGCCTGTTTTCGACGGCATAAAGCAGTTCCGGCGCACGTTGATTTCTACTTTTTCCTCCGTCGGGTTTTTACCCTGGAAGTTTGCGTAGATGACCGTCTGATTTTTCTCTTTGTCCTGCTCGGTATACCATTTGTAAACCGACCACTCCGGCTCCCAGGACGGCGCATAAACCTCGCCCTTGATACACTCCTCGAGCGTCTCTGCCTCGTATAACTGGCGGTCATTCAGATAAACCGCGCCGGTATGGCGTACCACCGGTGCAAAATACCAGTCACCGCCGACCATTGTCGTGTATGGGTTATAATTGCCAAACACTCCGTTGTCTACACGGCATACCCACACATTATCTTTGTAATGCTCCCAGTCATTCATCGTTTCCGCACCGGTGATCTTTGCGCCGAGCGGCTTCTCACTCTTATAGACGATTCTTGCATCCTCGGTTCCTCCGTTGACCGGATCAACATATTCATGGTAAATACCAGGTGCAACCAGAACTTCATCTCCTGCCTTTGCAATTTTTGCCGCATCGTTGATGAACTTGAACGGCATCTCTTTTGTTCCGTTTCCATTCTTCGGAGCGGAATTATTGACATAGTAAATCATTTCTCTATACTCCTTTTTGTTATAGTAAAACCCGAAAACACTGCAAAAAAGGCTGTGACGCAATCATTCACTCTCTGCGGCGCTGAATTTTTTACGCTATTTTTTTGCGGGTCTATAGAATTTCTTTACGATAATGCTTCTTCCGCAGCCTCTTTTGATGCAAACGGGCCCGGCAGCGGATGAATGCCCTGACGGTTTCCGAAGTAGTCATATCGGAACACGATCGGCGTTCCATCCGGATTCTCATATTTCTGTTCCGGCTCAAATGCCATGCCAAGCGTCTCCGTTGAGATCACTGCACAGGCATTCTGCGGCAGATAATCGTAAACATTGGTCTCCAGTTTCCATTTTCCGTTCTCTTCTTTTACACCGATGGTGATTTCATGCTCGGTATCCACTACAGCGTCCTGTTCCTGTTCTGCCGGCTTCGCCCCATTGAAGTAAACGTTGCCGCCAAGCCATACCGGCAGCTTCTCGTAATACAGATCCGGTGACTTTCCGGAGCCCATTCCGCAATAGCCCTCAAATCTTGCCACGTACTCCTCCAATGTCGGATATCCGCTGTACGGTGCGGTTCCTGCTGTCAGATTTCCGTCATCCCACTCATTATCTCCGGTCAGTTTACGGATTTCTTCCATTCCCGCACGAACCGGCTTCTGGATGAAGATATTATTGTAGAACCGGCAGTCACCGTGAAGAACCGTCATAAATCCGTTGATCTCCGTGCGATGCGGCACATGGTACGGTGTGTAGCGTGGCGACGGCAGCTTTTCGGAGCCATTGTTGACACCGCGGCCGACAGCAGTAAACGATCCCGCGATCAGGTTATGTACTACCGCAACACCCTGCGTTGCCAGCTTCATCGCGCGGTCCGAAAGCAGTACATTATTGTCCACCAGTGTCGGTCCGTGGGAAATTTCAATAAAGATATCCTCGCCGATACCGTCCATACCTTCTGGATTTGCATTTTCCTCGTTCGGCAGCGTATTGTCATGGAACAGGTTCTGCGTAACACGTGTGCCCTGTGCCTGCCAGTCGAGCCAGAGGCCTCTCGTACAGTGATGGAAATGGTTTCTTCGAATGATCACATCGATTGCTGCATGCATCTTGATGCCGCCGATCTCCGCACCCGCAAGGTTCTGTTTATTATTGATATGGTGAATGTGGTTATCCTCAATAATCGAGAACACACCACCTAAGTGGCCTACAATACCCGTCTGTCCACAGTCGTGGATGTTGCACCGGCGGATGATGTGGCTTCCGATGTTTTCCTTTGTCCATCCTCTCGCTGCGCCTGGCAGATACAGTCACGCTCCGTCTGTGTACCATCTTTGAATTTCCATTTGAGCCATTTATTGTCATTGTTCGGCTGTCTGTATTTTCCAAGTGAAATGCCCGAGCACTTCGAATCTGAAATCTCACAATCCTCGATGATCCATCCTTTGACCAGTGCGGGCCGACCATTCCTTCCTGATATGCCGTCGGCGGAGCCACTGAGTTGCCGCCTGTTTTACAACAAAGCCGGACAGAGTGATGTAACCGATGCCCTCCTTCGACGGATAAAAGCAATTCTCACGTACATTGATTTCTACGGTTTCTTCGTTCGGATTTTTTCCCTGGAAATTCACATAGAAAACGGTCTCATTCTTCTCTTCATCCTGCTCCACATACCAGGTGTAAACCGTGAATGCCTGATCCCAGGATTTTTTATAGATCTCCGGCTTTTTCACCTGATCCAGACTTGTCACCTCATACATGGATTTTCCATTCAGATACACTTCTCCGGTGTGTGCCGTGTAGGATGCGATAAACCAGTCACCGCTGACCAGTGTCGTATATGGATTGTAATCCCCAAACAATCCGTTCGAAACGCGCGCTGTCCACACATCACCTTCCAAATGCTCCCAGTTATCCACAATTTCCGCACCGGTAATCACAGCTTTTCCCGGTTCCACAGAACGGTACACAATTCTTGCATCCTCACATCCCGCATTCGCCGGATCTACATATTCCCGATATACGCCAGGCGCTACAAGCACCTCGTCGCCGGGCCTTGCAATTTTTGCCGCCTCGGAAATCGTCCGAAATGGATATTCCTTCTGCCCATTTCCGCTTCGCACAGCATTTCCATCTACATAAATCTGCATTTTTCGCTTACCTCTCACTTCTTCACTTTTCATAAACTTTTATTGTGAATTTTCGCCAAAATCACATCACTCTTTTTCCGATTTCTGCCGTTCTTCACAATTTTCATATCTTAACCATAATACAGATCCTCGTAAAACACTACTTATATATTGCCGATCATTGCCCAGATGTTTCGATTTTTTCTATATTTTTTCTCTCTTCTGTTGTATAATACCGTTTATCAGATACGGAGGATTCTTTTGCCATGAAAAACGATTCGACTTCTTTTTTCGAAAACAATCATTTTGCTAACAGCTATGTTTACGATATCTCTATTTCGCATGTCCCCGCCTATTTCGGTCTGCACTGGCATCACTATATTGAAATTGTGCTTGCACAGGATGACGGCATTATCTATGAAGTAAATGGAGAAACCTTTCCGCTGAAGCCCGGTGATCTTCTTTTTATCTGGCCCGGCGAGCTGCACGCTGTTTCCACAACCAACAGAGAACATCGCCTGATCATGCTTCAGCTCGATGCAGATTTTCTGGAAAAACGCGTGGATTTCCAGTCTGTTGCTTATCTTTTTTATCAGATCCGTCTTCTGAATCAGAACAACTTCCCGGAAATCGAAAAACTCCGCGGATTTCTGACAGAGCTGCGCAGGCTCTCCCTCTCCGGTATCAGTTTTTCCGAGCTGCGCGGATGCGTTCTGCTGTATCAGTTTTTTATTCTGCTCGGCGAAAATCTCTCCGTGCCGACCGAAACTGCCGCACCGCAAAAAACAGGCCATTCCGCACAGGTACACCGCCAGATGATTGCTGCATGTACCTGGATCTCGAGTCACTGCACCGAACCGGTTTCCCTGGAAGAAGCATCAAAGGTCGCCGGATTCTCCCGCTGCCATTTTTCCAAGCTGTTCCGCGCATACACCGGCCTCTCCTTCACGGATTTCGTCACCAGGGAACGGCTCCATATCGCCGAAAACCTGTTAAAAACCGGATCTCACGATCACCGAAGTGTCGCTCGAATCCGGTTTTAACAGTATTTCTACGTTTAACAGAGTCTTTTTGAAATCAAAAAATGTAAGCCCTACCGACTTCCGTCAGATGTACCTGCAATCCTATCAGAAATAGGCTATGAATTCGGCATGGCCTCCGGTCTTTCGCAGGTGGATGGAACCTTCTCAAATGCACCGTTTCCGCACTCTTCATAATCTGATCGATCGTATCGAGTACGTGATATGCCATTTTGGCATTCGCACGGTTTGGTCTGCCCTCTGCAATTGCTTCTGCCATCTCGGACGGACCGAGGCCGCGGCTGTTTTCGCTGTAGGCAAAGCCATAATCCAGCACTTCCGGAACTGCCTGCTGTGTCCAGTCCTTCACGCCCGGAATGTAGACGATATCGCCGCCGAAATTGTTCGGGTCCACCAGCTTTAAAATACCTTTTTTGCCGTAAATTGTGAATACCGCCTGATCGTTGATGGTGCTGTCGCCATTGACACAGAATGTGCCGGTCACGCCGTTTTTCATTTCCAGAATCGTGAAAGCCTGGCTCTCGTTGCTGTAGTCAAATTCCTGGCCGTATTCCGGGCTGTCCGGGACGACATTGACGCGCTTCGGCGCAAGATTGCGCACGGAGGAAACGACACGGTCCACCGGGCCGAAAAGGCTGACGATGGCGGTCAGATAATAAACACCGAAATCGTAGCAGATACCGCCTCCCGGCATCCGCAGAAAACGGAAGATGCTCGCCAGCAAATCAAGATCGCGGTTTGCGCATGCTTCGAAAGATGTCACCTCGCCGATCAGCCCGTCGTCGATCGCTTTTCTTGCGGTCTGCAGTGCCGATCCAAGGAAGGTGTCCGGTGCGGAACCGAGATAGAGATGTTTCTCCTCTGCCAGCTCGATCAGTTTCGCTGCCGTTTCCGGTGCGAGGGTCATTGTTTTTTCAGTGTAAACGTGTTTTCCGGCTTCCAGTGCCTGACGGATCAGCCCCTCGTGGTCGGTGCCGGTGTCAGAATGACTACCATTTCAATCGACGGGTCTGCCAGAATTTCCTCGTAGGTACAGCCCTTGATGCCATACTGCTCTGCTTTCTTTTTCGCATGTTCAAGATGGCCTGCGCAGCATGCTGCTACCTCAAGATTCTCAAAGTTATGAATCATGTTCGTCAGATAAATATCACTGATCGCTCCGCAGCCGACAACGCCGACTCTCATTTTTTTCGTTTCTGTTGTTCCCATTTGTAAAAATCCCCTTTACTCTTTGTTTTTTGATTCTGTTCTGATAAAAACCCTTATCTTTTTTATACAACGAAATGTCTGAAAAAACAAGCATTCCGGCTCATATTTCACTTCAAAATAAAAAAACCGCCCACGGTTTCTGCAGATTCTCTGCATCACCGCGGACGGGCCTTTTTCTGTTGTTTACTCCACGCTTTTCAGCGATTCAATCATATCAATTTTTCTTAACCGGTAGAACATCATAAAGTTGACGAACAGGGCAAACGCCAGGGTAATCAGGCGCTCCAGCCGTAGCTCCGCGGGAACACGTTTCGTCCGAACATCATCATATCGACCTCGACGGTCTGAATTACGCAATGATGTAAAAACGTTCCAATTCCCATGCCCGCGATAACGCCGAACAGTGTCAGCACCATGTTTTCCCGGTACACGTACGATGCCACCTCGCCGTCGAAGAAGCCGAGCACTTTCAGCGTTGCCAGCTCTCTCTGTCGTTCGGTGATGTTAATGTTGTTCAGGTTGTACAGCACCACAAACGCCAGCAGGCCCGCCGATACGATCAGCACCACGATGACGATGTCGAGGGAACGAAGCATGTTGTCAATCTGATCAATCAGGTCGGATGTGAACGAGATTGCCGCTACACCGTCGTACGTCATGATTTTTTCTCCGAGTGCTGTCTCATAATTGCTCGACGTGTCCTGATATTTCATCAGAAGCTGGTTGTAATCCGGCGCTCCGCCGAACAGCTCCTCGTAGAGATCCGGGGCCAGATACAGATAATGGCGCACGTAGTTTTCGACGATGATCGAATCTTTACGTCCACAATATCGTCGCCTTTTTTCAGCTGAACCGTGTCGCCTGCTTTTACGCCGAGCATCGTTGCTGTCTTTTCGCTGATGGCTGCGCCGCCGTCGGTCGGGAATTCGTAAACTTCTCCGCTTTTCCGGTCTCGGAAGGCATAGAAGTCATTGAAATTCGTCAGTTCTTTCGGCACTTCAAGCACTGCATCCACGGTCTTTTTGTCGGTCTGCAGTTCGATGTTCTGGCAGTACATTTCCAGCAGCTCATCGATGCCGCTGTGGTTTTCCAGATCGGTCTGCAATGCTTCTTTTTCGGATTCATCCACATCTGAATTCAGCACAGCATTCGCCTGATAGGTGAAGAGGCTGACGAACTGGTTTTTCGCAATCGCGGTGATGGAATCCTGAAGGCCGAAACCGACGAGGATCAGACCCATGCATCCGCCGATTCCGATAACGGTCATGAAGAATCGTTTTTTATACCGTACCAGATTCCGCACGGTTGATTTCTGCGTAAAGTTCAGATGTTTCCAGAGTACGCCGATACGTTCCAGGAAAATCCGTTTGCCGTTTTTCGGTGCTTCCGGCCGCATCAGCTCTGCCGGACCTGCGGCGAGTTCTTTGTAGCATGCCGCGATCGTCGCCACGCCGGTGCAGGCTGCACTCGCCAGAATCGCAAGGCCTCCCTGCTCCCAATTCAGCGGGGTCATGTAATACGGGAGTCCGGTATACAGCATGCCGTAGGCATTCATAATAACCCAGGGCAGGATTTTTTCTCCAACCACCACGCCCGCGAGAGCGCCGGATACGGTGGAGAGCATCGCGTATGCGAAATATTTAAAGGCGATCACGCCGTCGGAATAACCGAGGGCTTTTAACGTTCCGATCTGCTGACGCTGTTCCTCGATCATTCGTGTCATCGTCGTCAGGCTGACGAGAGCAGCCACGAGGAAGAAGATAACCGGGAAGAATTTTCCGATATTCGAGATACGGCTGGCATCCTGACCGAAGCTCTCAGTTGACGTTACCTTATCCCGTCCCCAGACGTACCACGTTGGTTTTTTCAGGTCTGCGAGTGTTTTCTCACCGTCCGCAATTTCCTGCTTCGCATCCGCGATTTCTGGTTCGGCGTCGGCTTTTGCTTTTTCATATTCGGCTTTGCCGTCCTCAAGTTCCTTTTCTTTATCGGCAATTTCCTGTTTCGCATCCGCAAGGGAGATTTTTCCGTTGGCGATTTCCTGTTTCGCGTCGGCAAGCTGGGTTTCTCCGTCGGCAATCGTCTGCTTGGCTTCGGCGAGCTGACTTTCTCCATCGGCGATCGTCTGCTTTGCTTCTGCTAACTGGGTTTCGCCATCGGCGATCGTCTGTTTCGCGTCGGCGAGCTGACTTTCTCCACTGGAAATTGTCTGCTTTGCAGCGGCAAGCTGGGCCTCACCCGACTGAATCGTCTGTCGGTACGATGCAATCTGCTGTTCCCCATCAGCAAGCTGGGCTCTGGCAGCCGCAAGCTGAGTTTCTCCGTCTTTTAATTTACTGCGGTTCGTCTCAATCTGAGCTTCTCCGTCGGCAATCGCTGCTTTGGCGGATGCAAGCTGGGCTTCGCCATCCTCAATCTGTTTCTGATAAGCTTCTGCCTGTGCTTCTCCATCCTGAAGCTGGGCAAGAGCCTCTGTAATCTGAGCTTCGCCGCTTTCCAGTTCTTCTTTTGCAGAAGCAATCTGTGCCTCGCCTGCGGCGCATTCCTGCTCTTTTTCTGTTAATTGTGCATCTGCAGCGGCAAGCTGACTTTCTGCGTCGGTAATCTGAGCTTCTGCAGCCGCAAGCCGGGCTTCCGCATCAGCGCTTGCTGCTTCAAACGCTGCGATGTTTTGTTCCAGAAATGTTTTCTGCTCCTGCATCGTGAAAAGCTGCTGTGCTAACTCTGTCTGTTTTGCTTCCAGCGCAGTTTTCTGTTCCAACAGGGATACATATGCTTCATCTTCCTCTGTCAGTCCGTCAAGCTGAGCCTCAATCACCTCGATCTGACCAGTCACTTCTGTCTGCGCAGCCTCCACCATCGGAAGCTGCCTGGAAATCTGGGCTAACTGATCCCTGCTGTCTCATACTGACTCTTCTGTTCTTCATACGCTGCCTTCTGCGCTTCATACTGTGTGCGTCCTGCAGCGGTTTCTGCTTTCTTGTTGTCCAGTTCCTCGCGTGCAGCGGAAAGCTGTTCCTTTGCAATATTCAATTCCGTTTCTTTTTTGGAAAGCTGCTCTTTTGCAGTATTCAGCTCCGTCTGCTTCCGAGTCAGTTCGGTTTTTGCCACCGAAAGCTGCGTCATTTTTTCCTCTAACTCTTTTTTGCCGGATGCCAGTTCTGTTTCTTTCTCTGCAAGCTGTGCTTTTCCGTCGGAAAGTTCTTTCGCTTTTGCCTCAAGTGTGGTTTTTCCACTTGCAAGTTCATCGGCTTTCTGATTCAGCTCCGCTTTTCCGCTTTCCAGCTCTGCCGCCTTTGCTTCCAGCGTCGCTTTTCCGCTCGCAAGTTCCGCCTCTTTATCTTTCAGCGTTGCCTTGCCGGATGCCAGTTCCTGCTCTTTATCGGCGATGGTGCTTTCGCACTGAGAAGTTCCTGCTCTTTGTCTGCAATGGTCTGTTTTCCGTCAAGGAGTTCCTGTTCTTTCTCAGCAATCGTCTGCTTTCCGTCAAGAAGCTCCTGTTCTTTGTCCTTTAACGTCTGTTCGCCGTCGAGAAGTTCCTGCTCTTTGTCCGCAATCGTCACTTTCGCGTCGGCAAGCTGCTGTGCACCGTCATCCAGCTCTGTTTTTGCGTTCCGCTAATTTCTGCTCTGCATCAGCGACCTGCTGTTTTGCATCATCAATCTTTTCCTGTCCTTCGGTTTTGACTGCCGTATACCGCCGGTCGCACGCCGCATCCTCGAGCGCTTCAATCTTCGTCTGTACAGCCTTCACCGTCTCATCATACGCATCGCTGTAGCTCGCCTCTTCCTGTGCGCCGTCCGCCTGGACGTAAATCTCTGTATAGAGATCCGAGGTAAATGTCTCCGGAAGCAGCAGTGCAAAACTGTTGATGCTTCCGTTTCCAATCGAGCCCGTTCCCCGGTTCAGATCCATATAATAAGGGAGTGTCGCCGAACCAACAATCGTAAACGTGTCCCCGGTCAGCGAATCTGAGAGCGGATCCTCCGTTCCGGAAGTGAACGTTACCTGATCTCCGATCTCACAGCCGGAACTTTTCAGAAACTGCGTATCAACAAGAATTTCATCCTCTTTCTCCGGCATCCGTCCCTCGACCACGCGCGGCTCATTCACACCGTCCGTCAGCGCAATCAGCTTCACAACCTGCTCGCTCTCGCCGATGTCATGCAGCACTTCCACCGTTTTTCCGCCGTAGACCGCTTTCACGCCATCCGTCTTCGCGATATCCGCCAGATCATCGTCTGTCAGCCCCAGCGTTCCAAGGACTTTCAAATCCATATAATTTACTTCATCATAATACCGGTCCGCCGAAACCTTCATATCTCCTTCCGCCGACCGAATGCCCGAGAAAAACGCCGCGCCAAGAAGCACGATGAAAAAGACTGACAGAAACCGCCCCTTGTTCTTTGTGATTTCCCGGATAAAGTCTTTTCGAAATGCTCTCATCGTCCACCTACCATTCTATCTCTTCCACCGGCGTCGGGTTCTCATTTGTTTTCATGCCCGCCACTTTTCCGTTTCGGATTTTAATCACGCGGTCCGCCATCGGTGTCAGCGCCGAGTTGTGAGTGATGACAATGACCGTCATCCCCTTCTCCCGGCAGGTATCCTGCAGCAGCTTTAAGATCGCTTTTCCCGTCACATAATCGAGCGCGCCGGTCGGCTCATCGCAGAGCAGCAGTTTCGGATTCTTCGCCAGCGCACGCGCAATCGCCACACGCTGCTGCTCTCCGCCCGAAAGCTGCGCCGGGAAGTTATTCATTCTCTCTTCCAGCCCAACCTCCGCAAGCACCTCCGACGCATCCAGCGGATGCTTACAAATCTGCATCGCCAGCTCCACATTCTCGAGCGCCGTCAGGTTCTGCATCAGATTATAAAACTGAAAAACAAATCCAATATCCTCCCGCCGGTACTGGATCAGCTTCTTGCCGCGGTACTTACTGATCTCCGCCCCGTCCACCAACACCTTTCCTGAAGTCGCTGTGTCCATTCCGCCTAAAATATTCAGCACCGTCGTCTTACCCGCACCGCTCGGTCCAACAACAATCACAAACTCACCCTTTTCCACATCAAAGCTGATCCCATCCGCAGCCTTGATGGTAATCTCACCCATTTGATAGGTCTTTGTTACATCCTGAAGACTCACATATCCCGCCATGCCGCCGTGTTCCTCCTATGCAAAAATCGATATTTCCTATTTCTTTTATTGTATCAATCTACAGCCGCGGCGGCTAGTCCTAAGTGGACGAATTTACTGTTTTTTATAAATGGCATCTCCCCTTTATTTCAATACTGCCTGATCATACATCTTATCCCAACCAGAATAATCACCACCTCCTGTAATCTCTGTGCCATCTCCATCGCAGCCATGCCCTCTGCTGCCTTCCCGTTCAAAAATATTTCCAGAACGCATCATCCTCTGTCACTCTCCTCTCAAATCTTAACCACTCCTCCCAGGCCGCCTACCAGACGTGCGAACGCCTCTTCCAATTTGCCGCATCTTTTTCCACAGAAACTCACACAAGTTTGACAATTTATGATACACTAAGCTAAGTGACATCAATTCTGAATGTTCTGTGCTCTGCCGCAGATTTTTCGGAACTGAAATTGACTTTTCGATGCATAAACCAAACGATTTGTGGCATACGAAGAAAGGAATTCTTATGAAAATTATCTTTATCCGCCACGGCGAACCGAATTATGAGATTGATTCGCTGACTGAAAAGGGCTGGCGTGAGGCTGAGCTGCTTTCGAAGCGAACGGCGAAATGGAACGTCACCGATTTTTACTGCTCGCCGCTCGGACGTGCGAAGGATACGGCTTCTTTCACACTGAAAAACGCGGATCGCGAAGCCAAAATTCTTCCATGGCTGCGCGAATTTGATGCGCCTGTCATTGACCCGGAAACCGGGAAGCGCCGGATTCCGTGGGATTTTCTGCCGGATGTACTCGACGCAAACCGGGATCTCTATGACAATCATCTCTGGACGAAAAATCCGATCATGCAAACCGGAAATATGGACGAAAATTACCGTTTTGTGACCGACGGACTCGATACGCTGCTTGCACACTACGGCTATGTACGGGACGGCTATCGCTATCATGCCTCTGATGAGACGAACCGCGAGGCTGTCATCGTCTGCTTCTGTCATCTCGGCGTTACCTGCGTGGCACTGTCCCACTTGCTGAATATGACACCAACCCAGCTCTGGCAGGTATGTTTCTGGCGCCGACTTCTGTCACAATCGTCGGAAGTGAGGAACGCAAACCGGGCGAAGTGTACTTCCGCTGCCAGACTGTTGGCGACGTACACCATCTGCTGACTGCAGGCGAGCCGGTTTCGTACTATGGATCGTTTAACGATCCATTCCAGTTTTAAACTTTACAAAAAGGGAGTTTTTTATCATGAATGAAGCAAAATTAAGAGAATACGCAAAGCTGATCGTAAAAATCGGCGCAAATGTACAGAAAGGACAGCGTGTCCGTCTGCAGGCCGGTGTGGATCAGGTTCTGCTTGCTACCATGGTCACGGAAGAGTGTTACAAAGCCGGTGCAAGCTATGTTGAGCTGATCTGGGAGTGTGGTCCGATTAACAAGCTGAGTTATCAGTACGCCACAGCCGAAACACTCGGTACGGTTCAGAATTGGGAGGAGGAGCGCCTCAAACAGATGACCGTAGATCTTCCGGTCCGCATTTTCATTGACTCCTCCGATCCGGATGAGCTTGCCGGCATCTCTGCCGATCTGCTCTCTACCGTCCGTCAGATGCGCGGGAAAGTAACGAAAAAATACCGCGATCAGCTCGACGGAAAACATCAGTGGCTGATCGTTGCCGCTCCGTCACCGGCATGGGCCAGAAAAGTATTCCCGGGCGAGCCGGAGGATATTGCGGTTGAGAAGCTGTGGAATGCTATTTTTGATTGCCTGTATTTAAAAGAAGGCGAAGATGTTGAAAAAATCTGGCAGGCACACTGTGACCGCATGACCCAAAAAGCCAACTGGCTGAATGAACAGGCGTTCCGCAAACTGCATTATACCAGCAAAAACGGCACCGATTTCACAGTTGAACTGATTCCGGACGCAAAGTGGAGCGGCGCTGGTGATATCAACCATATGAACAATACCTTCTATGTCCCGAATATGCCGACCGAAGAAGTTTTCACCAGCCGATGCGCGGCAAATGTGAAGGCCGCCTCGTTTCCACCAAACCGTTAAGCTGGTCCGGCCAGGTTATCAACAACTTTACCGTTGATTTTAAGGACGGAAAGGTTGTCGACTGCCACGCAGAACAGGGCGAAGAGGTTCTGAAGAAAATGTTCGCGATGGATGAGGGCGCCGCGATGCTCGGCGAGGTTGCACTCGTTCCGAAGGAGTCCCCGATCAACCAGTCCGGTCTGATGTTCTTTAACACTCTGTTCGACGAGAACGCATGCTGCCACGTTGCCGCCGGCGCCGGCTTTTCCGAGGTGCTGGACGGATTTATGGATATGAGTGATGAAGAAATCCTCGCAAAAGGTATCAACGATTCCCTGATCCACGTTGACTTTATGGTTGGATCGGATGACCTGCATATCGTGGGTATTCACGAAGACGGAAGCGAGACCGATGTCTTTGTAAACGGCACCTGGCTGAGTAATCTGAATAATCATCGCCCCATTCTTTCCATCACTTTGCAAAACACCACCGCCGCAATCGTACTCGCAGCCGTCGCAGCAAGCGCCGGTCCGACAATTGCTGTTGGGTGGACGCTGCCGTACTGACTGCGGTACGCAATGATGTTGACGGGGATGAGCTGCAGAGAAGAAATATTTAAAATCAAAAACGTACACATTTCCCGGTTTGCGGTTCCTTCTGGAACTGCGGCCGGGTTTCTCATTTTCCGCCGCTCTTCCTCCAGCTCCTCAAACCGCTCCATCGCCGCAAGCCCCGGCGGCGTCGCAGCCGCGCCGAGTCCAAACACATTACAGATCATATTCATCCCCGCCGCCCGCATCGCAGGATGGTCTTCCGGCACTTCCGGAAACAGAAACCGCATCACCGGCCCCATTCGTTTCACCAGCCCGTCAATCACTCCCGCCTTCTTCGCAATCTCCATCAGCCCTGCCCAGAACCCCGTCACCCCAACCAGCGAAACCGCCAGCACCACCGCCTCCCTCGAAGCCTGAATCACCCCATCCGTCACCTCCGGCATCCGTCCCTGCAGCGCGCCATATGCGATTCCGAGAAGCAGCATGGAACTCCATAGAATGTTCATTGCATCACCTGACTAAAAAGATCTTTATAAAAATATGCTGACTTTATATTTTCCATGATTCGAAACTCAAGTATACACCATAATCCCACAAATTTTTATTAATGCCGTCGTTTTATAATGCTTTTCTAAAATTGATATTTTAGTTTTATACGTATATAATAATAAACATTATAAGGGTGGTGTTTTAAAATGAAGAAATGAGACCTGCATTCAGTGCCTGCTATGAATAATATAATGTGATATATAATTACCGGTCAACACACAGATTTTTCCGTGCATTGGCCGGTAATTTTTCATTTAAAAATCAGTTTCCTGTCTTCCCTTTTCTCATATAAGGATTTCGATACAGTGAAATCACAAGCTCCGCAGCCATGAAGCACCAGATGATCGGTTCGCACCAGATTACGGCGCTGTAGTGGTAGCGTGGAATGAATACCATGGCAAAGATAATCTTTCCAAACAGCTCAATAAAGCTCGACAGCAACGGCAGAATTTTCTCTCCGAGTGCCTGCAGTGCCAGACGGCTGCAGTTGACAAGACCAAGGGCGAAGAAAAACGGGATGGCTACGCGGAGGTAGCGGGCTCCGTTTCCGAGGACGGTCGGGTCGGATGAACCAGAGATCAGGTGTACCATGGTTGGTGCAAGCGGGGTGACGATTACAATCAGGCACGCGGTTACGCTGAAGCAGAAAATGTAAGCGTAACGGATGCCTTTCCGCACGCGCTCCCAGTTGTCTGCGCCGCGGTTCTGTGCAACGTAAGTGTTGACGGCCTGCGCCATGGAGGAAAGCGGCATCATGGAGAACGAAAACAGCTTTCTCGCAGCGGTATGTCCGGCGATAGTTTCATATCCGAGGCTGTTGATGCCCGGCTGCAGAACGATCGAACCGACATAAATGATACTGCTCATGAATCCCATTGAAAATCCCTGCGCCAGCAGATCTGCGTACAGTCCGCGGTCCAGCGCGAAGTGGCGTTTTTCCGGAAGCAGGATTTTCGCTTTCGTAACAATATAAATCAGGCAGAGCACAACGGAAATGCCCTGTGCAATGACGGTTGCAATCGCGGCACCCCGGACACCCATGCCGAAGGTGCGGATAAACAGCAGATCGAGCACGATGTTCACCAGCGATGAAAAGATCAGGAACACAAGCGGCATGAAGCTGTTGCCGATCGCCCGCAGCAGGCCGGAGCACAGGTTGTAGGCGAACATGACGAACAGGAAAATCGAGAGAATCGAAATATAGCTGTAGGATTCCTCAAGAATCTCCGCCGGTGTTTTCAGCAGGCGCAGCAGCGGATGCATGAAGATCGTCGCCAGAATGGTAACTACCAGTGTCACGGCAACGCCGATGACGATACAGGATGCGACCGATTTTTTCATCCGGTCCGTCTCCTGCCGTCCAAAGCAGCGCGCCGTGACGATCGCAAGACCGTTTCCGACGCCGAACGTAAATCCGGTCATCATCTCATAGATGGATGAGCAGGCACCCATCGCCGCAATCGATGAGTCGCCGAGTGTATAGCCGACGATCAGGGTATCCATCGTGTTGTAAATCTGCTGAAACACGCGGGATGCATGATCGGCAGGGCAAAAAGCAGCAGAGATTTCAGGATCGGGCCGTGAAGCAGATTGACCTGAGAACTCCGCCGGGTTTGTGTCTGTGACATAAAAAATTCCTCCCTCTAAGTATAATGCATTGTTACCATTATATCAGAAGAGAGGAATTACCGGGCAGATAAAATACCCAAAACCATAAAAAAATACAATAATACAAAACTTTTACGGATTTTCGTCAATGATCGTGCATGTTCCGCCTTTTTCTTCGAAGTAATCCTGCATCTGCGCCGACAGCACATTCACATCCTCGTACTGCTCCGGCCGCACATGGTTCGAAATCCAGGCATCGCCGCCCTCGTACAGGATCTGATACTGACTGTTATAGGAAGCTTCATATACATATGATTCCCCGTCGAGCGTGCATTCATAACGAACCGTGCGAAGCGACGCTTCATCCCGCAGCTGTGATTCCGTGTACACCCGAAGTCCGATCGCCGCTCCAATCAGAACAAAGATCGCCGCAAACACACCAACAAACGCATACCGGATCACTTTCCGTCTCCGCACTGCCTGCTGCACCAGCTGATCATTTAAGACCGCAAGCTGCTGTGCAATCTCATTCAGTTCCGAAGGCTGCTCCTCCTCTACTTCCAGCCCGCCGCCCAGCAGCACACTCACCGGCACCTCAAACAGCTCCGCCATCCGATCCAGCATCACCGCATCCGGAACCGAAATCCCATTTTCCCTTAGTTAAAGATATTGTTGGGTAAAAAAAGATGTGTCAGTCGATTTTGCCTATAAAGCGATAGAAAATCTCTACTTCCTGCTCCCGGCTGCCGTCCTCGCCCTTAACCGCTTCATGCACAAAGATTTTTTCAATCAGCGTATTCAGCAGTTCGGCGGTCAGCTCCGTAGGGTTGACATACTGCCTCATCAGCCTACCACTTTCAGCGTCAACGGCGGTCTGCGCAACGGCTTCCATCGCTTCGTGAAGCTGCTGGATTTTCTCGTCCAGCTCCTTTTGTTCGCCCTGATACTTCTCGGACAACATATTGAAGTTGTACTCTGTAATGCGTCCGGCAGCCCAGTCCTCGTACATCTTGGCAAACAGCCCGTCAACCTCTGCTTTTCGCTTCTCGGCTTTTTTCAGTTCGGATGCCTGTTTCTCCCTCGCAGAGCTGCGTTCCTTATCGCTGGCGTTGAGCAGCCTTTTCAGAAGTTTGTCCTCGTCCTGCTGGGCCTGCTGTGACCAGTATTGCAGGCGGGAGAGGACATAGGCGTAAAGCACATCATAGCGGATGTAGTGCATGGAGCATTGGCGCAGTCCCTGTCCGTTCTTGCTGCAATGATAGTAGCCATACGGGGTTTTGTTCTGCTTATTCTCGCCGTATGCCAGCGACCAGCCGCAGTCCGCACACTTTACCAGCTGAAAAATCTGCGTTGTGCCGTCCTTTTGCCGTCTGCGTCTGCTGGCAATCTGCTCCTGCACCTGTCGGAACACATCTTCGGAGATAATCGCTTCGTGGGTATTCTCCACACGATACCATTCCTCTTTCGGCTTGCGTACCTTTTTCTTGTTCTTGAATGAAATGTTGCTCTGCTTATTGTGTACGCTGTGACCGATGTAGGTTTCCTCTTTCAAGATGCTTTTGACCTGCGCTATCGTCCACGCATAGGCTTTTTCCTCCGGCGCTCCGGCATAGATATTGGCGAAAGTGCCGTACCTCTGGAAGTTCAGCCATCCGGGGGTGGGTACTTTTGCTTCCACCAAAATCCGTGTGATGCTGGCCGCCCCTCTGCCATGAACGGCAAGGTCAAAGATCTTTTCGATAATCCACCTTGTTTCCGTGTCAACCAGAAGATGCCCGGTCTTATCCGGGTCTTTGATATAACCCAGCGGGGCGTAGGCTCCGTAGTGTGCGCCGTTTGCAAACCGTGTCCGCATGGCGGCCTTGACCTTTTTGCTGGTCTGGCGGGCGTGCATCTCGTTCAGGATATTCAGGAATGGGGCAAGCTCGCTTTCTCCGTTGAGGGTGTCCACATTGTCGTTGATCGCAATGTAGCGGACGCCTTTGCTTGGGAAGTAGATTTCTGTGTATTGGCCGGTCAGAATGTAGTTTCTGCCTAAGCGGGATAAGTCCTTTGTCACAACGCAGTTGATTTTCCCGTCCTCGATGTCGTCGATCATCCTCTGGAAGCTCGGCCTGTCGAAGTTCGTGCCGCTCCATCCATCGTCAATATACTCGTCTACTACGGTCAATCCATGCTCGGCGGCGTACTGCCGAAGCATCATGCGCTGTGTCTGGATGCTGCCGCTTTCGCCTTGCAGCTCATCGTCACGGCTCAATCTCAAATAAAGTGCGGTGTTATAAACCGTTGTATTGTATGGTTGTTTCATCAAAAATCCTCCTTAAAAAGAAACAACCCACGCTTATACAATACTCGCTGGTACAAGTATATCATAAGCGTGGGATGATTGACAGTCACAAATCTATCTTTTTCAGGAAGCAGCGGCGGCGTGCTGGATTACATCTTCCAGCAGGCTGTTCAGCGGCTTCCCGTTCTCTGCAAAATGCTCCGATACCTTGATACGAATTTTCCCCATGACAAAATACTGGGTGCCGTCCGCAGCGGTAAGCATAGTGCCGCTGTTGTTGGTGTTATTTTCGCTCTTGGCTTTTACCATAGGCATTTACCTCCATAAATGAAATATGCCCGACAAGGCAATGTCAGGCTATGTGTGGCGTAGACTGCTCCAATGTCAACCAAACCGTGTCAACCGGCACAAAAGACTTTGAAAACAATCCTCAGGCGCTCTATTATTCTATTTTACTTTTTCTTTGATTTCTTGGTTGACATGGTTGACAAAGAGGAGAAGTGCCTGAAATATCAGACTTTTTCCTGTCAACTGAAACGTCAACCAAACTGTCAACCGGGGGCTTTTTCAGAATGGAAGCTCCATCTGCCGGGCTTCTTCCTCTGTGATTTCCCGAAAACCATCCTTGTCTGCTGGGGGCTGGTTGACACGCTCCCAGCCTTTTTGTGAACCGTACTTCTTATATCTCTTAGGGCTTTTGTAGCTGTCCAGCCTGTATGCTGCCGTTTGCAATGCCGGTATTCATAATCTCGCAGATTGCCCGTGTTTCCCACTCTGCCGGGGGATTGCAGTTTCCCAGCGCTTCCTCATAAAGCTGCTTGGAACATACCCTGTCGCCGGTGTAGTCCTCCAAATAGGCGTAAATCATACCGGCCTGCGTGTCCTCCTGCATAAAACCCTGCTGGTGGGCTTTCAGGTAAGCGTTCATTTCCGCGCTGAATGACAGCTTATACTTCCCGCTGCGGTAGATTGTCATGGCTTCCGCCCACATTTGGCTGATATATGTCCTCGCCGCCGCTTCATCGTCCAGTATGTGAACCTCCGCCCGTTCCGGGTACACGGTCACGGGAATAAAGCGCCGGTTGCCGGTGCGGTCACGGGGAAGAAGTCCTGCCGGTTGGTGGTTCCTCCAAACACGCATTGACGGAGCCGGTCTGCCGGATGGGTTTCATACGGCACTTTATAGGTTTCTTTCTGGCGGCTTAGAAACGACTTGATTTCCTCAATACTTCTGGCGTTGGCGGTGGCGATCATCTCCGACATCTCCATAATCCAATGCCCTTGCAGCTTCCGATACACGTTTTCATCGTCCAGCTTTTTCAAATCGTCTGAAAACCACTCGTCCTTAACTGCAAGCAGTCGGAAAAAGGTGGATTTTCCGGCTCCCTGACCGCCTACCAGACAGAGCATGACTTCAAACTTGCTCCCCGGCTGAAATACCCGCCGGATGGCTCCCATCATAAACAGTTTCAGGGCTTCAAAGGTGTACTCGTCCGTGTCTGCTCCCAGAAAGTGATGCAGAGCATAGCGGATGCGCTCGGTTCCGTCCCATTGCAGACTGTTCAGATAATCCCTGACAGGATGGTAGCGGTTTTCATTGGCTACGATCTGGATTGCATTTTCTACTTTCTTTTCGCTGGTCAGTCCGTAGTGTTCTTCCAGATACAAAAGCAAATATTTCATATCCATATCGGTCAGAGTGGCGCTGGTCCGTTCCCATCCCAGCGGCTTCACAATATCCACCTTTCGGAAAGAATGTTGTAGCTGACTGCTCCACGCAGCAGCGGGTCACGCTGGAACACTGTCAGACAGTTCTTGATGCTGTTCTTCACGCCGCCTTTCTGCGTCCCCTCCAGCATTTCCCGGATTTCTTCCTGCGTCTGCGCCGGTTCCATTGCGTCCATCGTCCGCATAACTGCTTCCTGCGCTGCTGGCGGTAAGTTCTGAAATTCGCTGCTCAAGCCGCACCACCTCCTTTCCCTGTTCGGCAATCAGCGCCGCTTTTTCTTCCATTTCTCCAAACAACAAAATATCCAGCAGATATTCTACATAGCTGTTTTTTTGCAATGCTTCCACGAAAAGAGGATGCCAGGCGGCATCCTGTGGCTGTGGAGCATATTCGATTTTCCAGCGTTCCAATAGATGCAGATAGTCACATAGCACTTTGAAGCAATGCTGTTCCGCCTGCCGTAACCTCTGCTCCGGCGTAGGCTTGGGCGGCGTTCTCTTTGCTGCCGGTGTGCGGATGGCTCCGTCATAGGGGATTGAAAAATCCTCTGCCAGTCTGACCGCCGCATCCCGTTTTCCCAAACCATGCAGGGAAGCGGCAAAGTCGATCACATCCCCGGAAGCGCCGCAGCCGAAGCAATAGTAGCGGCTGTCCACTTTCATGCTGGGCGTTCTGTCATTGTGAAATGGACAGCAGGCCATGCCATTTCTCCCTACCCGTATTCCATAGTAAGAAGCAGCCTGCCGGGTAGTGACGGACTGCTTCACCGCTTCAAACACATTCAAATGCTTCCTCCCGTAAATGTCATAGTTCTATATCCTGTTTCTTTTTCGGCGCTTCCTGTTCTGGCTGCCGCCGCTGCAATACCCGGTCAACGCAGTACTGTACTCGGCGCATTTTCATTAAATCCTCCGAAGCGGCTTATACTGCGGGGACAGCTTGGCATACTCCGCTTGCAGCCGGTCATATTCCTGTTTCCATGCGGCCAGGGTGATGGGCTTCCTGTCCAGCTTCTCTTTCAAATCCGGCGGGCCGTATAAAACAGCCGCAGATCAGCGTCATGGGCGGTTTCAAATTTCTCCCGCTGTTTTTTCCACTTGATACCGTTCAGCTCGTCATACACCGGCTTCAGCCGCTTGTAGTTCTCGGCCTGCCGTATCAACTCCTGCAATTCTTTCATCCGGCTGACTTCGCTTTCATGGTGTCGCTCAATGTGTCAAACTCTGTGCTGACAGCAGACAGGCGGGATTCCAACGTCTTCCAGCGTCAGCAGCTTGTTTCCATCAGGTAGTTGACCGCTTCCGCAAATTCTTCAGGTTCTGCC
>ENA-OQIG01000440-OQIG01000440.1-human-gut-metagenome-genome-assembly--contig:-NODE-440-length-24265-cov-3.303256_pt1 | contig 24265 bp, 31 predicted proteins | sample MGYA00242576_ERZ504741 | MGnify/ENA primary metagenome ERZ504741 (study PRJEB26092, sample SAMD00036436) | human gut metagenome | host: Homo sapiens | study: EMG produced TPA metagenomics assembly of... | reverse complement strand
GAAAAAAGCTGAGATGAGTCAGCTTTTAATGAGATTTTCTTGCAGGGTTGATTAAGACACGACTTTCTTTTCGTTTACTGAATTGTTTGCGGTATTGACTTGGTGTTAGTTCGTAGTAACGTTTAAATTGTCGGTTGAAATTTGACAAGTTATTAAAACCAACAGCCGTAGCAATTTCAAGAACTGGATTTGAGGTGTTAATCAACATATCGCAAGCTTTGTTCAGGCGAACTTGAATGATGAACTCAGTACAAGAGCTTCCCGTATGTTGTTTAAAGACCGCCATAAAGTGTGTTTTACTATATCCCATGAATTGAGAAAGGTAATCAATAGAGAGATTCTTTTGATAATTGTTATTGATAAAGTCAATCAATTCACGATCTGTTCATTTTTACGATAAGTATCATCAGTGTGCTTGCGAAGAACGTAACGATAGTAAAAGAGTAAATATAGAAATTCATTAAGTTTTGATTTGAGTAGCAGTTCAAAATGACGTCCTTCGTTTTTTGAAAGCTCAAAAATGGTGAAGAGACATTCTTTGATTTCCTCATAGCCTTCCATTCCTGGTTGAATGCGCGGAACAAATTTATAAAGACTAGTCTGCAAAGGTTGCAAGTAACGAAGACTAACTTGGTCCACAATAGAATAACCAATCATGTCTAAGTGAAAGCGAAAAGTATCAGTGACATGTTTCTGGTTTTCTAACGGGTGAATAGAGTACATCCCATTTGGTCGTATGAGGATAATATCACCTGCTTGACTGTTAAAATAATCGTAATCGATGTGAAAGCGAGCTGAACCTTCATAAATATAATTGATTTCAACTTCTGGATGCCAGTGGAAAAGAACGTCAGGACGTCCGTTTTCAACCACTGTACTGTAATAATCATAAGGTAGAAGGTGCTTGCTTTCATCTATTTTAATTTCGTGAGCTGGATCTGCTTGTTTCATATAATATCCCTTCTAATCATAACATAGTATTAACTACTCTTTTATTATAGCAGAATAACCCGAAAATTGGAAGCGTATTCTAGAAAAGGTTTTCATAAAGATTTTCAAGACTATATCAGATAAAAGTATTATAAATAAGAAGGATAGTGTTAGAATCATTTTTGCTAGCTGATTATAATAGGGATATAAAATCACTTAGCAAGAGCTTTTTTTTTGGTTGTGCTAGCAAGTGGTTTTAGAGTCTATGAGACACAATTGTTTATAAATTCAGAAAAGCTCCGCATGGCAAATTAATCTTCTTTGTTAATCGCGGAGCTTATTTGAGTTGAGAAACTTTCGTGAAAGAACTGTTTCTTTTAGATATTTTATCTCAAAAGTAGTAGAATGAAAGGGTAAACATAATGTTAATTTAGTCATTCAAGGAGGAATTAATCATGGAAGAATTGAAAAAAGTTCTCTTAGCCGGTATTGGTTTGACGTCTATGACTTTGGAAAAAGCTGACGCTTTTGTAAAAGAGTTAGTCAAAAAAGGACGCCTCACTGTTGGCGAAGGAAAAGAATTGCAGTCTGAACTAAAACGTCGAAGTGAAGACGAAGCACAAGCTTTTTTAGATCAATTAAATGCTAAAACAAAACCTGTTCAATATGCTACCAAAGAAGATGTTTCTCGTCTTGAAGACAAAATTGACGCTCTTTTGAAGAAGTCAAATATCTTAAATTAGAAATTATTGGTGGGTTATGTCAGGTAGACGCTTAAGAGAAATCATTGGTGCCTTTAGTTCAGTAGGGTTAACCTCTTTAATCGAAAAAGGAAAAGCAGCAGAAGATAAATCAACGCCTCGTGAGCTTCGCTTAGCGTTTGAAAAATTAGGACCAAGTTTTGTTAAAATTGGTCAGATCCTTTCGACAAGAAGTGATATTTTCCCAGAAGCTTATGTTAGAGAATTGAGCAAGTTACAGAGCAATGTACTTCCACTTCCAACGGAATTGGTCATGGAAGCCATTGTGGCTGAGCTTACTGGTCCTGTTTCTGCGTATTTTTCTGAAATCAGACCTGAGCCACTTGCTAGTGGCTCAGTTGCTCAGACGCATCGAGCTCGTTTGCTAAATGGGAAAGATGTTATTATCAAAATTCAACGCCCAAATCTGCCAGAAATTATCGAAGAAGACTTGACACTTTTGATTCGCCTTTCAAGACGTATCCCAAAAGCATTCCTTCCAATGGTAGACTTACCAGAGGTTTTGCAGCAAATCAAAGAAAGCTTGACACGTGAAATTGATTTTCGCAATGAAGCACAAGCAATGATTACCTTTGCTGAATTGAACCAATCAAGTAAATGTATTGCCAGTCCAGAGGTGTATGGTGAGTTTACGACGCCACGATTGATTGTTGAAGATTACGTCTCAGGGATTCCAATCAATCACTATGATGAGTTAATCAAGGCGGGTTATGACCTTGAAGATATCGGTCGAAAACTCATGCTTAGCTTCATTAAGCAAGTCTTTAAAGATGGATTTTTCCATGGAGACCCTCACCAGGTAATCTTTTATCTCAGACGATAAGATTTATTTTATTGATTTTGGGATTATGGGAAAACTTGATAATGGCATGCGCGTGGCCTTAAATGATATTCTTTATAGCTTTACAGCACAAGACATCGAAGGTATGATGAAAGGTATTTTGTCTATCACAAGCTTTGACACGTCCATGAACAAGTCAACGCTTGCCCAAGATGTGGAACGCATGCTGGCCAAATATTCTAGCCTAGATATTGGTGTCTTGTCTATCACAGATTTGATTGAAGATTTGTTAAATGTCTTTGTCAAAAACGGACTCAAAGCGTCACCACAGATTACCATTTTAGAAAAAGCTGCTCTGCAAATTGAAGGCATTTTCCGTGAATTAGCTCCAGAAGTTGACCTCATGACCCTTGCTAAGAATTATTTCCTAGAAAATATGGGACCTGACATGCTTAAGCAAGCTTTGAACAAAGAAACCTTGCTTATCGAGCTATTTTATCAACTAAAAAATGGTAAGAATATCCCGCGTCGTCTCAATCAACTCTTGGAACAAGTCTTAAATGGACGTATTTTAGTTAACCATGATTTATACGATTACACCAACCGTATTAAGTTTTTTAATCGTGTGGTTAACCGCTTTGTTTTGAGTTTGCTCTTTTTTGCCGTATTGATAAGTGCTGTGATTTTGAGTTTTAATCAAAACTTAGAAATCCTATCAAATGGCCTTTTTGTCTTAGCTTTGTTGCTCTTTTTGTGGGACTTAGTCCTCATTCTCAAAAAATGAAAAACTAACTAGATAGAAGGAATTCCTAATGACTTTAGGAAATTTTTTCTTATTTTATTTTTGTAACCGCTTGCTATAATGACAGTGTATTAAACAAGGAGGATATGTAATGGCTAAGTTACCAGATAATTTTTTGTGGGGTGGTGCAGTTGCTGCTCACCAACTTGAAGGTGGATGGAAAGAAGGAGGAAAAGGACTCAGTGTTGCTGACGTGATGACAGCTGGTCGTCATGGTGTTCCTCGTGAAATCACTGACGGTGTGGTTGAAGGTAAATATTATCCAAACCACGAAGCGATTGATTTCTATCACCACTATAAAGAAGATATTGCTTTGTTTGCTGAAATGGGCTTCAAATGCTTCCGTACATCAATTGCATGGACACGTATTTTCCCAAATGGTGATGAATTAGAACCAAATGAAGCAGGTTTGCAATTCTACGATGATTTATTTGACGAATGCTTAAAACACGGTATCGAACCTGTTGTTACTTTGTCTCACTTTGAATTGCCATATCACTTGGTTAAAGAATATGGTGGTTTCACTAACCGTAAATTGGTTGATTTCTTTGTTCGTTTTGCAGAAACATGCTTCCGTCGCTACAAAGATAAAGTTAAATATTGGATGACTTTCAATGAAATCAATAACCAAGCAAACTATCAAGAAGATTTTGCACCATTTACAAACTCTGGTATTGTCTACAAAGAAGGCGATGAGCGCGAAGCGATTATGTATCAAGCTGCTCATTATGAATTGGTAGCATCTGCGCGTGCGGTTAAAATTGGTCGTGAAATCAACCCTGATTTTCAAATTGGTTGTATGATTGCCATGTGTCCAATTTACCCTGCAACATGTAATCCAAAAGATATTCTAATGGCACAAAAAGCCATGGAAAAACGTTATTACTTCACTGATGTACACGTTCATGGTTTCTACCCAAATCATATTCTTAAATACTGGGAACGTAAAGGAATCAATGTTGATGTGACTGAAGAAGACTTGGCAGATTTGAAAGAGGGAACTGTTGATTACATCGGATTCTCATACTACATGTCATTTGCAATCGATTCTCACCGCGAAAACAACCCATACTTTGACTACCTTGAAACAGAAGATTTGATTAAAAATAAATACGTCAAAGCGTCTGAATGGGGTTGGCAAATTGACCCAGAAGGTCTTCGTTATAGCCTGAATTGGTTTACTGATATGTACCACTTGCCACTTTTCATCGTGGAAAATGGTTTTGGTGCTATTGACCAAGTAGAAGAAGACGGCATGGTTCACGATGATTATCGTATTGATTACCTTGGTGCTCACATCAAAGAAATGATTAAAGCTGTCGACGAAGACGGTGTTGATTTGATGGGATACACTCCATGGGGTTGTATCGATCTTGTCTCAGCAAGTACAGGTGAAATGCGCAAACGTTATGGTTTCATCTATGTTGATAAAGATGACGAAGGTAACGGTACTTACAAACGTACACCAAAATTGTCATTTGATTGGTATAAGAAAGTCATTGCTTCTAACGGTGAAGAAGTCTAAAGTTATCCATTAAGTTATTATTTTGAAACCTTTGTGGGGGTGTAATCTCTTACCCTACGAAGGTTTTTACATGATTATAAGAAGAGAGTAGGTCTTTATGATTGGGTATATTGCGGCTTGTTTGACAACATTTGGTTTTTTGCCACAAATGATCAAGGTTTTAAAAACCAAAGACGTTGAATCCATTTCACTTGGCATGTATACCATGTCAGTCACTGGGATGGCATTGTGGTTGGCACATGGAATTTCTGTTTCAGATCCAGCTTTAATTGTTGCCAATACCATCTCAGTTGCCTTAGCAGGAATTATCCTTATTTGTAAAATAATTTATAAATAATTTTTAAAAGTCTTTGAAATGTTGTTGTATCAATGTTTTGGAGACTTTTTTGCAAAAGTTTTTCAGTAGATTCTTCCTATTTAATTCCTGAAAAGAAACCTTACAGAAAATAATTGACAGGGCTTTCAAAAAGGATTATAGTAATCGTATAATTTGAGTGTTCCGCTAGGAACAAGGAGGTGAGGGTTATTACGGTGACGATTTTAGCAATTGTTTTTGGAATTTTGTTAATCTTCGCGATTGTTCATGTTGTTCAAATCAAAATGGGCGTGACCAAACGCTTTGGTTACCATTACACCATTACCATGCATCATGGACTGAAGTTACCAGATTTGATAAAAAATGATAATCTTGGAGGAAAGATTAAGATTATTTCAGCAACAGACGACACTTGCAAGGTACAATCACAGATTAATGATACCGAGCTGAAAACAACTTTGATGAAGGATTATCAACTGGATTCAACTCAGGTGTCTGTCGAGATTACTCAGTAAATCGTATGCCAGTTGTGAAGGTTTATTTTTAAGGGATGGCTAAAACTATTTAGAAAAAATACAACTAACAATTTTATGTTAATATTTATGACATTTTTTCTTTAAAATAATTGTTTTTTGAAGTTTAAAAAAATACTTCAAAAAAACAGGTTAAAGGAGATTAATGACGTTGAAAGTTTTATTGATTGTTTTGCTTATTGCACTTATTGTAGCTGGTGTATACAGCGTTAGAAATCAACTTTGGGTAGCAAAAACATTTGGTTGTGATTATGTGGTCGTCATGAAAGATGGTGCAAAACTACCTGATTTAGCAAGCATTGCCAACCTTAAAGGAAAAGTTAGAGTTGTCGGCTCATCAGATGATACTTGTAGCGTTCAATCACATCTCAACGATGTGGAATTGAAAAAGGTTTTGATGGCAGATTATCACTTGTCAGACGAAGAAGTTTATATCCGCCCAGCCCAACTATCAGGTGCCCTTGGTATGATGTAGTTTAGGAGATGACGAATAAGAGCATTAAATGGTTATTATTATCGTATTTTTAGTTCTGATTGTTCTTGTTTACTTTTTGCCTAGCAAATATCGAAAAGTTTATGATAGTCAAGGTCAACGAATGAGTGGTCCATATATCATCACCTCTTCAAATCCTAATGAGCTTCCTGATATTTTAGCTAATCAAAAGATTGCTGATACGATTCAAGTGCTTCACAAAGATTCAAAAAGCTATCGCGTTTATTCTATAATGAACGATGAAAAAATGAAAAAGCTAATTATTGATGAGTTAGGCTTGCAAGAAAATCAAGTTTCTGTGAATTATACAAAATTATTTATTCCTGAATTCTTTTAAGATAGTCAGACTAGTTTTTCCTAGTCTGGCTCTTTTTTCTAAAAAAACTGAAGATTTACAGCAAATTTCCGTAGTGATTGTAATTTGATTACGGAAAAAGTTGTATCTAACGGAAATTTTCCGTAGTGGTCTTATTTTTTTCCTCATCACATAGGAAAAAGAATGCGTTTACATAATGATGGCGTTTTCATATAATATCAGTGTAAACAAAAAACAAAGGAGATTAAACGTTATGGCTAAACAAGCTTTAATTATCTGTGCAGGCGGTATGTCATCATCAATGATTGCTAAAAAAACAATGACATATCTTCAAGAAAAAGGTGAAGATATTGAAATGGATGCTGTTGGGGTTCCAGAAGGACAAAAACGTATCGAAGCTGATAAATACGATTTGTACCTTGTCAGCCCACAAACTAAAATGAACTTTAAACAATTGGCAGATGCAGCTGCTAAAACAAACAAACCAATCGTTCAAATTCCACCACAAGCTTACATTCCAATCCCAATGGGTATTGAAAAAATGGCAGCTTTGGTAAAAGAAAACATCTAATGCCCGTTGTGATATAATAGTTCTAATGGTACTTGGAGGTGTCCTCTTCTGTGTTAAATAAAAAAGAAAAGCAGATTATTCAATATCTTATTAAAGATAAGGATAAATTCGTTACTAGTAAAGAACTAGCAGCGCAATTAGGATGTTCGGATAGAACAATTAGAACTTACTATAAAACACTTATTGAAAAATTAGATTTTTACTCAGGCATTGATTTGATTTCCAAACAAGGTTACGGCTACAAGTTAGACATCGTAGATGATGATGCTTATGCTGATTTTTTAGAGGAAAATCATATCAATGACCATCACAATAACTACCAAAACATTACTGATATCAGTGATCGTTACAATTATCTGCTAAATAAACTTTTGTTTGAACAAAATGAAATTTATTTTGATGATTTAGCTGATGAGTTGTTTGTTAGTCGATCAACATTATCTAGTGATTTTAAAAAGATAAGACAAAAATTTAAACCTTATCATTTGAAAATTGAAAGCAAAGCCAATAAAGGGGTTTACGTCTTAGGACAAGAACGTGATAAACGTCGTTTCATCATGGATTACTTTATTGATTCTGGTTTTATTAACACCATGCATTCATATGTTGACAATGAGCTGCTTAATCAAAAGATTTCTTTTGAAGAGTTAACCATCATTGTTCTGGATGAATGTCGGGAAGGTGGTCTTAAATTATCAGACTTTGTGATTCAAAATCTAGTCATCCACATTGCTTTAGCGATTCGTCGCATTACCGAAGGTTTTCGCATTAGCAAGGTGTCAGAAGATGAACTGGTACTGAGAGGTTTGGCAGAACGTCAAATTGCTGAAAATATTTTAAAACGTGTTTCAGTATCTACGCACATTGATTTTCCAGCAGATGAAGTTGATTATATTACTCTCCACTTGGTTTCAAAAGGTCACGGGAGTGCTTGTCACATTTCAGAAGTTTTGCAAGAGCAGATACGTCAGGAATTGATTGACAGTATTGACCAAATTAATCCAACTGTTAAGAATGACTTCCAATTGATTGAGGGGTTACTTGCTCATCTATCAACTATGTTCATTCGCTTGCAAGTAGGGTTGTTATGGAAAACCCTTTGACGGCGGAAATTAAAGCCAATTATCGCGACATGTATCAACTAGCTGAACGTGTTGTAGCTAATATGCCAACTTTCAGTGCTTACACTTTATCACCAAATGAAATCGCCTACATTGCTCTGCATTTTATGGCTGCCAAAGAAAGATACAAAGAACAACGTAAATACAATGTTCTTGTCATCTGTGCTACGGGATACGGCAGTGCTCAAATGCTTAAGAGCCGAATTGAAAACGAGCTCGGGAACTTGGTTTCGATTACGGATGTGATTGGTTATTATGAAATCAACGATGAAAAGTTAAAAGGAATTGATTTTATCGTTTCTTCTATTGCCTTATCAAACTTGATTTTCAATATTCCAGTCTTTACGGTTTCAGTTTTCTTAAATGATGAAGAGTTAAAGGATATTAAACAGGGAATCTCTAATTTGAATAGGTCTTTAGCAAATGTAGAAAATCGTCAATCAGAACTCAGTGTAAGCGATGTGTTTGATGATTACTTCTCAGAAGACTATTTCTTTCTACTATCGGACGCTTCAAAAGAAGAGGTATTGCAAAAACTAGCTCAGAGCATTTCACAAAATGAAAATGAGCAATTTGAGGAACGACTTCTTAATATGATGAAACAGCGGGAATCTATGAGTTCCATTGTATTCGGGAAAAACATTGCCGTACCTCATCCTTTGAAAGCCGTCGGTAGCAAACATCATTTTGCGGTAGCAATTGTCAAAAATGGTGTGAAATGGGATGAACAATATCTATCAATCAAAATTATCTTTTTAATGTCAATGTCAATTCATGATAATGATGGACTACCAGAGTTGACATCTGCCATTGTTGATTTGGTTGATAATCCAAAACTTCAAGAACAAATGTTAGCTTGCCAATCATTTGATGAATTTAAAAAAATATTTTTAACGATTTAAAAAGGAAGTAGGAGTTATATGAATTCAGAAGAATTGCAAGTTGCAGCATTTGAGATTATCTTAAATTCTGGTAACGCACGTTCAATCGTCCACGAAGCATTCGATGCGATGCGCGAAGGAAACTATGCCTTAGCAGAAGAAAAGTTAAAAGAATCAAATGACGAATTATTAAAAGCCCACCAATCACAAACACACTTGCTCCAAGAGTATGCAGGTGGTAAAGAAGTTAATGTTGAAATCATCATGGTTCATGCTCAAGACCACTTGATGACTACAATGACTCTTCGTGAAGTTGGACTTGAAATGTTAGAATTATACAAAAAAATTGGTTAGTTAGTCAAGAAAGGAGATAGCTATGGCTGCTTTAACAGAAAAGGAAAAAAGAGAATTAGATGCTACAAGACGTGAAAACGGGATTAAAAACATGTATTACACACGATACTTTCTCATTCGTTACGTCGTTGCCTTCTTCTTTTTCATCGATCTCTACTGGATTTTGATGTTCTTATCTGCTAGTAACTTCAGTCTAGTTATCATTCCAGTTCTTATGGCTGCTTTTGGTGGCATTTGTATGTGGGAACAATCGCGAATGTATTCAAGGGAACAAAAACCTGCGATTAAGACGCAATTTTATTTCCAAATAATCATTGCTTTAAATACCATTTTAATTATTGCCACTGTATTTAAGCAATATCACAGTTTTTATCCATTCTTATCTGAAAATGGTACAACTCAAGTTTTTCTCATCGTGATGCTTTTACTTGGGATTATGATTTCATCATGGATGTTAGTAAAAATCGCTCGTATCAATCGTAATTCAGATAAACAATACTATCGCATTCAAAAATATTTGGCATCAATTAATTAGTTAACAACAAACATTCAACAGTTTTTAGGAGGAGAAGAAAATGTTTGAATTTTTAGAAAAGTACTTGATGGGGCCGATGGCTAAAATATCTGCTTGGCGTCCTGTTCGTGCAATTGTTGCCGCTGGTATGGCAAGTATTCCGTTTACTATCGTCGGATCTATGTTCCTTGTCTTGAGCATTATCCCACAAGCCTTTCCAATTCCTGCCTTAACATCAATTTGGGCAAACTCAGTTGATAAAATTGCACCTCTTTACTTGCAAGCTTACAACTGTACAATGGGTATCTTGTCTCTATACTTTGCCATTGTTATTGGTTATGAGTATACAAAAATCTTTGCTGATGAAGAAGATTTGAACGTTGATCCAGTATACGGTGCTCTACTTTCAGTATTTGCCTTCTTCTTGACAATTCCAGAATTGCTTGTTAAAAATGGTGCATTTGACTACTTGAACGTCAAAGGTGCTACAATCAATGGTTGGACTGTTGGTGGTAACAGCTTGGCTCGTTTGTCAACATCTGGTATGTTTACAGCAATCTTAATGTCTATCCTTGCTGTTCAACTTTACCGTGTATGTATCAAACGTAACTGGGTTGTTAAAATGCCAGATGCTGTACCATCAGGTGTTTCTCGCTCATTCTCAGCTTTGATTCCATGTGCTTTCGTAGCTCTTGTTGTTCTTGTTATCGATGGTGTATTCATCGCTCTTGGTACTGATATCTACAACGTTGTTGCTATTCCATTTGGTTTCGTTCGTCACATCGCAAACTCTTGGCTTGGTATTGTGGTTATTTACCTTCTTGTTCACGTTTTGTGGATTGTAGGTATCCACGGTGCTAACATCGTCATGAGTCTTGTTACCCCAATCCTTTTGTCAAACATGGCAGAAAACGTTGACGGAGCTCACATTGCCTTTGCAGGTGAATTCACAAACTCATACGTTATCGTGGGTGGTTCTGGTGCAATGCTTCTTGCTTGTGTATGGCTTGCAGTAGCAGCTAAATCATCACAACTTAAAATGCTTGGTCGTGCAGCTATGGTTCCTGCAATCTTCAACATCAACGAACCGTTGATCTTTGGTCTTCCTGTTGTTTACAACCCAATTCTTGCCCTTCCATTCATTATCGCACCAATCGTATCTGCTTCAATCGCATACTGGTCAATCAAACTTGGCTTTGCCGCAGTATCAATCATCCAAACTCCATGGCCAACTCCAATCGGTCTTGGTGCTTACATCGGAACTGGTGGTAACATCGGTGCCGTTATCACAGCTCTTGTCTGTGCCCTAGCAGCATTCTTTGTTTGGTTCCCATTCCTTAAAATGTACGATTTGAAACTTCTCAAAGAAGAAAGCGTAGAAGCTTAATAAAAATTAAGAGCGGGTGTTACCCGTTCTTTTTTGTCTTGAAATGAAAGGGAGGTTAGATTTTTTCGTGTCATAGTATCATTTTTTCTGAATATACTCAAAGCTTTTTTCAGAAAGCTAGCGTATAATAGGGGACAAGGAGGGTGTTATGATAGTAAAAGTAATTGCAACCGATATGGACGGAACCTTTTTAACAGATAAAAAGACTTATGACAAGGTTTTATTTGAGCGTTTGTTTGATCATTTTATGGCAGAAGGCATCAAATTCGTGGTGGCAAGTGGTAATCAGTATCGTCAGATTATCCAACAATTTCCCAAACATAAACATCTAATGTCTTTTGTGGCTGAAAATGGCGGTCACATCATTGAAAATGGTCGAACTTTGCAGGAAGAATTTGAAACAGTAGAAGCTATCTCAGCTTTGGTTAATTATATCGAGAAACATTATCCTGATACGGTGATTAACTTGGCAGGAAAGGCATCGTCATACTTGCCAAAGTCGACACCGAAAAAAATTAAGGATTTGCTTAGCTATTATTTGCCTGTTTTAAAATACGTTGATAATCTACATCCAATTCCTGATGATGATTATTTTAAAGTCACTTTACTGGTTCGTGATGAATTGACCTTCCAAGTGAGAGATGAAATTAACACTTTATTTGCGGATTATCAACTAACGGCAACCTCTAGTGGTTTTGGTTGTATTGATGTCATTCCATCGCATGTGCATAAAGGAACTGGCCTTGATTTCTTGCTCAATCACTGGGGCTATGGTCCTGAAAATCTGATGGTTTTTGGTGATGGTGGCAATGATATTGAGATGTTAAAACTGGCGAAATACTCTTTTGCTATGGCAAATGCTCCACAGGAAATTAAAAATGTAGCCAGCTATCAAGCTCCGTCAAATCAAGAAAATGGTGTCTTACAAGTCTTAGCTAATCATTTTTTGAACGAGGGTGATTCGTGATAGAATAGTCACAAAAGGAGAAACTATGACTGGTTTTCAAGAACTATATCACAAAGCTGATGTGACAGAATTTCGCAACAAAGTTTTAGCTGACCAACAAGTACAGTTGTGGGAAAAATACGACGCTTTGAACAAACTGGTAAAACAGCCAAATATTGTCTTTGCTGGAGATTCTATCACTGAATATTTTCCAATTCACGAAATGCTGATATCTAATTTTCCGCTTTATAACCGTGGTGTTCATGGGATTAACAGTTTGCAGCTCTTAGAACATCTGCATACGCAGGTTTTAGATTTGCGTCCAAGTAAGGTAGTTTTGCTCATTGGGGTTAATGATTTAAAGATCAGACATCCAGAAGAAGTGTGTGAAACAATTGAGACAATCATGGCTACTATTCAACAAAAATTGCCTGAAACTGAGATTATCTTACTTTCTGTCTTTCCAATGAATGAGTCACCAAGATTTGTTCGCACACCAAATCATCGTAATAATGATAGCATCAATCAATTAAATAATTTGCTATCTAATTTGTCAAAAGAAGGTGTAACCTACCTCAATATTCACGATTCCTTGTGTGACGAAAGTGGTCATTTGCCACTAACTTGTACAATTGATGGCCTTCACCTTAATGTCACTGGTTATCGTGTGGTGTCTGAAATTTTGTCAGTGTATTTGTAGTGGGATGGTATCATTTTCCAAGATAATAATGCAAAATTTCGCTTTCAAATAACGGTATACTATTACTGTACTTAATTGAAAGAGGGAAAAGGTATATGACAAAAGCATTTCCAAAAAACTTTCTTTGGGGCGGAGCCATTGCTGCTAACCAAGCCGAAGGTCTTATAATGAAGATGGTCGAGGACTTGTTGCAACTGATGTGACAACTGGTGGGTCTGTAAACGCGCCACGTTACATGACTTATATCGACAAAGATGGTAAACCTGGTAAAGCGCCAGCTATGGGGCATAATGGTAAGATTCCTGAAGGTGCTAAATATGCCGTGCTTGTTACAGAGCATTATCCAAACCATGTGGCTGTTGATTTTTATCACCGTTACAAAGAAGATATCAAGATGTTTGCTGAAATGTGCTACTCTGTTTTTCGTTTGTCAATTTCTTGGGCACGTATTTTCCAAAATGGTGATGATAAAGAGCCTAACCAAGCAGGACTTGATTTCTACCGTTCTGTCTTTGAAGAATGCCGTAAATATAACATTGAACCTTTAGTTCTATTTGGCATTTTGATACGTCATTAGCACTAGAAGAAAATTATGGTGGCTGGAAAAATCGTAAACTCATTGATTTTTATATACGTTATTGTGAGGTTATTTTTAACGAATATAAAGACTTGGTTAAAGACTGGTTGACTTTCAATGAAATTAATAACAAAACCATTTTCCTTGATATGTTTGGCTCAAAAGCTAGTGATGCAGATTATCAAGAAGGTTATCAAATTCTTCACCATCAATTTGTAGCGTCAGCTAAAGCTGTTCAAATTGGGCATGCCATCAATCCTGATTTCATGATTGAAAATATAATTTGTGGTATTACATTTTATCCTGCCATATGTGACCCAGCGGATATCCTTGCTAATGAACACAAATGGCAATCAGGCATTTACTACTGTTGTGATGTCCAAGCAAAAGGAAAATATGGGACTTATGCCAAACGTCTCTGGAAAGAGCACAATGTTGAATTGTATATTATAGAAGAAGACCTTGAAGATTTGAAACGTGGGACAGTTGATATGTATACTTTCTCATATTACATGTCAAACAATGTGACAACTCACACTGGTGGAGAGCAAGTTTCAGGTAACTTCTCAGCTGATGCTAAGAATTCATACTTGACTTATTCTGATTGGGGTTGAGCGCATGACCCAATGGGACTTCAATATTATCTTGAAAAAATCTATGACCGCTATGAAATTCCATTGATGGTTGTCAAAAATGGCTCAATTCACGATGATTATCGTATTGATTATCACTGTGCACAAATTAATGCCATGGTAAATGCTATTGACAACGGCATCGACCTTATTGGATACACTACGCGGGGGTGTATCGATATCGTCTCAGCAGGTACAGGTGAAATGCGTAAACGCTACGGATTCATTTATGTAGATATGGATGACGAAGGCAATGGAACTCTAAATCGCACACCAAAAGACAGTTTCTACTAGTATAAAGAGGTTCTTGCAACAAATGGGCAAAAACTTATTGATGAAGCAAGTGAAGATTAAAACAGATAAATAAATTCCTCGCTATTTTAGCGGGGATTTTTTGTAATAAACGGAAAATAAGAAAACGCTTTTTCATAAAAAGTGATAGAATAAACTTAAAGATTAAAAAGTTTATTGGAGATTATTATGAGAGTTAAAGGTCACGGAACTATAAAAACATCTAAGGCATATGGTGCCATAGGGACACTTTTGTTATCAGGTGTTTTGTTTTTAGTCGGAACTAGTGGCGCTTATGCTGACGAAGCACAACCCAATGCCGCAGTTGACAGTGTTCAGATAGACGCAATCTCAGCAGGCTTTTTCACGATCTTCAAATAGGCACTAGTTTCACCTAGCTCAGAGGGTGATAAGTGAGAATGACGAGACTTTATGGTAAAGTGCTACGACATAAGCATACATTTTCATAAATGCTTATAAACGTTGATATTATCACGTTTTCAATTTTTTCTATTTTCATAAATCCTTATACAATTTCTTCATGGGGGAGTAAATGGGGGAGTAAATTTTACGAGTTCAGCAGGCAAGAAACTGGCACTCAAAAGGTGCTCAAATTGAAGACAAACTCTATTTCTGAGGTTTGTCTTTTTCTGTCTTTTGAAGTTTTTGATGTTGAATAAACCTCATTTCAGTAATTTTAGGCAAAATAAAAAGGCTATCCTGCCAGCCATTTGGCGATTTTTTTAAGATATAAGCATGCTAAAGTGAGTCCAACTTTTGCCTCCATTTTGGACTTGCCTCTTTCTCTGGTATAACGCAAATTATGATATTCTTTAGCTGTCTCAAATAAGCGTTCAATGGTTTCCTTGTGTTTTCGGTAACGGTCAATCATTCCCCGATGATGTCAGATATCTTCACAAATCTCTAAGTCAGCTTTCCAAACATGACGGATAACCACTTTTTGATGGGTTGACTCGTCGTACACTGGCTTAGTCAAGGACAATTCTGACATTCTTCTGGTTGACTTTGGTACTCACGATAACCTTGATGGTTGGTAGTTCGGTAAGTTAATACCTGATTTTCAGGGCAAAGGTAACAGTCATAATAATCATCATAAATAAAATCCTTAGGACGTAGCTTGGCTTTCTTACCATGAGGACGCGTATAAGGAAAAACAGGAATAACCTTTTGAGAGAGTAAATAATGAGCAATCGTTAGTGTTTTATAACCTGCATCTGCGATTAAGTAGGTTGGTTGAAAGGCTTTGAGTTGAGCAAAAAGAGCTGGAAAAGCTTGACTATCATGGACATTTCTAGCTGTCACGCTATAGCTAGCGCCCAACCATGCTTATCACAGGCAACTTGGGCATTATAAGCAAAGACTTGTTTATGTTCTCCCTTATGAAACCAGCCACTTTCTGGGTCTGTCGTTGAGACTTTTTTAGTTTTGGGTTCTTTTTCTTTGGCGAGCCCTAGCCACTTTTTTGCGTGTTTCTAACGGTCACGATTGATTTCAAGTTCGAGTTGATTCGCCATGAATTTAGCTTGTTGTTTAACTTCTTGATTGATGTATTTGTGATTATTAGCAGCTGCTTTAATATAAGTGCCATCGATAAAAATCTCACTTGGGTCAATTAAGTCAGCATTGATACAGCAGCCTAAGACATGACTAAAAATGACTTCAACCACTTGTTTATCTTGAAACCGACAACTGTAGTTTTTGCCATAAGTGGTAATGTTAAGCCTAAAAACCAGCGATAAGCTACATTGACTTCAATCTCCTTAATGGTTTGGCGCATTGAATGAATCCCAAAGAGGCATTGGATTAATGGGATTTTGATGACCATCATAGGGTCGAGACTAGGACGACCTGTTTCGTGAGAACAAGTGTCTTCTACCAAGTCATAAATAAAAGTGAAATCAATCACACGGTCAATCTGGCGTAATAAATGGTCTGCTGGAATCAAGTCATCTAAGGTGTAAAAACCAACTTGCTTACGATTATAATCGGGATTTTCTTTATGGAACATAGGCTCACCTCATAGCTATTATTATCTTTATTATATCGCTAATCCACACAAAAGCCCTTAGAAACTGTTGTTCCCAAGGGCTTTGTCTTCAGTCTGTGTTCTTATTTTTATAAGAACTATATATAACTCTTTATCTTGGCTTACCCTGAATTTCCTATAATTGAAATACTTTGAAATCGACTAGTACCACGAGTTAATGGATATATTTTTGTTGACGAACGTCTATAATAAGCAATATTATTTTCACTTAGAATTTTTTTGTAGATTTCATAAACATTTCACAATTGCCTTTTATAATAGACTTATAGTTAGTTTAGTAGATGTAGAACTTAGGCTCGATTAAGATAATTCAACGTCTAGGTGAGTAGAAAACTAGATGAAGTCATTAATGATGGAGGTATTAGATGAATCCAACCCAAAGAGCTTGGGCTTATGTCAGCAGAAAACGACTTGAGAAATTTTATTTTATTTCTGATTTTATTCGTCCTTTTGGCCGGAATTTCAGCCTGTTTGACTCTGATGAAGTCCAACAAAACAGTAGAAAACAATCTTTACAAATTGCTCAATACATCTTTTTCCATTAAGAAGATAGAGAATGGTCAAACTTTCAAGTTGTCAGACCTAGAGGCTGTGAGAAAGATTAAGGGACTTGAAAAAGTTTCACCAGAATTAGAAACAATCGCAAAACTAAAAGACAAGGAAGCAGTGAGTGGTGAGCAGAGCGTAGAACGTAATGATTTGTCAGCTGTGGACAAGAACTTGGTCGGCTTAACTGCGTTAGAGGATTCTTCCAGGGATGTAACCTTTACAAGTTCGGCCTTTAACCTAAAAGAAGGACGCCACCTTCAAAAAGGGGATTCAAAAAAAATCTTGATTCACGAAGAATTAGCCAAGAAAAATGGTCTCTCTCTCAATGACAAGATTCGCTTAGATGCAGGTCGGTCTGAATCAGGAAAAGGACAAACTGTTGAGTTTGAGATTGTCGGAATTTTTTCTGGTAAAAAGCAAGAGAAATTTACGGGCATGTCCTCTGACTTTAGTGAAAATAATGTCTTTATCGACTATGAAAGCAGTCAAAGTCTCTTGGAAAATAGCGAACCTCAAGTAGCACAGCTCGTTTCTACCTAGAAAATCCCAAGGAAATGGGTGGCCTCTTGGAACAAGTGGAAAACTTGGCTCTGGAAAATCAAGGCTACCAAGTAGAGAAGGAAAACAAGGCGTTTGAGCAAATTAAAGATTCAGTTGCGACCTTCCAAACCTTCCTGACCATCTTCTCTACGGGATTATGATAGCAGGAGCAGGGGCTTTGGTTTTGGTCTTATCTCTCTGGTTGAGAGAGCGGGTTTATGAGGTCGGAATCCTATTGGCACTTGGAAAAGGGAAAAGTTCGATTTTCCTACAGTTCTGTTTAGAGGTGGTTTTGGTATCAGTTGGAGCTCTACTTCCATCCTTTATTGCAGGAAATGCCATTGCGTCCTACCTGCTTCGAACTCTACTCACAAGTGGAGATCAGGCAGCTCTTCAAGACACCCTAGCCAAAGCAAGTGGCTTATCCAGTAGCATCCTATCATTTACAGAATCCTATGTATTTTTGCTACTAATTAGTTGCTTATCTGTCACTCTCTGTTTTATCTTTTTATTTAGAAAAACACCGAAGGAAATTTTATCGTCTATTAGTTAAGAAGGAGAAATCATGGCTTTATTAGAATTACAAGATGTTACCTACCGTTATAAGAATACTGCTGAAGCAGTTTTATATCAGATCAAGTATAATTTTGAACCCGGAAAATTTTATAGCATCATTGGGGAGTCTGGAGCAGGGAAATCCACTCTATTGTCCCTTCTTGCTGGCTTAGATAGCCCTGTCGAAGGAACTATCCTTTTCCAAGGAGAGGATATTCGTAACAAGGGATATTCTTACCATCGTATGCATCATATTTCCCTAGTCTTTCAAAATTATAACTTGATAGATTATCTTTCTCCGCTGGAAAATATCCGCTTGGTCAACAAAAAGACAAGCAAGGATATACTTCTTGAGCTTGGTTTGGATGAAAGCCAGATCAATCGGAATGTTCTCCAGTTATCAGGTGGACAACAACAACGTGTAGCCATCGCTCGCAGTCTTGTTTCAGAAGCTCCAGTTATTCTAGCTGATGAGCCAACAGGAAATCTGGATCCTAAGACTGCTGGAGATATTATCGATCTTCTCAAATCACTTGCCCAAAAAACAGGTAAATGTGTTATCGTCGTAACCCACAGTAAAGAAGTGGCACAAGCGTCAGATATTACACTTGAATTGAAGGATAAAAAGCTTTCTGAAGCTCGCAATACTAGCAAATAATATGAACTTGTTTTGATAGAACTATAAAATCGAATCAAATCTAGAAAGGGAACCTATGTTACACAACGCATTTGCCTATGTCACAAGGAAGTTTTTCAAATCTATTGTTATCTTCCTTATCATTCTCCTCATGGCGAGCTTGAGTCTAGTCGGTTTGTCGATCAAGGGAGCTACGGCTAAGGCTTCTCAGGAGACTTTTAAAAATATCACCAATAGTTTTTCCATGCAAATTAACCGTCGCGTTAATCAAGGAACGCCACGTGGTGCAGGAAATATTAAGGGTGAAGACATCAAAAAAATCACTGAAAACAAGGCTATTGAATCTTATGTGAAGCGAATCAATGCTATCGGGGATTTGACTGGATATGACCTCATTGAAACGCCAGAGACTAAGAAAAATCTAACTGCTGATCGTGCTAAACGTTTTGGAAGTAGTTTGATGCTGACAGGTGTCAACGATTCATCAAAAGAAGATAAGTTCGTCTCAGGTTCTTATAAATTGGTTGAAGGAGAGCACTTAACCAATGATGATAAGGACAAAATCCTTATGCATAAGGATTTAGCAGCGAAACATGGTTGGAAAGTAGGGGATAAGGTCAAACTTGACTCCAATATTTATGATGCTGATAATGAAAAAGGCGCTAAAGAAACGGTTGAAGTAACAATCAAAGGTCTCTTTGATGGTCACAATAAGTCCGCGGTTACCTACTCCCAAGAGCTCTACGAAAATACAGCTATTACAGATATTCATACTGCTGCTAAACTATACGGCTACACAGAAGAAACTGCTATTTATGAGGATGCAACTTTCTTTGTAACAGCGGACAAGAACTTGGATGATGTCATGAAGGAGTTGAATGGTATCAGTGGTATCAACTGGAAGAACTATACCCTCGTTAAGACTCCTCTAACTACCCAGCTCTTGAGCAGTCTATCTCAGGTATGTACAAGATGTCCAACCTCCTCTTCTGGGGTAGCTTGAGTTTCTCTGTTCTCCTATTAGCCCTTCTTCTTAGTCTCTGGATTAATGCTAGACGCAAAGAAGTGGGAATTCTCCTCTCTATTGGTCTCAAGCAAGCAAGTATCTTGGGCCAATTTATTACCGAATCTATCTTGATTGCAATCCCAGCTCTTGTTTCTGCTTATTTCCTATCCAACTATACAGCTCGTGCTATTGGAAACACGGTTCTTGCCAATGTGACTTCTGGAGTTACCAAACAAGCCAGCAAGGCAGCTCAAGTTTCTAACCTTGGTGGTGGTGCAGAAGTAGATGGATTTAGTAAAACTCTATCAAGCTTAGACATTTCTATTCAGACATCAGACTTTATCATCATCTTTATTCTTGTCTTAGTTTTAGTTGTGTTAGTGATGACACCTGCTTCAATCAATCTCCTCAGAAAACAACCAAAAGAACTCTTGCTCGATATTGAATAAAAAAACTTGCTACCTATTCTCCCCTAAACGGGTATAAGGGGTATAATATAGGTAGCATTTTTATGTATCTACTCTCCATAACTGCACTTGTCTTTAGAATGGAGATGATTGAAAAGAAATTTAAAGGAATGAGAAATATTTTTGTATGAGGATTTTAATTGTAGAAGATGAAGATATGATTCGTGAGGGGATTAGTGATTATTTGACAGACTGTAGCTATGAAACTATTCAGGCAGCAGATGGTCAGGAGGCCTTGGAAAAATTTTCTAGTTATGAAATTGCTCTGGTATTACTGGATATTCAAATGCCTAGCTCAGTGGCTTAGAAGTCTTAGTTGAGATTCGTAAAATCAGTCAGGTTCCTGTTCTGATGTTGACAGCTTTTCAGGACGAAGAATACAAGATGAGTGCTTTTGCTTCCTTAGCGGATGGTTATCTGGAGAAACCCTTTTCTCTATCTCTTTGAAAGTGAGAGTGGATGCGATTTTTAAACGCTATTATGATAAGGGACGAGTCTTTATTTACAAGGATACGCGAGTGGACTTTGAGAGTTACAGTGCAAGTCTAGCAGGAGAAGAAGTGGCTATTAATGCCAAAGAATTAGAAATTCTAGATTATTTGGTCAAAAATGAAGGATGTGTCTTGACACGAACACAGATTATTGATGCAGTGTGGAAGGCAACAGATGAGGTTCCTTTTGAACGAGTGATTGATGTCTACATCAAGGGTTGCGCAAAAAGTTACACCTAGATTGTATCCATACCGTTAGAAATGTTGGCTACAAATTGGAAAGAAAATGAAGCGACTCAGTTTATTTAAAAAGATTTTTATCTACACTTTCTCTATTTTTAGTATTCTGGTCATTTGCCTCCACTCGGCCATATATTTTCTCTTTCCCATCACCTATCAGGGTAACAGGCGGGAAGTCATTGTCAAAAAGGCAACTAAGATTGCCCAGTCACTTGATGGACAGGATAAGAGGACGATTGAGCGGGTGCTGGCTGTTTACTCTGAGACCAGTGACATCTTGATTTCAGTCAAGGGGGAGGTGACCGAGGACAGGATAGAGATCGCAGACGATATTCCCTTGGACCCTGACCGTCAGACGACCTCTGTGGTCATCGAGGAGCGAGAGGTAACGACTCAGGACGGTCAAAGCATGACTCTCCAGTTCCTAGCTTCTATGGATTTGCAAAAGGAGGCAGAGCAGATTAGTCTTCAGTTTCTTCCGTACACTTTGCTGGCTTCTTTTCTGATTTCACTGCTCATCGCCTACATCTATGCTCGCACCATTGTCGCACCGATTTTAGAAATCAAGCGGGTGACTCGCCGCATGATGGACTTAGATGCCGAGGTTCGTCTGTGTGTGGATTCTAAAGATGAGATTGGCGATTTAAAGGAACAAATCAATAGTCTCTACCAGCATCTCTTGATGGTTATTGCAGATTTGCATGAGAAAAATACGGCTGTTCTCCAGCTTGAACACATGAAGGTGGAGTTTTTGCGTGGGGCCTCACATGAACTAAAAACACCCGTCACCAGCCTGAAAATCCTCATTGAAAATATGCAAAAGAATATAGGACGCTATAAAGACCGAGACCGCTACCTAGCTGTGGCTTCAGAAATAGTTGATGAACTCAGCCATAATGTCTTGCAAATATTAACCCTTTCTTCCGTTCAGGAGCTACGAGACGAAAAAGAAGAGATTTCTTTGCTGGATATAACAAAAGAGCTAATACAGAACTACAGCCTACTTGCCAAAGAGCGGAAGCTTTTGGTGCAAAATCAATTGACGAACCAGCAGCTTCCCTCAACCCCTCTGCTCTCAAACTTATCCTGTCTAATCTTCTCAGCAATGCCATCAAGCATTCTACTCAAGGTGGTTACGTGAGGATCGCTGAGAAGGAGGGCTGGATTTCCATTGAAAACAGCTGTAATCCAGAGGAACAAGAAAAATTTATCCAATCCTTCTTGAATACAAGCAATAAAAGGGCACAGGCTCTGGTCTAGGCCTCTTTGTAGTTAAAAGCTTATTGGAGCACGAAGGGATTCTTTACCGCTTTGAGAGACAGGAGAAATGCTTACTTTTTTTGATACAATTTCCGAGTAACGAGTAAAATGAATATTACATTAAACTAGACAGAATTTATAGAGTATTCTATATTAAGTAAGAAGAATCTGATGTCTAGAAAATCTCGTTGTTTCAAGGGGAACTTTAAACAACAAAATCGTTGATCTACATTATACAATACTACCCAAAGGTGGCAAGATTCGATTAGAGAATACAGTTTAACCCCCTAACTTTTGATAAATAGGTAGGATAGACCAAACCTAATGTCATTAAGTTTAGTAAGGGTTATAAGACAACAAGTTCATTGATAGACTAGAACTCGTTAGTTATACTTTTTGGGCTAGCTCAAAAAGAAATATTGCCATTTTATAATAAACAGTAAATACACAGCAGAATCTATTACTTTTTTAATAAATTCTATTTTGTACTCACATTTAAAATACCAAAATTTGGTCAATTTTTGTCAATAAAATCTAATTTAGTCTGATTTTCTATAACAAACAAAAAATGATAAACCCTATGATATGACAAAATTTATAAGAATTTAGATGCTTTCTTTAACTAACCTCAAATTTCTATACCCAAAATTTTTTATTATATTTATAGAGTTTCTAAAAAGTATCTAAAGAGAAGAAAACTTTCATATTTTTAAAGAAATTAAGTGATAGTAAGCCTACTAAATTAGCATCTCTGGCTTAAAAAAATATCGGTATCGCACTCAAAATCCAGTGTCCGCAAGGACGTGCCGGTTCGACCCCGGCCGCCGGTATAATATAGCAAAAAAGCCCTATTGGTTGGTTTTTTTTGCTATATTTCTGTCATTTGTCGGGAATAATGGGATTTTTTAGATTAATAATTTTCTGAGTGTGTCTAAAGGAGATATTTAGTAAGCGCCCAATAACAAGGTATATTAAAATCTTCCCAAGTTCACTGACTCTGGAAGATTTTGTTATCTACAATTTTGTTGTACCTTCTCTGCCCATGGCAAATAAGCCTCTAGAACTTCCTTTTTGGCGAATATCTCCTCATTCGGAAGATTCTCTAGTAGGTAACCTATATATTTTTGCTATCCAAGTGATGTCGTTTAGCTGTTGCCAATAGAGACATAATGATAGCACTTGATTTAGCGCCCTCAAAGCTTTGTGAAAAGAGCCAATTTTTACGTCTCATAACCAAAGACTTGATCGCACGTTCCGCCATATTATTGGATAAGTCCAGACTACCATCTTTAAGTACAGCTCTAAACGTTTCTTCGTACTTAAGGCTATATTCAATGGCACGTCCCAACTTAGAGCCTGGAAGAACAGCCTGCCTGCGACACCAGTCAAAGAACTCTGCCATCAAAGGTTCTAACTCATCTTGCGTTTCATCAGGCGATCTTGTAAAGATAAATCAGCCATGACTCCTCTAAGGCAAACATCTTATCACAATAGCACAGCCCTTTGAACGCCAGAGAACTCTTATCTGCTTGCTTTGGTGTTGCCTCAAAAAATTTCCGTCTCACATGAGCCCAACAACCAACTAACTTGGCATTCTCCAATTGACGATAAGCCCCATGTATATCGCAATGAACATAACCAGCGTAATCACTTAGAAATTCTTGGGCAACTAGCCACTACGACGCTTATCGTGATGATAAAGAGTGATTTCTTCTTTCTCATCCTTACCAGATAAGAAGGTGCAATAGTAAGTTAGCTGGTTTCATCCGCATGATGGACGGGCTGTTCTAGTAATTGAATCGGTTACACTAAACTAGACAGAATTTATAAAGTGTTCTACACTAAAGAAAACAGGAGAACAGATATGTCTAGAAAAATACGTCGCTACTTCACCGATGACTTTAAGCAACAAATTGTTGACCCCCACAATGCTGGAATGAAATGAAGTCGAAGCTTATCAAAAGAATATGAGTTAACGACCCTCAACCTTCGATAAAGTGGGTCCAGACAAGCCAAACTAA
>ENA-OQIG01000439-OQIG01000439.1-human-gut-metagenome-genome-assembly--contig:-NODE-439-length-24282-cov-2.639412_pt1 | contig 24282 bp, 27 predicted proteins | sample MGYA00242576_ERZ504741 | MGnify/ENA primary metagenome ERZ504741 (study PRJEB26092, sample SAMD00036436) | human gut metagenome | host: Homo sapiens | study: EMG produced TPA metagenomics assembly of... | reverse complement strand
ACACCAACATGTTTACCTTTCAGTGAATCCAGCGTTGGCTGAATCGGCGAACCTTTGGCAGCAATCAAACGAGAATCTGCGGCGTACAGCTTGTCGGAGAAGGCAATCTCCTGCTGACGTTTATCGGTAATGGAAAGCGACGAAATAATAGCGTCGATTTTTTTCGCTTTCAGTGAGGGGATCAGCGCGTCAAAGTCACTGGCAACCCAGGTACATTTCACCTGCATCCGTTTGCACATCTCGTTACCGAGATCGATATCAAAGCCAACAAAATCACCTTTAGCATCTTTCGACGAGAACGGCGCATAGGTGGTATCGGTTCCGATACGTACCGTCTCCGGTAGCGCCGCATAGCTGGAAGCCGCTGCGGAGAGACCGACTAACAAAGACAGAGCGAGAATCGACTTCTTCATACATAACCCTCAAGTGAAAATGGCTTTTTTATGTTGTGTATTGTGTTGTGTGTTTGCAGGCTCTTTCATGCAGGTCTTATGCCATCTTGACGACAACAGTAACATTCAACGTTAAATATGTTAATAAGACGTTGCATTATTGTCCTGAAGTTGAAGATAGCAGGTATAGCGGTTGAATCGCAGCGTTTCGATTGAATGGCAGAAACAAAATGTCGAGGATTTGATCGCGGTTGCAAAATTGCCCTGAAACAGGCAACTGCGGAGTTATGCGCCCTGCCAGCGGGCAAAGAGATCTTCAGGAAGGGTTATTGCAAACTGGTCAAGAACACGATTAACCGTCTGATTTATCACATCATCAAGGGATTGCGGGCGATGATAAAACGCCGGAACGGGAGGCATAATCACCGCACCGATTTCTGCTGCCTGAGTCATTAAACGCAGATGGCCTAAGTGCAATGGTGTTTCACGCACGCAGAGCACCAACGGGCGACGCTCTTTCAGCACAACATCTGCCGCACGGGTCAGTAAACCATCGGTATAGCTATGGACAATGCCGGACAGGGTTTTGATTGAACAGGGTAAAATCACCATCCCCAGCGTCTGGAAAGAACCGGAAGAGATGCTGGCGGCAATATCGCGCGCATCGTGCGTCACATCGGCTAATGCCTGCACTTCACGCAGGGAAAAATCCGTTTCGAGGGATAAGGTCTGGCGCGCCGCCTGGCTCATCACCAGATGCGTTTCGATATCTGTGACATCGCGCAGAACCTGTAATAAGCGCACGCCATAAATCGCGCCGCTGGCACCGCTGATGCCCACAATAAGTCGTTTCATAAATAGTTGCCCTGTCAGACTTGCAGGCAGACTTTGCAGTATTTCGGCGGGAGTTGCAAGTCAGGGTGCCAGACCGGCACCCTGAACGCAGGCATCATCCTTCGTTATGCATTTCGAGATTTTCCACTTCGTTCTGACGTTGCACTGCTTTGGCGTCGTCATTACGTAAAGTATCGAGGAAATCGAGGTAGCCCTGATCAACATCTTTGGTGACGTAAACGCCGTTGAACACCGAGCATTCAAACTGCTGGATATCGGGGTTTTCAGCGCGAACGGCTTCGATCAGATCGTTCAGATCCTGGAAAATCAACCCGTCAGCACCGATGATCTGGCGAATTTCATCAACTTCGCGACCGTGAGCGATCAGTTCCGTGGCGCTCGGCATATCAATACCGTAAACGTTCGGGAAGCGAATTTCCGGTGCCGCAGAAGCGAGGTACACTTTCTTCGCTCCGGCTTCGCGTGCCATCTCGATAATCTGCTCAGAAGTGGTGCCACGGACGATGGAGTCGTCGACCAGCAAGACGTTTTTATCACGGAACTCGGCGCGGTTGGCGTTCAGTTTACGGCGCACGGACTTACGACGCAGCTGCTGACCCGGCATGATGAAGGTACGACCAACATAGCGGTTTTTAACAAAGCCCTGGCGGTACGGTTTGCCCAGAATTCGGGCAATTTCCAGCGCGATATCGCAGGAAGTTTCCGGGATCGGGATCACCACGTCGATATCCAGATCTTCCCATTCGCGGGCAATTTTCTCGCCCAGTTTCGTGCCCATATTCACACGCGCGCTGTAAACGGAAATTTTGTCGATGAACGAGTCCGGGCGAGCAAAGTATACATACTCAAACAGGCACGGATTGCTGACCGGATTGTCAGCACATTGACGGGTAAACAACTGCCCTTCTTCAGTGATGTAAATCGCTTCGCCCGGCGCGACGTCACGCAGGAAATCAAAGCCCAGCGTATCGAGCGCTACGCTTTCGGAAGCGACCATATATTCTGTGCGGTTCTCGTCAATATCACGTTTTCCCAGAACCAGCGGACGAATACCGTTTGGATCGCGGAAAGCCACCATACCGTGGCCGATAATCATCGCCACACAGGCATACGCGCCGCGGATTAAGCGGTTTGTAGCAGCGATGGCGGCGAAAATGTTGTCGGCTTCCAGCGGGTAGTGGCGGAAGTTGTCCAGTTCGCTGGCAAAGATATTAAGCAGAATTTCCGAGTCGGAAGTGGTGTTGATGTGGCGGCGTTTTTCTTCAAACAGTTTTTTACGCAACTCGTGGGCGTTGGTCAGATTGCCGTTGTGGGCAAGCGTAATGCCATACGGGGAGTTAACGTAAAACGGCTGCGCTTCAGAGGCGCTGGAGCTGCCAGCCGTGGGGTAACGCACATGACCAATGCCCATATTGCCCTGCAAACGCTGCATATGGCGAGCTTCAAATACATCGCTCACCAGCCCGTTCGCTTTACGCAAACGGAAGCAGTTATTGGCATCTATGGTGATGATGCCGGCGGCATCCTGACCGCGATGCTGAAGCACCGTTAAGGCATCATAAATCGACTGGTTAACCGGCATAACACCGGCGATACCGACAATACCGCACATACGTCTTTTTCCTCGTTAAGCCACATCTCAGAGCACTTACGCTCTGGGCAAGAAACTTGACGAGCTTTGCAGATAATCAAAAAACCATCTGATGATAAAACTGAACTGCGGGATCAGCTGTGATTTGCTCCAGTCTTCGCTTTTCGACACCCCGGTAAAGGAGTCAAGAAAGAAGAGAATGGCGGCAACAATCAACACACCGCGCAACGCACCGAAACAGACGCCCAGCACCCGATCGGTGCCTGACAACCCCGTTTTCTCCACCAGCTGGCCTATCACGAAGTTCACGATAGCACCAACGATCAGGGTAGCGATAAACAGTACCGCGATGGCAATCCCATTTCGAACCAGTTCGTCTTCAAAGCCCGTAAACCAGACTGACAGGTAAGTGTAGTAATGACTGGCAACAAAGAAAGCACAACCCCATGTCACCAGCGATAACGCTTCACGAACAAAGCCGCGGATCAGGCTAACCAGAGAGGAAAAAGCAATCACCGCGATTATGGCGTAATCAATCCAGACCATATGTGTCCCACGATTTTACGCCCTGTCATCCTGTTCGGGGCGCATTCTAACAGAAAAAGAAAACGTTTGCGTAGGGATTTCCTTCCCGCGCATCAATAAAAATGGCGCTGAAAAAATATTCAACGCCATCGACTTTTTATGCCTTTGCGGCATCGTGCAATGCGTGTCGGATGCGGCGTAAACGCCTTATCCGACCTACGGTTCTACCCCTGCCCAGGCCTGATAAGACGCGCCAGCGTCGCATCAGGCAAGACCGTATTAATTCGGCGTATAGCCCATTACCACGCCACTTAAGCCAGAAAGTTGCTTCAACTCACCCAGCGAACCTTTCAGCTTATCTTTCGAGGCATCTGGCCCAACCAGAATACGGGTAATTTTACCCTGCACTGGCGTGGATGGCGACGTATAAACCGATAACCGGCACCGCGCAGCTTACCGACAATCTCATTCACTTTATCGGCATTTTTCAGCGCACCCAGTTGCACAACATAGGCTTTACCCGTCGGTGCAGCTTTTTCTTCCACGACCGGCTTCGGTTCTGGCTTCGGCGCAGGTGGTGCTTCAACCTTTGGTTTAGGCGGCTCCACCGGTTTCGGCTTCGGTGGGGCGACCGGTGCAGGTTCCGGTTCAAACTCGGTGTTATTGGCTGCAATAGTGGCCGGATCGAGCGACGGTGCTGCGGCATCACCTGCCGCACCTCTTCCGCTGCGCCTTCCGGCGGCTGCGTCGGCAACGCCTGGGTGGCGGCTGGCATCATATCAGGCTCATCGCGATCGCCCGCTTTTGGAACCAGCGGGATAGCCGCAAACTCATCCTGATAATGTTTTTTCTGCCCGTCCAGCAGCCCTGGAAGTACAATCACCCCCAGCGCCACCAGCACGATCGTGCCCACTAACCGATTCTGAAACTTACTTGCCACCGCTTCTCCTCGCGTCAATCACTTCCATGACATGTGCGACCGTGTGGAAAGAACCACACACCAGCACGGTGTCTTCCGCTTTAGCGTCCGCCATTGCGGCATCCCATGCCTGCGCAACGCTATCAAATGATTTGCCGTTACCCAAATGCTCAAGCAGTTGTTCTGCCGTGGCACCGCGCGGCCCTTCCAGTGGCGCACAATACCAGTCATCAACCACGCTTTTCAACCAGGCCAGAGTTCCGGCAATATCTTTATCATGTAGCATACCGATAACCGCCAGCACGCGCCCGTTTTTCGGTAGCGCTTTCATACGCCCGGTGAGATATTCCGCCGCATGTGGATTATGCGCGACATCAAAAATAACGCGTGGCGACTCGCTCACAATCTGGAAACGTCCCGGCAAAATTGCGCTGGCAATCCCGTCGCGAATGGCATTTTCACTGACCTCCAGCCCGCTGGCACGCAGTGCCGCCAGCGCCGTTGCGGCATTCGGTTGCGGGACAAGCGGCAACGGCAAATTTTCCAGCGTGCCGTGAGCATCGCTAAACGTCCAGTCATGATCGGTGACGGAATAGTTCCACTCAACGCCCCGACGTTGTAACAGTGCACCTTTTTCCTGCGCCACATCAGCAATGGTAGAAGCATTTCCGGCTCACCGACAATTGCCGGTTTTGCGCTGCGAAAGATGCCTGCTTTCTCGCGACCAATACTTTCGCGATCTGGTCCCAGCCAGTCGGTATGATCCAGCGCAATGCTGGTTACTACAGCCACATCGGCATCGACAATATTGGTTGCGTCCAGACGACCGCCCAGCCCTACTTCCAGAATCACTACGTCAAGTTGTGCCTGTTTGAACAGCCACAACGCCGACAGCGTACCGTACTCGAAATAGGTCAGGGAAATATCACCGCGTGCCGATTCAATCTCCGCAAAAGAGGCGGTGTGGGCCGATTCCGGCAATTCCTGCCCCTGCACACGTACGCGCTCGGTATAACGCACCAGATGCGGTGAACTGTAGACGCCCACTTTGTACCCTGCCGCCATCAGAATCGACTCCAGCGTACGGCAGGTGGTGCCTTTGCCATTCGTACCCGCAACGGTAAACACAAATGGCGCTGGTTTCAGGACGCCAAGACGCGCCGCGACCTGGCTCACGCGCTCAAGGCCGAGATCGATAGTTTTACTGTGCAGGTTTTCCAGATAAGAAAGCCACGAAGCCAGAGGCGACGCGGCTTGAGGAGTGCGTTTGATAATCATGGTATCCGCTGATTCGTTACGGTGAGAATAGCAAAAGGGCAGAGCCAGTGCCCTGCCCTTATCAGTTATCAGGCCTCAGGTTCCTGATCCGGTACCGGGGGTACCACTACGCCTTCACGCGGCGCTTCAGGATTCGGCGCTGGCAGATTCATCAACTTCGCCAGAATGCTCGCCAGTTTCAGGCGCATTTCCGGACGACGGACGATCATGTCGATGGCGCCTTTCTCGATCAGGAATTCACTGCGCTGGAATCCTGGCGGCAGTTTTTCGCGAACGGTCTGTTCGATAACACGCGGACCGGCAAAGCCGATTAACGCTTTCGGTTCAGCGATGTTGAGATCGCCCAGCATGGCGAAACTTGCAGAAACACCGCCCATCGTCGGGTCGGTCAGCACGGAGATGTACGGCAAGCCGCGCTCCTGCATTTTTGCCAGTGCCGCAGAGGTTTTCGCCATCTGCATCAGCGACATCAGTGCTTCCTGCATACGTGCGCCACCAGAGGCGGAGAAGCAGATCAGCGGGCAGTTATCTTCCAGCGCCTGCTCAACGGCACGCACGAAACGTGCACCCACAACAGACCCCATTGAACCGCCCATAAAGGCGAACTCGAATGCCGCAGCGACAACCGGCATTCCATACAGAGTGCCTTTCATCACCACCAGCGCATCTTTTTCGCCGGTTTCTTTCTGCGCAGATGCCAGACGGTCTTTATACTTCTTGGAGTCACGAAACTTCAGCACATCTTTCGGCTCAAGCTCGCTACCCAGCTCCACAAGGCTTCCTTCATCTAACAGGCTATGCAGGCGATTACGCGCTGTCATACGCATGTGATGGTCACACTTCGGACAGACCTCAAGATTACGTTCCAGCTCAGCGCGGTATAAAACCTGACCGCAGCTATCACACTTAGTCCACACCCCTTCAGGAATGCTCGCCTTGCGGGTGGGAGTAATGTTGCTTTTAATTCGTTCAATCCAGCTCATTAGGGACCTTTCTGTCTGAACCTGGTTCGATGCCAGTTTTATCTTTGGGGACGCATAATGCCATTTTTGCCCCCAACAGACCATGAATGTTGCACATTAAAACATAACAGCCCGAAACTTTGGATAAAAAAGTGGTCGAACCGCGGAGTTACTTTTTATTTTGCGGCGCGTGCCGCAGCGCGTTTGTGACGGATTATTTCGATGACGCCCGGCAAAATAGAAACCACAATAATCCCGACGATCAGCAGCTTAAGGTTATCCTGAACCATCGGGATTGTACCGAAGAAATAGCCCGCGTAGGTAAAAATCAGTACCCACAACAGTGCGCCGATCACGTTATAAGCGGCGAAATGACGGTACGACATGTGGCCCATTCCCGCAACAAACGGGGCGAACGTTCTGACGATCGGCACAAAACGGGCGAGAATAATCGTTTTGCCGCCATGTCTCTCATAAACTGATGGGTTTTGTCGAGATAACTGCGACGGAAAATTTTCGAATTGGGATTACTGAATAACTTTTCACCGAACAACCGCCCGATAGTGTAATTGACCGCGTCACCCACAATCGCGGCGATCAGCATCAGCACCACCATCATATGGACGTTGAGATCGTTGGTTTCCAGTGATGCCAACGCTCCGGCAACAAACAGCAATGAATCACCCGGTAAAAACGGCGTTACCACCAGACCGGTTTCACAGAACAAAATTAAGAACAAAATGGCATAAACCCAGACGCCGTACTCCGCGACCAGCTCTGCCAGATGCACGTCAATGTGCAGGATAAAATCGATGAGGAAATAAATCAGGTCCATATTTGCCTATGCCTTGTCATCGTCAGTATTTTCAGGCTGTAACTACGTTGGCTACAGCCTGAAATGTTCCGAGCATTATTCTCGTTAGTCCGCCAGAAATAGCGGGCCCATTGGCGGTTTTGGAAGATCATACCGGTCAGGGTAATCCACCGCGACCAGATACAGCCCTTCCGCTTTTGCCGTTGCTGCCGCCAGCGTTCTGTCCTTTGCCGCCAGCAACTCTGCTATCCAGCTCTCCGGCTGGTTGTGGGCACCGACTTCCATCAGGCTGCCGACAATATTCCTGACCATATGATGTACAAAGGCATTCGCTTTGATATCAACCACCACATAAGGACCGTGACGCGTGACATTAATATGCATAACGTTGCGCCACGGGGTTCGGGACTGGCACTGCACCGCTCGGAACGAGGTGAAATCATTCTCGCCCAGCAAGCATTGCGCAGCCCGATGCATCCGTTCAGCGTCCAGCGGTTCGTAAAAATGGGTTACCCCTTTACTCAGTACCGCCGGGCGCAGCCGATGATTGTAGATGATGTAGCGATAACGGCGAGCCGTGGCGCTAAATCGGGCATGAAAATCATCAGGTACAGCTTTAACCCAACGCACGGCGATGTCACCAGGTAAATTCGCATTTACGCCCAAGGTCCACGCCGCGTCTTTGCGCTGCGCGGTCGTTTCGAAATGCACCACCTGCCCGGTACCGTGTACCCCTGCGTCAGTACGCCCGGCGCAGAAGACGGTGATGGGTTCGTTCGCCACCTGGGAGAGCGCCTTTTCCAGCTTCTCCTGCACACTGCGGACTTCGTTCTGCCGTTGCCAGCCGTAATACTTACTGCCGTCGTACTCAATGCCCAGCGCAATTTTATAAACTGGCGGTTGTTGCTGGTCGGACATTAGTACAGATACTCCTGCACCAGTTTCTCGGCGATTTTTACTGCCATCAGCGCGCCGCCAAAGCGAACGTTATCGGCCACCGACCAGAACTGGACTTGCTCAGGCATACCGTAGTCATTACGCACGCAGCCAACAGAAAGATGCGGCGTACCCGAAGCATCCCCTACCTGAGTCGGGAATTCGTTCTCTTCAGAGAGCACAATATCTTCGCCCTGAGCAAACGCATCACGCGCTTCTTCTGCCGCCAGCGGACGCAGAGCTTCAAAGTTGACCATCTGGGCATGACCGTAGAATACCGGTGCCTGGACGACGCTTGCCGAAATCATCAGCCCTTCGTCCTGCAGGATTTTGCGTACTTCGTCAACGATACGACGTTCTTCACGCACGCTACCTTCGCTATCCGGCAGTAACGGCAGCATGTTGAACGCCAGCTGACGCCCGAAGAAATCTTCTTCGTCAATCGGAATGCCGTTGAGCAATTTAGCACTCTGCCCCGCTAACGCATCGACGCTTTTTTGCCCTGGGCGGAGGCTGAAATCAGGCTGGTAACGCTGATACGTGATAAACCGCCCTGATCGATTAACGGTTTCAGTGCCGCCAGCAACTGGCTGGTCAGACTGTCCGGTACGGCGATGACATTCCGGTTGCGGTAATCGGTCAGTACAAACGGGTTTACTTCCGGCACCACCAGCGGTACGTCGGGTTCGAGAGCAAACAGTCCGCTGCTGTCGATCACCAGGCAACCTGAGTTGGTCGCTTCTTCAACCCAGGCAGCGGTAGCTTCTTTGCCTGCGACAAAAAATGCCAGCTGCGCCTGCGTCCAGTCGAATTCAGCGGCATCCTGCACGGTGATTGTTTTACCACCAAAGCGCAGTTGTTCGCCTGCGCTTTCGTTACGTGCCAGTGCATAAATTTCCCCAACCGGGAACTGACGTTCAGCCAGCGTTTCAAGCAGGCTTCGCCCACAGCGCCAGTTGCGCCCAGGACGGCAATGTTCCAGCCTTCAGACATGGTGGTTTACTCCAGAAATAGCAAAGCTCCCTGCCAATGTTACAGCAGAGAGCATGAAGAAGAGATTAACGTGCCGGATGATGAACGGCGTTAAAACCCAGTTTACACAGCAATGATGCCGCACTGGCGTCATCACAAATTACATACAGAGATGACCATTCACGGCGCTCAAGATAGTTTTTGCGCAGTTTATCGAACTCACCCGGTATCCCGGCGACTTTACGCAGCGGTGCGTCATCGCGGCGCACATCATACACCAAATGCACCAGCCTTTTCAGCGTCGGTTGATCGAGCGGGCCATGCAGCGTAATGCGACCAAACTCTGGCGCGGGCAGTAATGTATCCAGCGCAACGTGCTGTTCATGCCCAATAAACTTGCTATAGGCTTCAAACACTTGCGTAGTACCGCGTGCTTTACCTTCCAGGGTATAGCCTGCGATATGCGGCGTGCCGATATCCACTTTTGTCAGCAATTCCACGTTAAGTTCCGGTTCGCCTTCCCAGACATCCAGCACTACGCTTAACTTCTGGCCTTCGTTCAGGCAGGTCAGCAACGCAGTATTATCGACGACTGCGCCACGGCAGGCGTTAATCAGAATCGCTCCCGGCTTCAGGCTACGGATCAGTTTTTCATCCGCCAGATGCAGCGTTTTGTACGGCCCATCTTTGAAGAGTGGCGTATGGAAAGTCAGAATATCCGCATGCTGAACTAATTCATCCAGCGAGCGGAAATCACCCTCATCCCCACGGTCAGCGCGAGGCGGATCGCAAAGCAATGTTTTAATCCCTAACGCTTCCAGTCGCGCCTGCAATCGACGTCCAACGTTACCAACGCCCACGATCCCCACCGTACGGTCGTGCAGTGAAAATCCATCGCGTTCGGCAAGCATCAGTAGTGAGGAGAAAACATATTCCACCACCGCAATCGCATTACAGCCTGGTGCCGCGGAAAAACCAATTCCCGCCTGCTTTAACCATGCTTCATCGACATGGTCGGTCCCCGCGGTGGCAGTGCCAACAAATTTAATGGGTTTTCCTGCCAGCAAAGATTCATTCACTTTCGTGACCGAACGCACCATCAGCGCATCCGCGTCTGCCAGTTGAGCGACGGGGATTGGACGCCCGGGAACCGCGGTCACCTCACCCAAACGGCTAAATAAGTCGCGGGCATAAGGCATATTTTCATCAACAAGGATTTTCACGTTTGTGTTACCTGTATGAGACGAGAGTTAACCGGACAAGTGTGCCATAATCTCGCGGCCAGGCATACTTGCGAAGATTTCAGGTATAAGGATACGTAATGATACAACCTATTTCCGGCCCTCCTCCTGGGCAACCACCAGGTCAGGGAGATAATCTGCCGTCTGGCACGGGCAATCAGCTTTATCCAGTCAGCAACGTACTTCGCTGGAAAGCTTAATGACGAAAGTGACCTCACTGACGCAACAGCAAAGAGCAGAACTGTGGGCGGGTATCAGGCACGATATTGGTCTGTCGGGAGATTCACCGCTGCTTTCGCGTCACTTCCCTGCCGCTGAGCATAATCTGGCGCAACGTCTGCTGGCCGCGCAAAAAAGCCATTCTGCCGCCAGCTTTTAGCGCAATTAGGGGAGTATTTACGTCTGGGGAATAATCGTCAGGCGGTCACGGATTATATCCGTCATAACTTTGGTCAGACGCCGCTGAATCAGCTCTCACCGGAGCAATTAAAAACCATTCTCACCCTGTTGCAGGAGGGGAAGATGGTTATTCCGCAACCACAGCAGCGCGAGGCGACCGACCGTCCTTTATTACCGGCGGAGCACAATGCGCTAAAACAGCTGGTGACCAAACTTGCGGCGGCAACGGGGGAACCCAGCAAACAGATCTGGCAATCGATGCTGGAACTTTCCGGGGTGAAAGATGGCGAGTTAATTCCAGCGAAACTGTTTAACCATCTGGTGACCTGGCTACAGGCGCGTCAGACGCTAAGCCAGCAAAATACGCCGACGCTGGAATCACTACAGATGACGCTAAAACAACCTTTAGATGCCAGTGAACTGGCGGCGTTATCGGCATATATCCAGCAAAAATATGGTCTTTCTGCGCAATCATCGCTTTCTTCTGCCCAGGCCGAGGATATTCTTAATCAGCTTTATCAACGGCGGGTTAAAGGGATTGATCCGCGTGTTATGCAACCGCTGCTTAATCCTTTTCCACCGATGATGGACACGTTGCAAAATATGGCAACGCGTCCCGCGCTGTGGATACTGTTAGTCGCGATTATCCTGATGCTGGTCTGGCTGGTTCGTTAGCCCCGACGAAATGACAGTATCGTGACAATAATTCCCAGCACCGCAGAGATCGCCCCGGCAAGAAATACCGAAGAGTAACCAAACGTGGTCGCCAGCATTCCCGCCAGCGGCCCGGAGACGCCGAGGGCGATATCCTGAAACGCGGCGTAACCGCCCAGTGCGGTGCCGCGAACTTGTGAGGGGACGCGTTTAACCACCTCCACGCCCAGCGCAGGAAAGATAAGCGAACATCCGGCTCCGGTTAACGCCGCGCCCGCTAATGCGACCCACGCACCTGGGGCTTGCCAGAGCAGCAACAAGCCCACCGTTTCTACAAGCAGAGAGACAATCGCCACTTTCACGCCGCCAAAACGGTCCGGCATCCAGCCAAACATGACGCGCATCACGACAAATGCGCCGCCAAACGCGGTAAGAGTAAAGCCCGCCATCGCCCATCCTTTGCTGGCAAAGTAGAGCGAAACGAAAGTCCCGATAACCGCAAAACCAACGCCTTGTAGTGCCAGCCCTAACCCTGGTTTCCAGATAAACCCGACAACGCTCCACAGCGATGGACGTTCTCCCGCCAGGGCCGGTACTTTGCGCACTGTGCCGTTACAGGCCCACGCCAGTAAGGGTAATACCATTGTGGTGATCGCCAGTGCGGCAAAACCGTAATGGCTATGAATCAACAGGCCAAGCGGAGCACCAACAGCGAGGGCACCGTAAATCGCCATTCCATTCCATGACATCACTTTGCCAGAGTGTTTTGGCCCTACGATGCCTAACCCCCAGGTCAGAGCGCCTGTCAGTAACTGGCTTTCACCAAACCCAAGAATCAAACGCCCGATGACCAACAGGGCAAATTTGAACGGTGCGGAGACAGGCAAAATCGCCGCCAGCAGCAACGCGCCGCCAGCCAGACCACAAGCTAACATCCCCTGAAGCGCCGAACGTTTTGCACCATATTGATCGGCCAGTCGCCCGGCATAGCCACGCGTCAGCACCGTAGCCAGAAACTGAATCCCGACGGCAATCCCGACCATGGTATTGCCATAGCCAGATCATGATGAACAAACAGCGGGATAACCGGCAACGGCAGCCTACGGTCATGTAGGTGAGAAAAACCGCAAAAGCGATGCGGAAGAGCGAAAAATTGGCAGAAGATCGTGTTTCGGTTTGGCTTACAGCAGTCATGCATTACTCCAGAATGCAGCGCAAGGCGAGGAGTATCCCCGTCTCATCTCTCTGGTTTCAGGGTTACGGTGCGTTGGCAGGATTTAACGCGTACGTCTTTTCAGAAGGAAATCGACAAAGCGGGAAGTTTGCCTGGAACAGGCGGCGATTGTCAATAATGTGAAAAAGGGAACCATCAGGTTCCTTTTGCGTTAGTGCCGGAGGCGCATTAGCGCGTAACGTCGGATGCGACGCTGGCGCGTCTTATCCGACCTACTCCGACTACTCCGACTACTCCGGCCTACTGCGAATTAATCTTTCAGCTTGCGCATTACCAGCGTGGCGTGGTGCCGCCGAAGCCGAAGCTGTTAGACATAACGGTGGTCAGTTCGCGATCGGTCGTTTCGGTCACGATGTTCAGACCTGCAGCCTGCTCGTCCAGCTCTTCAATGTTGATGCTCGGGCGATAAAGCCGTGTTCCAGCATCAGCAGAGAGTAGATAGCTTCCTGTACGCCAGCAGCGCCCAGAGAGTGACCGGTCATGGCTTTGGTTGCAGAAATCGCCGGGCTCTTATCGCCGAACACTTCACGGATAGCTGCCAGTTCTTTCACGTCGCCAACCGGAGTCGAAGTACCATGAGAGTTCAGGTAATCGATTGGGGTATCAACGCCGTGCATCGCCATCTTCATGCAGCGTACTGCGCCTTCGCCAGACGGAGCAACCATGTCTGCACCATCAGAGGTTGCGCCGTAGCCAACGATTTCAGCATAGATGTGAGCACCACGCGCCAGCGCGTGTTCCAGCTCTTCAACCACTACCATACCGCCGCCGCCAGCGATAACGAAACCGTCACGGTGAGCGTCGTAAGTACGGGAGCTTTTTCCGGGGTGTCGTTGTATTTAGTAGACAGCGCACCCATCGCGTCGAATTCGCAGGCCATTTCCCAGCACAGCTCTTCGCCGCCGCCAGCAAACACGATGTCCTGTTTGCCCAGTTGGATCTGCTCTACTGCGTTACCGATACAGTGTGCGGAAGTCGCACACGCGGAGCTGATGGAGTAGTTAACGCCATGAATTTTAAACGGCGTGGCGAGGCAGGCAGAAACGCCGGATGCCATCGCTTTGGTGACCACATACGGGCCAACCGCTTTCAGGCCGCGCGGGCCGCGCATTGCGTCAGCACCGAACACCTGGAAACGCGGGGAACCGCCGCCAGAACCTGCAATCAGGCCAACGCGCGGGTTATTCTGGTAAGCTTCCGGAGAAAGGCCCGCATCTGCGATTGCCTGCTCCATAGAAAGGAATGCATAAATGGATGCGTCGCTCATAAAGCGCACAACTTTGCGGTCAATGAGGCCAGTGGTATCCAGTTTTACGTTGCCCCAGACGTGGCTACGCATGCCGGAATCCTTCAGCTCCTGAGAGAAAGTGATCCCTGAACGTCCTTCACGCAGAGATGCCAGGACTTCCTGCTGGTTATTACCGATGCTGGAAACAATGCCCAGGCCAGTAATCACTGCACGTTTCATTCAATACCTCTGTAAGTCGCACATAGAGTAAGTTTCGAATGCACAATAGCGTACACTTGTACGCCGAACAAGTCCGATCAGCCAATTAATAGAGAAATTTGCGCAGCCTGACACACATCGCTAAGATCGAGCCACCGCCTGTAAGACGAGTAACTTACGTGAAACACTACTCCATACAACCTGCCAACCTCGAATTTAATGCTGAGGGTACACCTGTTTCCCGAGATTTTGACGATGTCTATTTTTCCAACGATAATGGGCTGGAAGAGACGCGTTATGTTTTTCTGGGAGGTAACCAATTAGAGGTACGCTTTCCTGAGCATCCACATCCTCTGTTTGTGGTAGCAGAGAGCGGCTTCGGCACCGGATTAAACTTCCTGACGCTATGGCAGGCATTTGATCAGTTTCGCGAAGCGCATCCGCAAGCGCGATTACAACGCTTACATTTCATTAGTTTTGAGAAATTTCCCCTCACCCGTGCGGATTTAGCGCTGGCGCATCAACACTGGCCGGAGCTGGCCCCGTGGGCGGAACAGCTTCAGGCGCAATGGCCTTTGCCCTTGCCCGGTTGCCATCGTTTATTACTCGATGAAGGCCGCGTGACGCTGGATTTATGGTTTGGCGATATTAATGAACTGACCAGCCAACTGGACGATTCGCTAAATCAAAAAGTAGATGCCTGGTTTCTGGACGGCTTTGCGCCAGCGAAAAACCCGGATATGTGGACGCAAAATCTGTTTAACGCCATGGCAAGGTTGGCGCGTCCAGGCGGCACGCTGGCGACATTTACGTCTGCCGGTTTTGTCCGCCGCGGTTTGCAGGACGCCGGATTCACGATGCAAAAACGTAAGGGCTTTGGGCGCAAACGGGAAATGCTTTGTGGGGTGATGGAACAGACATTACCACTCCCCTGCTCCACGCCGTGGTTTAATCGTACGGGCAGCAGCAAACGGGAAGTAGCGATTATCGGCGGTGGTATTGCCAGCGCGTTGTTGTCGCTGGCGTTATTACGGCGCGGCTGGCAAGTAACGCTTTATTGCGCGGATGAGGCCCCCGCGCTGGGTACTTCCGGCAATCGCCAGGGGGCGCTGTATCCGTTATTAAGCAAACACGATGAGGCGCTAAACCGCTTTTTCTCTAATGCGTTTACTTTTGCTCGTCGGTTTTACGACCAATTACCCGTTAAATTTGATCATGACTGGTGCGGCGTCACGCAGTTAGGCTGGGATGAGAAAAGCCAGCATAAAATCGCACAGATGTTGTCAATGGATTTACCCGCAGAACTGGCTGTAGCCGTTGAGGCAAATGCGGTTGAACAAATTACGGGCGTTGCGACAAATTGCAGCGGCATTACTTATCCGCAAGGTGGTTGGCTATGCCCAGCAGAACTGACCCGTAATGTGCTGGAACTGGCGCAACAGCAGGGTTTGCAGATTTATTATCAATATCAGTTACAGAATTTATCCCGTAAGGATGACTGTTGGTTGTTGAATTTTGCAGGAGATCAGCAAGCAACACACAGCGTAGTGGTACTGGCGAACGGGCATCAAATCAGCCGTTTCAGCCAAACGTCGACTCTCCCGGTGTATTCGGTTGCCGGGCAGGTCAGCCATATTCCGACAACGCCGGAACTGGCAGAGCTGAAGCAGGTGCTGTGCTATGACGGTTATCTCACGCCACAAAATCCGGCGAATCAACATCATTGTATTGGTGCCAGTTATCATGCGGCAGCGAAGATACGGCGTACAGTGAGGACGATCAGCAGCAGAATCGCCAGCGGTTGATTGATTGTTTCCCGCAGGCACAGTGGGCAAAAGAGGTTGATGTCAGTGATAAAGAGGCGCGCTGCGGTGTGCGTTGTGCCACCCGCGATCATCTGCCAATGGTAGGCAATGTTCCCGATTATGAGGCAACACTCGTGGAATATGCGTCGTTGGCGGAGCAGAAAGATGAGCGGTAAGCGCGCCGGTTTTTGACGATCTCTTTATGTTTGCGGCTTTAGGTTCTCGCGGTTTGTGTTCTGCCCCGCTGTGTGCCGAGATTCTGGCGGCGCAGATGAGCGACGAACCGATTCCGATGGATGCCAGTACGCTGACGGCGTTAAACCCGAATCGGTTATGGGTGCGGAAATTGTTGAAGGGTAAAGCGGTTAAGGCGGGGTAATCTGCTCTCGCAGTGTTTGCCGGATGCGGCGTGAATGCCTTATCCGACCTACGTGTGACGTGTAGGCCTGATAAGACGCGACAAGCGTCGCATCAGGCATGGTGCTCCAGACGCCGCAACTTACTGCTGTGACGCCTGCTGAAACAGGTTTTCCCACATATCGGTCACCAGCGCCTGGTCACGCGGCGACAATTCACCGGCACCAATGGCTTTTCCAGACTCTGGCTAACGGTCGTATGCACCGCCTGAGCGGAGTGGTCATCACCACTTTCCAGTTCTGCGATGGCTAATGTCAGGTGGCCACGCAAATACCCACTGGCAAACAACTCATCATCACTGGCATGGTCAACCATACCGTCGATTAATGCCAGAATGCGTGATTCAAACTCCGCGATCATCTTCTTTCCTCATTGTAAAACGTGGCACCGGCTTCAGTTGAGCGCTTCCGGCCACGGGAACTGTTCCGCCGTAAGTTCCGGCGTGTGATAATAATTTTGTAGTGCTTTAATGAAGCGTGCCGGACGCTCGGGAATGCCATTTGTCAGATAATCCATCACCTGCGCATGTACCCGCCGTTGAAACACCACACGATCCGGTTCGAAGTCGCCTTCCAGATTGTCGCAACTGACGTTAAACGGATATCCCGCCGCCACACAGAACAACCAGTCGAGTGCCTGCGGCTTCACTTCAACATCTTCAAACTGGCTTTGCGTTTGGGCATCACGCCCATCCGGGCAATACCAGTAGCCGAAATCAACCAGCTCACGGCGCGCTTTTCCGGCAATACACCAGTGCGAAATCTCATGAATTGCGCTGGCATAAAAGCCGTGGGCAAAGACAATTCGGTTATACGGTACTTCCGCATCAGCAGGAAGATAGATCGGTTCGTCGTCGCCTTTAATCAGACGGGTATTAAATTCATCGGCAAAGCAGCTATTAAAAATTTCAATCAACTGCTCATAGTGGTGTGTACTGTTCATTAGTTCATCCCCAACCAGTGGAGGATCTCCTGTCCGTGGCTATCGTAAAGTAATTTGGCACTCATCACCGCCGAGACGATAACAATCATCGGGCGGATCAGCTTTTGTCCTTTGCTCAACACCAGCCGTGAACCCATGCGCGCGCCGAGGAACTGCCCCACCAGCATGACAAAGCCCGTCGCCCAAATCACTTTGCCGCCGAGAATAAACAGCAGCAGACCGCCAATGTTTGACGTTGCGTTGAGTAATTTGGCGTGAGCGTGGCTTTGGCGAGGTTAAACCCGCACAGCGTAACGAAGGCCAGCGCGTAAAACGACCCGGCAGCCGGGCCAAAGAATCCATCATAAAAACCGACGCAGCCACCGGCTATTAACGCGAAGGGTAAACCGTACATCCGGCGCTGGCGGTCTTCTTCACCTAGCTTTGGCATCAGCAAGAAATAGAGGCCGATACAAATTACCAGAATGGGCAAAATCTGCCGTAAGACATCAGCCTGAACGTATTGCACCAGCAGTGCGCCGCTCATTGAGCCGACAAAGGTCATGGCGATATTGAGTTTCTGATCGCTTAAACTAACCACTTTGCGGCGAATAAAGTAGATAGTAGCGGAAATAGAGCCGCCGCAGGCTTGCAGTTTATTGGTTGCCAGCGCATTAGCGGGAGACATCCCCGCTGCCATCAATGCCGGAATGGTGAGTAACCCACCGCCACCGGCAATCGAGTCGATAAATCCCGCCAGCATGGCGACAAAAAAGAGAACTCCCAGCAACAGCGGGGAAACCATAAACAGGCTATTAAACGTTTCCATTAGATCACGTGCTCATCCAGTAGCGCCTGGCAGGAAGGCGGCAACGGAGGCGGTGTCTTCTTCTCAGGCTTTGTTGTTCCCGGTTTTGGAGGTTCAAACCAGCTTTGCAGTTCTGCCCCGCAACCATCGCCTGATGGCGGTAAAGGTTGATCTTCACACTCCAGACTATCGGCAGGGCAACGTAATCGTACATGCATATGCGCGCGATGCTGGAACCAGGGTCGCACTTTGCGCAACCAGTCGCGATCGGTGCCCGCATCAAGGCAAAGTTGTTGTTTAATCGCCGGATTAACAAAAATGCGCGTGACGTCTTTGTCCTGGGCGGCGAGTTTGATCAAGCTGAAAATTTCTGGCTTCCACAGCGTGGAGACAACGTGTTTACCGTCGCGGGAAACTAAGTCCAGTGCTTGCGGGCGCAAGAGCTGCGCGGAGGTCCAGCGAGTTTTCGGCAGTTGCAGAAAGATATCGACATCCAGTCCGGTCTGGTGGCTGGCATGACCGCCGTTGAAACGCCCACCAGCGGGCATCCCCATATCGCCAATCAGCACCATACCCATGCCCAGATTGCTCACCTGGCTACTCAGACGCTGGATAAACATCACCAGATCCGGGTGACCGAAATAGCGACGCTGATCGGTACGCATGACCTGATAATGTTCGGACTGTATCGGCAGCGTGTCAGCGCCGACAATACAGCCATTAGAAAAACTGCCTATCGATTGTGCGCTACCCGGCACAGGTTGGGTTATTTTTTGCCACGGCGTCGCTGCCAGGCTGGCGCTACTGGCAAGCAGAGCCAGCAGCGCAATCGCGGTTTTATTCATTTTTTACCAGCGTGGAATATCAGTCTTCACATCGGCATTTTGCGCCCGTTGCCGTAACAGGTGATCCATTAAAACGATCGCCAGCATCGCTTCTGCGATCGGCACTGCGCGGATCCCGACACAGGATCGTGACGGCCTTTGGTGATCATCTCAACTTCTTCGCCAAAGCGGTTAATGGTACGACCCGGCACGGTAATGCTGGAGGTCGGTTTCAGCGCCATATGGGCAATGATTTGCTGCCCGCTGCTGATACCGCCGAGAATGCCGCCCGCATGGTTGCTCTGGAAACCGTCTTTGGTGATTTCATCGCGGTTCTGGCTGCCGCGCAGCGCCACCACGTCAAAGCCGTCGCCAATTTCCACGCCTTTCACCGCGTTGATGCTCATCAGCGCATGGGCGATGTCAGCATCCAGGCGGTCAAAGACCGGCTCGCCAAGTCCAGCAGGAACGCCACTGGCAACAACGGTGACTTTAGCGCCGATGGAGTCGCCCTCTTTTTTCAGCGCACGCATCAACTCGTCTAACGCGTCGATTTTGTCGGGGTCCGGGCAAAAAAACGGATTTTGCTCGACCTGCGACCAGTCTTTGATATCCAGCGGAATGTCGCCCATCTGGGTCAGGCAGCCACGGATTTCAATACCAAATTTCTCGGCGAGATATTTTTTGGCAATAGCTCCTGCCGCCACGCGCATGGCGGTTTCGCGGGCGGAAGAACGTCCACCGCCGCGATAATCGCGCAGACCGTATTTTTGTTCGTAGGTGTAATCGGCATGGCCTGGACGGAAAACGTCCTTAATCGCACTGTAATCCTGAGAGCGCTGGTCAGTGTTTTCGATCAACAAGCCAATGCTGGTGCCGGTAGTAACGCCTTCAAAAACACCGGAGAGAATTTTGACCTGATCCGGCTCGCGGCGCTGGGTGGTATAGCGCGATGTCCCAGGGCGACGACGGTCGAGGTCATGTTGCAGGTCCGCTTCCGTCAGCGGAATGCCTGGCGGAACACCATCGACGATGCAGCCGAGCGCCAGCCCGTGCGATTCGCCGAAGGTGGTTACGCGAAAGAGTTGTCCAATTGTGTTTCCAGCCATCACGGCTCCGTTATTGTTGTGTTTGCGTGTTTACTTAATCTTTATAAATCGCGAAATGTTCTCGTGCGGCAATAAGCTGCTCTTTGGTGAGCATAAACACACCATCGCCGCCGTTATCAAACTCCAGCCAGGTGAACGGAACATCCGGATATTGTTCCATAAGATGTACCATGCTGTTGCCGACTTCACAAATCAACACGCCATCATCAGCAAGGTAATCTGCCGCGTTACCGAGAATGCGACGCGTCAGTTTCAGGCCGTCAGTGCCAGATGCCAGGCCCAGTTCCGGCTCGTGGCGGTATTCGTTTGGCAGGTCGGACATATCTTCCGCATCGACATACGGCGGGTTAGTGACAATCAGGTCGTACTGCACTTTCGGCAAGTCGCGGAACAGATCGGAACGAATCGGAATGACGTTGTGGATCAGACCGTGTTCTTCGATGTTCTGTTCAGCAACCGCCAGCGCGTCTGGAGAGATATCCACCGCGTCGACTTCCGCATCCGGGAAGGCATAAGCACAGGCAATGGCGATGCAGCCACTACCGGTACACATATCTAAAATATGCTGCGGTTGCTTGCTGATAAGTCCGGCAAATTTATTGTTGATCAGTTCACCAATCGGCGAGCGCGGCACCAGCACGCGTTCATCAACGTAAAATTCATGGCCGCAGAACCAGGCTTTGTTGGTCAGATAAGCCACCGGAATGCGTTCGTTGACGCGGCGGATCACGCGTTCAACAATACGGTGTTTTTCGCTGGAGGTCAGACGCGCGGTGCGCATATCTTCCGGAATATCCAGCGGCAGGTAGAGCGAAGGCAACACCAGTTGCACAGCTTCATCCCACGGGTTATCGGTGCCGTGACCGTACCAGATATTTGCCGCGCTGAAGCGGCTCACCGACCAGCGCAACATGTCCTGAATGGTTTGCAGCTCATTTACTGCTTCATCAACGAAAATTTTATCCACGTATTCCTCCAGGGCATGATCGCAATAATTTCGGCGGCTAGTTTGCATGAAGATAACGATAAATCAGCATTCACGCGCGGTGAGTGAGGAAAAATACGTTTTAAACGATCGATTGTGCTACGAGTCGGGTAAACTGTAGGAAAATTAGAAATAGAGACAGATAAATGAAAAAGAAAACAACACTTAGCGAGGAGGACCAGGCTCTGTTTCGCCAGTTGATGGCGGGGACTCGCAAGATTAAGCAGGACACGATTGTCCACCGACCGCAGCGTAAAAAAATCAGCGAAGTGCCGGTGAAACGCTTGATCCAGGAGCAGCTGATGCCAGCCATTATTTTTCCGATGAGTTTCAGCCGTTATTAAATACCGAGGTCCGGTGAAATATGTTCGCCCGGATGTCAGCCATTTTGAGGCGAAGAAACTGCGCCGCGGCGATTATTCACCGGAATTGTTTTTGGATTTACACGGTCTGACGCAGCTGCAAGCTAAGCAGGAACTGGGCGCGTTGATTGCCGCCTGCCGCCGTGAACATGTGTTTTGCGCCTGCGTGATGCATGGGCACGGGAAGCATATTTTGAAGCAACAAACACCGCTGTGGCTGGCACAACATCCGCATGTGATGGCCTTTCATCAGGCACCAAAAGAGTATGGTGGTGATGCGGCGTTGCTGGTATTGATTGAAGTGGAAGAGTGGCTGCCGCCGGAGTTACCCTGAGAAGTTTAGCGCGTTGCGCCATGTACGGGGAATGGCAGGGTCAAATGACCCTGCCTTGTGAAAAAGACGCACTAGTACATATTCAGTATGTAAGTGAACCGGCAGGTGGCATCTATTGGCTGTTGCGCCGTTGTGTCCACGCGTAGCTTCATATCATGCAGTTGCCTGGACGTGATCGGTTGCGGCTCTGGCGTCACTGTCACTTTGGCATCGTCACAGCCCGAAGTGGAGAAGGTCATCTGCTGTGCGACAAAACGGCAGTAAGCACCACGCTCGTCATATTTACTACCATCACACAGTTTTCCACCTTCCATCAGATAAGTGGGCAGCGTTTGTTCAATCACAGCACCTGTTGATTGCATCCTGACTATTTTGTTATGCACGACCGTATTTTCATTCCAGGAGACATCATAAGGATCTAAAGGTATTGCGCTACAGTCAGAACTGACTTTTGTCGGGCCAATATAGGGAACATTATTACCTGTATATATTGCCTCCGTTGCGTCCTCACTCTTTACATACGAGGAAACTATCCACGGACAACCATGCATATCACCGTCATAGAAAACTGTGACTTTCATTTCCACGCAGGCCCAGGTCGTTTGTGGGGTGCGAGCATCATATTCTTCAAGGCCCGGGCAACGTGAAGTTGGTAATATGGTTCTTGCGTCTTCTAAATGCAGTTCCGGAGCAGCACCTTGACCAGTCCATGATACTAGTGGCACATTCAAAATCGCAACTGACCTGGATTGATATACCCCATATTGCGCGCCTTCTGGTGTGAGGATAGAAAGATTAAACTGAAAACCTGTGAGCACTCCCATTGATCCCGCAGGAATGTATAACGTCGCGATCTTTTTCGCGGCCTGCACTCCTGTGCTGAGGCAAATGAGCAGCAAAAAAGTAAAGACATAACGTAGAATTTTCATTTTAAATATACTCGAAGGTAGCGGTCAGGCTGGCAGTGAATTCACCGATCGTCACATCGCGACCGCTTTTCGCCTGGATCCAGCCCGGAAATTAATATCATTGTTGCCGTTGGTAAGCGCAAAAGTCGCCCCGGTAGTGTTGTTAATATCCACCCGCTTGCCGTCGAGCGTTTCCATCCCTATCCCCACGCCCTGCGCGGTGGAGGTGTCATCGACTGCCAGAAAACCCGGCTGACCGCTGTCTTCGGTGCCGCTCAGCGTGACTTTGACGTTGTAGCCCGCTGGCCCTTTGCAGTCTTTCAGCTTAAACACAACCGGCAGATGCACAGACTGTCCGGCGACTATCAAATCCCGGTTGCTGACGGTGGGAAAATGGATTTCTGCCAGATTGGCACCATCCACCACCAGCGTGCAGGATTTACTCAGCAGGTTGCCGTAAAAATGCAGGTTGTTATCGACTGCCCGTGCCCCCGTGCTGGCGGTCAGCAGCAGGCCTGCTAACAGCGCATAACCGGGTGAATAAATGTGTGCTGTTTTCATTGGTAATCCACCCGTAAGGTTGCGTAAGCAGAAAAGGTCGTGTCCGTCAGCACCGCATCAGCCGCTTTGACCGGTACCGCCTCCAGCTTTGGCTTCTGGCTAAAATCGGTGGCGTTAATGGAAAGCGGCTCGTTGAGCTTAAAACGCTGACCGTCATGCTGAAGCTCAATTCCGAAGCCCGGTACATCCGTCTCAATAGCAGAGTCGTTGTAGGAGGTGGCAGTCCCCGTCCATGAGAGTGTCATATTCCACTCGGGATCGCGGACATCAGACTCACAGCTCAGTTCGTAGTCCACTTCCTGACGACCATAATTGCCGTCAATGCTGTCGATAATGAGATCGCGAAATTGCACTTCGATGGTTTGCCCGCCGCTGATGCTACAGGCGGGCGGCGACATCAGCGTACCGTGGAATGTGATGTCATCTTCCGCCGCCAGCACAGCCCCGCAACCAGCGCACAGTAAAAGGAGCAGGAATTTTTTCATTGGTAATCCACCACCATGGTCATCGTGGCGTTAAACTCCGACGGCGTCAGTTGCACCCCGCTCTGTTTTACCGGCACCGCTTTCAGCTGAGGCTGTGTGTTGACATTAAAAGGCGTCCAGTTATTTTCACCAACTGCAAACAGGGAGTTGTCGGCGGCGTTTTCTATCCGCACCCCCAGGCCGGCGATATCCGTGCTGAGAACCGTTTCTCCGTTGATCACGGCGGTATTGCCTTTGAGCTGCATCCGTAAGTCATCGCTGACTTTATTACCGCAGTTGAGGGTGTATTTCGCATCCTGTTGGTAATTGGTACCATCGATCCTGTTGATCACCACATTGCCAAATTCCACCGCGCTTCCCTTCACGGAGCACGGCGGCGGGCCATCGACCAGGATTCGCAGCGTCAGATCCACCTGTTTGATATCGCTGCCAGCAACGGCTAAACCGCTGACACCCATCCGGCCAGTACCAGTAGCCCCGCGCCCGCTAAAAACTTGTGACTCATAAGTCCCTCCCGGCATCAGCCTTTGCGGCTCTGCTCTTC
>ENA-OQIG01000438-OQIG01000438.1-human-gut-metagenome-genome-assembly--contig:-NODE-438-length-24325-cov-3.096991_pt1 | contig 24325 bp, 26 predicted proteins | sample MGYA00242576_ERZ504741 | MGnify/ENA primary metagenome ERZ504741 (study PRJEB26092, sample SAMD00036436) | human gut metagenome | host: Homo sapiens | study: EMG produced TPA metagenomics assembly of... | reverse complement strand
CAACTTGATATTGTCAACCTTTAATACCACTGGTAGAAATTCCCTGCACATAATATTTCTGTAAAAACAGGAACATAATGATCATAGGCACAGATGCAATAGTCAGCGCAGCATGATAGGACCATAATAAACCGGAGGTTCTGTAAAAAATGTCTGAATACCAAGCTGTACCGTCCTTTTCCTGCATCAGTGATAACAAGCAGAGGCCACATAAAGTCGGACCAGTAAGCCACATAATCCAGAATAAAGACAGTAGCAAAAACAGGCTTGGATACCGGTATGATGACCTGTAAAAAGGTTTTAAATGGTCCGGCTCCGTCAATCTCTGCTGCTTCGATCAGATCATCCGGCACATCCAGGAAAAACTGCCTGAACAGGTATACGTCAAAACATTTTACAATAAAAGGAATGATCAGTGCCAGATAGGAATCCACCCATCCCAGCTTATTTACAATGAAAAACAAAGATAGCAAAATACTTTCCAACGGCAGTACCAGCAAAGATAATACCACTGTAAGGATCACATTTTTACCCTTAAATTCAAATTTTGCAAGTGCATAACCAAAGGCAGAGTTTACTGCCATGCTTAAAAACACAAGGATCGTAACATAAGTAACACTGTTCAGGATATAGCGGGGCATGTTGCTTCGTACAAAGACTTCTTTAAAATTATCTAAGGTCGCTCCTGCAGGCCAGAAGGCTGCCAGTCCTTTGGACATATCTGCAAAAATACGGTTTTCCGGTTTAAATGCAGATACCACCATCCAGATCAGGGGAGAAATATACAAAAGTCCCAGAAGGATATTGACTACATAGATCAGAAAATATTTTTTATTCTTATTCATCTGTTTATCCTCCTATCTTGCTTTCATAAGCTTCTTTACTACAACTGAAATACCTACTACTACAATAAAGAAAATAACTGAAACTGCAGAAGCATATCCCATATTACGGTACTGGAAGCCCTGGCGATACAGATAATAGGTCAGTGTCATAGTAGACTCTTTTGGACCGCCGTTAGTCATGATGTAAGGCTGTGTAAACAGCTTCATGGCAGCGATCGTCGTCATCATAACTACGAAGATCAGCACATTTTTAATACCTGGAATTGTGATATAAAGAAACTTTTTTAATGCACCGGCCCCGTCAATGGAAGCTGCTTCATAAAGATCTTCCGGGATTGCCTGAAGACCTGCCAAAGGATCATCATCTGATGTCCTGCTGCATGCCAGCCTGACATAAAGATAATGGAATTCATGGCTGTATCAGCACTTCGCAGGAAATCGCAGGCCGGAAGGCCGAATTTTGTTAAAATAGCATTTAAAAGGCCCTGTGTTGGATTTGGATTGTAAATAAAGGTCCACAGGATAGCGATAACACTCATGGATGTTACTAACGGTGAAAAATAGGCAGACCGGAAAATTCCAATGCCTTTAATATTTTCACGTACTAAAAGTGCCAGACCAAATGCCAGTGTAACCTGATAAGGAACTACAACAACTGCAAAATACAGTGTATTTTTCATTGCCTTTAAAAAACTGGCATCCTGAAACAGGCGGATGTAATTTTCAAATCCTACAAAGGCTGCATCCTTTGGCCGCAGCAGGTTAAAATCCATAAAACTAAATCCAAATGCCAGAGCCGCTGCCAGGATGGTAAACATCAGCAGGATCAGACAGCCTGGAAGGATGAAAAAGTAAGCATAGCTTTTTCTTCTGCCCCTCATTATAATATCTCCCTTCTTTTACCGGATTGGATCACCAGATGGATCTCATTCCCTTTATATCAATACTCCATGCACCTGTCTTTTCTTCTACAGGTCTTAAAACTGCTTTTGGAAGATAAAATCTTCTTGTACATGCCTGTTCACCGTCATTGATAAACAGCTCTATGATCGCTTTATCTACATATGCAGTTATTTCTTCTACCGGTTGATCTGTCTGTATCTGGCATACAAATGGAAGTGCCTGATCTTTTGCATCTGTATCTTCTTTTTCAAGAGTAAGTTTTAAAGCAGTTTCACCAATATACAGATTTACCTTTCCTGCCGGTGATCCAGCCAGAGAAAGAACTGTACTTTCCTTTATTTCTTTTGTCTTTCTCATTGAAAGGAAATACGGCCCGTTTTCTGCTTTTTCTGTAAAAAGTTCCTGGATCTGTGGGATTACCTGTGAGTATAGTTTTCCATTTTTTACTGCTAATTTTCTCGGAAGACTTAAGCTGCCGTTGGCACTTCCCGGCTGTGCTATATGCTGCCCCAGCCTGTGACAGTTCCATCCGGCACTTATACGCTCTCCTTCCACTTCAAAGCTTTGCGGAGCATAATAATCTTTTCCTTCATCTAATAGACCCTTGTTTTCCGGATCAAATTTTCCATCTTTATAAGTTCCTGTATACCATACTACATCTCGTCCATCTTTACGCCCGTCTGCATAAATATAACTGACGATCAAAACCCATGTTCCATCTAAATAGAAGAAATCCGGACACTCTGCAATACCGTACTGGGGATCTGTTTCCCCATATAAGATCCCGGCATATTTCCAGCTTTTAAGATCATCTGATTCATAACGGAATACTGCCGGACGGTCATAACAGCTACCTGCAATGATCATATTCCACTTATCCTCTATCTGAACAACCTTAGGATCCCTGAAATGCCAGGTAACACCTTCTGGTGTTCCCCACACAGCACATTCTTCATGAGTAAAATGAACGCCGTCCTTGCTTTGTTTTGTTACCTGCCACTGTCTTTGCCAGCTGCGGTCTGTTTTTCCGAAATGCCTGGTGTAAAATAAATGCATCACATCTTTTTCGATCACTGCACTTCCAGAAAAAGCTCCGCCCCTGTATTCTCCTTCGCAGCCATTTAACTCGATCTGCGGATAAGCTGCAACCGGCTGATGTACCCAGTGAAGAAGATCTTTACTCACTGCATGGCCCCAGTGCATATTTCCCCATTCCTGACCATTAGGGTTGTACTGATAAAACAGGTGATAATATCCCTTAAACCAGCAGAAACGTACGTTGGATCATTCATCCAGTTTTTATAAGGAGAAAAATGGAAAGTATTTCTGTAATCCTGCGTCAGCGCATCTTTTAAATTATCTTTTGTATAAAAATACGCCTTATCTTTAAATTCTATAAATCTTACTCCCTGCTCCAGCACACAATCAGGCAGTAAGAATAGGCTAAAGAAACCTCCAGTTCACTGATCTCCACCTCATATTCCTGCTCTTTTTCCCAGATAAATAAAAAAGTTTCAAAACCGGAAAATTTGTAATATGCTTCCTCTGACAACTGTCCTTTGTGGAAGATGCGAACACAGCCTGGCTGCTCCCCTGTTCTTCTTCCTGTAATATTAATTCTGGTACTGTTTCCGGAATCGATCTTATATCTCACAATACTCCTCCTTTACAAATGCCCTTTACCAGAATGGGATGTCTTCTTTTTAGAAGGCATCCCATTTACTGCTATTTCATACTTGCTATTTTATAGAATCCTTCACTCTTGCATATTCATCATCTACATAAGATGCCACTGCATCCAGAGATTCCTTTGCGTCAGAACCGGTAAAAATATCTAACATTGCCTCTGCAAACTTGGAAGTCAATACAGTATAAACTGGTGTCTTTGGTCTTGGAACAGCCGCCTCAAAAAGCTGCTCTTTTGCAAGACTGTATGGATATTCATCCACTGGGTATTATTTTCATAAGCAGACTTCTTGCAGGCGGATATCCTCCTACCTCACCGTAAAGTCTGGTAGATTCAGAATTAGTCATGAATTCCAGTGCCACATAAGCTGCATCCGGATCCTTGCAGTCTTTAGAAATTCCCAATGTCCAGCTTCCGCAGTTGGAAACTACATGATCGCCTGTTTTTGGCAGATAGGTTGCTCCCCAATGCAGATCCGGGAAATCATCAAACTGAACGACCTGATTGATGTTTCCGGCGATCCACATAGCTGCCTTCTGATCCTGGAATTCAGTAGGTGTAGGATCAATATTGGCAAGCTTGTCATCAAAGAATTTCTGAAGCTTAACAGCAGTCTCCACACTCTTTTCACTGTTGATGTAGCCATCTGCCTTTGAACCATCTTCACTGACTAACGGTGCACCTGCTGAATCAAATAATGGGGATAAACCGTAGATCAGCCTTCGCCCTTATTCATGATGATCTTAATACCTACATTCAGGAGTGGAAACTTCTTTTGCCATTTCATACACTTCATCCAGTGTGTAAGCATCATCAATTCCTTCCGGAATACGGAAGCCATGTTCCTCAAATACATCTTTGTTGTAATAGAACAGGCTGACTGCTTCATTGAAGCTGACTGTATACATGTCATTCTGGTATGTATTCTGTAATACTGTTGACGGAAGCATGTCGTTTTTGCTTTCCTCTGATACATAGCTGGTGATCGGAACAATAATTCCGTTTGCTGCATAGTTAGAAACATTTGGACCGTCTAAAGAAAGAAGATCCGGAAGTATCCCTGCTGCAGCTGCTGAGTTTACCTTATCCTCATAAGCATAAGAAGAACCTCTTGGAATATACTCAATGGTCAGATGATATTTCCCTTCATATTCCTTGTTAAAATCTTCTACTCTCTGGTCAAAAGCAGGTATCATGGTCTTATTTTCCTGATACCACATAGTGATCTCCTTTACCCCATCAGCAGAAGCCCCATCTTTACTTCCACCTGCATTTTCCGCTTGGCAGTTGTTTCTCCCCCATTCTGTGAAGAGCATCCGGTCACGCTTGCCATAGCAAGAGCCGCTGCTGACATCATGATCACCCAATTTCTTTTTTTCATAACTTCTTCTCCTTCCTGTTTTCCTTTCGTTTTTGCTTTTTTACTTCGTTTTTTGCTTTTATTTGCTTCATTTCTGATGACTTTATGGTATCATATCCATGGATTTAAAAACAATATAAAGAATCTGATATAATATGGGTAATATGACACGTTATGAAAAACCTGCATACTTTTTTTCTTGTTTGTGCTATTCTTAAACTGGAAATTTTCTATGACTATGACAGGAGGACATAAAATGAAAAACCGCAAGATCCAGGAACAGCTTTTAATCTGGTTTCTTATTTTTACTGTGATACCGCTTTCTGTGATCTCCTTCTGGTGTTATCTGTTAGCTTCCCGGATCATCAACCAGAAATCCAGTTCCTATGCAGCAGAATCCATCCAGCAGTTGTCTGACAACCTGGATCAGTTATTAGTACAGATTGAAAATACCTCTCTTTCCATTTCTTATAATAACTATATCCAGAATGCACTGGAAAATCTGTCAAACGGCCAGTCTATCAGCCGGGTGGACAGCTATCAGCTGGAAAAAATATGATCCTTACATATGACTATGCATCCATGCGGGATATTACCATCCGCCCCGCTGCTTCATTTAAAGACAATAATACCCTTTTTCGTGTACCTGCCAGGCTGGATCCGGATACAGAGGATCTATTTTACCCAGCTTCTGACCTGACTGATATATCCTCAATTACCTGGCGCAGTGATACCGGGCAACAGATCATCCAGATGATACGGCCCATTGAAAGTACCAGGAATTTTCATCATATGGGCACCTTATATATTTCTCTCTACAGCAGCTATATTGACAATCTGGTAAAGAATATCCATTTTGATGAGAAAGGATTTGCCTTATCTTAGATTCCAAAAACCAGCCTATTAATATCAAAGAAGTGGATCCTTCTTTCCTTACAGATCTTGATCCTTTTCTTACCGGCACAAATGGATGTTTTAACCGTAAGATCGGCTCTGTGGATTATGAGTATTTTTATACTACTTCTCCTAAGACCGGCTGGAAATCCCTGGGGATCATTTCAGTTTCTGACCTGCATGCCCAGGTACGAAAACTGGCTCTTTCTGTTATTACAGGCGTACTTTTAGTATCTGCTGTGGCAATATTTATTTCCTACAGGCTTTCACGCTCTTTTGCTGAAAAAATCCATACAGTAACAGCTGCCATGAAAAAAGCTCAGAAGGCGATTTCTCCGTTAATCTGGCAGAAGGCATTTCAAAAAATGAATTTAACGACTTAAATACCGGTTTTAATCACATGATCCAGAAGATCAATTCCCTGATCCAGACTGTATACAAGGCAGAGCTTTTGCGCAAGGAAGCAGAATATGCTTCCCTGCAGGCACAGACGAATCCACATTTTCTTTATAATACCTTAGATACCATCTGCTGGCAGGCAAAACTTGCAGGCAACGATGCTATTTTTGATACTACCTATTCTCTGGCCTCTCTCCTGCGTGCATCTATGGGAAACACTGATCCTTATATAACTGTTTCCAGGAACTGTCTTATATCCGTGATTATATACAGATACAGAAAGCCCGCTTCAGGGATAAAATACAGGCAAATATTGCTGTAGAACCGGCACTTATGCCTGTTATGATCCCCAAACTTATTCTTCAGCCTATTGTGGAAAATGCCTTTATCCATGGTCTGGAAGAAAAAAATGGAAACGGTACTATAAAAATAAGCGGGATCTTAAATGATGAGGAAGAAACCGTCCTCTTTATGATCCATGATAATGGTGTGGGAATGACACGGGCCCAGATAGAAAAGGCCTTAGATCCGCCTCCAGGCACGAAAGGCAGCTTTGGACTTTCCAGTGTCCACAAACGGCTCCAGCTTCTGTATGGAACGGATTTTGGCTTAAAGATCCTGTCTGATCCAGGAAAAGGAACCACTATTATCATCCGCATGCCTCTTCATGTTGAGAAGGCAGAAAAAGAAAAGCAGTAAAGAATTTGAGGAAATATGTATGTATAAGATAATGATCGCAGACGATGAACTATCGTACTTGACAGTTTAAAAACATTTCCATGGTCTGATCACCAGTGTTGTGTGACCTGCTTTGCAGAAAACGGCTTAAATGCACTGCATACTCTGGAATCAGAAAAAGTGGATATTTTGATCAGCGATATACGTATGCCGGGGATGAACGGCCTGGAGCTTTCCAAAGCTGTAAAAGAACGATCCCCGGAAACAGAGATCATACTTTTAACCGGCTATGCAGAATTTGAATACGCCAAACAGGCTTTATCACTTGGAATCCGCCAGTACCTTTTAAAGCCATTCCGATTTGAAGATATTGAATCCGCCCTCCTTTCCTGTATCCATTCCTTAGATAACCTGGAAAGCAGGCGCAGACAGCAGACATACATCCAGGAAAAGCTTCAGCTCATCTCTCCTCTTCTCACAGAGCAGATCTACCAGGATCTATTAGAGGGACGTATTGGGGATTATTCAGAAAAAATAGCTGCCTGCAACATTAAGGATGCTCTTTATGTGGTCATTTCCACCCAAAGTGACTTTCCCGGAAGTTCCTTAGATATTGCCCTCTATGCCCAGATCAAAGAGCTGTTAAATGGAATGGAACCGGAAGTTTATCTTGCCCAGGGCATTGATATTATCAGCTGTATCCTTTGTTTTAATGCAAAGCATTCCCCTGAATTTTGTGAGGTTGCCTCTTTACACCTGTGCGAAATGCTCCAGAAGACAACGCTGCAGGAACTGGGGTTCCATATTTCTTTTGGCATCAGCCTTCCAAGTTCTGATATTTTTATGCTTCATCAGTTAAAAAAGCAATCTGTCCAGGCCCTTAACTGCCGGAGCGCTTTAGGTGGAAATTCCCTGATCATGTATTCGGAAATACAGAAAAAACAGGATCATGATATTTTCAATCTGACCATGTATGAAAAGAAAATACAGAAATGTATTGTTCAGAATCAGAAACAAGAATTACAACAGACCTTCCGGCAGTTTTTTGATGAACTGCTCCAGTCTGCCCACGGTGACTTTTCTTATATTAAAAAAACGCTGATCAATCTTGTTGTGCTTACATACCGTTTTGCCGAAAGTTATATTAACAGTTCTGAAAATGAATATGATGCTATCGAACATTTATTCCGCTGTGAAAGTATGGAAACACTGTCCAAAGAATCTCTTTCCCTGTTAGAGTCTCTGATCCAGACAGGATCCAGTTCTTTTGGAGACGGGATTGCAGAACGCATTACTGATTATCTGGAACAGAATCTGGAGCAGAATGTTTCTCTTGATATGCTGGCCCAGTCTATGAACTACAGCGCCGCTTATCTGTCCCGCCTCATCAAAAAGAATACAGGACAGTCCTTCAGCGAACTGCTTTTAGACCTGCGTTTAAAAAAATCCATGGAGCTTTTACGGCTTACGGATATGCGGATCAATGATATTGCTGCCAAAGCAGGCTACAACGATGTAAGCTATTTCATCTCTATTTTTAAAAAGTGTACCGGCGTCACACCTAAGGAGTGGCGCAGCCTGGCAAAGCTGGGGGAGTTATAGAATGTTATTAAAAAACAGGCGCATCCTGATCTTTCGGATACGCCTGTTTTTTCCGTTCATTTATTTAAGGATAATATCATCACGGCCTGGGCCATTAGATACCATTGTGATCGGTACTTCAATCTCTTTTTCTACAAACTCAATATACTTACGGCAGTTCTCTGGAAGATCTGCGTAGTTCTTGATTCCGCGGATATCTGTCTTCCAGCCTGGAAGCTTGGTAAATACCGGTTTAGCCTTTTCAAGCTTTGCAGTAGTTGGGAAGTCTCTGTCACTTCGCCGTCGATCTCATAGCCAATGCAAACCGGGATCTCATCTAAGTAGCCAAGTACATCTAATACTGTGAAGGCCACTTCAGTAGCGCCCTGGATACGGCAGCCGTATCTGGTAGCAACTGCATCGAACCAGCCTACTCTTCTTGGACGTCCGGTAGTAGCGCCGTACTCGCCGCCGTCACCGCCACGGTTTCTTAACTCTTCTGCTTCATCACCGAAGATCTCGCTGACAAATGCGCCTGCGCCAACTGCGCTGGAGTATGCCTTAACAACAGTAGTAATATCCTTGATCTCATATGGTGGGATACCTGCGCCGATAGCACCGTAAGCAGCCAGTGTAGAGGAAGAAGTTACCATTGGGTAAATTCCGTGATCCGGATCCTTTAAGGAACCTAACTGTCCCTCTAACAGGATCTTCTTGCCTTCTTTAATGGCATTGTGCAGATATGCAGATACGTCACATACATATGGACGGATCATTTCACGGTAGGTTACTAACTCATCGTACAGTTCCTTTGGATCTAACAGAGGTTTGTGGTACAGATGCTCAAGAAGTACGTTCTTGATCTCGCATACTCTCTCTGTCTTTTCCTTTAACAGATCATCATCAAAGAGTTCGCTTACCTGGAAGCCGATCTTTGCATATTTATCAGAATAGAATGGAGCAATTCCGGACTTGGTGGAGCCAAAGGACTTACCAGCCAGACGAGCCTCCTCATAAGTATCAAACAGTACATGGTAAGGCATCAGGATCTGTGCTCTGTCAGAAACCAGGATGTGTGGCTTCGGAACGCCTCTGTCTACGATAGACTGGATCTCCTTGATCAGATATGGGATGTTTAATGCAACGCCATTTCCAATGATGCTGGTAGTGTGCTGATAGAATACACCAGATGGAAGAAGATGAAGCGCAAATTTACCATAATCATTGATAATGGTATGACCTGCATTACTTCCGCCCTGGAAACGGATGATAATGTCAGACTCTTTTGCAAGCATATCTGTGATCTTGCCTTTTCCTTCGTCTCCCCAGTTAGCACCTACAATTGCTCTAACCATACGTAAATTCCTCCTTGGGGCATAAGCCAGTATCATAATAAATAATCAATCTTCTTTTACTTTACTATATTATAGGCTATAAGTAAAGTGATTATTTATTATGAATGTCATAATATCAGCTTATGTTATCTGTATCCGCTATCTATTTTTCTTATTTCCCTGTAAGCAGTTCCAACAGGTGCTTTCCCGCCATGGACATTAACCCCGACTCTCCTGTTACCAGACAGATGGAACGGGACGGCATTTTTTCCTTAAAGGAAAGGGCAAATACTTCTCCCCGCTCTATTGCTTCTTCTGCAAAGCCTTCCATCACGCAGCCAACGCCCATGTTCCGCCTGGCAAACTGTACGATCATATCACTGGTAGCCAGCTCAAATTCCGGCTTTAATTCAATGCCTTTCTGGGATAAAAACTGATCCATAAACAGGCGGGTGCTGGTATTTTTTTCAAGGAAGATACAGGGAAGATCACAGAGAATGGAATAGTCCAGCTCTTTCCCCTGCAATTCTTTAAAGCTGCTTCCTGCAATAAATACATTATCAATCGGCTTTACCTCTGTACTGTGGATAGCTCCATGACCTGAAAATGGCGTTGTTACCACACCGAAGTCGATCTTGCCCTCTTCCAGGCAGCGGATGGTCTCCGGTGTGGGCGCATTGGTCACTGTCACCTTGATCTTCGGATATTCTTTGTGGAACTGCTCCAGATAAGGAAGTAAAAAGAACTGCAGTGTCATGTCACTGGCACCGATCCGCACCTCTCCATATCCATATCCAGCATTCTTTTAAGCATCCGTCCGCCTTCTAGCAGCTGTTCTACCCCGCCTTTTACATAATGGTATAACAGTTCTCCTTCTCTTGTAAGGAGCACCCCTTTGGAAGTACGGGAAAATAATTTTGTTCCCGCCTCTTTTTCCAGCTGACGCACTGCCTGGCTTACTGCCGGCTGGGAAATGCAAAGTCTCTGGGCCGCTGCCGTAAGGCTGCCTTCCTGACATACATAATAAAATACCTTGTAGTATTCCAGATTGATATTCATAAAATTCCCCTTGCATAAAGCGCAGGATCCCTGTGCTTATTAAAAGGGGGCTGAATGCTTTCGCTCCAGCCCCCTTCGTCCATTTATTTCAAATTTGTGATCTTTTATACATTGATCTGAGCAGTCATTCCCAGAACTTCTTCGTTTTCCTTTAAGATCGGGTTGATGACTTCCTCTAAGAACTCTTCTACCTGCTTTGGTGCGCGTCCTACATAGCGGGATGGCTCCATAGCCTTCTTTAAATCCTCTAAGGACAGGTTGAATGCAGGATCTGCTGCGATCAGCTCTAACAGATTGTTGTCCTCACCCTTTTCTTTTACGTTTCTGCCTGCTTCCATGGAAAGCTGACGGATACGCTCATGAAGTTCCTGACGGTCTCCACCTGCCTTTACAGCATCCATCATAATGTTTTCTGTTGCCATAAATGGAAGCTCTGCCATCATGTGCTTCTCAATTACCTTTGGATATACTACCAGTCCGTCTACTACGTTTAAGTACAGATCCAGGATACCATCGATAGCTAAAAATCCTTCCGGTACGGACAGTCTCTTATTTGCAGAGTCATCCAGAGTACGCTCAAACCACTGGGTAGAAGCAACTAACATTGGATTCATCATATCGCTCATTACGTAGTTGGACAGGGAAGCAATGCGCTCGCTGCGCATCGGGTTTCTCTTGTATGCCATAGCGGAAGAACCGATCTGGTGCTTTTCAAATGGCTCTTCTACTTCTTTTAAGTGCTGCAGAAGGCGGATATCATTGGAGAACTTGTGAGCACTCTGTGCGATACCTGCTAAAACGCTGAGCACACGGCTGTCGATCTTTCTGGAATAGGTCTGTCCGGATACAGGATAGCAGCCGGAAAATCCCATTTTCTCTGCGATCCGCTGATCTAAACGACGGCATTTTTCATGATCTCCGTCAAACAGCTCCAAGAAACTTGCCTGGTTCCTGTGTTCCCTTAGAACCTAACAGACGCATAGAACCGATGAGATATTCCAGATCGTCTAAATCCAGCTTTAATTCCATCATCCATAAGGTTGCTCTCTTACCTACAGTTGTAGGCTGTGCAGGCTGGAAATGGGTAAATGCCAGTGTTGGCTGATTTTTGTACTTATCTGCAAATTTAGCCAGTTCAGCCAGTACGTTTAATAATTTCTTGCGGACTAACTGCAGAGCCTCAGTCATAATGATCAGATCTGTATTGTCTCCTACATAACAGGAGGTAGCGCCTAAATGGATAATGCCTTTTGCCTTCAGGCACTGTACGCCGTATGCGTACACATGGCTCATAACATCGTGACGTACTTCTTTTTCTCTTGCCTTTGCAACATCATAATTGATGTCATCTGCATGGGCTTTCAGCTCGTCGATCTGCTCCTGTGTAATATTTAATCCCAGTTCTTTCTCTGTCTCGGCCAGCGCGATCCAGAGTTTTCTCCAGGTCTTGAATTTCATATCCGGTGAAAAAATGTACTGCATCTCTTTGCTTGCATAACGCTCAGAAAGAGGGCTTACGTATTTATCATTACTCATTGGTTTTTCCTCCTGTACCTGCTTAGTAGGCTTTTTTTACTCATGAACCCCGCGCTAACGCGCTCTACTGTCTGCTCCGCAGCCGCTTGTTTTCCCCTGCACTCGTTACAGTATAACATATCTGCGTTTTCTAAACAACCATCTACTTCTCATAGCTGCCGCGGATATCTTCTTTTGGCGGCTCGATCGGATAATCCCCGCTGAAACATGCAGTACAGATCGCCTTTCCTCCTGCCATTTCATACAGACGGTCCAAAGCCAGATAGGATAAGCTGTCTGCCCCTAAAAGTTCACGGATCTCTTCTACTGTACGGTTATGAGCGATCAGCTGGTCTTCTGACGGGATATCGGTTCCGAAGTAACATGGATGAAGGAATGGCGGCGCACTGATGCGCACATGGACTTCTTTGGCTCCTGCGTCTCTTAACATGCCTACGATCAGGGCACTGGTAGTTCCACGGACAATAGAGTCATCGATCATGATCACACGTTTTCCTGCCACAGCTTCTTTTAATACATTTAATTTAATGCGGACCGCTGATTCACGGCTGCTCTGTTTTGGCTTGATAAAAGTTCTTCCTACATAGGAATTCTTTACAAAAGCAGTTCCATAAGGAATACCTGACTCCATTGCATAGCCAAGGGCTGCTGCATTTCCGGACTCCGGAACGCCCACTACCAGATCTGCATCTACCGGTGAGTCCATTGCCAGAAAACGGCCTGCCTGAATACGGGAATGATATACGCTTACACCGTCAAATACACTGTCCGGTCTTGCAAAATAAATATATTCAAAAATACATCTTGCTTCTTTTGCATGATCTGTAAAGCAAAGTTCTTTATTAGAAGCAATGCCGTCCTTTGTAATGGTAACGATCTCACCTGGCTCTACGTCACGGATAAATTCTGCACCGATAGTCTCTAAAGCACAGGTCTCAGATGCCAGAATATAGGCATTATCTCTCTTTCCGATGCAGAGAGGCTTAAATCCAAATGGATCTCTGGCTCCGATCAGCTTTCTTGGCTCATGATCACCAGGGAATATGCTCCCTTGATCTTTTTCATAGCTTCTGCCACTGCCAGCTCTACGGTTGGTGTATGGATACGCGCCCTTGCAATGTGATACGCAATGACCTCAGAGTCAATGGTAGTCTGGAAAATAGCGCCTGTGTATTCTAATTCATGACGCAGCTCCGGTGCATTGACCAGGTTTCCGTTGTGAGCTAACGCCAGGGTTCCTTTTACATAGTTTAATACCAGAGGCTGCGCATTCTCTCTGGTACTGCTTCCTGCTGTTGAATATCTTACATGGCCTACACCGATATTTCCATGAAGTGGTTCGATCACATCCGGTGTAAATACTTCGTTGCAAAGACCCATTCCCTTATGCGCACTTACTTTTCCTTTTGGGCCTTCTGTATCACTGACTGCAATACCGCAGCTTTCCTGTCCTCTGTGCTGAAGAGCAAACAGGCCATAATAAATTGTGGAGGCAACATCATTTCCGTCAAAATCATAAATGCCGAAAACACCACATTCCTCCCGCACTTCATCTCCTCTGATATCAAAGTCCATCTGATTCTGGTTCATTGGTCTTTCCTTTCCGCTTTCGCCTTTTATCACAGTCTTGTCATTTATAAGTCATAACGATAAAAGAAGTCATTTTCAGTAGAAATTATAATACACGTTTTCTGTGAATACAGCAACAGGCTCATTAAAATTCCTAATGAATAAATTCCCTCTGTTCTAATCAGTCTGTTTTTTCTCCTCCCGGATCTTGAAAATAACACTTTTCCTTCTTTCAGATAAACAGCAGCGCCTTCTTTTAAAACCGGATTTGCTGTATCATCATCCTGTTTTTTTCCAGATTTTTCCAATACATATTGTTCCCGGACTACTTCTTTTTGGATCAGGTATTCCAGGATCTTCTCTTTTCCCGGCCATGGCACAGAAAGCCCCTGCCAGTTCTCCTGCCCTGTGGCAGAGGTTGAAAACAGAAACGGCGTCAGAAATAAAAAGAAAGCTAACATTTTACCTTTCTTTTTCTTCTTTTTCCAGGCTCTCACCCCTGCCTTTCGCATTTTCTTTAATTGTTTCACTGCTTTTCTTTTTTCATGGGAGTCCTTTCCCACGCACTCCAGTTTTATTATAGAAAATTTTTATCGTTCCTTCAAGAGTAAAACAGGCTGTAAAAAAAAGCAAAAAACTGCCAGGAAAAAGAATTTTCATCTTTCTCCTGACAGTCATCACTGCAGCGCATATGACAAGCGTGCCTTTGCACGCTCATTGATCACATAAGTTACCTGCCTTCCACATCACTTGCTGCATCGGAAGCGCCACGGCTCAGATCATCTGTAAGATCATCGAGCAGCCCTTCTCCGGTAGTCTCGATCTCTCCATTGGTGCCGCCGGTCATGGTGCCATTTTCTCCTTCGCCCCAGCCGGATGCGGTATCTCCATTCATGCCATTTTCCCCGGTTCCTGCTCCTGTTCCATTTCCAGTCTCAGAAGCCGCCGAGGAAGTGGCACTGTTCTGCTCCGTCCCATTCATATTGCCATTTTTTTCTTCCTGCACAGGCAGTAAGGGAAAGAGACAAAAGCACAAAACATGCATACAAATAAAAACGGTCTGATCTTTTTCATAAAACATTCTCCTTTCGTTTACCTGCTATTAGTATGTAACATCAGAGAATGCTTTATAGTGTTAAATTTTTCCAGACAAAATCTACAGCTGCACTACGTCACTCATGTCGTATAATCCAGGTTCTTTTCCAGCTAAAAATTTTGCTGCTTCCAGAGCGCCTTTTGCGAAAATAGCCTTGGAATATGCTGTATGATTAAAGGTAATGACCTCATCTTTTCCGGCAAAGATCACATCATGATCTCCTACAATAGAACCGCCGCGGACAGATGCAATGCCGATCTCCTTTGGATCTCTCTTTTCATGAACGCTGCTGCGGTCATATACATAGTGATACTGATTGCCTAAAGCTTCGTTCATAGACTCAGCCAGTGCAAGGGCAGTTCCGCTTGGAGCATCCTTTTTCTGATTGTGGTGTTTTTCCACGATCTCAATATCAAAACCGGAACTAGCCAGTACTTTCGCTGCCTCCTGGACCAGTTTTAATAAAAGGTTTACGCCTAAAGACATATTGGCAGAACGCAGTACTGCTGTTTTTTCTGCTGTCTCTTTTACTTTTTTGATCTGCTCTTCAGAAAGTCCGGTAGTACAAAGTACCAGTCCCAGCTTCTTTTCTGCACAGAAATCCATAAGATGGTCTGCTGCCTTCGGAGAAGCAAAATCTACTACTACATCTGCCTCTTCTTTGCATTCCTCTAAGGATGCATAGACCGGATATCCATTTTCTTTATCATTTTTAAGATCAATGCCTGCAACAATGGTAAGCCCTTCCATATCCTTTGCCATTCCGGTGATGACCTGGCCCATAACACCGTTGCAGCCATGCATGATGACTCTGACCATTTTTCTTTCCTTTCTCCTGCTGCCCTAAAGAATAGTTTTCTCCTTACAGCAGTCCGTATGCCTGTAATTCCTTCTTAAGAACTTCCTGATGCTCAGGTTCCATCTCAGTAAGAGGCATTCTTAAAGGTCCTGTTTCTTTTCCTAACAGGTTCATAGCTGCCTTAACAGGGATCGGGTTTACCTCGCTGAATAAAGCATGGATCAGTGGGATCGCATCTAACTGAAGCTTTGCACTGCGCTTTACATCACCGGCAAAATATGCTGCACAGATCTCATGTGCCTGAGCAGGAGCTACATTTGATAATACAGAGATAACACCCTTTCCGCCTAAGGATAATAATGGAACGATCTGGTCATCATTTCCGGAGTACAAGTCAATACCGCCGTCTGTTAAGTTCATTAAAGTTGCAGTAGCAGAGAAATCACCATTAGCCTCTTTTACGCCAACGATATTATCTACATTTTTCCAAAGATGAGCGATGGTAGCAGGCTGGATGGTCACACCGGTTCTTCCGGTGATATTGTAAAGAAGCATTGGGATCTTTACGGAATTTGCAACTGCGGAAAAATGTGCGATCAGACCCTTCTGGGTTGCCTTATTGTAATATGGAGATACTACTAACAGACCGTCAGCACCATTCTTCTCTGCTTCCTGGGACAGATAAATAGCAGTCTCTGTGCAGTTAGAACCTGTACCAGCAATTACAGGAATACGCTTCTTTGTAACTTCACATACAAACTTGATAACGTCTAAGTGCTCCTCATGGGTCATGGTAGATGCTTCACCTGTTGTACCGCAGGCAACAATGGCATCTGTACCTCCTGCGATCTGCTCTTCTACGATCTCCTCTAACTTGTCGTAATTAACCTCTCCATTTGCCTTAAATGGTGTGATCAGTGCAACACCGGCGCCTTCATAAATTGCCATGTCTTTTCTCCTCCTAAATATAGTAAAATTGTTGGAAACACGCAGTACGCGTCCCCGGATCCACCAGAGTGTTCCTATCGCGACGTGATCTGGAAAAATCTGGTGATCACATCAAAAGAAAAGGAAGGGCTGAGGTAAATGTCAGCTCTTCCAACGGTTTCGCATCTTCACGAATCTGCTCTTTCGGTAGCTCTCCATCCACCCGGATGACAGTCACAAAGTTCTTAACCCTGTGCCCAGAAAAGACTCTTTCAGGTTTCCTCTTTTCTTCGGCGCTTTTCCCTTTCACCAGACCTTCTTCTGTGCCTGTCACATCCGGCCGGTTACTTTTGATCAGCGCAACCTCTACTCTGTTTTATGTTCTTAATATTAGCATTATCAGTTGCAGATGTCAACTGTAAATATTTAACCTCACAGTGTTCATAACGTGTCTGAACCTTGGTGATCTCGTCTGCGTACTCATCTAATTCCTGAGGATAAACGGTTCCTGTCATGATCAGTTCTGCTTCGGACTGTCTTGCCTGACAGATCAGCGCCTTTAACTCCTCCAATGAAATAATGCCTTCATCCAGGATCCCCAATATCTCATCCAGGATCAGGATATCGCACTCTCCTGTAACCAGTACCTTTTTTGCGAAATTCAAACCATTGCGGATATTGATCCTTGCTTCGTCCTTTTCTTCCTCTGAAAGCTGGTCAAAAAAGATGGGTGATTTTTCAAATCGGAATAATTTGAACTCCGGTTCCAGTCGTTTTACGATCTCCATACCTTCTGTTTCCATGGAACCCTTTAAAAACTGTACCATGATGACTGTTTTCCCTTTTAAAAGAGCGGTCACACCTCGTCCTAAGGCACTTGCGGTCTTTCCTTTTCCAGGTCCGCAGATCACCTGTATCAGATTTTCTTTCATCATTCTGCACCTCATGTCTGTTCTCTCATGTGAGCATTTTTCAAAACCACTCTAGCACAATTTATGTAATAATGCAAATATTTCTTACGATTTCCAGAAGATTTTCCTGCCTAAATATGAAAATTTATTTAAAATTCATCACACTCCAGCTTGCTGATGGATACTTCATAAGCAATACGCTTCTCACATTCTGTCTCCGTGATCTTCTTTGTATACTCCCGGCTCTGGACTCTTCCCCAGATACGGACCCTTGTTCCAACCTCAAAGCCAGAAGCAAAACGGGCATTACGGCCCCAGCTGATACAAGGGATATAATCTGATTTTCCATAAGGACGGTTTACAGCTAAAAGAAGGTCTGCGATCTCTCTTCCAAGAGGTGTTTTGCGGTAGATCGGCGCCTTGCAGATATAGCCGTCTAAGAAGATCTGGTTCGTCTTTGTGTAATCGGTAAATTCATCCATAAAATGGATCTCACGTACAAATACCGATAACATCAGGCGGTTTTTAGTACCTTCGTGACGGTTATAGGAACGGAACTGGCCAACGGCTTCCATGGTACAGCCTTATAGTCCTTATGTACATCCACAAGCCGCTCAGAAACCATTAAAGGAATGATATCCGCCTGTTCACTTAAACGGTTGACAGATAATTCTACCATATAAAAGCCTTCTCCAAAGACCTCATGGCTGAATGTGAAATCTGATACGATCTCTCCGATCACACTTACCTTGTTGTTTTCGATCATTTTTTCTGTCATAGTACTTCTCCTCTTCTTTTCCATTTTTATTTTATGATACCAGGGTCAAAAGGTCGGAAATCCGACGCAAGCTTGCTTGCAGGAGGATTTATCAACTTGGGACCCGCCAAAAACATGAGTAAGAAGCCATTTTTTGAAGAAAAATGAGCGGATTACGAATGTTTTTAGGATTGCGGGAGTGCAATGCACGTAGCAATCCGGTATCTTGGGGGCCATGTACCTTTGGACACCTACATAGATAATTTATGAAAAGATGAAAAGAAATAGACCGGATATGCATAAAAATCCACCTCTGTTTTCCGACATAAAACGACAGGAGAAACAGCGGTGGATCTTACATATAGTTCTTAATAATATTTATTTTTCAAATAATTTCCAGATCTCGTCCAGTACGATCACACTGCAGGATACACCTAAGATCTTGCACCACAATCCTACAGACAGGGGAACTGTCTCAAATACAGCGCCACCGGCCTGTGTAATGATGATCTGAAGGATCAGGACCAGTAAGAATATGCCAAGCATCAGCTTATTATTAAGCAGGTTCTTATACATTGGTGTGCGGTCCAGTTCACGGCAGTTAAAAGCATTAAACAGCTGGAATACTACAAACAGGGTAAATAATACGGTTGACTCCTGTTCCGGCGCTGCCCCTAAAAAGTTAGTAAAATGCTGGAGCATAAATACAATAGAGATAAAAATACCGTTTACAAAAATACGGCTGATCATGGACCTGGAAATAATATTTTCATCTCTTCTTGTAGGCGGATGATTTAAAATATCATCACGGATCGGTTCCAGTCCTAAGGTCAGCGCTGGCGGACCGTCCATGATAATGTTGATCCATAACAGTTCAAGAGCTGTAAATGGTGTTTCAAAGCCTGCTAAAATGGAACAGACTACAACCACTACAGATGATACGTTTACAGTCAGCTGGAACTGGATAAAGCGCTTAAAGTTTTCATAGATGGCACGGCCCCACTGCACCGCTTTCATGATGGTAGAAAAGGAGTCATCCAGAAGAACAATATCGCTGGCTTCCTTGGTAACTTCTGTACCTGCAATACCCATGGCAATACCTACGTCTGCATTCTTGATGGCAGGTGCATCATTGATACCGTCACCGGTTACTGCCACTACATTTCCCTGTGCCTTTAATGCTTTTACCACACGCATCTTTACAAGAGGGGTACTTCTGGCAATAACCTGGATCTTTTTAAGTGCCTGTGCCAGTTCTTCATCGGACATGTTTTCGATCTCAGATGCCTCTACTGCAATGTGGTCTGCATCCAGCATATGAAGCTCATCTGCAATAGCTCTTGCAGTTAAAATATTGTCGCCGGTAAGCATTTTTACTTCAATACCTGCTTTGCGGCAGCGGCCGATGGCACCATAAACATCAGGCTTAATGGGTCGGAAATAACAACGAAACCATCATAGATCAGGTCTGTTTCCAGTTCTTCCTGTGTTTCTTCCCCGGTGTACTGATCCAGCTTTTTATGTGCAAAAGCAAGGATACGTCCTGCGCGGCTCTGGAAAGAAGTGATCTTTTCTTCCAGTGCATTCTTCTCTTCATCAGACAGATTAACCGACAGGTTCATGATCTTTTCCGGATTTCCCTTTACATAAAGCATATAACCTTCTGCTGTACGCAGGATCGTACTCATATCCTTTTTCTGGGAAGAAAATGGGAAAATGTGGGCAATATCTGCCTCTTCTCTTTTCTTTGTATAATCCCAGCCTGCTTTTCTGGCTGCTACTAAAAGAGCACATTCCGTAGGATTTCCGATAAAGCTGTCTTTTCCGTCTTCAATCGTCACATTGGCATTGCTGTTGATACAGAAGTTTTCCAAAAGACAGACGTCCGTAAGCTTCTCAGGCTCTAACAATTCTCCCTTGGTATAGATCTGCTGTACGGTCATCTTATTTTCTGTTAAAGTTCCTGTTTTATCGGAACAGATGATATTAATACAGCCGACAGTCTCACAGGCGATCATCTTCTTTACCAGAGCATTTTCACGGGACATTTTAATAATGTTTAATGCCAGTGATACAGCCACGATGGTAGGAAGACCTTCCGGAACTGCTGCTACGATCAGGACAATACTGGTGATAAAGCATCAGACACTGTTTCCCAGTTCATGGTATGGGACATGGCAAAACCGATGATCTGGATGGCAAATACGATAAAGGCTGCTGTAGCGCCTAAAACTGTGATCACTTTTCCCAGACGGTCCAGTTTTTCCTGAAGAGGTGTGGTGTCTTTTTCAATTGAGGATAATTCTTTTGCGATCTGTCCAAACTCTGTGTTGTTTCCTACTGCAGTTACCACTGCTTTTCCTGTACCGCTTGATACAAAGCAGCCGGAATACAGCATGTTTCTGCGCTCTGCACAGGTGTGGACTGGGGACAGACGTAATCTGCCTCTTTTGCTGCAGGAAGGCTTTCTCCTGTAAGAGAAGACTCATCGGTGCTGAGGTCATTGCTCTCTAATAATCTTGCATCTGCTACCAGCTTATCTCCCGTTTCTACTAAAGGATATCACCTACTACAATGTCCTTCTGCGGGATCAGCTGGGGAGAATTATCTCTTAATGCTTTTACCAGTGTTATCTTCATTGATGCGGTTTAATGCCTCGAAAGCTTTGGCACTTTTTCCCTCTGTAACAATAGTGATCACTACAGATAATGCGATCGCCGCGAAAATACCGGCGCATTCCAGGAAGTTATATTCTCCACCTGTCATATAGCGGGCAATATTTACTCCTAAGGTGATCACTGCCGCAAAGATCAGCATCAAAAGCATAGGCTCTGTGGAAGCATCCCAGATCTTTTTAAGCAGGGATTCATGACTTTCCCGGATAAAGGTATTGGAACCATACTTTTTGCGGGACTGCTCTGCCTGTTCTTTTGTCAGGCCGCCGCTTCCGTCTGAATGCAGGTCTGAAAGTACCTGTTCAGGGGTTTTGGTGTACGCGTCTTTCATTTTTCTTCTCCTTGTATTTTATTGTTATCAATAATACCAGATTGCTCCGTGCTTCGCACTCACGCAATCTTCAAAAACATTCATAATCCGCTCATTTTTCTTTGAAAAATGGCTTCTTATTCATGTTTTCGGCGGGTCCCAAGTTCAAAAATCCTCCTGCAAGCAAGCTTGCATCGGATTTTAGACCTTTTGACCCTGTATTATCATATTAAAAAACGAGACATCATGTATGGCAAATAAGCCATACATGAGTCTCGTTATTTAAGACAAGCCAGGTCCTTGACCAGTATGTTGACTTGTCACACTGCCCTTACAGGCAGTGCCACTACTCCCTCAGTTGGGTATTATATTACTCACGAGCCCCGCGCTACGCGCTCTACTGCCTGCTTACGCAGGCGGCTCGCATATATTTCTACTTATTTTTGAAAGAAGCTCTCTTACGAAGAGTTGGATCCAGGATCTTCTTACGGATACGCAGGCTCTCTGGGGTTACTTCCAGAAGTTCATCTGTATCGATGAAGTCCAGGCACTGCTCCAGGCTCATGATCTTAGGCGGAGTCAGCTTTAATGCTTCATCAGCGCTGGAAGAACGTGTGTTGGTCAGCTTCTTGGTCTTGCAGACATTGATCTCAACGTCTTCAGCCTTCGGGCTCTGTCCGATGACCATACCAGAATATACCTTAACACCAGGTCCGATGAACAGAGTACCTCTCTCCTGTGCATTGAACAGACCGTAAGTAATAGACTCACCAGCCTCAAATGCGATCAGGGAACCGGTCTGACGATATGCGATATCACCTTTGTACTCAGCGTAGCCGTCGAAAATTGTATTTAAGATACCATTACCCTTTGTATCAGTCATGAAATCGCCTCTGTAGCCGATCAGGCCTCTGGAAGGAATGGAGAATTCCAGTCTGGAATAGCCGCCAGCTGCCTGGCTCATACCCTGAAGAGCACCCTTTCTGGAGGTCAGCTTCTGGATAACAACACCGGTGTATTCTTCCGGAACATCAATATAAGCTAATTCCATTGGCTCTAATCTGCGGTTGCGCTCGTCATATTTGTAAAGAACTTCTGCCTTACTTACTGCGAACTCATATCCCTCACGACGCATATTCTCGATCAGAACGGACAGATGCAGCTCACCACGACCGGATACCTTGAAGCAGTCTGCAGAGTCAGTTTCCTCTACACGAAGGCTGACGTCTGTATTTAACTCACGGAACAGTCTGTCTCTTAAGTGACGGGAGGTGATGAATTTACCTTCCTGTCCGGCTAACGGGCTGTCATTTACCATGAAATACATAGCAATAGTCGGCTCGGAGATCTTCTGGAATGGGATCGCTTCCGGATTTTCAGGGGAGCAGATAGTATCTCCAATGTGGATATCTGCAATACCGGAGATAGCTACGATAGAACCGATTTCTGCCTTCTGTACTTCTACTCTCTTTAAGCCATCGAACTCATACAGCTTACCGATCTTGATCTTTTTGAACTTATCCGGATCATGATGGTTTACCAGAACACATTCCTGGTTTACCTTTAAGCTGCCGTTGTCGATCTTACCAACACCGATACGTCCTACGAACTCATTGTAGTCAATGGTACTGATCAGAACCTGGGTTGGAGCTTCCGGATCACCTTCCGGAGCCGGGATATGCTTAACGATGGTTTCAAACAGAGGTTCCATATCATTGTTGGTATCATCTAATTCATATCTTGCAAAACCTGCTCTTGCAGATGCATAGATAAATGGGCAGTCTAACTGCTCATCAGAAGCGTCCAGATCCATCATCAATTCCAGAGTCTCATCAATAACCTCTGCCGGTCTTGCTTCCGGACGGTCGATCTTGTTGATGCAGACGATAACGGAAAGGTCTAATTCCAGAGCCTTCTGAAGCACGAACTTTGTCTGAGGCATAGGACCTTCGTAAGCATCCACTACCAGTACAACACCGTTTACCATTTTAAGTACACGCTCTACTTCACCGCCGAAGTCTGCATGTCCTGGTGTGTCGATGATATTGATCTTTGTATCTTTGTAGTATACAGCGGTATTCTTGGAAAGGATGGTGATACCTCTCTCACGCTCAATATCGTTGGAGTCCATTACACGTTCCTGAACTTCCTGGTTGGCACGGAATACACCGCTCTGCTTTAACAGCTGGTCTACCAGAGTTGTTTTACCATGGTCTACGTGGGCGATAATGGCAATGTTTCTTACATCTTCTCTTTTTGTCTTCATAGTGATTATCTTCCTTTTATATATACGAATCTTTTTGTCTCAGCCACAATTTTGTAGTATAGCATTCCATACTCCATATTGCAAGGATTTTTTCATTGTATTTTCTTTGTACTTTATAACAATATCAGTTCTCCCCCGCACTTTCCATAGTACACTTCCCCGTCTGTGCGGATCACTGCCCTGCCGTTTGTGCTTTCCACCAGCTTGGCCTTAAAACTTTCTTCCTGCTCTCCCGGCACTAAAAAGATAAATACCACTTTATCTGTATACTGGCTGTCCAGTGTGTCAATGCCTTCCTGGGCTGCAAGGTACTGGATTTTCCCACTCCATTGTAATCGGTAATCACTTCCATACGCACTCCCTGTTTTTTCTCCAGGATCTGTGCATTTGCAAGACCTTCTTTTACTGCCCCGGAATAAGCCCTTACCAGGCCCCCTGTGCCAAGAAGTGTGCCCCCAAAATATCGGGTGACTACAGCACACACGTCCATCAGTCCTTCTCCCATAAGCACATCCAGCATAGGTTTTCCCGCTGTCTGGGAAGGTTCTCCGTCATCGCTGCATCTTGCTGTAGGCGTTGCCCTTCTCCTTTAAGAATATAGGCATAACAGTTATGCCTTGCATCCCAGTATTTCTTTCTGGTCTCTTCTACGAAGGCCAAAGCCTCTTCTTCTGACTTTACAGGCGTATCTGGGCAATGAACCGGGATTTTTTCTCCACCAGTTCTCCCATTCCTTCCT
>ENA-OQIG01000437-OQIG01000437.1-human-gut-metagenome-genome-assembly--contig:-NODE-437-length-24344-cov-4.242557_pt1 | contig 24344 bp, 30 predicted proteins | sample MGYA00242576_ERZ504741 | MGnify/ENA primary metagenome ERZ504741 (study PRJEB26092, sample SAMD00036436) | human gut metagenome | host: Homo sapiens | study: EMG produced TPA metagenomics assembly of... | reverse complement strand
TGTTCAAAAAGGAAAAAAACACCCGTTAACCCGAAAAAATGTAGTACATCATGTAGCCTTGACGCAAAAATGCATGCAATTCCGGACAAAGTAAAGTAAAAAGAAAAGAAAGCAGAGGAAAATAAAAGAATTCCCCCCTCAGCCTCCCCCCAAAGGGGAGGGAGAAGAGCGGAAGGGGGATTCTGCTTATCTCCCGATACCTGGATACGCCTTCAATACAATGACGCACAATTACTCGGGACTGATGGACACGCTAAAGAGATTGAGCATTACCGACACCGGGGAAGTAAACTCCATACTCAGGCTGTCGGACTATGGGAGGAAGGGAACGACGGTATGGAAACTGATTGCCAACACTTGCTGGAGCGACATCGGAGCCAAAGGAAGATACCTGGTAGCGGCGCTAAACAAGACGAAAAGAAGGTAGCAGAGAGTGTCAGTCCCCTATTTGTAGTTGACAAAAAAGCAAGTATACAGGCTTTTGACCAGAAAGGGATTCAGTGAAACAAAGAAGTAAAAAGTGTGCTTAACGAACTAAAACACAGTGTTTTTAAAGCACAAGATTTCTCTCGCTGTGGCGCGCAAATTTGTGCGGCACAATTTTAGGTAATTTAGTATATCCCACCCCAGCATCGAAGATGCTTCACTTTCCTTAACTCTTTTTACGTGCCTATATCCGTGTTTTGATTGCTAAAAATTGTTTTCCTATTCTCCATACGATAGCTTGTTCCTTCGAGCCTGATAATCTCGCAGCAGTAGAGCAGCCTGTCAAGCAGGGCTGCTGTGATTGCTTCATCCTCCAATGTCTCCAGCCAACGGGTGAATGCCTTATTTGCCGTGATGATGATTGATGTCCTCTCTTGAAAGTCATTGACCAGTTTGAACAGCAACACGGCTTCTTCTCTTTTCAGGGGGAACAGCGTGGCATCGTCTATGGCCAGCAGGTGTGCTTTCATGATCCGTTTGTATGTTTTCATGGCATGGGATGATACGTCTTTTGTCTTCAGGCAGGTGAGCAATTCCTCGAGTGTCATCAGGTATGCCTTGTATCCCGCCTTTACCGCTTCATAAACAAGTCCGGCCGCTATGAAGGTCTTACCTGTTCCGGAAGGTCCTATCAGTAGCAGGTTGTACGCCTGGTTCACCCACACCAGTTCACGCAGTTCTTTCAATCTTCTGGCATCCACAGCTTCTGTCCTGTGGAAGTCATATGAGTCCAGATCGTATTTGGTGGGCAGTGCGGCGGCTTTTAGCCGGCAGGAATAGTTTTTGCTTTCCCTGCCCTGGATCTCCCTGGCAAGGCAGTCCAACAGGAACTCCGAATAGGTCAGCTGTTTTTCCTGTGCCTGGTGGATTATCATGCTCATATGTTCGGCCAGGTTGGGTAGTTTCAGCCGTCGCGCATATTCCACCAGTTCCTTCTTACGTTTTATCATGGCTGTGGAAGATTTCATTATAAGGTTGCATCAGCCGGTCTGTTGTGGCAGGGAACTGTCCGGCCTGCCTGTTTCTTTTTCCCGGCTCCTGTACACAAGTTCACACAGGTTTTTAACGGATTCACCGTTGTAGATGCCTTTGTCAAGGCATATGTGAACGGCCTCTATCAAGGTATCCTTGTCATAGCTCGGCATCATGCGCAGGACCACTTCTAGATTGTCCCTGTAATATCGTTCCTTTTTTCTCTTGAGGTTCTCCATCCACAAGGCGACCTCCCGGTTTCCGGATACATAGACAAGGATGCGTTCGGCCAGCTTCCGCACCCCGGTACTCTTCGGCCTTCTGTGTCTTTCATCATAAATCGTTTTCCCTTTGCGGTACAGAGGACGTGCCTGGCGACGATTTTTCCCGTCTTCTTGCTGTACAGTTCCACATACCCCTCAGCTTCCTGCAGCCAGACTGTCGTCTGCCCGCTCCGGTAAGTGCCGCATGGCAGGCTGTAATAATTCCCTCTGTACTGGACCGTGTTGTCCTTACGCACGTGATATTCCCTCATCTGCTCCTGTGGTGGCTGCGGTAGACCATAATAAGGTTTCAGGTATCCTTTCTCCACAGCGAACTCCTCAGAGGGGACCAGGCGGGTGGTCCCGTGCACTTTTCCATTACCCGTCCTTTCAAGCCATTTCCGGGCTTCCTCATTCAGCCCGGGGATATCCTGTAAAACACGGGCCACCAGAAAATTCTCTTTCACATACTTCACCACATTCTCCACTTTCCCCTTCGACTCAGGGTCTGACCTGCGACAAAATACCGGCTGGAAATGCTGCTCTTTTATGAATGACTGAAATTTCCCGGTCAGTATCAAATCTCCCAGGTTCTCGCGTGCTATAAGCACCCTGTCCTGGTCATAGATAATCTTTTCAGGCCTGCCCCCGAAATACTGAAAGGCCAGTTCATGGGCATAAATCGCAAGCTCCGTATCAAAAGGACGACGGCTGAAATGGATAAACTTATAGCGGGAACGCGTCAGTACGATGGCGAAGAAGTAAACCTTCGTGCTTCCGCCATTCTTCACAGGTATCCACTTCTCCCGAAATCCGCCTGGGCATATTCCCCGTAGGGGGTCTCAGGCAACTTCTCATAATCACGCCGTATCCGGGCCTCGGATTTTTTCCCAATACCGTACTTCCTGCGTATCCTGTCTACAAAATTGAATACGGTCTTGTCACATACCCGCGGAAAATCGGGGTAACACTCCCTGAGCCAGTCATGCATACGGGCAGCCGATATGTACGGGTATTCTTCCAGTGTACCCCGTACATACTCCTCGTACTTTCCCAACTTGAGTTCATACTCCCGGTGGGAGTTCTGCTTTCTGAAAAACTCTTCCCGGCTTGTCCGCAGATATCTCCGCACAGTGCTCCGGTCCACGCCCAGATATTTTCCGATCTGTGTCTTGTTCAGTCCTTTCGACTGAAGTTCTCTTACCTTGTACCACATATACAGTTTGTCTTTTAAATTTTGGCTCTTTGTTTCCATTCCGGTGTCTGTCTCTTTGTTGAGCCGGCAAAGATAGACATTCCCGCAGGGCAGAAAAACCATACCCCTGTAAAAGTGGGACATACGACTTTCCGTTTTTCCACGGGCAAAGTTACAATTTACATGCTACATAAAAAGCCCCGTTCCAAGAAGCTGTTTTTTATATTGATTCATTTCATTTTTTTTTAAAACGTTTCCTTATATGGAACTATTTACTTATATTTGCATCAAAATGAAAGTAATGGAGCAAAAGCTAAATTTGATGTGGTATTGTCACCGGAAGCAAGTGATTTCCTGAATGGATTAGGTTCTAAAATCAGAGATAAGATTGTTTATAACATTCGTAAATCGACATATATCATAGATCCTAAACTTTTTAAAAAATTGGATGATACGGATATTTGGGAATTTAGAACAAGACACAGTAATACTCAATATCGCCTGCTGGCATTTTGGGACAAAACGAGCGATATGGATACTTTAGTAATCGCTACACATGGGTTTATCAAGAAAACCCAAAAAACTCCATCAAAAGAGATAGCAAAAGCCGAAGAAATAAGAAAAGCATATTTTAACTCTAAAAAAAAATGATATGAAAGATATGAAGTTTTACACCCTTGAAGAAATAGAGGATAAGTATATAGGAGAAAAAGGTACTCCTAAGCGGGATAAATATGAAGCGGACCTGCATTCGTTTCTGATTGGTGAAGCAATCAAACAAGCCCGGCAATCAAAGAACCTGACCCAAGAGGAATTAGGCAACCTGATTGGGGTGCAAAGGGCACAGATTTCCCGGATTGAGAACGGGAAAAACCTGACTTTTTCTACTATTTCCAGAGTTTTCAAGGCTATGGGAATAAGCGCAAAACTTGAAATTGGCAATTTAGGAAAAGTTGCTTTGTGGTAAGCCTGAATATAAAAATAGTCTATCTTCCATGTATAGGCTATTTTTTATAATCAGTTCCTTTTTGGCTTTTGACATCCTCTTCCTGAGCTCTCTCCATTAAGCGGAAAACCGCCCGGTAAAATGATACCTGAAATCCCACCCGCCCTGAATAAGGTATGTTTCTAATTCACTTCTTATATTCCGAACATTCCGTTACCACCCTGATAACTTCATTTATCTGCATGTAAGAAGCGGAAACATCCGGCAAAGAAACCCATCTGAAGATTAGTTTCCGTTTTGCCTGATGGCATATCCCCCGTTTCAGATACCATTTTGCAAAACCCGGAAGAGATCTGTGGCTTCTTGTGAAACGTGAGATGGAATCCGGTATATAATTCGAAGGCAATATTGTAATAGGAAAAGACAACTTGCACAGCCTTACATACCTTACACATGTACCCACAATGGAACACGTAAATTTACTGCTGAATATTACCAGAAAATTATACCTATCCTCCCTCAAGCAGTCACCATTCCTGCAAATTAGAGAATCCACAATATAAGGTCACTTCCTGCCACTACCGGCACGCAGAAGCCTTCCGACTTTTATGATAGCCCTGGACATGGTATGCACCGACGTCTCTTTCCATCGGACGTTCCGGAGCGTATGGTAGCCGGCTCCGACCTGTTCCGCGCTCAAGTGGTCATAAATGGCGGTGATGCTGCCGAAGAAATAGTCTTTCTTCTCAAAGACAAGATATACGTAAACCATTTTATCCGTTATTTATTCCGCAAATATATGCAAATAATCAATATATATCTATATTTTGTAATAGAAACATGCAAATAATAGCTATTTGCATATAGAGAATAGAATTTACTGGAAGTTTGCTTTTACTTTATAAGTATTTATGCTGTTGAAATAAAAACATAAACAGGTGTTTTAAGGATTATATAAAGTCTGCTCAGACAAAAAAGAAAAACCCCGTCTTCCCTTGAAAGGAAAAACGGGGAGGTGTAATAATAAAGGAAATAGCCTGCGTTACATCTCTTTGGCGTATCCTGTCCGAATCAAATCGGCAAGGAAATTCTCCGGTGTATCAGTGGCAATCCTCACACCGGCCTGAATCACGTAACGTTCGGCAAAATTGCACATGTACTGTTCGTCGGTACAGTTGGAATCCATCCAACTGCCCGTCCGAAGTTCATGTACAAACTCTTTGGCATCGGAGGCGGTTATACGCTCATCCCCCGGCAATATATACATCTTCTTATTCATATTCATTCCATTAATTTTTTTGTTCTTAATTTATAATATAATTTTTGTTTTTCCTCCAAGAAAGGAAAATCCTCCAGTCTGATTCCCACAGGAAGCGAAGATGTAGATGCAAAGATAATCAATCTTCCCAAGAATCTAACCCAATTCTCTATTTTTGTGAAATTGATCGTTCCCGAGTGTTGTCTGAACTCCACTGTCCTGTGACGTGAATAAGCTTCAAGGTTTACTTTCATGTACCTGCTGCCGAAGAGTCTTTGTAGTGACTCGATACTTTCCGCCGATCTGATATCTTCATCGGAGAACGCTCTGAGAGAACGGCAGTAGGTATTTCTGTTTCCCCTGCGTGAGGCAGGCATGAACTTGTCTATTTCAGTTTCGGCATGTTTGTAGGAAAGGATTAAGTTCTGCCAAGTTGTAAGATTAAAGTCACCCGCATTAAAATGCACATGGACTCCACAGCTGCTATTTATCTTTACATTGTATGCATCCAGCACCCAGCATACCCTCTCCAGTACCTCCAAACCCTGCTCACCGCAGAGGATCGGGCTGACCAGCTCAAAAGTATGGCTTCCCTCCAAACTTCCGTCCGTGGTCAGTTTCCAGTTGCTGTTGGTCTCGGCATTACGGCTTCCAATTTCCACAGGGATGCCGGCCTCCCGAAGCGCATCCGTCAAGGTCTGTCTTGGGCAGTTGTAGGCTTCGATCTCAACCCCGAAGCAACGGTTGAAGTATAGTCGGGTTCTGGTCTTAAGACAGTCGCTGTCTGTGAAGCGGGAAGCAGGCCCTCGTCCCTCATTCTCTTATAGACGTTCCACACGAAGCCACGGTTTCCACGGGTAACGAGGTCGGCAATTTCACGGTGTGAAAGTCCGATCAGAAGAAGCTTACGGATTTTTGAGGTTTTTGTTCCACTCTCGGATAAAATGCGTCTAATTGTTTCATTCATAACTTGTTATCTCCTTTATTATTATATAACAAAGGTAATGATTTTTCTCCGTTCTTGCAAATTCAAGCATGCTCTTTATCAGCATATTAGCTACTTTCGCTTCTGCTAAAAGTTGTATCCGTCCCACCGGAAACAGGGTGTTTTTTCTTTCATGGGGAGGATTTTTTTGGGGGGCCCGTCGCTCTCCCTTGCAGCCTTCCCACCCTTTTGCGATGTCATGTCTTTTCAGGGGAGGAAGTTCACCGGCAGCCATGCCCCTGCCTGATGTTCCGGGCCTCTCGGAAGCGTCCCGGGCTAAGGGCCGGAGGTCCCTTAGTAAATTCCTGATAAGGAAGAGCAAGAGGAGTTCCCGCATCCAGGAACTTGAATCAACGCAAAGCGCTGATAAACAATAATTTAAATGTATGCGATGTTACACATGGCGCATACATTTGTATGCGCCTTTTCTCCTTTTCCACTGAATACCAACAACTTAAGTTGTTGGCAACCTTGTATGCATGTCGGCTATTTTGCCAATTTTCAATAAGTTATATATATTTCACCTCTCTCCGACAGGTGACACTTGCAAGGAAAAATAGAAACAAATATCTTTGTGACAGCTATTTACATATATAACTAAAACGCATACAATATGAAAGAACATTCAATAAAGGCGGTCAGGCTAACCCCCACAGTGAAAGCCCGTCTGGACACCTTTAAAGGAAGCGACACGGTCAGTGTCTGTATCGATAGAATGATTACTTTTTTTGAAATCACAGGGTTCAATCCCCGCTACGCATCCCGGAATCCGACGGCACTGGTGGAAAAGAGAATTGAGACGTTGTCAGAATCATCAAGTCCCAGGAACGGGATATACTCAAGCCCGTACTTGAGAAACTCTCCGCCATAAACAACACCCCGCAGGAGTCACCCGATTATGCCCGGTTGATGAACGAGTTCCGGGATCTGAAAGATGAAAACCGGAAATTGAAGGAAAGGCTGCAGGCGGATGATCTCCATACCCAAGACGCCGCCGTATACCAGGACAAGCTCAAACGCCTGGGCGACCTGCTGAAATACCAGCTTGATCCGGAGAAGTTTCCAAGGATAAAATACAGCGATGATGTAAGAGTCCCCGTCAACACCCTGCAGTTGCTTATCAAGAAGATCAACGAGGAATATGTACTGTAAACCGCATAGGCCGGGAAACACTCCGCAGGTACCGGATAACAAGGGAAAATGCACCCGGCTGGTAGACTACCTGAGTAAGGAGTCCCAGGTCGAGCGTCCCTATTATGATAATTTTTTCTCACAGCAAAAAGATTATGTTATACCCCTGACTGTCAAGAATCATATAGACAACAACCACAGGACCCTGAAAAGCAATGATGACAAATTCTATATGCTTTCCATCAATCCCAGCGGTGACGAACAGAGACATCTGATAGAAAGGGTGACCGGACGGAAGGTCGGGGAGTTCTCGGAACTGACTCCCGGGGAGCAGGAGAGTGTACTGGCACAGATGAAGAAATTCACCCGCGAATGTATGGATGAATATGCCCGTAACTTCTACCGTGAGAAAATAAAATCAGGGGATGACCTGGTCTGGTACGGCCGCGTGGAAACGGAACGCCACTATAAGAATGATGATCCGGAGGTTAAGGCCGGCAGGGCAAAGGCGGGAGATAAGAAGCCCGGCTCCAGCTTCATGTGCATGTGATCGTTTCCCGCATGGACAGGACGCAGACCGTATCACTCTCCCCGCTGTCAAAAAGCAGGGGAAACCGGCAGGTACTTGAAGGCAGGGAAGTCGTGGTAGGTTTTGACCGTTCCCAATGGTCCTCCCGGTGCGCTTCACGCTTCAACCAGTCATATGACTATTTCCCTAATTACTATTCCAGGGATGAAAGCCTGAGGAAGTACTCCGAGAACTGGCAGGCCAAAAACGAACTGAAGAACGAGGCGGTATCAAAGCTCAAACAGGAAGTTCTCAAAGGGGAGCTGAAGGAAGAAAGGCGTCTGTATGCCAACACCTTCCGGATTTACCGGTTTGTGGTAAACCCCAGGAAGGCAATTATTCAGGAACTTAAAAGGCTGGGGACGGATCTTCTTTCCGGAAGGGACCTGTAGCCCCGGCCTGTCCTTACTATTCACATGGGAAAAGGGAGCGTACCTCCTCAAGGATCCTGGCAAAATTCCCGGATATTTCTCCCGGTTCCAGAACCCGGACGTCGGGCAGCGGTTTTTCATCCTTTTCTTTAAACTCCCCGAGCATCACCTTGAAGTATCTGACATTGGCACGGGTGCGGATCCGATGAACTCTCCCGGTTCCAGGTCCGCAAAATCCCTTCCCTGGTAGATATCCTCTTTCTGGGAAGAGATGGTAACGCTCCGGTTCGAACTGCTGCCGCTTTTTCCCGTGCTCCGGGATTTTCTTTCCTTTTCCTCCTTACCGAACATCTGCGGATAATATTTCAGGGCTTCCACATCCTTGGTACGCCCGAAGAACTGGATTCCGAAATTGGCTTCCACGGATGAACGGTCGAGCTTGCCGTACAGATTCTCCAGCTTTGAACCGGACTGTGTAAGCAGTACAAAGGCGACCTTGTATTCGCGCAGGACCGAAGGCAGCGACTCGAAACTTTTAATGTTGACCGTTGTCATTTCATCCAGGAAATATACGAAAGGCACTTTGTTCTGCATGGTGAACTGGCGGGTGGATATGCTCATAAGCATGCCTATCACCGGGGCATAGACCGAATTCTTGGAAAAATTGTTGCTGATGGCAAACAGTTTCGGATCTTCCGGATCGATCAAGTTGAAGTCAAAATCATCCCCTGAAAGGATATAGGCTATCTCTTCGTTCTGAGAAATGGTCGACAGGTTGTTACACAGGGTGGAAAGGTAGGATGCCTGGGTCTTCTCGGAACCTTCGGCCTTGAGATACGCGCCGGCCATCATTTCCGCAACGAGGTTCTGCTGCAGGAATATGGATAGCTGCTTGGTAGAGGCGGTCATGATAAAGGCCATGATATGGGGCAGCGTGCAATACTCGGGAAATTCATCCCAAAAGCGGAAGGCTACCCCGCGCAGGATACCCAGCCCCCCGGCTACCCATTCATTCTGCTTTTCCCCCTTGGGAAGCAGTGCGAGCAGGACATCTTCCATGAGCTGCATCAGCTCGGTACGGTCCTTTACCACCTTGAGCGGGTTGAACCGGTATGAACGTTCCGGCTTGTCGAAACTCACGTAGTAAAACTTGTGCGGGTAACCGTACTTCTTTGTCAGGTTATAGGCCGTCTGCGTGTAGTCCACGTCCTTAAAATCGTAGATGAACCTGCGAAGCCCAGCCTGATATATTCCTCCAGCAGCCATTTGCCGATACTCTTTGTCTTTCCCGAACCGGCCCCTCCATAGACCAGGAAATTGGAATAATAGTAATAGAATTCCAGATGGCGGTAATGGAACCCCGGAAATGACGGGCAACCTGATCGGAGACTTGTTCTCTTTCCGTCCTGAAGGCTTGAGATGTTCCCATGCGGTGGAGAAAGCGAATATGGCCACCGAACCGCAGGCCGGCCATAATGCGTATGCGGGAAAGAACAGGTATGCCATGAAGGTCTCGCCCGCTATGCATATAAGAAAGACAGGCAGGTTGACATACCATTTCCGGCTCAGGGTGCAAACTCCCGTCACCAGGCAGGCCAGTGCCAGAATAATAAGCTTGATATAAGGAATAAGATTCTCCATAACAATTTACTTTAATGATTTACTTTAATAATCTGATTACTTTAATTTGATTGATATACGATTTACTCTTTAAGTATTTACATGTATCATACTACATTTCCGTCTGGAAAGCCCTGTTCCTGCCCCTGGTTATTTCCAGGCACTTGAGAGTATATCCGGATGGGGCTTTGAACAGCATGAACGGCTTTTCACAACCCGGCAGGCGTGTAGGCTGCCCCCGGAGCAAAGAGATCCACCTGGCGGGAGAGAGTTTCCCGGGATCTACTCCGGATCCGCGGAGAATATCCAGCATCGGCTTCGTGTCATAGGGTATGCCCCCCACATACAGGCTGATTTTGTCTGAGGAAATGGTAAACTCCCTGTTTCCCCAGGAAAAGGAACGCAGGTCGTATGTCTGCCCTCCTGCAGGGCCCGTCGAAAGAATCATTCTTATCCATATTCATAATCTAAATCTTATATTTCCATTTCTGCCGTTTTGATACTCCGGAGAGCCGGAGCGGTTATCTTCAGTCCATATCCGGCCGGTTCCTTTACGGCCATAAGCATCCTGCCGTCGGGAAGCGCTATTCCTTTACCGCTGAAAAGAGATTTCCATTCCTCCGGACTGAGGGAGGCCGGCTTCAGCCCGGCCCTCTTCATCTCCTTCAGGAACGGTGTGACATCCCGGACTCCGTCTTTACTTCTGAGAGATCCGGCGGCATATCCGGGGGTAAGCTCAAGTTCTCCTTTCGGGGTCTGTATCTTTTCCGGTATGCGGGTGGCCGCCGTTCTCTTCAGGTTTTCCCGGCTGGCCGCGAGCAGACCCTTCAGCTCCCTGTCATCAACCTCGATGCTGAAACCTAACTTCCGCAGAAGGTTCCTGAAGGCAAGGCGGATCTTGTCCCATACACGGGCATCCGTCCCGCTTTCAGCCATTTGTGCCAGGTATTCTTCCGTAGCGGTACGTATATCCATTTTTCCCGTACCGGCCAGCCGGATAATCTCCCCGCGCACCTTTTCCCCGCATCCGGCGAAGATGTCATCTAGGAACGCGTCCATATGCTTCCACCCGGCCAGTCTGCGCAAGCCGTAATGCCCCACTCCTTCGTGCAGCAGGTACGCTCGATATCCTCCTTGCCGCGCGCTTTGGCAGGTACAGGCAGATACGGTCCGAAGGGATGTCATACCAGCCCTTATATCCTTCCCGCCCGCAATAAGGGCACGTACTTTGGGAGAATCCACCTCGCCGATGGAATGGATGATGTTCACGGGGATGTGCTGTTTGCGGGCCAGGAAAACGGCATGGCGGGAGAGTTCCGCCATCCGTTCATCGGAAAGGAAAACCTGCCCGCTTGCTGTACAGGCAGGAGTGAAGGCTCCCGTCCCACCCGCAAGCCGGAACCGTACACCTTTAATTTCCGACGCCAGTTTCACAGCCTCGTTTCTCGAGGATTCATCCTTGGGTTTATAAACAAACACTTGCAGCCCGCTTTCACGGACCGCTTTGGAAACGTCTTCACTTACATTCTCCGGCACGACCGCTGCTACAAATTCATTCAAATAGACCGGACGCTCGAATTTGGTCTCAAAATACATGGCGGGATATTCATTTTGTATGGCATCAACCATCTCTTTAAGTTGCCGTACATCCTCCCCGGTAAGTTCCACCCCGTACTCACGTTTGGCAAAACTCCCGGGATCAGGTTTCAGCGCGATATCCCCCACACGGTAAAGGCCGGTATCATCAAAGGTGCCGCCGCCCGGGTTAAGCTTGATTCCCAGATTAAAATAGACCTCCTGCCATTTGTCCCTGAATGCCTCCAGATCACTATGGTCAGTGGTCAGTCTTCCTTTCTGCCGGCGAATACCGTCCAGTGTGCCGACCGGTTCATAAGAGCGGCCGCGAATTCAGAGAAGGAGCCTCCCCAGCCGGTTGCGGCGGCCAGGCCCTGCCGTTTCATTAACCCGGAGACATTCTCCAGGGTATGGGGAAGATAGATCCTGATACCATCCGGAGTATAACCTTTGAAAAGTACCTCCTTGATACCGTATTTGTCCGCAAGGCTTTCCTTCCACTCCGCATACTGCCTGCTCAGCGCTTCCGATCCGTCGATCTTATCCAAGGCATCCTGCAGGGTATGGTAGGTATCAACACTGCCGGCCTGGCGGATATCTGCCTTCACCCTGTCATAGAAGTCTTGTACGGAACTGTATTCATAGCCCCTTTCTTCTATATCATTCAGCTTCTGGACCGCTTTTCTGTAAGCCAAACCTTTTTGTTTTTGTTCCGGGAACGCTTGTATTTTATCCTGTAATACCGTTTCCTTGTTTCGATATAATCTTTGAATTTTGTCTGATCACCACCGAAATTCTCTTCTATATAAACCTCCAACAGGGCCGTGTTGCGTTCATCATAGTCATCGAGCGCGTCGATGGCGGATATCCGGTTCCGCAGATGTTCCCCAAAGAGCGGCTCCACCTTCCTGAATTCGGGTGCCTCGCCCCTTTCATATAAAAACTGATAAGCGAACGCACTCCCCTCGTCGCGCCCGTCCATGTAGCTGTTCCAGGTACTGCGTACATTCGGTTTCATCTCTTGCGGCAGCCTGGAAATGGCATCCCGGACACGCCCGCTACCGTCACCGGAAAACTGCCTTTCTATTTGCGGATAGACGGGGGTCCACGCGTCCCCGCTGAATGTTCCGGCATTCCTTCCGGTACGTTTGTCAATCATGGAAGAAGGGAGTATCAGGGAGATCTCGCCGTATCCTTCATGTGACTGCCTGGCTATATCGATCACGGCGGCGCTGGGATTGGCAAGTCCCCCAAGTTTCAAGGCTTTAAGCAACTTCTCCTCAGTGATATTATGCAGGCCTACCAAAGACTTGCCGCCGTCTTTTCCTTTGACCTCACGAAAGAGTATATCACCATTCTCTTTTTTGAACGCTTCCATTACTTTTTCATCAGCGGCATTCAATGCTGCAACGGCTTCTTCTTTCATCTTCATGAGTGTTTTATCTTTTTTCATTGCCTCCCTCTCCTTCAGTCCTTCCGGAGATCTTGTCTGTGCGGAAACGGTCGCTTGTGTAGGATAATTCTCTGCGATATAATCAAGAATCCTGTCCTGCCATTCCTGTTCCGTATCCTCCAGCTTATCACGGAGGGCAGCTAAGACGGCAGGAATATTGTCATCGCGGACCGTTTCCGTTTTCATACTCCTGTAACCGGTAAAGGAGGCGGGGGCGCCATGATGGACTTCCCGGAAACGTATGTCGTTGTTGCCCGGTGAAAAAACGCCTGTGTTCCGTTCGGAATATAAATATTTACCGGATGCCTTCAATTGGTTTGGAGCGAATACAGCCATATATTGAACACCTTCATCCAAGGCATGGATGGCGTCATATCCCCGTGACCGGATGATTTCCTGCATGGAAGGTGTCTCAACCACACGCCATGAATTTCCCCCTTCCAATATCTTTTCCGCCTCTTCCCGGGAAACGGGAACTTCCATGCCAAGATAGAAATCATAGGCCGTGAGCTGTCCTTTCAATGCGTCCAGGACATCTTTTACGGCATTTGGATTCTTTACGTCAAATGGTTTCCCGGCATTGACGAAGAGGTCATACACATAACTGTCTGTGGTCCACTGCTCCCTGCCGTCTTCACTGTCCGGGATGCTCATGCTGCGCGTTTCACCGATACTTCTGGCTTTTTCTTCCGTCAAAGAGGTAAAGATCAGTCCATTGTATGCACCACCCCTGAACGTATGGAAAGGTGCGTTAATTGTTTGAATCTCCCAATCATCGGCAATTCTGAATTTACTCCTGTCAGCCGCCTGATCCCGTGAAATCGGAGTGCATGATACACCACCAGAGGCTCCCCATTGGCATCTCTGACCTTGGATGCTTCATTCGGATTGTTTTCCCAATCCCCGAACCACTCCCTGAATGCCCGGGTACGTCTGTGCCCACTGCTTTTCATTCAGGTTGGTTGCCTGTCCGTTCGGAGCTTTCATGTAACTGCCTTCCGCCTTACTGCGGGCTATGATTGCCTGCTCCTCGGTTGTGAAAAGATTTTCGGATATCTGTTTCATCCCATGAAAGAATAAGTATGTTACTTGATTGGTCATTAAAGAGAAATACTTGTTTACTTAAGCAGGACTCAAGTAAACAAGTAAATTCAAAAACATGTTTTTATTGGTCGTACATTGGTACATTACATGTCGGCACTGGCCTGTCGGGTTAGGCTGTTGACCGTATTCACAGCTTTTACCGCATACCCGACCGGAGTCTTGGTAAGCATGAAGGAGGCTCCCTTTGCGGCCGGCTTGGACGCTCCGGATATAAGGGAGGGCTGTATGGCCTTTCCATTCATCAGGGAGTGCCACTCTTCGGCTTTCATGGCTTCCACCTTGACTCCCTTCCCGCGAAGGTCCTTGAGGATGCTCTCCACGTCGCACCCTTTCTTTTCGGGGACGGCGGATGAATTGAATTCCTCAAAGGCCTTGATAAGTCTTTGTTCCCTGTCCTTACCCTGTGGGAGTTCCCGGATTTCCCGGATCTCCTTATCCAGTTTGGTTATTGCCGTCTTAACCTGCCTGGCGGAAGGTTTTCGCGTGGATTGCGTACTCTGTTCGGTCTTTTTTCTGGGTGTGCGCCGTGTTGCGGAAGATTCCGGCGCTTCGGATGACGGCTCCGCTTCCCGGTCCGCCGGCTTCTCCAGTTTCAGCCCGTACATCTCTTCGGCCTGCTTCCTCACTTCATCCGAAGGAAAATGGATAAGCGCAGCCGCCTCCCTATCGGCATGCAGGACAGACAGCTGAACCTTTTCCGTAGGTTCTCAATATACCGGATATTCATTGGATTGTTCCTGACAGCGGCCAGCTGTACAGCCTCCGATGGTTCGGACACATACCTGATGGTTTCTCCTTTGGCTTGGACTGCCGCCAACTGTACGGTATCTGCCGGGGACTTGATGTGCCGCAGGGTATCCGCGTTGCCTTGGATAGCCATATGCTGTACTTTCACCGTAGGTGATTCAATGTGGCGGATGTATTCCGGGTTCTTCTGCACGGCCGCCAGCTGTACCTTTTCGGCCGGTTCTTTGATGGAGCAATATGTGCCGGATCTTTCAGAACAGCCATTAACTGTACCTTTACCGCAGGCTTGCTTATCAGGGAGATACATTCAGCCTCCTTTCAACGGCTGTCAGTTGCGCTTTTTCCGTAGGGTTGGAAATAAAACCGATATAGCCCGGTTTATGCCGGATGACGGATAGTTGTACCTTCTCACCGGGCGAAGCGATGAAGTGGATGTTGTGTGGTGCATTCCCGACTGCGGCGAGCTGTACTTTTTCCACCGGCTTGTCTATAAAGCAGATGACACTTTTATCCCTCCGGATGGCGGCCATCTGGACCCGTATGGAAGGATTCTCAATCATACTGATGGCACGCGGATTGCGGAGGACGGCCCGCATATCCCGGCTGAACAATGCGGTCAGACGTTCTAAAATGGTAGGCATGGCGGTTAGTTTTTAATGGGTTTGACTTCATCCAGGAATTTCTCAATGGCGGCCCCGCTCGATTTTCCATCGGCTTTATCCTTCTTCATCTGCAGTATCAGCTCCCTTGCCGCATTCAGGACACCCGGCACGGGAAGAAGTTCCTCCTTGAGCATCCGTTCCACGGCCATGAAGCAGGCGGCAGGTGCGGGAGTATCTACAAGCAGGATGCTTTCCGGGCAGGCGATAACCGCCGCAAGCTGCACCTTTTCTCCCGCAAGCGGCAAGCTGGCGATCAGCTCAGGTTTCTTCTGTACGGCAGCCATCTGCTGCTTCAGGAAGGATTCTCAATTTTCAGGATCATGTCTGGATCGTCCAGGATCCTCTCGGTCAGGATCCGGTCCGAGGACCGGTTGTTTTCATTCAACATAACATGGTTTGTTTGGGGTTATACATTTATGATTTCGGGGGCAAGATACGGCGGTTCGTTGCAATTATATTGCGACATGCGTTTTTTCTCAGGAAAGAAGCATTTTTATCGTTAGAACAGTTTTCTGTAATTGGCTGATAATAAAAAATGCCTGAGCCTATCCGGCCGGACACAAAAAACGGCAAGGTACTGAACTTACTGCCTAATGTTATTTTTTATGGTATCTTTTTATTATTCTACAATTCGCGATCGTTTTTCCAAACTGTTGTGGATCCTAGATTGAATCATATTCTATACAAAAATGTAATATATATTGTTATAAGAAAAAATTTTGTGAGAGCCCCCAATGATTGGCATCGCAACAGCTTCAATTGTCAGCCGCTTGATATCACCGAATAATAAACAATAGGGAAAAGGCATATACATGTAAACGTTTTTAGGAGGTAATACTACTTTCCTCTAGTTAAGAATGGATACTGAAAGAAATATGCAGTCAGATTGTTACTTTTGCAAAAAAAAAACTATTTTTGCGAATTGTTTATCTTAAAAATACATAGAATGTCGACACATGGTAGCCTTTCGGAAGTGGAACGATTCAATCTTTTGTATAAAAGTTCGTTTAATAAGGTTTGCAACTTTGCATGCTTTTATGTGCGCAATAAGCAAGCTTCTGAAGACATCACTATGGACGCCTTCCTGCAACTGCTCGAAACCATGAAGGTGGAATCGGTTGATAATCCCATGGCTCTCCTTATCACCATCGTGAAACATAAATCGTTGGATTATCTCAAAACACAAGTACGACGGGAAGATACCAAAGATGATCTTATACAATGGAAACAGCGCGAACTAGCCATCCGAATCTCAAACTTGGAAGGCTGTAATCCCAGTTATATTTTCTCACAGGAAATCAAATCTATCGTAATGAAAACTCTCAATCAATTACCGGAACAAACCAAAAAGGTATTCATTATGAGCCGCTTTGAAAATAAATCGGGAAAGGAAATTGCTCAAACTTTGGGCATCTCGGTCAAAGGGGTAGATTATCACATGAACAAGGCCCTTAAGGAACTTCGTGCTGCCCTCAAAGACTACCTCCCTATCTTAACTTGGCTCTGTTTTATGAACCCAATCAATAAAGTGTGGATTTCTTAATAGAAGTTAATTTTATGAATCTACACTAGGGAATCCCTTCCTTCAGTCGCCATTATTACAAACGATAAAGAATTATGGACGACGAATTATTAATAGCTTATTTTAAAGGAGAGGTTTCGGATGAAGAAACTCAACGAATTACTGAATGGATAGAAGCGGAGATAGAACACCAGCGTTACTACCAACAGCTTTGCCGTCTGTTTGAAATGAGTTACTGGATTGAGGACATGCCCGAACAAACAGAAGTTGCCCTCCCCCAAAAAGCTAAAATCCTCCCGTGGAAACATTATGCCATATCTTTCATGAAGGTAGCGGCTATCTTCGTGCTGGGCTTTGCCCTGCACTTCTTCTTGAACCGGCAGACAACAACAACCCACCACGAACTACAACACCAAATCCATGTACCAACTGGACAGCATGTAGAAATAATGCTGGCCGACGGATCCAAGGTATGGCTGAACTCCGGCAGTACCCTGACCTTCCCCTCGAAATTTAACGGAAAAAAACGCCTGGTAGAACTTGACGGTGAAGGATTCTTCGAAGTAAAATCCGACAAGGAGCATCCCTTTATCGTTTCTACTTCTAAATATCAAGTAAAAGCGGTAGGTACTTCCTTTAATGTATACGACTATCAGGATTCTCCTCAATTTGAAGCGGCCCTATTGAACGGTAAAGTGGAAGTCACTACTAATGCAAAAAAATCATCGGCCGTAATTCTTACCCCCAACCAGCGTGCAGCGCTATGCCAAGGAGTATTGAAGGTCAAACCGATTGAAAATACTAACAATTATCTGTGGCGCAAAGGGATACTCTATTTTAACGAACCTCTGTTGGAAGTATTCGACAAACTGCAAGAATACTATGATGTTGAATTCCAAATCAGAAATACTTCTTTAACCAGAAAATCACCCTACTGCACCGGTAAGTTCCGTGCCAAAGATGGACTGGAACACATCATACGAGTGCTGAAAGAAACCAATCATTTTGACTACCAAATTGATTACGAAAATAAAAAAATTATCATCTTATAAATTGTGTAACTTATAAATTATAAAATGCCTATGTAAAACACCCTATTGTAGCGTAACGTAAGGCGGTTCCGAAAATAATACCGCCCGTGGCTTGAAGCCATCTGATCTTAAACAAAATACTAATGATTAAATTAAAGTAAATTATGGATTTTAATTCCTACAAAAAAGTTATTTCAAACTGTAACCATATCGTTAAAGTTGGTATGGTTTCGGCTTATGCTCTTTTTTTAGGCGTAAATACTGCCCTGGCGAGCGTAACCGAGTACATGGATCAAAAAGTATCCCTTAAGACACAGAATTATACCATTGAATCTGTGATTCAACAAGTTGAGAAACAAACGGATTATTTGTTTGTATATGACAAGAACGATGTGGACGTAAAACGCACCGTATATGTAAATGGAAGCAATACCGATGTAATAGAGCTGCTGAAAGGCATCTTTGACAACACCGATATTGATTGCAAGGTGCTAGGTAACAATATAACTCTCTCTAAAATTACTAACGTAGCGACTAGAATTGCTCAACAAGACAAGAAAACAGCCAAAGGTAACGTTATCGATTCTACTGGTGAACCGGTAATCGGTGCTTCAGTAGTAGAGCAAGGTACTACCAACGGCACTGTGACCGACATCAACGGTAACTTTACACTGAATTTGAGTACCCCAAATGCCAAAATTGAAATTTCTTTCATCGGCTACAAAACTCAGGTACTGACTGCCCAATTTGGCAAACAGATGGCTGTAAAGCTGGTGGACGATACCGAATTGCTGGAGGAAGTTGTTGTAGTAGGTTACGGTTCGCAGAAGAAGTTAACATGACCGGTGCTGTTGCTACGATTGACTCTAAATCATTGGCTTCTAGACCAATATCCAATATATCTCAGGGATTGCAAGGTTTAGCACCGGGTGTAACTGTAACCAATGCCGGCGGTCAGCCAGGTCAGGATACCGGTAAAATTCTAATCCGTGGTTTGGGTTCATTCAATGCTTCTTCTCCGATGGTTTTGATTGACGGTGTAGAAGGCGATATGAACGTGGTTGACCCGAGCGATATCGAAAGCATCTCTGTATTGAAGGATGCTTCTTCAGCTGCCATCTACGGTTCGAAAGCTGCTAACGGTGTAATCTTGATTACTACCAAGCGCGGACAGAGTGGTAAACCCAAATTGACTTACAGTGCTTTGTTCGGATGGTCAAAACCTGCCGATTTGATGGACCGTACCAACTCTGCTGAATTGGCTGAATTGACCAATGAAGCTGAATACTGGGATGCCATCTCTCAAGGTGCTTCTCCTGAACAAGCTGAAAAGAGAAAACCCTACACTCAAGAAGACATCCGTAAATATGCCGAGGGTTCTGACCCATACGGTCATCCCAACACTGACTGGTACGACTTGTTCTATACCGGCTCTGGTTTCATGAACCGCCATAACATAGGTATGGACGGTGGTTCTGAATGGGCGAAGTATAGAGCTTCCCTGGGTTATGTAAAACAAGAAGGTATCGTTGAAAACGCTTCTAACAGACAGTTCAATGTTCGTACCAACTTAGATCTGAAGCTGACTGAACGCTTGAAATCAAGAATCAATCTGGACTTCGCTAATACATTGATGAAAGAGCCTACTGACCCGATTTCTTGGTCAAACGGTGCTGCTTATCAAGTATTCAGACAAGTAAACCGTATCTCTCCGATGGTTCCTTACAAAAATGAAGATGGTACTTATGGTACCATTGCCGATGGTAACCCCATTGCATTCCAAGACTTGGGTTCTACCGGTGATACAGACAAAGATTACTTGAATGCTTTCGCTGAATTTTCATACGATATCTGGGACGGTTTGAAAATTACCGCCAACGGTTCTTACAACGTAGTGAACAAGAGTTACAAGCTGTACAGAAAAGACTTGCAATATAATGCAAACAAATATGACGGTCCAATCCGCCTGACTAAGAGCCACACTAAGGAAATCCGCAGACAAGGTGATATCTTGTTGAACTACGACAAGACCTTCGCCCAGAAGCACACCGTAAACACTTTGGCTGGTTTCCACACAGAACTCTATTCTTATGAATATGATGATGCTTACAGACAAAACTTCCCGTCGTCAGACGTAACTGATATGAATGGTGGTTCAGTAGTAGGTATGAGAAACTCTGGTTATACTCGTGAACTAGCAATGAATTCTGTATTCGGCCGCTTGAAATACAACTACATGGACAAATATCTGTTCGAAGCTAACGCGAGAGGTGACGGTTCTTCCCGTTTTGCAGAAGGCAACCGTTGGGGATGGTTCCCCTCATTCTCAGGTGCTTGGCGCGTAACTAACGAAGATTTTATACAAGGTACTGCTTTCAACGAAGTAGTAACCGACATGAAAGTAAGAGGTTCTTGGGGAATGCTCGGTAACCAACAGATTGGTAACGACTACTATCCGTACATCAATACATATGCTACCAACGCGAAATATCCATTCGACAACAAGGTAAGCGGTGGTGCAGTACAAACTGAAAATAAAATCCAGGATATCTCTTGGGAAAAGACTACTACTTGGGGTGCAGCTGTAGACATGACTTTATTCAACGAACTGCAGGTCACTTTGGAATACTACAACAGAAAGACAACTGGTATCTTGATGCAGGTAAATGTACCGAATACTTATGGGTATCCTGGTTACTGGGACAATGTGGGAGCTATGAGAAACCAAGGACTTGAGGTTTCTTTGGCTTGGCATAAAACACTGGGTGGAGTTCAGCTGAACTTTGGCGGTAACTTTACTTACAACAAGAACGAAATTTTATCACTAGGTAATGTAGACGTTCAGAAAGATGCCCGTACTATTCGCATGGTAGGTAAGGAATTTAATGCCTTCTATGGTTACAAATCAGACGGTATCTTCCAAAGCAAGGAAGAAATAGCAAATGCTCCGAAATACACAATGATAAGCAACGACCGTTTAATTCCTGGTGATATCAAATTGGTCGACATAAACGGAGATGGTGAAATCAACCTGATGATAAGGTAATCTTGAGCTCAGAAAACCCGAAATATACTTTCGCATTCAATCTGGGTGCCAGGTGGAAAATGTTTGATATCAACTTGTTCTTCCAAGGTGCTGCTGGCGTATCACGCTACTTCACTGATGAATTCTACGGTGAATTTAACGGTGACTCTGGTCATCCTTCAAATCACTGGTTAGGCCGCTGGACCCCGGAAAACCCAACCAACAAATGGCCTAGAGCTTCTAAATTCAGAACATATAACTTGCCGGAAACTACCTGCTCAGACTTCTGGTTGGTAAATACCAACTACTTGCGTCTGAAAGATATCCAAGTTGGTTTCAATGTTCCTAAAGAATGGCTGCAAGCTGTACGCCTGGGATCTGCTAGAATTTACTATAGCGGTACTAACCTGCTACATTCAGCAAGACTCCTCAAGGTATCGACCCTGAAGCTCCGGCAGGATGGGGTGCATACTATCCGCACGTGAAGACTCACTCTATTGGTATTAATATTACATTATAATTTAACAACTATGAGAAATATATATTTGTCACTTATTTCAGGTCTCTTATTCACAGCTTGTTCGCTGGATAGAGTGCCGTACGATGCCTTATCTACCGCTACTTTCCCAAAAACAGAAGCAGATGTAGAAATGTTAGCTGTAGGTTGTTATGATGACTATGCCAACCAAGATTATACTATATACAATGACGTGTTCAGTGATAACGGTTATTGTGCCATCAATACTAACTGGGCTGTTTTTGCCAATGGTACAGCTACTCATGCCGTTCCAGGCATCAACTGGTATAACTACACTCTAATTACCCGTTGTAACAACTTCTTGCATCAGGTTACTACCAAAGAAATTCATTTCAATGATCCCAAACGTTTGGAAGTGTTGAAAAACGAAGTTCGCTTTCTACGGGCTTGGCGTTACTACATGATGGTAACTGCATATGGTGACATCCCCTTGGTTACAGAAGTGGTTCCTTCTTTGGAAGATGCCAAACTGCCGGCTACTCCAGAAACTGATGTAGTGGAATTCATCCTTGATGAACTAAATGACATCACCAAAGACGGAGCACTGGACGTAAGTCCAAAACAGAAAGGAAGAATTACACGCGGTGCTGCTTTGGCCTTGAAGGTAAGATTGTGTCTGTTCTACAAAAAGTATGATGAAGTGATTGACGCTGCCAATGAAATCAATAGCTTGGGTGTGTATAATCTGTACCAAGAAGGTGAAGTTCCTTACTCTGAATTGTTCAAAGAAGCCAATGAAGACAACTGCGAAATCATTCTGGCTGTAAAGAAAGTAATGAACGACTACAAAAACCAAACCATCATTGAATTCTGTAACGTAATTGATGGCGGTTGGTCGGCATTCGTACCCATCCAATCTCTGATTGATGCATATGAAATGAAGGATGGTCTGACAATCGAAGAAGCTCAGGCTAAAGGTGAGTATAATCCAGAACATCCTTACAAAGATAGAGATCCTCGTTTCTATGCTACAATCCTTTACTCGGGTGCTGATTGGATGGATAACAAGGGTAGAAAGAGAATCTATAATACGCTGGACAGAAACATTAACGGTGAACCTAACAAAGATCATCGTCTTGATTCTAGAAATGCTTCTCAAACTAGCTATTCTATCTGTAAATACATGAAACCACTGACTCAATATTCAGATATAAACAACACTGGTCTGGATATGATTGTATTCCGTTATGCTGAAATCCTACTCTCAAAGGCTGAAGCTATGATTGAAAAGAATACAGACCTTTCGGGTGCTACTGACTTGATTGACCTGATCAGAGAAAGAGCTGGCATGCCAAAAGTAGACAGAGCAAAATATAATACACAAGCTAAACTGAGAGAATTGCTCAGAAGAGAGCGCCGTGTAGAATTTGCTTTCGAGGGCTTGAGAAGAGATGATATCATCCGTTGGGACATTGCCAAGGACGTACTGAATGGTCCAATCTATGCTTCTAACCAAGGTACCGTAGATATGGATACAAGCATTCCCCAAGAGGAGCGTGCTACAATTTTCCAAGGTGAAAAGAACCAGGTGGTACTCGAGATCCGTAAATTCAGGAACCGTTACATGCCGATTCCACAAGCTGAATTGGATAAGAACCCGAACTTGAAACAAACTAACTTCAAAATATAATTTTATTAAGTAGTCCTAATATTTGTTGGGTCCCTATGCTATGATGGATGCTTGGTGTCGTCATCGAGTATAGGGACTTACTTTTTAATTGTATACCATGAAAAAAATATCAATTTTAATTGCGGCTTTAACCCTCAGCATAAGCCTGAAACCACTTGCCGCTCAGAATAAAAAGGTTTTTATCATCGATAAACAGACCGTCTATCAAGAAATAGACAACTTCAGCGCCTCAGACGCTTGGCGCTGCGCCTTCATTGGTAAAAACTGGCCTCAAGAGAAAAAAGAAAAAATTGCCGACTTACTATTCAAACGTGAATTTGACGAAAAAGGTAACCCCATCGGTATGGCCTTGACTAACTGGCGCGTAAACATCGGAGCCGGAAGCTACGAAAACCGTGAAGCAAAGGAGGTGGATAACTCCTGGAACCGTACCGAATGTTTCCTCTCACCCGATGGTAAATATGACTTTACCAAACAAGCTGGACAACAATGGTTCATGAAAGCGGCCCGTGAACGAGGCATGAACAACTTTCTGTTTTTCACGAACTCAGCTCCCTACTTTATGACTCGTAGCGCTTCTACAGTTTCTACTGACCAAGATTGCATCAATCTGCAAAATGATAAATTCGATGACTTTGCCCGTTTCTTGGTGAAGAGTGCCCAACATTTCCGTGAACAAGGCTTTCACGTAAATTACATCAGCCCGAACAATGAGCCAAACGGGCAATGGCATGCCAATTCCTTCCAAGAAGGCAGCTTTGCCACCAAGGCCGACCTTTACCGCATGGTAGAAGAATTGGATAAAGCAATCAGCGAAGCTCAAATCGACACAAAAATTCTAATTCCAGAAGTAGGTGACATGAAATATCTATTTGAAATTGATTCGATAGCTAAAACTCCAGATGATATCATCCACTCTATGTTCTACAAAGACGGACAATACAGCGTGCTGAAGTTCAAAAACCTGTTTAACTGTGTAGCAGCACACGACTATTGGTCGGCCTACCCCGCTACCTTGCTGGTGGATATACGTAACCGAATTCACAAAGAGCTCTCAGCCAACGGTCACAACACCAAATTTTGGGCATCAGAATACTGCATTCTGGAAAAGAATGAAGAAATTACTATGCCAGCCTCTCCGGAACGCAGCATTAACCTAGGCTTGTATGTAGCCCGCATCATCACAATGATCTACTTGGACAATTGCATCGGCTTGGCAATGGTGGACTGCCGTATCACTAGGCGAGGATGTGCCATCTAGC
>ENA-OQIG01000435-OQIG01000435.1-human-gut-metagenome-genome-assembly--contig:-NODE-435-length-24428-cov-1.968067_pt1 | contig 24428 bp, 23 predicted proteins | sample MGYA00242576_ERZ504741 | MGnify/ENA primary metagenome ERZ504741 (study PRJEB26092, sample SAMD00036436) | human gut metagenome | host: Homo sapiens | study: EMG produced TPA metagenomics assembly of... | reverse complement strand
CAAGCGTCCTTTCCGTGTCATTACGGCGAATGGAGTGGTCAAGCAGTACGGGACAACTTCAATGTAAATACACATGTGCCTGGAATAACGAAAGTAGTGCTGGTGAAAGGTTCTGTAAGTGTGCTTCCTAATCAGGGAGGGGAATATAAAAGTAAAACCGGGGGAATTGGCGGTTCTTCAGGCTGATACGCAAGATGTACAAATTAGCGTAGTGGATATCGAGCCGTATATCGCATGGAACAGTGGACGTTTTGTTTTTGATAATTGTTCTTTGGAGAGTCTGATGAATGTAATATCACGTTGGTACAACAAAGATGTCGTATTCGAATCGGAAGATACCAAGAAGATACGTTTTACAGGAGATATTGATCGCTACGGCTCAATAGAGCCATATTGAAAGCGATACAGCGGGTGACTCATCTGGAAATGGAAATACAGGGGAAGACCATAATTATAAAGAAATAAACATATTAACTACTATTAAAAAAGGAGGACGACATGCAAAAAAAGAGAGCTCGAGAACGCATTATCATGTTTCTCTGTATTATTTCCTTGTTGTTTACACCGGTGTTGGCTGCATCGCAATCTAATGCAATGAGGGTATCCTTAGATCTTAAATCTGCAACAGTTAAAGAATTTTTTGATGCTGTAAAAGTACAGACTGGCCTGAACTTTATTTATAGTACGGAGCAAGTGAAGAATATGCCTCGTATCACTATTCAGAGCAATAGTCAGCCTATCAGTGAGGTGTTGAACAAAGTGCTGGCAAATACCGGATACAGTTATGAGATAGAAGGAAATATTGTAACCATTGATATATCAGCAACCTAAAGAGAATGTCCGCACGGCTACGGGCGTTGTGGTTGATGAGGGAGGGTTGCCCTTGCCGGGAGCTTATATAAAACTCTCTAAAACGGAACATTCGACGATAACTGATAATGAAGGTAAATTTTCTATTAATTTATTCCATCAGAAAGAGCCTGTCCTGATTGTCTCCTATTTGGGAATGATTGTACAGGAAGTAAAAGTTGCCGGTACTAAACCTATGACAATCGTGATGAAATCGGATGTAAAGTCAATCGATGAAGTTGTAGTAACAGGTTATCAGGAGATTGACAGACGGAAGTTGGCAAGCTCCATATCCTCTATAAAGGGAGCTGATCTGATTGGTGGGGAGTATCTGTCTATCGACAAAATGTTGCAGGGACGCCTGCCGGGTGTTGCTGTGATGAATATGTCATCTACTCCGGGAGCTGCTCCTAAGATTAGAATCAGGGGATCTTCCTCTATTACAGGAAATAGAGAACCGGTATGGGTAGTCGATGGAATTATTCTGGAAGAACCTGTCAATATCTCTACAGAGGAACTGAACAGTCCGGATAAGATAAATCTGATCGGAAATGCCATCGGTTCGGTCAATCCGGAAGATATTGAACGTGTGGATATTCTGAAAGATGCCAGTGCTACTGCTATCTATGGTATCAAAGCGGCCAATGGAGTTATTGTGGTCACTACCAAGCAAGGAAAAAGCCAGAAACCGAGTATCTCGTATACCGCTACATTGGGGATAACAGCTCCTCCTACTTACGATAAAATGTTTCGGATGAATTCTGCCGACAGAATTGATATGTCTATCGAAATGCAGGAGAGGGGATTATCTTTCGGAAGTTACAAACCTTCGGATATTGGCTATGAAGGGGCATTGCAACATCTGTGGAATAAGGATATTACCTATCAGGAATTCTTAAACCAGGTGAAGACCCTGAAAGGATTAAATACCGACTGGTATGACTTGCTGTTCCGTACAGCATTTACACATCAGCATTCGGTATCCATTACAGGTGGAAATGACCGGAGTAATTATTATATGTCCATGGGATATGCGAATAATAACAGTGTGACGATAGGGGAAGGGTTAGAGCGCTATAACGTACTGGCTAAAATAAATACCAGAATTAACCGGAATATACATTTGGGATTAAAGGTTAGCGGTTCGCTTTCCAAAGCCGAACATCCTCATACTTCCATTGATGTGTATGAGTATGCTTATAATACTTCACGGGCTATTCCACTTCGGACAGCTTCTAATGAGTTGTATTTCTATGCGAATGAGGCTGGACGTAACGGAGTATTGTCTTACAATATCATGAACGAACTGAATCATACAGGAAACAAGAATGATAATTCCGCTATAGATGTAGCTGTCAATCTGGATTGGAAGGTTGCTTCATGGATGAGATTTTCATCTATATTAGGACTGTCCAGAAGCAACGTGACACAAGAAAACTGGGGTGATGAACAATCATATTATATTTCTTCTATGCGACAAAGTCCTATGGGAAGATGTTGCCGAATCCCATTGAAGATTCTGAATTTGCAGAAAGATATTGTCTGCTTCCGTTTGGAGGAGAGTTGATGACGACCAATACACGTAATACTTCTTATACATGGAGAAATAGCCTGTCTTTGATGCAAAGTTTCGGAAAACATGAAGTTTCCGGAAGTATCGGACAAGAAGTCAGATCTTCAAAATATGACGGATTAAGCTCTACGCAATATGGTTATTTGCCCGAAAGAGGTAAAAAGTTTGTTGATATTGACCCGACAGTCTGGAAAAGATACGGTGCTTTGGTAAAGAGTCATCCGGATGTGGTGACCGATACAAAGAATAATGTGATTTCATTATATGCTACGGCTGCTTATGTTTATGACAGTCGCTATATTCTGAACTTCAATATACGTACTGACGGTTCTAATAAGTTCGGTCAGAGCAAGAGCGTTCGTTTTCTGCCAATATGGTCAGTGTCTACACGATGGAATGTTATCAATGAGAAGTTTATGAAGAACGTCGATTTCTTGAATGATCTGGCAATTCGTGCCTCATACGGTATACAAGGTAACGTGCATCCGGATCAGACCCCTAACTTGATTGCTAGTTTGGGACATTGGAATCAATGCCACAGGAGTATATTTCAACATTGTATAAGCTGCCGAATAATAAACTGAAGTGGGAAAAAACCAATTCGTATAATATTGCAATCGACTGGGCATTCTGGAATAACAGAATCTATGGATCGCTTGATGTATATTACAAAAAGGGAGTAGATCAGGTGGTTACGAAAAACGTAGCTCCTTCTACAGGTGCGTCAAGTGTCTCCATTAATGATGGTGATGTTGAGAATAAAGGTTGGGATTTGGCTGTTTCTTTTGTTCCGATTCAGACCCGGGACTGGATGTGGAGTTTATCATTCAATACAGGTAAAAACTACAATAAAGTGTTGAATGCCGGGAACTCAGCGATCACTTGGCAAGACTATATTGCAGGAACATTAGTGAGCAATGGCAATGCGATAAATAGTTTCTATTCTTATAAATTTGATAAACTGGATGATCAGGGTTTTCCTACATTTAAGGATATTAATGAGAAAGATGAAGAAGGAAATGCTGTGGTTCATTCTTTGCAGGAGATGTATGACCGTGCTTTTGTTCTTTCCGGAAACGTGAACCCGATCTGACCGGTGGATTCTCTACTTATTTGAAATATAAGAATATTACATTTAATGCGTTGTTCTCATTCAGCTTTGGCAATAAAATGCGCTTGAATGATTTGTATGAGTCCTCCGGACAGCGGCTTCCTTATCCGGATCAGAATATGTCCAGTGAATTTGTGAATCGTTGGAGAGAGCCGGGTGATGAAGACAGAACCATTATACCGGTTTTATCGGATAAGAGTTTGCAGATCAACGATAAGGATGTGACCTATCGTATTGCGGATAATGGATGGGATATGTATAATAAGAGTGATATCCGTGTAGTTTCAGGCAGTTTCCTCAGATGCCGTTCGATGTCTATTCGCTATGATTTTAAACGTGAATGGTTGAAACCTGTCTATCTGAAAGGAGCAAGTGTCAGCTTTGATATGGGTAATGTATTTGTCATTAAAGATAAAGCGCTGAAGGGCAGAGATCCTGAACAGATTGGATTTGGCTCAAGAAGTATACCACCGCAGCGTTCTTACTCACTTCGCTTTAATATTACTCTTTAATAATGAATGATGATGAAAAAGTACAATTTATATATCATATTGTTTATCTGCACATTATCGTCGTGCAGTGACTTTTTGGAAGAAAGTTCACAAGATTTGATGATACCCAGATCGGTGAAGGATTACAAGGAACTGTTCTTCGGTGAGGTAATGAAAACGAATGAAAAAGACATACCTCATCCTTATCTGGAATATATGACAGACGATGTGAAAGACCAATGTTACTATGGAACCAGACCACAAGTCATTTCTAATGATTTCAGAGAATATGTTTGGGCATATTATACGTGGCAGGGAAACCCGGAAGTGGGAATTTCAAATGAACTTACGCCGGATGTTGCATGGACAGTCTATTATCATAAGATATTGATGACTAATATCATACTGGACCAGCTTTATACCATGAACGGGACGGATATGGAACGTCAGGATTTAGCAGGTGAAGCTTATTTCATGCGGGCTTTCTCGTATTTTATGCTTGCTAATTTGTATGGAAAGCCTTATCATCCTGCAACGGCAAATGAAGACTTATGTGTACCGCTCAATAAAGAAATCGGCTTATCAGATAAGATGATGAAGCGGGCCACGAATGCAGCTGTTTATGCCCAAATGGAAGAAGACATTAATAAGGCTATCCAGTGTTTTAAGGCTATAGGAGGTGAGAAAACTATTTTCCGTCCTAACTTGCCGAGTGCTTATCTATTGGCATCACGTATTGCTCTTTTTCAGGAGAAATATGATGTGACCATTCTTTATTGTGATTCGGTCTTTAAGGTCGCGACTCAGCCACTTTACAAACTTCAAGGAAAAAAAGGATCACTATTTCTTTTCTCTTGCTAACAAAGAAATCTTGTTATCCTACGGACTTACATCACTTGAGACGCATATGAAAGAAGATTTCAGATATACGGGGAACTTGGTGGTTTCTGATGATTTGCTAGCGCTATATTCGGAAGATGATTTGCGTCTTACGAATTATTTCAAGAATACAATCGGCAACCAGACCAGACCTACTAACAAACAGTATAGTGTCTATACACCTATTAAGTGGACTAAAAATTCTGCTACAGTCTATGCCAACGCCTTACGTATTTCGGAAGCTTATCTGAATCGTGCTGAGGCTTTTGCTGAACTTGGCAATACGAACAAGGCTCTTGCTGACTTAAATGAGCTCCGTGAAAATCGTATGAAACCGGGAACTCCGCCGTTAGCTGTTGATGAAGACGGAATTGTAGCAACCGTACGTAAGGAACGCCGTAGAGAACTGGCGTTTGAAGGATTCCGCTGGTTTGATTTGCGCAGATATGGCCTGCCCTCCTCTTACGCATACTTACAGTTCAAAGGAGAACGAGGGAGCAGGGGATGTCTTCGAACTGAAAGAGAAGGATACGTATTGCCGATTCCTAAGAGCGAAAGAGAGAGAAATACGGAAATAGAAATATTCGACCGTCCGAATAGTGAACCTGTTAATAATTGATCGATTATGAAGAAACTTATATTATTAATTTGTATGTTGGCAGGTATGTCTTCTTGTTATCATGAAGATGCGTTAATCGTTCCTGAGCAACCGGATAAATACAACATTTTGACAGATGACCCGTCAGATCCGACACAGCATTTTATATACCAGTTTTATCAGAAATATCAGACTGTGATTATAACTAATCCGACTGAGGCTGATTATAAATCAACTTTACAGCGAATAACGGAATTAAAATAACTGCTCCCGAACAAAAGCAGGAGATTATTGATGAAGGGATTGAGTTTTGCAAAAGGTATTATTGAATTTGTACTCGGATAGTTTTTTAAAGAAGAATTTACCTTTTTCTATATTGTTATCTGAAGAGGTCCGGATGGCCTCTTATGGTGAGACAACCATCATGAATTGCTATGCTAGTAGCAGCTTTATAGCCTTAGGTAATGTATCATCTTCTCTGAAAACAATGACCGATGAGGAGTTTGTGAAAATCAGAGCAGATGTGAATGCCAGCTTTTGGGCAAAGTATATGTCGGAAGTCAGAGGATTGTTTACTATTTCAGATGCTTTTTATGAAGCTAGTGAAGAAGTTGAACCGAAATTGTACGACCCGAACTGGTATCGTTTTAAAGGAACGGACCCTAATGAAATCGATTTTTATAAGTATGGGGTGATTACTTATTCTGAGAACTCCTATATTGATGAAGATTGGCCGGATTTTAATTCCATTTATGCTCCTTTAAAGAGTGAAGACCTTGCGCAATGGATGAATTTCGTCTTTGAGAAAACTCCTGCCGAGATTCAGGAATCTGCGATAAATATCCGGTAATGAAGAAGAAGTATGATGTGATTCGGGAAGCTATGCTTGAAAACGGATTCGATCTGTCCAAACTGGAACTATAGAACTTAAAAACAGCATGATATGAACAAAATTTTCACCTTATTACTTGTAGGAGCATTAACTGCCGGAGCGGTAACTGCTAATGCCGAAAGTCAGATTTTTAAAAAGAAAAAGAAGAAAGCAAAAGCGGAAACAGAGCAGCCGGCGGCAAAAGATTCCACAAAGAGTAGTATGACCGAATACAAAAAACTACTGAAAGGAGCCAAGACGATTGATGGCATGTTTAAGGTACACATCGTTAAGGATAAGTATTATTTCGAAATACCTAAAGACTTGATGGGACGCGATTTTATGATTGCGTCCAGAGTATCGAGTACCAGTAACAATAAAGATATAGCTGCCGGACAAATGCCACGCAATCCGGTACTGGTAACTTTCTCGGCAGATAAAAAGAAAATCTACATGCACAAAAAGATGGTGCGCAATTTGTGTGACACCACTTCCAATATGTATGCTGCTTTTCAGCGCAACTTCTCAGACCCTATTTGGGAAGCATATAAGATAGAAAGTCTTTCACCGGACTCTTCAGCATATGTCATCGATATGAGTTCGCTTTTCATAACGGATGTACCGAATTCAGCCCGTTTCGTTCGGAAAATATAATGGATGTATTGATGAAGAGAAAAGCACTGAAGGGAAGTCTTGCTTCTTCCAAATCGACTATTCTGGGAATGAAGTGTTTTCCGCTGAATATAAACATCAAGACGCTGATGAGTTATACTGTTGACGGAGGACCGTTCACTGTAACCATGACGCGTAATATTATTTTGCTGCCGGAGGAAATTATGCGTCCTCGTTATGGAGACTCGCGTATCGGTTATTTTGATGAAAGCAAGCGGTTTATACTGAAAAGAAAGATAGGTTTGCAAGAACTTACTTACATCAACCGATGGGATTTGCAACCAAAACCAGAAGACTTGGAACGTTATAAGCAAGGTGAGTTGGTGGAACCTCAGAAGCCGATTGTATATTACGTTGATACTGCTATCCCCGACAAGTGGAGAGATTACATAAAGAAAGGAATAGAAGACTGGCAGGTTGCGTTTGAGGAAATAGGATTTAAGAATGCGATTGTAGCGAAAGACTATCCGAAGGATGATCCGAACTTTGATCCGGATGATATTCGTTATAGCTGCTACCGAATGATTACCACTCCGATACAAAATTCAATGGGACCTTCCTGTGCCGATCCTCGTTCGGGTGAAATCATTCAGGGCGACGTCTTGTTTTATTCAAATATCATTAAGTTGTTGCATAACTGGCGGTTTGTTCAGACTGCTACTGTTGACCCCAAAGTACGCAAGGCTGTGTTTGATGACGAGACGATGGGAAGCTCGTTACGTTATGTAGCAGCGCATGAGATCGGACATACCCTGGGACTGATGCATAACTTTGGTGCATCTTATTCGTATCCGGTAGATTCGCTCCGTTCGGCCACTTTCACTCAGAAGTATGGTACAACTCCGTCCATCATGGACTATACGCGCTATAATTATGTAGCTCAGCCGGAAGACAAAGGAGTTGCTCTGACTCCTCCGCTTTTGGGTGTATATGATAAGTTTGCCATCAAATGGGGATATAAACCTATATTTGATGCGGCATCTCCTGAAGATGAGAAAGCTACTTTAAACAAGTGGATCAAAGAGAAAGAGAATGATCCGATGTACAAATACGGTCCGCAGCCTTTTATTAATGAGGTCGATCCTTCTTGTAAATCTGAGGATTTGGGTGATAATGCCGTGAAGGCAGGAAGATATGGCTTAAAGAATCTGAAACTTATCATGAAAAACCTGCCGGAATGGACCTATGAAGATGATCATCAATATGAACGCTTGACGGAATCATATCAGGAAGTGATTATGCAGATGCAACGCTACTTACTGCATGCCATGGTGTCCATCGGTGGAATTTATTTTGATGAGCCGAGACGGGACAGCGAAAAGCCTGTTATCCGTTTTGTGCCGAAAGCTGAACAGAAGGAGGCATTGAAGTTTATTATGGAAACTATGATGGAACTACCCGAATGGGTACTTGACAAGAAGGTGATTGAGTATACCGGTCCGACTTATTCGCCAAGTACTTTGCAGTCAATCATTATGAATCGTTTGTTCTTCACATACATTACATCCAGTCTTGTTTTGTATGAGGAGTTATATCCCAAACAGGCTTATACTTTTGCTGAATATATGGATGATATTTATGATTTTGTGTGGAAGAAAACTATATCCGGTGCCCGGTTGAATATGTACGACCGTAACCTGCAAATTACTTATGTGGAAAAGTTGTTGAAAGAAGGAGGAATGCTGAAACAAAAATCTTCTCCATTCTCATTTAAAGACTTGAATGAAGTTGAGAAACAACTGCTTACGGATAATGTCGATTGGACGAAAGCCGGCTTTGAACTCAACCCGCTCGGAAGTGTGGATATGGTTAAGAATCCGGCTATTTATCAGAAGGTAATGGATAGCTATAGTTTGCTGCGAAGCAAAGTAAATACGGGTGATGCTACTACCCGGGCACATTATCAAAGTCTTGTCTTTAAAATAAAGCAAGCGTTAACGGAACAATAACTATCTCTCTTAGATACTTGGGGGCACCTCGTCGCAGTGATTGTGGCGGGGTGCTAATTTTATCCGGTCAATGGCTTTTTATTGCATCGCCAACTATCGCATTGCCAACGCCTTATTCTCCGCCTCTTCCATAATTTCCCTTTCCCCGGGACCTTTGTCATTGATACCGCAGAGATGAAGAATACCGTGAATAATAACCCGGTGTAGTTCATCATCATAAGCTGCCCCGAATTGTTCGGCATTGGTGCGTATCGTATCCAGACTGATAAACAGGTCGCCCGACAGACGATCACCCTGGCAATAATCAAAGGTAATGATATCCGTGTAATAATCGTGTTGCAGATATTGTCGGTTTACCTCCAGAATCTTTTCATCGGAGCAGAAGATATAAGCGATTTCACCGAGTCTTTTTCCATAAGAGGCAGCTACATTCTTTATCCATTCTGTAGTTTCCCGTTTTTTGATATCAGGCATCTTGACGCCTTCGGTTTGATAAGTTACAGCCATAATTGAGTCTATGATTTAAAAGAAAAATAAATAACTGATTAAGATGGCGGCTATAATACCGGAGAAGTCTGCAATCAAGCCGCAGGTGACTGCATTCCGGGTTTTACTGATTCCGACGCTGCCGAAGTAAACGGCAAGGATATAGAAAGTGGTGTCCGAAGCTCCGCGTACTACGCAACTCATTCGGCCTACAAACGAATCCGGTCCCATCTCTTTCATCGTGTCAATCATCAGCCCATTGGCACCGCTACCGCTGAGAGACTTCATCAGCGCTGTCGGCAATGCTCCCACAAAACTGGTATCCACTCCGCACAGATCGACTACATAACCAATGCCTCCCACAAGGAAATCCATCGCTCCCGCAGTACGGAATACGGCAATGCTACAAGGAAGGCAACCAGATATGGAATGATTCGTACGGCTGTCGTGAAGCCTTCTTTGGCACCTTCTACAAAAGAATCATATACGTTAATCTTCTTCCGGACCCCTGTCAGAATAAACAGGATGATCACCCCGAACAGAAGAATATTTGCTATCAGCGTAGAGTAAGTACCCATTTCCTCACGCGAAATATTCAGAAACAGATAAATCAATCCGGAGAAGAAAAGGCAGATAACGCCCATCAATATCAGGATAGGCTTATTGATCAGATTGATCTTCTGGGCGATACTGACGGCTATGACACCGACCAGAGTCGAGATAAAAGTACTCAGCAGGATAGGGATAAACACATCCGTAGGCTGGGCAGCCCCCATCTGCGCACGGTATACCATGATACTGATCGGGATGATGATGAGGCCGGAAGTATTGATAACCAGAAACATGATCATCGGATTGGAAGCCGTATCTTTCTTCGGGTTCAGTTCCTGCAGTTCTTTCATCGCTTTGAGTCCCAATGGGGTGGCGGCATTGTCGAGCCCGAGCATATTGGCGGACATATTCATGAAGATGGAACCCAATACCGGATGCCCTTTGGGAATGTCCGGAAACAGGCGCAGAGTACCGGACTCAGAAAGCGGGCGAGTGCATTGATCAGTCCGCTGTTCTCTCCGATCTTCATGATACCGAGCCAGAGGGCCAGTACTCCGGTCAGTCCCAGAGATATTTCGAAAGCGGTTTTCGAAGAGTCGAAAGTTGAGTTCATGATAGCTGTAAATATCTCCGTGTCTCCCAGAAAAATTACTTTTATCAGGGCGATAATGAAGGCGATAACGAAGAATGCTATCCAGATATAATTTAGAACCATAGTCGATTGCGTGTATATAGATGGTGCAAAAGTAGTTATTACGTTTTAAATAAACTAATTGTTTTCGGGCAAAAGAGTAGAAGACCGAAACCGGGCTTGTGTACTTTTTCACTCTATTCTTCAATAGAATGATGCGTTGCTTAAGAAAAGAATGTGTAAATACGATATTTTTAGGAAGAAGAGGCTTTTATGGTCATTAAATAGCAGGGGAAAAGCGGAAAGCAATTACTTGTTATTATGTTTATACACAGCCAGATGCAGGTTGCTATATTCTCAGAGTATTCTCACCGTGATGAGAAAAAATTCTCACCGCAAGTGAGAAAAAATACTCATGCCTATGAGAATATTTTCTCATTGCATTGAGAAATTTTTCTCATGCCTTTGAGAATAATTGCGCTTTGGTAATATTGAAAATGATCCCCTTGTTATCAGGGAATGAAGTCACCGAAAGAAGACTGAATGACATCTTATCATCGCATCAATTTTGAGATTTATTCTTCATTATTCCTCTTGGAAAAGAGAAATGGGTAATGGCCGGAGGTTTTTATTATTCTTTCTTATATCGAAAATGAATGGATTTCTCTATCTTTGTCTCCTACATTTCAAGAAGAAAATGGAACAAGAAGATTTTAACATACGCGAACATCAGCTGACTTCACGGGAGCGGGATTTTGAAAATGCGCTCCGTCCGTTAAGCTTTGAAGACTTTAGCGGGCAGGATAAGGTGGTGGAAAACCTTCGCATCTTTGTGAAGGCGGCACGTCTGCGTGGCGAAGCACTCGACCACGTTCTGCTGCACGGGCCTCCCGGATTGGGTAAAACAACGCTTTCCAATATTATAGCTAACGAATTGGGAGTAGGCTTTAAAGTAACTTCCGGTCCGGTGCTCGACAAACCGGGCGATCTGGCAGGAGTTTTGACGAGTCTCGAACCGAACGATGTGCTCTTTATCGATGAAATTCACCGTTTATCGCCGGTGGTAGAGGAATATCTCTATTCGGCCATGGAGGATTACCGGATAGATATCATGATTGATAAGGGACCTTCGGCACGTAGCATTCAGATTGACCTGAATCCGTTTACGCTGGTCGGTGCAACCACCCGTAGCGGATTGCTGACGGCTCCACTTCGTGCCCGTTTTGGTATTAATCTGCATTTAGAGTACTATGACGATGATATTCTGAGTAATATCATCCGGCGTTCAGCTTCCATACTGGACGTACCTTGTTCGGTGCGGGCGGCATCGGAGATTGCATCCCGAAGTCGTGGTACGCCCCGTATTGCCAATGCTTTACTTCGTCGCGTACGCGATTTTGCGCAGGTGAAAGTTCCGGCTCTATCGATACGGAAATAGCTCAGTTTGCGCTGGAAGCGTTGAATATCGACAAGTATGGTTTGGATGAGATAGACAACAAGATACTTTGTACCATCATAGACAAGTTTAAAGGCGGTCCTGTCGGTCTGACAACCATTGCTACCGCTTTGGGCGAAGATGCGGGCACCATCGAGGAAGTGTATGAACCTTTCCTGATCAAGGAAGGTTTTATGAAACGGACTCCTCGTGGACGTGAAGTGACGGAGCTTGCCTATAAGCATTTGGGAAGGAGCCTCTATAGCAGTCAGAAAACCTTGTTTAATGACTGATAGTCTGATCTGACGGCTGTCGGTATGGAGAGTGTTGGCGACAATTAACAGCAGGCTTTTTGAGGAACGTTTAAACAGATAACTGATTTTATTGAATGATTGGAGTATGAAGCAGTGGAGTATCTTACTTGTATTTCTCTCTTTGAGTCTGTCATTATCAGCTCAACAAGGTTATGAGAAGGACGTATTTGTCTCTTCCACAGGAGATTCTTTGCCTTACCGGATGATTCGCCCCGAGTCAATGAAGGCGGGGAAGAAATATCCGCTGGTCCTGTTCCTGCATGGAGCCGGTGAGCGTGGAAATGACAATGAAAGACAACTGACGCATGGCGGACAGATGTTTCTGAATCCTGTCAACAGAGAGAAATATCCGGCTTTCGTACTTGTTCCTCAATGTCCGGCAGGTAGCTACTGGGCTTATACGGAACGTCCGAAATCACTGTTTCCGGCAGATATGCCTGCAGGACAGGAGATGAGTTCTCTTACCCGGACTCTCAAACAATTGCTGGATACTTATCTGGCCATGCCCGAAGTCGATAAAAAACGGATATATATTGTCGGATTGTCAATGGGAGCGATGGGGACGTATGATTTGGTGGTCCGTTATCCGGAGATTTTTGCGGCTGCCGTTCCCATTTGCGGATCGGTGAATCCGGACCGTTTGCCGGCTGCCAAAGAAGTGAAGTTCCGTATATTTCATGGGGATGCCGATGATGTGGTAACAGTTGAAGGGTCGCGTGAAGCGTACAAAGCACTGAAAGCTGCCGGAGCAAAGGTGGAATATATCGAATTCCCCGGTTGCAATCATGGCAGCTGGAATCCTGCATTCAATTATCCGGGCTTCATGGAGTGGCTGTTCAAACAAAAGAAATAATATTATTCATTGATAATAAAGAGATCTAAATAAACATGGCAGAACTAAAGTCATTGGCAAAGGACACTGCGATTTATGGTGCCAGCAGTATTATTGGTAAGTTTCTGAACTATTTTCTGGTACCGATTTATACTTTTTCACTTCCTGCTGCTTCCGGAGGATATGGAGTGATCACCAAGATGTATGCTATTGTGGCGTTATTGCTCGTGGTGCTAACCTTCGGAATGGAAACCGGCTTTTTCCGTTTTGCCAATAAAGGAGATGACGATCCGAAGAAGGTATATTCTGTTTCGTTATTGATGGTAGGGGGCGTATCGCTCCTGTTTTTGCTGTTGTGTCTGGTCTTCCTCAATCCTATTGCAGGGCTGATGGGGTATAGTGAACATCCATGGTATCTGGGCATGATGCTGATTGTACTGGCTATGGATGCCATTCAGGCTATTCCGTTTGCTTATCTTCGTTATAAGAAACGTCCTATCAAGTTTGCCGGACTGAAACTCTTATTTATATTTGTCAGTATCTTGCTGAATATCCTTTATTTTGTTGTCATGAAAGGCGATGACGTAGGGGTAGCCTTTCTTATTAATCTGATCTGTTCTTTTGTTGTAATGCTCGGGCTGATACCTGAATTCCGTGAATTCCGCTATTGTCCTGACCGTTTGCTGATGAAGCGGATGTTATATTATTCATTCCCTATTCTGATATTAGGGGTGGCAGGCATTGTGAATCAGGTTGGAGACAAGATTATTTTTCCTTTTGTCTACCCCGATAAGGTGGAAGCGGATGTACAGTTGGGTATTTACAGTGCAGCTACTAAAATAGCCATGATAATGGCAATGATCACGCAGGCTTTTCGCTTCGCATACGAGCCTTTTTGTCTTTGGCAAAAGTAAGGATAAGGATAATAAACGAATCTATGCGCAGGCAATGAAGTTCTTTATCATCTTTACGCTGCTGGCATTCCTGGCAGTCATGTTTTATCTGGACATTTTACGTTATATCATAGCAGAAGACTATTGGGAGGGACTCAGGGTAGTTCCCATCGTGATGATTGCGGAGATGTTTATGGGGATTTATTTTAATCTCTCGTTTTGGTATAAACTGACGGATGACACCAGATGGGGGGCATATTTCTCCATTATAGCCTGTCTGACTGTTGTTCTGATGAATATCTTCCTGATTCCTGTATATGGGTATGTAGCTTGCGCATGGGCGGGTTTTACCGGATATGCCATAGCTATGTTGCTTTCTTATTTTGTCGGTCAGAAGAAATATCCTATTGCTTATGATTTGCGTGGAATAGGTTGTTATGTAGGCTTAGCTATTATTCTGTATCTGATTGGTGAATGGATACCGATTCATAATACAGTCTTGCTTCTTGCATTCCGCACAGTCCTTCTGCTACTATTTATTGCTTATATTATCAAACGGGACCTGCCTCTGAGTCAGATTCCTGTTATTAACCGGATTATAAAAAAGAAATGACTATGAAGACAGATGAACGGAATAAGTTTGCGATCAAGTCGTTCTTGGGTGAATACCTGGACTTGAAAAAGGATAAAGACAATGAAATGGAAACCGTTGACTCTATCCGAAAAGGAGTAGAATTCAAAGGAGCCAATTTGTGGATTCTTATTTTTGCCATCTTTATGGCTTCACTGGGCTTAAATGTCAACTCTACGGCAGTGATTATCGGTGCCATGTTGATTTCACCGTTGATGGGACCTATCATGGGTGTCGGGCTTTCTGTCGGTTTGAATGATTTCGAACTGATGAAACGTTCTTTGAAGAGCTTCCTCATCACGACTGCTTTCAGTGTGACGACGGCAACCATCTTCTTTCTTTTCACTCCTATTGCCGAAGCACAATCGGAGCTGTTGGCGCGTACTTCGCCTACGATTTATGACGTATTCATCGCACTTTTCGGTGGTTTGGCGGGAGTTGTCGCCCTGTCTACCAAAGAGAAGGGAAATGTGATTCCGGGAGTTGCCATTGCTACGGCGTTGATGCCTCCCCTTTGTACGGCAGGTTATGGTCTGGCATCGGGCAATCTGGTTTACTTTCTGGGTGCATTCTACCTCTACTTTATCAACTCCGTATTTATCAGTCTGGCTACCTTCATCGGTGTGCGGGTGATGCACTTCCAGCGTAAGGAATTTGTGGATAAGGCACGCGAGAAGATGGTGCGTAAATACATCATTCTGATTGTTGTGCTGACGATGTGCCCGGCTGTTTATCTGACGTTCGGCATCATTAAAAGTACTTTTTATGAGACGGCAGCCAATCGGTTTATCAATGAGCAGTTGAACTTTGAGAATACGCAGGTACTTGATAAGAAGATCAGTTATGAGCATAAAGACATCCGCGTGGTTCTGATCGGTCCCGAAGTTCCGGATGCTTCGATATCCATTGCCCGTAGCAAACTGAAAGAATACAAGCTGGAAGAAACAAAGCTGACCGTACTGCAAGGGATGAATAATGAGGCGGTAGATGTCTCTTCCATTCGTGCCATGGTGATGGAGGACTTTTATAAAAACAGCGAACAACGCCTGCAGGAACAGCAGAAAAAGATAACCCGACTGGAAGAAAACCTCGCTCAATATAAAGAGTACGATACGATGGGGCGTACTCTGGTGCCCGAATTGAAGGTGCTTTATCCTTCCATCACTTCGCTTTCTATCGCTCACTCGCTGGAAACACGGGTAGACTCGATGAAAACGGATACGGTGACACTGGCTGTTTTGAAATTTGGCAAACATCCGTCAGTTGCCGAGAAGGAGAAAATCAGCGCATGGCTGAAAGCACGGGTGGGAGCGAAGAAGTTGAGGCTCATTACCGAATAATGGCTCCCGGATTGATCATAGAATATATAAATCTAAAAATAATAGCATGAAACTCAGACTAACCGCAATGATTCTCCTCTCCCTTTGCCTGTCACAGGCATTTGCTGACGAGGGAATGTGGCTATTGGGGAACCTTCGCAAGAACAAACAGGCGGAACGGGTGATGAAGGAACTCGGTTTGCAGATGCCTGTAAATAAACTGTATAATCCGAAGAAGCCGGCTTTGGCAAATGCCGTTGTCAGTTTCGGTGGATTTTGTTCGGGAGTGGTGGTTTCCGAAGATGGTCTGGTATTTACCAATCATCACTGTGGTTTCAGCAGTATCCAGCAGCATTCTTCCGTAGAACATGATTATCTGAAGGATGGTTTTGTAGCCCGCAATCTTGGTGAAGAACTGCCGAATCCCGAATTATATGTCCGTTTCCTTCTTCGTACGGAGGATGTGACCAAGCGTGTGCTCTCGGCTGCCAAACATGCTCATACGGAAAGCGAACGTCGCGTAGTTGTCGACTCTGTCATGAATGTAATCGGCATGGAAGTATCAGAGAAGGACTCTACGTTGACGGGAATTGTCGATGCGTATTACGCCGGAAACGAGTTCTGGCTTTCTGTCTACCGCGATTATAATGATGTCCGGCTGGTTTTTGCTCCTCCTTCTTCAGTCGGCAAGTTCGGGTGGGACACGGACAACTGGATGTGGCCTCGCCATACAGGTGACTTCAGCGTTTTCCGTATTTATGCCAACAAACAGAACGGACCGGCGGATTATTCGCCAGAAAACGTCCCTTATCATCCGGAATACGTAGCTCCTATTTCGTTGGATGGATACAAGGAAGGCTCTTTCTGTATGACTCTCGGCTATCCGGGCAGTACGGAGCGCTATCTCTCTTCGTATGGGATCGAAGAAATGATGAACGGCATTAATCAGGCCATGATCGATGTGCGCGGGGTAAAACAGGCTATTTGGAAGCGGGAAATGGATCGCCATCCGGATATCCGTATCAAGTATGCTTCTAAATACGATGAAAGTTCCAACTACTGGAAAAACAGCATAGGAATGAATAAAGCCATCCGGCACCTGAAAGTGCTGGAAAAGAAGCGCGCAGCAGAAGCAGCCCTCCGGGACTGGATTCAGTCTCATCCGGAAGAAAGGGAGAAACTGATTCGTCTGTTCTCTTCTCTGGAACTGAATTATAATAATCGTAGGGAAACAAACCGTACCCTTGCTTATTTCGGGGAGTCGTTTCATTAATGGTCCCGAATTGGTTCAATTGGCACTCGAAATACTGAATTTCGATTTTGAGGCCGAAGAGAAGTTGGTCGTTACCCGCATGAAAAAGTTACTGGAGAAATACGATAACCTGAATCTGTCTATTGATAAGGAAGTATTTGCGGCCATGCTCAAAGAATACCGGTCCAAAGTGGATAAGAAATACCTTCCGGCGATGTATCTGCAAATAGACACCTTGTATAACGGAAATGTCCAGACTTATGTAGACTCTTTGTATGCTACCTCTCAAATCACTTCTCCGAAGGGTCTGAAGCGCTTCCTTGAACGTGACACGACCTATAATCTCATCGAGGACCCTGCCATTTCTTTAAGCCTCGACCTAATAGTGAAATACTATGAGATGAATCAGAGCGTCTCAGAGGCTTCCGAACAGATAGAGCAGGATGAACGCCTGTTCAATGCCGCTATGCGTCGTATGTATGCCGACCGTAACTTCTATCCTGATGCCAATTCCACCATGCGCCTTAGTTTTGGTACAGTCTGTGGATATTCTCCTTTTGACGGGGCTACCTTCAGTTATTATACGACGGTAAAAGGCATTTTCGAGAAAGTAAAGGAACATGCAGGCGATATAGACTTTGCAGTTCAACCGGATCTTCTGGCTTTACTCTCTTCCGGTGATTTCGGCAGATATGCCGATGAAAAGGGAGATATGAACGTTTGTTTTATCTCGAATAATGATATTACGGGAGGAAATTCCGGCAGTGCCATGTTCAATGCGAAAGGGGAATTGCTTGCCTTGCTTTTGACGGCAATTGGGAAGCGATGAGCAGTGACATTGTCTTTGAACCGGATTTGCAGCGTTGTATCGGAGTAGATGTGCGCTACATGCTTTTCATTATGGAAAAGTATGGAAAGGCTGCTAACCTTATCGAGGAACTGAAATTAACCCGCTGAAACGGAAAAACAATTTTATAGGAAGCTGCTCTTATCGTTTCAGTATAATTACCATTACAGCAACGATAATCAGTGCAATGCCTACGCCAATACTTGTGGTGAATGCTTCTCCAAAGAGGAAGATGCCTACACATACGGCAGTTACCGGCTCCATAGCTCCCAATACAGAGGTGAGTGTGGAGCCGATGCTTTTTACTGCTCTGACCAGTGCAAGATTGGAAACGACGGTCGGGATTAATGCCAGCAAGATTAGATTTCCGGCAGTATGCCATTCTCTGATAGGCTGAAGATGGCTGATACTGCTGGTTCCGATAAGGAGAAAGATTCCTCCGAAAAGAAAGACATAGAAAGTGAGCAGTAATCCTTTCATCCGGCCGATCTTTAACTGGCTCATTGTGACAAGGTACAGTGCATATCCCAATGCTGATAAAAGAACGATGAAAAGGCCGAAAAATGAGAAACTTCCTGTCTCTGTATTTCCACCGGATAAGAAGTAGACACCTATCACGGCAGAGGCGATGGCGGCTATCCGCCAACCGGACTTTTTTCTTTGAAGAATAGCATCATGACCAGGGTAGTCAGTACCGGATACATGAAGTGAATAGTGGTGGCTACACCGCTTGCCATAAACTTATATCCCCAGAACAGGAAGACGGCAGACATCAGATAAAGTATCGCAAGCAGGAGCAGGGAAGGAATGTCCCGTCTGCTGATTCGAAAGGATTGCCCGTTGATCAGTAGAATCCCGCCTAATGCCATACACGCAAACAGGAAGCGATAGAAGAGTATCGATTCGAATTGCATGCCCGCCTGCATGGCAGGAATGGTGAATAGGGGGATAAGCCCAAAAGAGGCCGACGAAAGCAGACCGTACAGGAAACCGTTGACTTTATTCATAGTTAAGTATATATTCGGAGTGCAAAGATACTCATAATAGATAAGATGATATTATGTTTGAATTATAAAATAGAGATTACGTCCGAAACGTATGAAGCTGTCTCTGTTTTCTTGTTGAGTATATCGAATTTTTCGCTAAAACATGTGTTTAGGGTTGAAATAAACAGATATTGCTAAATTATGAACAGATATTTTCTCTGGTAGTGTTTCTTTTTTCTGACCTTTGGTGTGTCCAGAGTACAAACCTGTAAATATTTGAATTGACAACAAAACTATGATACATATGAAAAACAGATTAGTTGGCTTATTAGTGTTCGCGTTGGTTGCTTTTAACTTATATGCGCAGTCTGATCAAAGTAAAAAGGGACTTCTTACTTTTACCGGTACGCGTATTATTTCCTTTGATCCAATGCGGGAAATGCCTAAGATGGCTTGGTATAGTGAAAATCAAGATATTCGGGTAGATGAAGAAGTGCTCTTTAATAATCAGTCGTCATTGTTGATTCCGTCTGTACGGGGAAAGAAAACAGAAGCTTATTTCGGCATGAATAACCGCGATATTACAGGTAAGACGATTGTGTTTAAAGGCAAATACAAATATCAGCAGGCAAATAATGCCAAAGTGAGTTTCGCAATTAAACTGGACACTCACCTTCAAAGAATAGACGAGAAGGCTATTGATTTTGAATGTAACGGCAGTCAGGACTGGAAAGACTTTTATGTGGAAATGCCGTTTACACGTTCCAAGAAATTTTTCTTTCGAATACTCTGTGACGGGGAGGCCAGGCTTTGGGTGAACGACTGCCAGGTGCTGATAGATGGACAGTCACTTGATTTAATCAAGAATCCGGATGTTGAAGTAGACAAGGATCTGGAGTTCGCAGGAAATTCAGGAATATCACTTGGAGACGTTGACGGGCAAACATTGGAAAATTTGGTGGTTTTGGGCAAGGTTTGGGGATTCCTTAAGTATTTTCATCCGCAGGTTGTGGTTGGAAAGTATAACTGGGATTTTGAATTGTTCAGAGTGATGCCCGGGATAGCAGCTGTGAAGAGCAAAAAGGAAAGGAACTCACTGTTAAACAAATGGATAGATAAGTACGGTAAAATCACGGAAACCGAGGAGTATGTAATCGGAGATTCGGCCCAATATCATCGTTTTGCACAGCTTGGCTGGCTGGAAGATCCGAATGTCTTCGATAAGAAACTGTCTGAAAAACTAGTGAGAATCAAGAATGCCAAACGTAATAGTGTATTGAACTACTATCTTCCGATATTAACCGGAAAGGAGGAGGTGGAATTTGCCAGAGACAAACCTTATCCTTCAATCGACTGGGAAGATCAGGGATATCGTATTCTTACGGTTTATAGATTGTGGAATGCCATCGAACATGGATATCCTTACGCCAACCTTACAGACCATAGATGGAGTACTCTGCTGGCGCAATATCTGCCTGAATTTATCAATGCCTCTTCGGAAAAGAATTTGGACCATTCTATACGAAAACTGGCTGCTGAAATCAATGATTCACATGGAGGGCTTGAATTTCCGAATCATGCTCCCCGATTGTATGGTCTTCCATTGGGATTGACTCAGACAACGGACGGTAAGCTTGTAGTAGAATCGACTGCATTAAAACAGATTGAGCGGGGATCGGTCATACTGGCTGTAAATGATAAACCGATTTCGGAAATAATCGACAATTACCGTTCTATATTGCCTTCTTCAAATGAGCATGGTTTACTGAGGAATGTCTCATTCAGACTATTTGTTACATCGGAGAATGAAATGAAAGTCACGGTGGAGAATCAAGGGCAGTCTCATGAATATACAATACCCATGCAGTCTTTTGAAAGAGCATCTTTTAAAGGCCGAAAGAGTCCGTCAGATTACGGACTGGATGCCAGAAAGATTCTTTATGTAGATGCAGGTATAATGGGGCTTCCGGAACTGGATCAGATGATGAAAACAAATTTGAATGCTAAAGGAATTATATTGGATATGCGTAAGTATCGAGATGGGACATTATGGAAGTACTTGGAAAATATCTTTATCCTCAACCGACTACATTTATGTGGTATTCCATTAATTCGAAGAAATTTCCGGGTAACTTTGGTCTTGATATAATTGGGAAAATTGGTTTTAAAGAAAATCCTGATTATTTCAAAGGTAAGATTGCTATTCTTGTAAGTGAGATGACTCAGAGTTTTGGAGAGCTAATGTCTGTCGCTTATAGAGTGGCACCAAAAAGTGCGGTTATCGGTACGCAAACTGCCGGTGCGAACGGTCATGTCGGATATTTATATTTGCCTCGGGGAATTAAATTCACCTATACAATGGCGGGAGCATTCTATCCTGAATGGAAATTGAATCAACGGGATGGAGTGACTATTGATATTCCGGTGGAACAGACTGTAGAAGATATAGCTGCAGGAGAAGATATGTGGATTAGAAAAGCGATTGAATATATTGAGAGTAAACGGTAAGGTTTCACCCTGATTAAAGGGATATTCAGCCCGTCGATATAATTCGATTTGAATATATTGACGGGCTGAATTATACTATTAGCAAGCTGAACTTATTTCTTTATCGGTCTGCTTGGAATCTTTTCAAAGATAGATCTAATCCGTTCCATCTCAAATTTAGGCTGTCGGTCGTAAGTGTAGATACCGTTTTTCTCTTGTTCGATATCTGAAAACTGTGTATAGCAGAATCCGCTGATGATTCCGGAGGATTGAATCGCATTGATTGAGTTTTTCGATGCGTTCGAAGAGGGCATCTTCGTTGGTAAATGTTCCTCCATGTCCCATGTGTCTTCCTTGGTTCTGGATGTTTCCCATACAATACCGCCGAATTCACCGATGATAAAAGGTTGGTTGGCATAAGCTGCCTGGTTCTTGTCCGGCTTTAAGCTTAGTGCGAAACGTGTTGCATCCGGTTCGTAAGTACTGATGCTCCAGATATCTGTCAGGAAATGGAATCCACTGCCGGTAAGGTCGTTGAACGGGCGACTGGGATCGATTGCTTTTGTCAGTTTTTGCAGGTCAAATACCAGGCGTGCAAATGTACCGGACGAAACATTGCTCAATGGTACAGTAAGAGGTGCCCATGTGATGATAGAAGGGTGATTACGGTCTCGTTCGAGTATCTCTATCCATTCACTGAGAAGATTTCTTGATGCGACCTCGTCATCGGGATTCATTCCCCAGTTAGGAGACTCTCCCCAAGTGATAAATCCCAGCTTATCTGCCCAGTAATGGAATCGTTCTTCGAAAAACTTTTGATGAAGCCGTGCCCCGTTGAAGCCGGCTTCCTTACTTAGTAAAATATCATTTTTAAGGGCTTCATCGGTAGGTGCAGTCCAGATTCCATCAGGATAATACCCCTGATTCATAACCAGACGCTGGAAATAAGGCTCGTTATTCAAGTAAAATTTGCCATTGCTATATGCACTTTGCGCATACCTACATATGATTTTACCTCATCGATGATCTGCCCTTTGGCATCTTTGACGCAGTAACTGATATCGTAAAGGTGGGGAGTTTCGGGGCTCCAGAGCTTGATATTCTTTATCGGTAAGATCAGGTTACTGCCATTGGCACATTTTGATGTCACTTGAGCGACTTTTTTCTGGCTGTCATAGATCGTAACTTCCAGTGTCTGGTCATTGGATATCTGATAGAATTCCGGAGTAATGATCAATTGATTATTGTCAATATCCGGATAGGTATTTGCCGATTTCAGTCCACAGGGAGAGAGAGCTCCATCCACACCGTTTGCCAGATACCTGTGACACGCGTATAAAAACAGGCAAAGGAGTTTTTCTCCGGAGACTGTTTGCCGCATGCCTGACGACCTGATTTTGCATCATCGGACACGGATACTACCAGATTGTGACTATTCCCGGGTTTGGCTATGCGACTGATATCTATTACAAAAGGAGAGCTTCCGCCGTTATGAAAACCGACGAGGCGTCCGTCTATATAAATCTCTGCTAAATAGTCGACAGCGCCGAAATGGAGTAAAATCTTCTTGTTGCTCCAGTCAGCGGGTATCGGCAGAGAACGTTGATACCACATTTTTTTTATAAAGTCCGTGTGATTAACTCCGGATAGTTTGCTTTCCGGGCAGAAAGGAACCGTAATTGTTTTGCTAAGCTCCTTTGCCGTAGGTAAGTTACGCTTTTTCCCGGAATCATCAAGATCGAATTCATATGTCCACGTACCATTTAAATTAACCCAGGTAGTTCTTTCAAATTGTGGGCGGGGATATTCCGGCCGAGGAATATCATTGGTTGCGTTTGCTGCAAAAGAGAGTAGTAAACCAACTAGTATCAGATGTGCTTTTCTCATGTTTTGTAATTTTTGTTATTGTATAATTTAAGTGTCTTAGCTGATTGTAAAAATAGAGATTTAAAAGAAGAAAAGGTGTAAACGATTGTTCAAATTAGGAAATAATCTGATCATAGTGAAGATTATTCGGTTATATTTGATAAATGTGTATAATAATGTCACAAATTTATGGTATGAAATAGGTAAAAGCCGCTACATTTGTAATCGAATAAATTTTAGGAAAATATTATAGAAGAACATTTAAACTAAATAACTCAATCAATTATTATGAAACTACGAATCATGCGAAGTGCATGGATTGCACTTTTGTTTATGTCTTTATCTGTAACAGCACAAACCACGGATAAGCCGGAGTGGAGCAATGAGCTGGTCTCGGGAGTCAATAAGGAAGAAGCAGTTCAGATTGCTATTCCTTTTACCGATGAACAACAAGCAATGAATCTGACTATTGAAGAGTCACCTTATTACAAAACGCTGAATGGAATATGGAAATTTCACTGGGTGGCTGATCCGAAAGACCGACCACAGGATTTCTGTAAACCGGAATATGATGTAAGCCAATGGGATAATATTAAAGTCCCTGCAACTTGGCAGATAGAGGCCGTAAGACATAATAAAAACTGGGATAAGCCTTATATTGCAATGTGATTTATCCTTTTTGTGAGTGGGATTGGAAAAAGATTCAGTGGCCTAATGTAATTCAACCTCGTCCGTCTAACTATACTTTTGCGACGATGCCTAATCCTGTCGGTAGTTATCGCAGGGAGTTTATATTGCCTGATTCATGGAAAGGACGTGACACAGGGAAAACGCATTATAAATCATGTAAAATAAGTTCCCATAAAGAATTCAATTAATCCACCTGCTATTAATCTTTTCTATT